>Ga0068856_100003205_pt1 | contig 16663 bp, 11 predicted proteins | sample KBSCornC62_FD_66595 | JGI IMG/M metagenome (GOLD analysis project Ga0068856, IMG submission 66595) | Corn rhizosphere microbial communities from Kellogg Biological Station, Michigan, USA - KBS Corn C6-2 | ecosystem: Host-associated > Plants > Roots > Rhizosphere > Soil ...
AAAGTTCTTGCCCGCTTTTGCCCGATCAGGCCGCAGCCAATAATCCCCACGCGCAAGCCGCGAGCTACTCCCAATTCAGCCCCCGGTCCGCGGGAACAATCCGGCGAAGCGTGTAGATGTCGCTTTGCGCCAGTTCTTCTTTGTGGGCGGGCAGCGATGCCCATGGGTCCCAGAGCGCGCTGATCAAGCGTCCGCTCACTCCGTCACTTTGGCCCGCTAGAAGCATGACACAAAGCGCCGCGGCTTTGTCCGCCGGCGTCCCACCGGACGTCTTCTGCTTCAAAGCGTCCTGGTAGGCGCTCTCGCCCACCTTTGCCGGTCCGGCCTCCAACACTTCCTGCAGCATGCGAGTGTTCACCGCGCCCGGCGCAATCGCATTCACAAAAATGCCGGTTCCCGCCAGCTCGCGCGCCAGGTTTTCGGTGAAGCGCACGACAGCCGCTTTGGAAGCCGCGTAGGCACCGAAGCGCGGCCGCGGCGACGTGGCGCCCCCACCAGAAAAGTTGATGATTTGGCCATGCCCGAGAGCGCGAAAATGTGGCAGAACGGCGCGGCACGCGAGCATGGTGCCGATCAGGTTGACTTGAATCGTCGCAATCCACTCGCCCAAGTCCACTTCATCCAAATCTCCCTTGGGTCCCAGGATGCCTGCGGCGTTGACCAAGCCGCTAAGTCCCGGCAGTTGTGATTTGACTGAAGAGACAAGATGCGCAACGGCCGCAGAATCGGAGACATCTGCCACGAGCGCAGCGAAGCGCTGCTCCGGCTGGAGAATGCTGTGCAATTCCGCCGTTGCTTCTTCGAGCGACGATTCGCTACGTCCGCATATCGCCACATCGGCTCCTGCGATAAGGCAAGCCCGCGCCACAGCTCTGCCAATCCCGGAACTACCGCCGGTAATAAGAATGACACGGCCCGCAAGAACCCGGGACATTTTATACCGCCCAGCCGATCGGGTGGGCCGTCACCCGCGATACTTTGTCCGCGATTCTGCTTAATAATTTCCAGGGCAACGCTTTCTCTCCAATCGAAATCGTACGAACACCAAGGTTTTTTAAGACCTTGAATCGAATGATATCGTCGAATCCCGGCGAGTAGCCCCTGAACTCCGCTCGAAAACCACTTTCTTCCAACGCTCGTGCCAGAGTTCTTGGTTCAAATAGGCTGATATGCACCTCAGGAAGAAAATAGCCCCATTCAAAGAGCCGTTCTCGATGCGGCGCGGCATTACCGGTCGTCATAAATAGAAGTCCGCCAGGTTTCAAGAGCGAACGAATCCGGCGCAATTCCTCTACAGGATCGGACACGTGTTCAAGCACCTCAATTGCTGTAACAACATCGAACGTTCCAGCCGCCGAATCTAATGCAGCGCGTGTCAGGAGCGGTATGCCGAGCTTCACCGCCTGGTCTCGTATCCAGCCCTCTTCATACCCCCAAACAGAACAGGGCAAATGTTCGCCGCAATATCGCACGAGTCCACCATTACCGCATCCAAAATCCAGCCAACGGGCATCGGATACTAGCTCGAGATGCGAACGAACGACCTCGACAATCCCCCGCCATTCGTATTGACGAATTGTTTTCTTCGGATTGAGCAACTCAAACACGTAATCGACAGATCGATCGGCGCCTTGCCCCTGGTAATACGCTTCCGAGTAAATCTCTTTATATTCCAACCAAGGATTACTTACGAAAATGAAGCCGCAGTTGTCACACCGGAAAATTTCAAATAGCTGATCTTTAAATGTCCCTCTTCGGACTCCTAAAGGCACTGCGGCGGCCATACAGATTTTGCAGGTAAGAGTCTCCGTTTCGCTCATCCCAGCCTTTCGAGCACCTCAGGATTGTTTCGCAGATACCGAACCGTCTGGATCACTCCCTGTTTAATGGTCAGCTTCGGTTTCCAGCCGAGGGAGCGCACTGCCGAGCAATCTAAAAAAATGAACGGATTGTCGCCAATCCAGCCGCGGTCGCCGCCGCCATATCGTATTTCCGGCTTCACGTCCAGCTCTTCGCAAATCCAGCCGATCGAATCGGTCACTTCGCAATATTCATCGGTGCCGAGATTCAGTACGGTCGTCTTGGCGTTCGATTTTTCGATCGTCATGAGAATCGCGTCGATGCAATCCTGCACGTACAGATACGATTTTCGCTGCTTCCCGTTGCCCAATACATGCAAGACGCCGGGATGTTCTTGTAGCTGTTTGAAGAAGTCAACGATATGTCCATGTGTGTAGCGCTCGCCGAGGATGGAGACAAATCGAAAGATATAGCCTTGCATGCCGAAGCCCTCGCAATAGGCCTCAATGAAGGCTTCACCACCGAGTTTCGATGCCGCATATAGAGACGTTTGGATCGGAAAAGGAGCGGTTTCGGGCGTCGGAAAAATCTCTGGCTCGCCGTATACGGAGCCGGTGGAGGCGAATGCGATACGTTTCGCCCCGGTTACCCTCATGGCTTCCAGCACATTGACTGTGGCAATCGTGTTCTGATGCAAATCCTTGGTCGGGTGGTCGGTCCCAAAGCGCACATCTGCATTTGCCGCCAGATGAAAAACGAGTTCGCTGCCTTCGAGCGCAGCGGTCACCGAGTGCTGGTCGAGCAAGTCGCCCTTCACGAACCGGAAGCGCTCATTTGAGCAAGCGTCGCGAAGAAAAAACGAGCGCCCAGTGGAGAGGTTATCGTAACCTACCACATCGTGCCCTTGAGCGAGCAATCGATCCGTCAAACTGCTTCCGATGAATCCGGCGCAGCCGGTTACAAAACACCTCAAACAAGGCTCCGTCTCACAAGAATTTTCCGCAAATGCTCACTCTAACATCGTCGCCGACTATACTGGTAAATCATTGAATGCGGCGAGTTCCTCGACAGGTCTGGCTTCGGGAATTCACTTTTCGCCGGAAACCGAGCGCGATTCCGCTGAACTCCCGCGAATCGTACCTGCGCGGTTGCTTCGAGCAACTGACTCGGCAAGTCTGCCGCAGAAAGATTCCTTGCGCGAGCCGGCCAAGTATACGCAATGAAAAATATCGTTTCCCGGATCCGGAGAATTGTTCACACAGAGAGTTTTTGTGCTGCCGCCATTCTAATTGGAATTTTGCATGCTGCATTTTTTCCCTGCATCTGGGGAAATAGGACGCTGCTGGCCAGTTCGAAGGACGTATCCAGTGTTATGCCAAACGGCGCCTGGGCCGGTCCACCGTCGGCGTTTATCAGTTCGCGGTCAGCCGACATGGGCGCAGGCGGATTTTTTGGTGAGCCGAATTTGCCGCTTCTGCGTTATCAGTACACTCACGAGCACGTGGCCCCCCTGTGGAATCCCTATCAAGGATATGGAACGCCACTTGCGGCCAACCAACAATCGCAACCGTTCTATCCTTTGACTCTTGCGGTACTCCTGCATATCGGCCCAAGGACGTATAACTGGTTTCTGCTGACGCGATTGCTTGTAGCGGGAATCGCTAGCTATTTCTATCTCCGATTGTACGTATCGTTTTGGCCGGCAATTACCGGCGGAGTGACTTCGATGCTCGCCGGTTATTATTTATTGCTTCTGACTATTCCCCACTTGAGCGTTGAAGTATTGCTTCCCGCGGCACTGCTGGGTTCTGAATATCTGCTGCGGAAATGTAGTTATAGATCGCTTGTGTGGTTCGCCATCGTACTCCTATTGGTGTTTCTCGGCGGTATGCCCGAAAGCGCCTTGTTGCTCTTCACGCTTCTCTATGCATATCTCTTCTTTCGGATAGTATCTGACGTCGATATGCGCGCCGGCTGGCCGCGACTGATTGTAAGAGTCGCGGCAGCAACGTGCGCCGGGTTGGGACTGGCGGCCTTTTTTGTTTTGCCGTTTGTGGAGTTGATGCGCCGTTCGTTCAATACCCATCAGCCGCACAACATGGGAGGAGCTATCCCCGGACTTGCGTGGGATGCCCCTGGGCAATGGATGTTCACTTATTTTTTTCCACTCCTGCACGGACCTCCAGGTCCCCAGATTCCCGGTTTACGAAATTATGTGGGTCTGCTCAGCTTTTTCCTTGCTGTGATCGCCAGTGCTGCTGTATTCCGTAAAGGCCGGGGCGATGATCGTTCGCTCCACGCGATTACCTGTTTTTTTCTATCCGCTACTGTTCTTCTCGAGTTGAAACGATGCGGATTTCCGCCGGTTAACGCCATCGGCAGACTTCCTCTTTTTCAATTGGTGGATATTACGAAATACGAAGAGGCGCTTCTTTCCGTCTGCGTATCGATACTCGGCGCAATCGGTCTCGAACGGTTGCTCCGCCGCAGCCTATCGGCTCGCGCACAGGCCATCACCCTTGCGGCCGTCTTTCTGCTCATCCCGCTCGCCATCTTCTTTTCGCGGCACGCGCTCCGGCATGAATTCCTCGAACTACATCTAAGGCATCACTATCCGAATATGGCTCTTGGCATACCGGCGATTCTAATTGCCGGCGTTGCCCTTCTCTTGTTTTTGTTTTGGCGGCGGGGAAGTATGCCTGGCATGAAGGCGCTTCTGGGCATCGGAGTCGCTGCGCTCGTTGCGTGCGAGATGTGTCTCAATTTCATAGCACCCACTCATTTCTGGTATAACAAGCTGGCTCCTATTGCGCACAACCCATTTACGGGAGCGCCGTACATTGATGTTTTAAAGAAGCTGGCCGGTAACGATCGGGTTTTTGCGCGGGACGGAGTTTTGTTTCCCAACTGGGCTGCGGCTTTCCAGCTCTACGATATTCGGAACCTTGACGCGGTATACGACAAGAAATATCTTCCGTTCGTTCAAGGTTTCTTCTCCGATCAGAAGAATGTCAGTTTTCAATATGACCTCCGAGACAGGTTCAACGGCATAGGAAATTACAGTCTGACAACCCCGCTGGCAGAACGCCTGCTGCAATTGTCGTCCGTCAAATATGTAGTAAGCGCCATACCGCTCGTGGCGCCGAACGCCATGATCGAAGAAATGATGGAGCAGAACCGAGGGCGCCTGATTCCGGGCAAAGAAGGGTTGATTACGCCCAAACCATTTATCCTTTCCGGCGAAGCGCGTAACGCGCTGGGCGAGCATCCGCCGTACGAAAGGCTGCCGTATCTCATCCATGTTCCAAACGAAACGAAGGAAGTCTTCGATTTCTCCTACGCTCTCGATCCAGCTGTGTTCGACAAGACCGTCGGCGATGGCGTCGAGTTTATTGTCGAAGTAAAGGATTCTTCCGGGGCCGTTACGAAACGGTTTTCCCGATACATCGATCCCAAACACAATGTGCACGAAAGGCATTGGCTGGACGGTCAGGTCGATTTGAGCGCCTACCGGAACCAAACCATCGAACTACTATTCACGACGACTCCGGGGCCTAAAGGAAATACGGTTTACGATTGGGCGGCGTGGTCGAATTTCCATTTCGACGGTCACGACGCGGGTCAAGGGCTGCCATTCCGCTTGATCTATAACGCCGAGACGTCTATTTATCGATATGACGATGTACTCCCGCGAGCGGCTATCTACTATCGCTGTGAGCTGGCTTCGAGCGAAAAGCAAGTATTGCGGAAGCTGTTAGACCCCTCGCTCAATGTCTTTCAGAGCGTCATCTTAGATGTTCGAGCTTTGACTTCCGAACAGCGGGCGCGGGTGGAGGAAATGAATCGCGAGGCTGCTGTTCCAGTACAGGCGGCATCAATCAAGTCCTATAAATCGCAAGATGTGCAAATCGAGGCTTCGCTGGATCGTAGCGGAATTCTTGTTTCGAACGATACTGCCTATCCGGGATGGACGGTCAGTGTGGATGGTCACCCGGCCGCCTGGGTTGAAGCGGATTACTTGTTTCGCGGCGTATTCCTTTCTCCCGGCAAACACACAGTGCGATTCCAATATCAGCCGAAAAGCTTTAGCTACGGAGCGACAATCAGTGGACTGACTGCGGCAGGGCTTTTAGCGATGGGCATTGTAGCCCAGTTACGGCGCCGAGCCAAGCGTGGCCAAGTCGCCAGTGCTGCACTTCAGTCGTTATGATCCGATTCCGTTCAACAATAAAAACCGCTGCCCACGCCGAAGGCTTTCGCGCCATTGCCATCCTTATCGGCGTATTGCATGTTGCGTTCTTCCCTTCCATTTGGGGAGACAGAACCTTGTTGGCAAGTTCCAAGGACGTACCCAGTATCATGCCAACCGGCGCCTGGGCCGGTCCGCCGTCGCCGTTCATCATTTCGCGGTCGGTTGACGCCGCCGGCGGAGGAGCGAAAGGTGAACCCAATCTGTCTCTGCTGCGTTATCAATACTTCCATGAGCAGGTTGTCCCGCTATGGGATCCATATCAAGCGTATGGCACGCCGCTAGCCGCCGATCAGCAATCACAGCCGTTCTATCCGTTGACGCTCGCGCTATTGCTGCATATCGGTCCAAGAACCTGTAGCTGGTTTCTGCTGGCACGGCTGTTCGTGGCGGGAATCGGAAGTTACTTCTTCCTGCGGTATTTTGTATCCTTTTGGCCGGCGATAACGGGTGGAATCATGTCGATGCTCGCCGGTTATTACATCCTGCTTCTCACGATTCCTCACCTAAGCGTGGAAGTGCTGCTGCCGTCGAGTTTGTGGGCCGCCGAATACATGCTTCGGAATCGCAGTTACCGGTCGTTTATCACGTTCACGATTGCGCTGGTAATGGTGTTCCTTGGCGGAATGCCGGAGAGCACTTTGCTCCTATTCACGCTTCTCTATTCGTACATCTTGTTTCGAATCCTGTCCGATCCGTCGTTACGCTCAGCCTGGCAGCAAGCGATCTCTAGACTGGCGGCAGCCACCTGCGCCTCAGTCGCGCTGGCGGCGTTTTTCCTGCTGCCCTTCTGGGAATTCATGCATCACTCTTTCGATAACCACCAGCCCCAGAACATGGGAGGCGTAATCGTTGGACAATACAGGATTGTTCCCGGCGAAGGGATCTTTACTTATCTATTTCCGATGCTGCATGGGCCTCCCAGCACCCCCATCTCACAACTGAGAAACTACTTAGGCTTGGTCGGCTTCTTTCTTGCGGCGATCGCGGTAGCAGCGATCTTGGGCAAAAAGCGTAAAATCGATCGCTCGTTATTCGCTATTACCTGGTTTTTTCTGTCTTTTACTGTCTTGGTCGAATTGAAGATATATGGCCTCGCGCCGGTGAACGCGATTGGCAAACTGCCTTATTACGAACTGGTCGTTTTCCCGAGATATGCAGAAGCTCTTACCTCCATTTGCGTAGCGATATTGAGCGCCATCGGCGTGGAAAGGCTGCTGCGGCATGACGTGTCCACAGAAATGCAGAAAATCGTATTCGCTGCGACGGCTCTCTTGATCCCGCTGGCGATCTTGGTCTCACGCCATTCTCTCCGTCATGAATTTCTGCACGAGGGCTTGAGACACAGATATCCGAACCTGGCCCTGGGGCTGCCAACGTTTCTAATGATTGCGATGGCGGTGCTGCTGGCGGTTTGCTGGAAGCGTAGGGCGGCCGGAATGGACGCGCGATTAGGTATCGGGATGGCTGCGCTCGTCACGGCGGAGATGTGCTTGAGTCTTCTCGTGCCCGTTCATTATTGGCATAACAAACTTGCTTCGATGGCGCACAACGCGTTTGCGGGAGCGCCGTACATCGCCGTTCTGAAAAAACTGAGTGGACATGACCGCGTTTTCGGTCACGGTGGAGTCCTGTTCCCTAATTGGGCGTCTGCCTTTCAGTTGTACGACATCCGGAGTCTGGACGCGATGTATGACAAGAAGTACATGCCGTTTGTTCGGAGCTTTTTCTCCGATCAGAAAAATATCAGCTTTCAGTACGATCTGGGAGACCGGTTTCTCGGAATCGGATCTTATAGCATGACCACGCCGCTCGCCGAGCGCTTACTACAGCTATCGTCCGTCAAATACGTCGTCAGCGCGCGGCCATTCATCGTTCCGAATCCCATGATCGATGAAATGATGACTCAGATTCGCGGACACGTAATTCCCGGGAAAGAAGGAGCAATTGAGCCAAGAGCATTTCTTCTTTCGGGCGAAGCGCGCGATGCATTGGGTGAGCATCCCCCATACGAGCGGCTCCCTTATCGGATCCACGTGCCCGACAAACCGAAAGCGATCTTCGATTTTTCCTACGCGCTCGATCCGGCCGTCTTCGACAAATCCTCCACCGATGGCGTCGAATTCACCATCGAATCGAACGATCCAAAAGGTGTCATTGTGAAGCGTTTTTCGCGCTACATCGATCCCAAACACAATGCAGAGGAAAGACGTTGGATAGACGGCGAAATCGACCTGAGCGCCTACCGGAATCAGACCATCCAACTGTTGTTTACCACCACGCCGGGACCTCAAGGCAACGCAGCCTACGATTGGGCGGCTTGGTCGAACTTCCACTTCGAAGGCAATAGAGTCCACCAACCGGAGCTGCCGTTCCATCTCATGTATAATGCCGAGGCCACCATATATCGTTACAACAACGTGGTGCCGCGCGCTGCCATTTATCATCATTCCCAATTGGCTCCGACCGCGGAAAAGGTTTTGCGAAAACTGCTGGATCCGTCCCTGGATATTTTTCAGAGCGTAGTGCTGAACGCGTCGGAATTGACTCCGCAACAACGTGCGAAAGTCGCAACAATGAACCGCGAGACTCCTATCCGCGCGCAATCAGCTACGATCCAATCCTATAAATCGCAAGACGTGCAAATCGAAGCTTCGCTAGATCGCAGCGGGATTTTGGTGCTGAACGATACGGCGTATCCGGGCTGGAACGTGAGCGTCGATGGCCGGCCGGCCGCCTGGGTAGAGGCCAACTACATGTTTCGCGGCGTGTTTCTTTCTCCCGGCAAACACACCGTGCGGTTCCAATATCAACCGAAAAGTTTTAGCCGCGGAGCGACGATCAGTGGACTGACTGCGGCCGGGCTTTTGGCGTTTGGCTTTATCGCTCCGTTGCGGCGTCGGGTCAAACGCCGCCCAGTCGCAAGCTCTACTTTCAACTGAGCTGACATGCGACTTCCCTCATCGATCAGAGCGATTATCTGCAAGGAAGGCTTTCGAGCTATTGCCATCTTGATCGGCGTGTTGCACATTCCCTTCTTCCCGTGCATCTGGGGAAACAAAACACTGATGGCCAGCTCACAGGATGCGCCGAGCGTTACGGCTTCGGGTGCGTGGTATGGGCCGCCGAGCGGGCCTCGCTTTTCCCGGACTCTCGATAACGGGGGCGGGGGAATGATGGGCGAGCCGAATCTGCTGCTGCTGCGCTATCAATACTTCATTGAGCATGTTCTGCCGCTCTGGAATCCTTACCAAGGCTATGGCGTTCCTCTTGCCGCCAACCAGCAGTCCCAGCCCTTCTATCCCTTGACTGTCGCGCTTCTTCTGCAAATCGGCCCCAGATCGTATAACTTGTTTCTTCTGACCAGACTGTTTCTGGCGGGAATGGGAAGTTATTTCTTTCTAAGATTCTTTGTATCGTTCTGGGCTGGAATAGCCGGCGGCATTACCTCGATGGTTGCCGGCTACTACATCTTGTTTCTGACTATGCCGCAGCTTAGCGTGGAAGTCTTAGTGCCGGCGAGCCTCTGGGCCGCCGAATACTTACTCAAAAGGCGCGACTATAGATCGCTCGTGGCATTTGCAATCACCTTGCTGCTCGTTTTTTTTGGGGGGATGCCGGAAAGCGCGCTGATGTTATGTGTGCTTCTCTATTCATATCTGCTGTTTCGGATCGTTTCGGACGCTAGTCTGCGGGCGTCCTGGCGATCCGCAATTAGCCAATTGGCGGCCGGAACGAGCGCCGGCGTCGCCCTCGCCGCTTTTTTTCTACTCCCATTCTGGGAGTTTATGCATCGCTCGTTCGATCTCCATCAACCCCATAACATTGGCGGGCAAATCACTGGGCTATCGGCAGACCCGTTCGGGTTATCCATCTTCACCTACTTATTTCCGCTGCTCTTTGGGCCTCCATTCCAAGGCGTGTTCGGTATTCGCAATTATGTCGGACTCGTTGCTTTTTTTCTTCTGATCGTTGCTGTGGTTGCCGCTGCGCGGTCGCAAGCCCGGCGGTCGGAAACTGACGATACACAGCTGCGGGCGATTACCTGGTTCTTTTTTTGTTTTACGTTCCTTCTTTTGGCGAAGCGATACGGCATGCCTGGGCTAAACGCGATAGGCAACCTGCCATTTTTCCAGATGCTCAACTTTTTGAAATACGAGGAAGTGCTCCTCTCGATATGCGTATCTATATTGGGCGCCATCGGCGTGGAAAGACTGTTGCGTCACCAGCTTTCGGTTCGCGTGCAAGCCATCGCTCTGCTGGGCACGGCTTTTCTGATTCCACTGGCGCGCTGGCTGTGCCAGGAAAATATTCGCCATGCGATCACGGATCTGCATGTGCGGGCGGTCATTCCGTATATGGCTACCCTCGTCGCGTCGATCGCGATTTTGTGGCTTGGTACTGTACTAGCTTTCTCGTGGAGACGTAAGTTTACAGGCGGTGTCGACGTTCGCCTGGGCATTGGCTTGGCGGCGTTGCTCGCAGCGGAAATGTCATCTAACTTCATCCTGCCTACGCATTACTGGCACAACAAGCTCGCGCATATGGAGCATAATGCGTTCGCCGGCGCTCCCTATATTGGCGCTCTAAAAAAAATCACTGACAACTGGCGTGTCTTCGCGCGCGATGGCCTGTTATTCCCAGACTGGGCATCGGCGTTCCAGTTGTATGACGTTCGCAATCTGGATGCGATGTACGACAAGAAGTATTTCCCATTCCTTCAGGCGTTCTTTTCGGATCAGAAGAATTTTGAATACGATCTAGGCGACCGATTCACTGGGTCAGGAGACTATAAATTGACTACGCGCCTAACCGAGCGTCTGTTCCAGTTGTCCTCGGTGAAGTACGTCGCCAGCATACGGCTATTCACGATTCCGAACGCCATGATAGATGAAATGTTGACCCAAAATCACGGGCATCTGATCCATGGAAAGGAAGCCGCCATTGCGTCGAAAGCATTTATACTTTCGGGTGAAGCGCGTGATGCATTGGGCGAGCATCCACCCTATGACCGCATGCCCTATCGTATTCGCGTTCCGAACGATCCGAAAGCAGTCTTCCAGTTCTCCTATGCTCTCGACCCCGCCGTCTTTGACAAGAACGGCGACGGCGTTGGATTCCTTCTAGAAGTAAAAGGTCCATCCGGCGCTATTACGCAAAAGTTCTCCCGCTACATCGATCCGAAACACAACCCGTGGGAACGCCGCTGGATGAATGGCAAGGTCGATGTGACCGCATACCGGGGCCAGACCATCGATCTATTGTTCACCACGACAGCTGGACCCAAAGGAGACTCCACTTACGATTGGGCCGCCTGGTCGAACTTTCATTTCGAGGGTCAGCCACTCGGGCCCGCTCCGCCATTCCATTTGATCTATAACGCGGAGGCGAAGGTTTATCAATACGCCCATCCATTGCCGCGTGCTGCAATTTATCATCAAGCGGCCCTGACGCATGGCGAAAACGAAACTCTGAGAGAGCTGGCCAGTCCGGCGCTCGACGTATTTCAAACCGTCGTGCTGGATGAATCGAGCTTGACGGACGCGCAGCGCGCGCAGGTAGCTGATATGAACCGCGAGGCACCTGTGCCTGTGCAAGCCGCCCACATCCGTTCCTATCAATCGCAAGACGTGCAAATTGAAGCCTCGCTCGAGCGGGCCGGAATTCTGGTTTTGAACGACATGGCCTATCCTGGCTGGACAGTGGACGTTAATGGCCGCGCCGCTACCTGGATAGGAGCGAACTATCTGTTCCGCGGTGTGCTGCTTTCCGCCGGGAAACATACGGTTCGCTTCCGGTATCGGCCGGCGAGCTTTCGCCGCGGAGCCACCATGAGCGGCTTGGCGTTTGCCGGACTCGTAGTTGGAGGCCTGCTGCGCCGGAGGCGCAGCCACGCCGCAGCTTAGCGCGCCGTCGGCTTGATGTAACGGTTGAGCCAGTCGATCACCGTCGCATACCAGAATTGACTGTTCTGCGGCCTCAGAATCCAATGCCCCTCATCCGGAAAGAGCACGAGTTTCGAGGGCACCTTCATCTGCTGCAGCGCGGTGAAGAGCTGCTGGCTCTGTCCGACCGGCACACGATAATCCAGTTCGCCTTGCGTGACCAGTGTTGGCGTCTTGAAGTTCCTTACAAACGCGCTTGGCGACCATCGTTCATACAATCCCGGATTGTCCCAGGGAAGACCATGAAATTCCCATTTAGGAAACCAGAGTTCTTCCGTCGTTTCCGCCTCGCTCCGCAAATCGAATGGTCCGGCATGTGAAACCAGCGCTTTGAACCGGTTCGTATGCCCCAGAATCCAATCCACGAGATAACCGCCGTAAGAGCCGCCCGAGGCTGCCATTCGCTCAGGGTCCACATAGGGCAGGTTGGACATATAATCGGCAATCGCCATGATGTCGGTGTAAACGCGTCCACCCCAATCGCCATTGATCGCATCCGTGAACGCTTGTCCATACCCGACCGAGCCATGCGGATTCGGAAGCACCACTACGTAACCGGCGCCGGCGAATACTTGCGCGTTCCATCGGTAAGTCCAGGATTCGCCCCAATCCCCCTGCGGACCGCCATGAAGAAGTAACAGAACCGGGTGCCGGATGGACGAGCTGAAATCCGGAGGCTTAACCACAAAGCTTTCCACCTTCGCACCGTCTGCGCCATCCACCGAAACTCGTTCTAACGGTGTTAATTGATACATGGCGGTTACGGCGTCGTTCAAATGAGTCAGTGGAACGCCGCTGCCGCCCTTTGAGCTTGCGCGATAGATCTCGGGCGGATGGGCGCCGCTCTCTTCCAGGTAGATCATCATCTGATCTCCCGATGTGAAATGCATGGCGCTGATCGAAGTCTCGCCTTGCGCGATGGTGCGCGGCGCGCCGCCGGTCGCGGAAATCATCAGCAGCGGGCTACCGCCGCGATCGTCAATCGTGAAGAAAATTCGCTGTGAATCGGAAGACCAGGTGAAAGATTCAACCCAGCGGTCCAGTGAATCGGTCAACGTCGTGGTCTGAATCGTCTGTAAGTCCAACACTGCCAGACGCCACTGGTCGCTCTCGTAACCACTGCGGACTTGTGTGCGGTAGGCCAAATATTTTCCATCCGGTGAATAGAGCGGGCCCTCGTCTGCTCCGGGATTGGTGGTGAGGCGCCGTATGACCCCGCCGGATGCGGGTACCGAAAAAAGGTCAGAGTTAGTGCTGCTTGCCAAATCGGCGTCGCTATTGGAGACAAACGTAACCTGTGTGCTGTCGGGAGAAAACATATAGCCGTCGGGCCCGCCTAACGAAAACGGAGGCGTGTCCCGATCGCCCGGCGTAAGATCGCGAATTTTCCCCGTGCTATTCAACGTCTGGATGAGTAAATGCCGCCGCCGCACGCCGGAATACTCATTCCAATGCCTGTAAAGCAGCGATGTGTAGACGCGTGCCTTCACCTTATTTGCTGCTTCCTTGTCAACATTGCTCTTATTGCATGCGGCATCATAATCAACGCCTGAGGCCGCATTTGGCGGTTCGCAAGCCGAGTACACGGCGCTCGTGTACAGAATCAAATTGCCGTCGGGGGAAATCGTGACTCCGTCCGCGCCCGTGGGTACATTCGTAATTGGCCTGGCATCGGTTCCATCCGGATTGATCGACCAGATCTGTGAGCTGCCTGCGATCTGTGAAGTATTAGGCCGATTCGAAACATAAAAAATACGCTTCGAATCGGGCGTCCAGCGCGGACGTGAATTGGATGCTCCGTCGTTAGTGATCCGTTGCGGCGTACCACCCTCTACCGGAACCACATAGATCTGGCTAGGAATCGTATTATTCGGTAAGTCAACCGTGCGGACTGTAAAAGCCACCCACTTATCGTCGGGAGAGACTTGCGGATCGTCAATCCTGGCAAGCCTTGCCATGGCATCGAAGGTGAAGGGCAATTTCGCCGGCCACCCCGGAACACTTATAACTGCAAGTAAGAGCGCGGGTAGCGCCGCGTTGCGCATCAACAATATAGTAGTTCATTGTGAAGAACGATCGAGTTGAACAGCAGCTCGAGAATCTACGCGCGTTGCGGGCGCTTGGCCCTACCGAGGCTGCGGCCGTAGTACTGTGCAAGGCGCTGCGCGACCGCATGAATGTCGTAGTAGCCAAAGCGGCGGCAATATCGGCCGAATTTCAATTAAAATCTCTGGCGTCCGATCTGCTGCAAGCGTTTGACCGCCTGTTTGAAAAAACGGTCGAAACTGACCGACAATGTTGGGCCAAGACCGCCATCGCCCCGGCGCTGAAGGATCTGGGGCACGCCGAATCGGCTCCATTTCTGCGCGGCCTGCGGCACATTCAAATGGAGGCCTGTGTGGCGCGGGGAAAAGGATACGGCGGCGCGCTGCGTGGGACCTGCGTGCTGGCGCTGGTTCATGCGCGGACCTTCCACGCTCGGATACAATGCTCCATCTGGTCGATGCGGATACAGGAGTGCGTCGCGATGTAGTGCTCGCGGTGGAGCAAATGGCCGGACACGATGCGATATATCTCCTGCGCCTCACCGCCCGGTTGGGTGACAAATCGGAAGTTACAGGCCAGGCATTTGAGTCTCTGCTGCGCCTGCATCCCGCCTCGTGTATGGACTGGGTTGGCACTTTTCTCAAAAGCGAGAACGAACAAGTCGCCGAGGAAGCGGCGCTCGCTCTTGGCGCCTCGCGCCTTCCTGCAGCTCTCGAAACACTCAAAGCCACATGGAAGGAATCCAAAAATAGAGCCCTCGGCCCCGTTCTTCTTCGCGCTATCAGTGCATCGCGATCAGAAGAAGCTTTGGAATTCCTTCTGGCTATCGTGCGTGAAGGCCGCCCTTCCGAGGCTCAGGATGCCCTGCGCGCGCTAGAAATCCACTGTGATTCGGACGACATTCGGCGGCGCATCGAAGAGGCGCTTGCTAGGATGTCAAGAAAGAGTTGATCCGATCCTACCGCGGGGTAATGCCGCGCATAGCAGCCTCCGCTTACATCGATTCCAGTGCGCAAATTATTGGCGACGTGACTATCGGCGAACGCTCCAGCGTCTGGCCGAATGTCTCGATTCGCGGCGATGTGAATTATATTCGCGTGGGCGACGAAACCAGTATCCAGGACAATTGCGTGCTGCACGTCGACCACGACGTGTATCCGTGCCTGATTGGTAATCGCGTGACTGTCGGCCACGGCGCCGTGCTCCACGGCTGCCAGGTTGACGAGAACGCGCTGATCGGCATTGGCGCGATCGTTTTGAACGGTGCAAAGATTGGCGCCGGCGCCGTCATTGCCGCCGGAGCACTGGTTCCTGAAGGCATGGAAGTGCCTCCCGAAACTCTGGTCATGGGCGCGCCCGCTAAAGTACGCCGCTCGGTCACGGCTGAAGAAAAACAGCGCTTCCGTAAGAATTGCGACAACTACGTGAAGATCACCGCGATTTATAAGGACGAACAGCGTTGATCCAAGGTGTAAAAGGGATGCGCGACATCCTGCCGCCGGCAAGCAGTGTATGGAATTTCGTCGAAGCCGCCGCCCGCCGCATCTTTATGCGGTTCAACTATCGAGAGATTCGCACGCCGATTCTCGAAGAGACGGCGCTGTTTGCGCGCGGAGTGGGCGAAGAGACCGACATCGTCAACAAGGAGATGTATACCTTCGAAGACCGCGATGGAAGTTCGCTCACGTTGCGGCCGGAGAGCACAGCCTCCGTTATCCGTTCTTACATCGAACATCGGCTCGACCAGCAGCCCGGCATTCAAAAGCTGTATTACATCGGCCCGATGTTTCGCCGCGAACGTCCCCAAAAAGGGCGCTATCGCCAGTTCTATCAGATCGGCGCGGAAGCCATCGGTTCGGATTCACCCGCTATCGATGCGGAAGTGATTGAACTGGTCGTCGCGATTTTGCACGAGGTCGGAATCTGGGATTTCGAACTGCTTATCAACTCTGTCGGCTCGAAAAAATCGCGCGCCCGCTATAACGAGGCGCTCCAGGCGGACTTGAAAGACGTGGCGCCAAACATGTGCGAAGATTGCCGCCGCCGCGCTCAAACAAATCCTCTGCGGGTACTCGATTGCAAGGTTCCCGAGGACCAGCCGATCATTGAGCGCCTGCCCTCTATTTTGGATTTTCTGGACGAGGACGACCGGGAACACTTTCGTCGGGTCCGCGAGTTCCTTGAGGATCGTCAGATTCGTTTTACTGTGAATCCGCGGCTGGTGCGCGGTCTCGACTATTATGCCCGCACGACCTTTGAAATCACTCACGGAGCCTTAGGCTCGCAAAACGCGATTTTGGGCGGCGGGCGCTATGACCGGCTGGCCGAAACTCTCGGATCGAAGACACCGGCGCCCGGCATCGGCTTCTCCATCGGCGAAGATCGCCTGGTGATGACTGTGGAAGCGAGTCAGACTCTGAATCCGCAGCGGCTGGATGTGTACATCGCACCAATGGGCGATACGGCGCTCCGCCATTGCGCGGCGTTAGCTCGCGAGATTCGGGAACTGGATTTGTCCGTTGAACTCGGCACGGACCGTAAGCTCAAGCGCATGATGGAATTGGCTAATAAGCAAGAAGCTCGTTTTACTCTGATCGTCGGCGACAACGAAATCGTGTCGCAG
>Ga0068856_100003206_pt1 | contig 16662 bp, 7 predicted proteins | sample KBSCornC62_FD_66595 | JGI IMG/M metagenome (GOLD analysis project Ga0068856, IMG submission 66595) | Corn rhizosphere microbial communities from Kellogg Biological Station, Michigan, USA - KBS Corn C6-2 | ecosystem: Host-associated > Plants > Roots > Rhizosphere > Soil ...
AAAACTTCCGTCGCGCCATAGATGTCGCTGTTGTGATGAAGTGTCCAACCACGGCACCCATAGAGTTCGCGAGCCGTGCGTTGACCGGGGGCGACGAGTGACTCGGCCCAGCGCAAATACGCTTCAGCGCGATCCGTCAGATTGCACGGACCGGCTGGCCAATAGTTCATCTGCACGTTGATATTCGTGGTATAGTTGCTGTTCCACGCTGGAGCAATATCACCGCACCATTTGCCCTGGAGATTCGCGGGCAGGCCGCCTTCGCGTGACGAACTAGCGAGGAGATAGCGTCCGTAGTTGAAATATAATACACTTAAATTCCAGTCTTCTGCGCCCGCTTGCACGCGCTTTAAGCGTTCGTTGGTCGGCAGATTGTCGGAGTCGTTTGTGGGCAGAACAAATTTAACCCGATCAAAAACGGCCTTCTGCTGCTGGACGTGACGCGCTTTCAACTGATCCCAGGAAAAGGTCTTCGCGGCGGCCAAGGTCGCGAGACAACGTGCTTGGGGATCGGCGGAGAAGTCGTTGAAGTTTTTCCACGAACTGGCGATCGCGATGCGAACTTCAATCGCGCTGGCGCCGCGAATTTCCAGATAGGATCCGCGCGCCCGGCGAGTCCCGCCGGTGGTGCGCACCTCCGCCACTAAACAAAAGGGTCGACCACTGCGGCCGAGTTCGCATTTCAAAATCAGTGGACCGTTATCCGTCGTCTCGCGACCGACGACGTCAATTTCGCGTTGCAGCGAAAGGTCGACGTCGCCTTGGCCGGAATCACAGGTGAAACGATAACAAATGATATCATCGGCCCAACTGACAAACGCCTCACGTTGCTGCGAAACCTGCGCGTAGTACCCGCGGCTCGTCGCGATCCCGGTGGCGAGATCGAGATCTCGTTGGTAGTGCCGAATACCATAGCGAAGGATCCAGGGATTCTGATCTTCGTCTTTTGGATTTATGATCCAAGGTCCGGTCGCAGGCGCAGATCCGTGTCCGACGAAATCGACGAACAATTCCCCAGCGGTTTGATAAGGATCGACATGGCTCCTAGGCGAGACGAAGGCGTCTTCGATCAATTTAGCGGCGTCGGTACTTTGCCCATTGAAGATCATTTCCCGAAGCTGCGGAAGCGCAGCGCGAGCTTTAGGATTACAGCGATCCAGCGGTTCGCCTTCCCAAATCGTTTCTTCGTTCAGTTGCAGGCGGTCGCGCGGAAACGTCCCGTACGACATGGCGGCCAGACGGCCGTTGCCCATAGGCAAAGCGTCGGTCCATTCATGCGCTGGCGTCAGATACCATAACCGGGATGGCGTGTCGGTCGCAAGCGGGCGCGCGGCGAGCGTCGCAGTGACGAGGAGTTGGAAAAAAACGAGGCGCGCAATGGACCGAAATACAAGGGGCATAGTTCAAGTGCAAAAGATAGGGTGTCCGGCATTGACTCAAGTCGGTTGTGATGAACGACCCACGGGCGGAGGTGCGAAGCCTTTTGGCCCGCTTCATTGACTGAAATTTAAGGGTCGGGGGTAAGTAGAAAAAGCCAGCGGGCTCTCAAGCCAGGGCGATTCGTCTGCGGGTAATATATAAAACGATACTAAAGTAGGGGTGGCAACTGCCTGAAGGCGGTGAGCGCAATTTCTCGCGCTGTCGAGCGGAGCTGTCATCCTGATCGCCTGCTCGTATGACGTTCAAGCCAGTGCCTCTTACCCAATGTTTTCGACTGGTCAGCGTCCTTATTCTTTTGGCCGCATGGGGGCACACATGTTTCGCAAGGGAGAGCCTGAAGGGTGCGCCGTACACCCGGTTTTATTCGTTCGACGAAATTGGAAACTTTTCTGCTGGAGCGGATCTCACCTTCGATTCACACGGGCGTTTGATCATCGTGAAAAACGGCGCCGTCAGCGTGCTCAACGACGATCGCTGGCTCGAGGTTGGGCAAAAGAGCGTAGTGGGTGCGCAAATACAGCATGTCTGTTATGATAAAGACGGAAATGGCTATTATGGATCCGTCGGTTCGTGGGGCCGGTTGGTAACGGCCGAGCAAGGCCTGATTCAGCCTCAGGCTTTGAATCCAGCGGAGTGTCCGCGGTGGACGTTGATGACCGAGTTCAATCGCGTCGTCTTCGACAAGAACGGAGTCTGCTTTTCTGGTTGGAATGGGGTTGCGTATTGGAATCGAAATACGGGGCAAACAGGTTTTTTGAGCATAGAAGGCGTTGCGCGAACATTTACTTACGGCGGGGAAATTTATGTGTCCGCGTTTGATCGCGGGGTGGTTCGCCTGGAGACGAACACCGGCCTGAGTGTCGCCCCGGGCCTGACCTTATTTGGAAAACACCTCATCGAGCGATTCGTGGAATTACCGAATGGCGGAGCCGTTTTTTCGACCGCGGCGCGGGAGCTTTTAATTTACGAGAAAGGTGCGTTGAACCCGTTCTGCCGCCCACTCTGGGATGGAAGAAAACCGAGAGTCACGGCGCTAACGGCTTTGCGCGAAGGCGGCGTGGCTGTGGCTATAGCTGGTCGAGGAACGTATATTATATCGGGTAAGGGCGAAATCGAGTTGAGTCTAACGACGAACGAATATCGCCGAATCACATCCCTGGTCAGCAACGAACCGGGCGTGCTTTGGGCCGCAACGGAAACGGGAGTGATAAAGGTTTTTTATGGTGCACCGGTGACGACCTTTGGTGAATCGCTCGGTTTACCGGTCGAGTGGCCTCAAGTCGTCTCGTGGAGAAATCATGTGGTGATCGATTCCGGCGGTGCGGTTTACCAGTCGGTCGACACCGCTCCTGGTGAGCCATCGCGATTCCAAATCCTGCCACAAGGAGGGTGGGGTATGGCCGTGTGGAAGGACTGGCTGTTGGTCGGAACGGGCACTGGACTTTTTGCGAGACATGGAGATGAACCGTTTAAAAAGATCCTCGGGGACATCGGTATTTCCCGTTTGGTCATGCTCGAGTCGGGCGTGCTGCTTCTGATCGATACGAATCGGATCGGAGCGGTTTCTCTCGATGGCGAAACGTGGAGCGAGTGCGCGTCGCGGGTTCCTGGTCTGGGATTTCCTGCAATAGTCCAAGGTGCGAAAAAGTCCGCATGGATAGAAATCGGCGCTAACCTGGCTGGACGAATCACGTTCGAAGATGGAGTGATTAAGACCCAGATTTTCGACTCCTTTCCTTGGAAAGATCCACGATGGATTCATGTCAGCGTAGTCGGAGATACCGTCGTGTTGAGTGGACCGGAAGGAGGCAGGGTCTTTTACGACGAAAACACGGGGCAGTTGAAAGATCACGACCCGCTCGAGACTAAATTGAATTTGGAAACGCGTTTCTGGCCGGCGCGTATTTGCGAGGACGATACAGGCCGGTTGTGGATGACGCACAGCCAAGGGGTTTCGTTTGTACGCTCCGATCGGGAAGGCGGCGGACTGGATTTTAGCACCTACCGAATCATAACGGATCACATTCCGACGGTCCATGCTCTGCCCGGAGGCGACATTTGGCTTTCAAGCGACAACTCACTCTATCATCTCCGGCCGCCGCAAACATCGGACAAATCCGATCCCTTTCGGCCGATATTGATTTCAATCAAAGACCTTCGCACTGGTGAGGAACTCGGCCCTGAGCGAGCGCTTCCGATGGGCTGGAATTTGCCTTATTCGGAAAACAGTATCGCTCTGCGTTTTTTCTCGGGTAGCTATGCGACGCGCCACGCCTTGCGGTACGAAGCGCGAATGAACGGAGGAGAGTGGACTCCTTTAGACAGCTCGCTGCTCAGTCTCTCTAACTTGCGTGAAGGCGAGTACCGCACGGAAGTGCGACTACTCGATGCACAAGGCCCGATCGGACGATCGACGTTTTTAACTTTCACCGTCGCTCCGCCTTGGACGCGAACGCTGACCGCCTATGTGCTTTATACCATTGCGCTGGTGGGACTGGTTTTTGCCGTCGTTCAATTCTTCCTCAATCGCGCGAAGGCGCAAAGTAAAGCCTTGGAGAAATTGGTGGCGCAGCGGACCCAGCAGTTACAAACCGCGATGAAAGACTTGGAGCGAGAAACGAGAACCGCGGCGACGCTCGCCGAAAGAAATCGGTTGGCGGGAGAAATTCACGACAGCCTGGAGCAGAGCTTCAGCGCGTTAGCTTTGCAGTTGGAAACGACGGCGCAGTTCGGTGGTTGCCCTGCCGAGGTGAGTGCCGGTCTCAAAGTCGCTCGGCACATGATCGCGTTTAGTCGAGACGAGGTCCGACATGCGGTGTGGGATCTCCATTCACCGTTGCTGGAGGCAGGCGGATTGAAGGAAGCGCTCGAGCGCTTGATTGCGCAGCTCGTGCCGAGTTCGGTGCACGCGGTCGTCGTTGTACAAGGACGACCGCATTCGTTGGGTTCGACCGTGGAACATCATCTTTTGCGGATTGCTCAGGAAGGGATCGCAAATGCGGTGAAGCATGCGGGCGCTCAACGCATCGAGGTGCGATTGACGTTTGCCGATCATGCCGTGTCGCTGACTATCTTTGATGACGGGAAAGGCTTTGATCCACAGACGGTCCTTATCGGCGCCTCCGGTCACTTTGGGTTGAAGAGCCTGCGCGGTCGGGCCTCGAAAGCGGGAGGAAAACTGGAAATCATCAGCCAAATCGGCCAGGGCACGCGGGTGACTGCGTCGATTCCCAAGGTCAAAACGACGATCGTTTAATTATGTCTACGGATCCCTCGACGCAGAAGATTAGAGTGATGTTAGTCGATGACCACGTATTGATGCGGATGGGTCTGACCTTCGCGCTCAATAATCAGGCCGACATCGAGGTCGTGGGTGAGGCGGAAGACGGTTCGGAAGCGGCGCAACTCTATCGAACATGCGCGCCGGACGTGGTTGTATTGGATTTAAGGATGCCGAAGAAAAACGGCATCGATACGATTGCGCAGCTACGGCGGGAATTCGGATCAGTGAATATATTGGTCCTGAGTAATTATGGGACCGGCGATGAGGTGACGGCCGCGATTCATGCCGGAGCCTTGGGTTTTTTGGCGAAGGACACTCCGCTTTCTGGGTTGGTCCAAGCGATCCGTCAGGTGAGGACAGGGGAACAATATCTGCCTCCGGAAATCGCGCGCCGTCTTACGAGCAAGATCCTCTCTCAATTATCGCCGCGGGAAAGCGAAGTGCTCAAGCTGCTTGGAAAAGGATTAAGTAATAAAGAAGTGGCGAGTGAACTAAAACTATCCGAAGCCACGGTCAAAGGACACGTGACGGGCGTATTAGCAAAGTTAGGCGTAGCGGATCGGACCCAAGCGATTCTCGCGGCGATCAAGCGCGGGATTATTGAGTTGGAGTAGAGGGCTGGAAGTTGTTGGCACGGCCATGTATTGGCGGGGAAGTGAGACGTAGTATTTGCGCTGCGTTGGGAGCCGCTGATCTGTTTCACCGGAAGAGCAGATGTATCAGCTATTTGGCGACTATACAGGACACCCATAGGGAATAAAGTTGTCGAACCTATAGCGGACGTGAGATACCGTGAGATGCGTTTCCAGCTCGCTTTGGTTTTGGCGTGGACAGCCGTGCAGACGATTGCATGGGCCGGGCCTGCGCAGGAGGTTGAACGAACTCTTCCCGACGTTTATTCAAAAAAGATCGCGGCCCTCCTGACACCGGTCGAATCCGTGGTAGCGGGTAAAGAGGCCTTTATAGACCAGACATCCGGAATCACCCTATTGCACGAAACAGTGATTTTTCGTGATGACGACGGGACAACTTATCGCGTCATTCACTTTGCTAACTATGCTCTAGGAGAGGCAGGAGTGAAGGGAGTTTCGACCGATACATTTAGTTTCGATCATGACCGGGAATCTATCTTTCTCGTCTCGGCTCGATCAATCCAGGCTGATGGACGGATTCTCCCGGCTGAGCCAAAGGCGACCTTCATTCAAAGTCCCCAGCGTTCCGCTGACGATGACGAGTATGATAGCCAGTCGGAGCTAAATATCATATACCCCAAAATTGCCCCCGGTGTCGTCGCTGAGGCTACTGTGCTGATTCGAGAAGATAAACCGGTTATTCCGGGAGAATTGGCGTTTGCCTTCAGTTTTGGTGGAGGTTGGCCGGTATATAGTCGCCGTTTTGTTGTTGAGCTCTCTAATCAAGATTGGTCGAGGATGCATTTTTATAAAAGCTCCGTTGGCTTGGCCGATCCCGAGGTCAAAGCAATCGGGTCCTTCCGCGAGCGCAGGATTTGGAGCCGCCGCCAGATTCCGGAAACCGAGTGGGAAGAAAATACTCCAGACTTGGCGTTTTTTGTCCCGACGGTTTGGCTCAGTACACTCAAAAGCTGGGACGACGTGGCGAACTGGTATACCCATCTCTTAGGTGACCGTTCCGATCTAGGCCCGGAACTCAAAAAACAAGTCGATGCTTGGACCGATCATTTGAAAGAAAGGGAGAGTGTGATCGGAATTCTTCAGGAGAAAGTGGCCTCTGAGGTCCGTTATACTGGGCTGGAGTTCGGAATTGCAGGTTATCAACCGAATGATTGTCGAAGCGTGTGGGCAAACCGCTATGGCGACTGCAAGGATAAGGCGAATTTGCTTCGGGCTATGCTGATTTATAAAGGCATTCCGGCGTATATTGCGCTGCTTGACGAGGGCGGTGACGGGCAAGTTCAGATTAACAGTCCGTCGTGGAAACAATTTAACCACGCGATTGTTGCGATTCCCGATGGTCAAAATGGCTTTCAATTTTGCGACCCTACAGTAAAGTATCTTCCGGCTTTATCTTTGCCGGCCTCTGACATGGGTCGTTCAGTATTTGTCGTCGCAGACAACCAGGGGAGATGGGCCAAAACCCCTGACCTTCTGAACGGTGAAATAAAAGTGTCGATCGATGCGTCTCTTTCGACGGCCGGCGAACTCAGTGGTTGGTTGACTCTCAAGGCGACGGGAACCAGCGCTCCGTACTATGCAGAAAAATATCGAGCATTGGACGCTCACGCTCGACGGAGGGATGCGCAAGAGTTGGGTGAGGCTTTTTTGCCCGGCATTAATGCGGTAGATACTGCTTTGACGTTTTCCGGTAATTCCGTCCGCGAAGTCGAATTCAAAACCTATTTCACCCGCCAAGCCCGGCCGATCGATTCAGACTGGTTACGCTGTCCCTTTCCCGCTTCTTGGCTGCCTGAGGTAAGTACATCGGGAACTCGTCAGACCCCTTATGTTACCGCGCGTCGGCGAGAAACGCTGGAGTTGAAATTGAAGCTTCCTGAAGGTTGGACTGCCGCGCATCTGCCAGAGTCCTTCTCGGGGCGTTCGTCAGGAGGCGAGTTCATTGCTTCATGGAAAAATCAAGGATCAACGATTGAGTCGGATTTGACCTGGGCGCCGACGAAACTCGAATTGAGCCCAGAGGAATATGCCGCATATCGGCAATCGGTCCGTGCGCTGAAGACGTGGCTGGAGGAACCAGTTTCTTTTGCGCAAAAAGCTTCGATCGCCTCTATAGAGAAAGTCGACCCGACTCATATTGACCTCGTCGATTTTCCAATCCTCCCGAATGGTGACGGACAGCTTCGTTTGGTTGACGAGAAGTTTCCCGAGGGAGAAAAGGACCAAGAGCGAAGAGAGGCGCTGCGAAAAGTGCTGCAATGGTTTCCCGCCGACGTCGAAACAAGATTTACGGCCCGCATTGAGCTGCTCGGATTGGATGAAACCAAGCTCGGTGAGCATGTGTACGCTGAAGAAGTTCACAAGCTCCTCAAGAAAGAGAGCAAAATGCTTCCAGCTACGACGCGGGCATGGGGAGAATATCTTGAAGCCTTAGCACGGTGGAATGACGACAAGAACCCAAATGCGACCCGAATCCTGCAGTCGATCGCGGCGAACAAAGCCCTCGACGCTTACCGGCGCACCTGGGCTGCGTACGAGGCAACGCTAGAGCTCGATTCGACTTCCCCGGAGAAGGCGCTCGCTTATGCTACGTCCTATCTCGATTTAGAGGGAGAGGGACAGCCGCGGCTAGTTGCGTTAGCTATTAACATTAAGGCGAAAGTTGGGCCAGTGTCCGCCTTTGCACCATGGCTGCATCAGTTGGTCCAGCAGGTGGGTCAAGAGCCGGACGTAGTATTTGCAAAAGCGCTCTCTAACCTATCCGAAGGGTGGCATGATCTGCCAACGGCAACGCAGGCAAATTGTAGTGCGGTCATCAGTGCGGTCTTTTCAGACGCCCAAGCGTTTCCGAAAGCGAGTATTGAGGCGAAAAACCTCGCAGAGGACGTCGATCGCCGGCTGGCTCGCGCGAAATTGGCCGACGAGGTTCGCCGCTATTTTGCGACTCAAAGTCCGGCCTGGTATCATCCAACAACAAATAACACAGATGACGTTTCAGCCATCGCATCCGAGATTGAAGCGGCGAATAAGGCGGCAGATGCGGATCGAACCCTCAATGCCATCACCCAGCTTTGGTTTTCAACGGGAAAGGTTTCTTTTCATTCTTTCGCTCTTTATACCAGGTGGGCGGTACAATGGATGGAGGGCCGCCCCGGCGACGATGTTTTAAAAACACTGGTCGCAAACCAAGCTCTCCATTTCCCTGCTGCAGCGGACTCGGAAGTGCTAGAGATCTGGTATTGTTTTGCGGAGCAACTACGCGATGAAGGCAAGCTTGACGAAGCGACTGCGTGGTTACAACGGATGATCGACTGCCCGGCAGCGAAAGATTTTCAGAGAGTCGAGGCCTATGGCAACATAGGTCTTATCCGTTTGAAACAAAATCGAGTGGACGATGCATTAGCGGAATTCGATTTGGCCGAGCCCCTTCATATTAAGCTTAAGAAGGGAGTAGATTTTATTTACGTCGCTATGCTGATTCAACTTCAACGAGGCCACTATCAGCGGGCTCTGGAACTGATCCGAAGTATTCAGAAACAAGATACGAATCTAATCCATCAGGCAAATTACGCTGTTCCTATTGAGCAATTGTTGCGGGCTGCGCAAAATCCGGATCACCTGGTGGAGTATTGGAAAAGGTCCGAGGACTGGTGGCCTAAATGGATGAAAATTCTACAGGATGCCAATGTTGACGCTTCGACCGCTTCGGAAGTCCCTTTGGAGACTGACTTTGACAAGTTGGACGCCCGAATCAAAGGAGCGTTGGACCGGCGCAATTTTCTGGATGCGGTCCGGGAAGCGAACATACAAGTCAGCCTAGCTCGGTGGATTCCGGTGTTTGCATCGGACTTCTCGATGCATTTCTCTGAATTCGTTGAACTTGCTGGAGGCGGGCAAAAGGATTTCGCGGATTTCTTTTATAGTCTCGTGCATGATCTACCGCCGGTTGATCCGATTTTTGATCCTGCAGGAAAACTTTGGGAGGTTGTCTCGCTTCTCAATCTGAATCGCTTCGAAGATGCCGTAGCGAAAGCGAAATTGCTATACGAATCGCAGCACGGCACCGGCCGTTTTGCCGAAGGCGCCGCCCGATTGTGGGCCCTTTCATCGAAGCAAGAAGCTGAAAAAAAGGAGGCGCTCGACAAGCTCTTTTTATTTGTATCCGAGAAGGTGGCTGTCGTTCAGCGGATAGAAGATGCCGATTTCTACGCGGCCTTGTTGAAGGCCGATCCCCAGATGAAAGGCCGCTACTTGGAATATTTGGAATATGAGTCCAAGCGGAGTGACTATAATGTTAAGAGCGCGCGGGGAGCGGAAATTCAATCTGAATTAAAGTATTTGAGACATGACATCTCTGAGGGAAATGCCGTAACAGAAGTACTGAAAAGCTGGGCTTCCTCGCAGCAGCTCGATTATTTAGATCGAATTGAACCTGCTTCTTTGAACGATCCGCGTTTTGTCGGTTACCAGCGGCCCTTAACTGCCAAAGATGATGCGGTCTCTCGGCCTCAGAGGCTTAGATTCAACTGGCTCTTCGCTCTCGATACTCGATTCCCGCTCGATGAGCGGTTGACTGCCTTTGCCTGGGTCGCGCGTGATGTCTCTATTGAAGAGCCGACATGCGAGGGAATGGCGAAAAAGTTGGTTTCGATCGCACAATTGAACAGCCTCGATTCACCTTTGCTCGAACGGTTTCTTTTCCTTGGTCTATTTGACCTGTACATGAACGGAGCGGTGAAGAGCGCCGAGAACCTAGAGGCAAGTATACAGACTCGAGCATTACGGTCTGATACGAGGGAAGCGATTCAACGCTATGGCAAAGCATGCAAACTCATTGCGAGCAGGCCGGACGGCTGGGCGAATGACGCCTTCGACTTACTCACCAAGGTTCCAATTGACGCTGCGTCAAGCGAGGCGATTGACGGATTAATCGATCGACTTGTACTCAGCGGACATGAGACAGAAGCAAAACAAATATTAGATAGGTTGGCGTCTGTCTCGATCGCAAAGTCTTCCAACCTGACTGCAGCCTCCGAGCAGTTGCAGTGGACCCGGACGCTGCGTAAGGCCAAACAGATGGAGCCGTTTATGCGAGCCCTTCGGGCCCAGCTTCAGGCTTTCGACAGTCAAAGAACCGAGCATCGTCGTCCTGCCGTTACTCCGTCGGTGTGGTTCCGGACCAGTGCGATGACTGACGCTCAGTGGTGTGACTGGTTCTGTGAGGAGGGCATCTCCGGCGTTGTGCCGACTTCGCAAATTTCAAGCTTTGTCTCGACGATGACGGATAGTATCTCGCTTCAGAATACTGCACCTAAAATGGGAGTTGAATTGATGAAGGCTCTTCTCACAAACATCGGCGATGACGAGATCTCATCCAGTTTAGTCTCTTCACTACATTTACTCAGTGATGGCGATGAGCTGGATATTCGAACGGAATTCAAAGCATCTTTTGAGTCATTTTTGAAATCGCCTTCCGCCGAGACTCATCCACTGACACGAAATCAAGTTCTATATATTTTAGCGCGCTATGCATGTCGCAGCTCGCAGGATCCAGATACGGAGCGACTGGTAGAGAGATATACCAACGCTGTCGGTCAGAGTAGTCGAGCGGTGTCATTGTCGCTCAGGTTTTTACTTTCCAGAGGGCGAAACGAAGAAGCTCTTGCTACCGCAGAAAAGCTCACGCCTGAAGAACTCGGCACTAGTCGATTATGCGGCACGATCCTCAGCTTACTGGTCCAAAATGGGCGTTCAGACGAAGCAACTCTGATTAAACGGGAACTCGCAGCTGAAATTCGAAAGAATGTGGAACTCGGCTGGGAAGTGCCAACGTCGCCGCGAATACCTTCTACGATCGAACTCGCCATCGAAACGGATCAAGCAGAGTTGATCCCCACACCGTGGTTTGACCGCGTTCTCCGGACTAGTGCCAACGAGGAGCGCAGGTTGTCTCTTCAGGTACTCTATGCCCGGCTGCACAAGAATCCGCAGGAAATTATCATAGCCGCGGACCAGTTCATTGCGCTACGTCCAAGGTACTATGACGTGTACTGGCACAAGTCTCAAGCTGAGCGGCAACTTGGTGATAGAGACGCTGAGCTCAAAGCTTTGAGTACTTTCCTCAAGTACTGCTTCGACGCACCTTACTATCCAGCGGCCAAGGCTCGATTCGAGCAGATGACCAGTGCAAGTACGACCGTCGCTTCGCCCTAGCCGTTGGACAAGACTCCGTTTTGTTCGAGGCGGCGGAGGCGGTCGGGGCCGATTAAATTTTTTAGGCCGGCTTCGGTTTGCTGGCGGGATTGTTCGATCGTGGAATTTATTTGGCGCCAGTTTACTGGCTCGCCGGCGGATTGGCTCAGCTCGGCGGCCGCGCGGGTTCGGTCGACTTCGTCCTGAAAAGTGTGGACCGTTTGATAAACCGAGTCGATCTGGCCATCCTTCAAGTCCCAGGCATCTGCATATTGCTTTAACGTTTTATAAGTAGGATCGCTTTGCTGTTTCATTTTTGCGTACGCATCCGCACCGAAGATTTTCCGCATCTGCTCGTCCTGCGCATCATCTAGCGACTTTAATTGGCCTGTAATCTCCGCCGCCGTGGCTGATGTCCCGGCCAGGGTTTGTTGGAGCGCGGCGTGGCGGTCTTGATATTCCTTTTGGGCCGCCAGCACCGCTTTGGCTTGGTCGCGCGTGGGATTCAAATCTCCATAGGCTCTGTATACTTGCGTGGTGGGATCGACAATGCCACGCAGCTCGTTGAACCGCTGCCGGCCAAGCAGCTTCTCCAGTTGCTGATCGAGCGCTTGCTGCGCCTGCGCCTGAAGCGTGCCTACGTCGGCGCGGTCCGCGACTCCGTCTTCCATCGCCATTTGCAGCTCCTTCGCCTTGTCGTCGAAATCCTTTTGTAGCCGATAAGCTTGCTCAGCTTCGGCGGGAGTCATCGGCAATGAGTCGCCCGGCGAGCGAGCTCGATTGAGTTCGTTCAATGTCTGTTCTTTGTCCCAGGCGCGATAGCCTTCCTCGCCCAGCGCCTGCTTCAGCTCATTGGCGCGATCGAGGTCTGTCTGCCTCGAAAACTCGATCATCTCTCGGTCAGGGACAAGTCGGGGCGCGTAACGCTTTTGGAGCGCGGCGATCTTTTGGGTGGATCGTCGGTTGAAGTCTTCAACCAAAACATTGACGACGGTTTCGCGGGGAATGCCGAGCTGTTCGAGTGCGGCCACGGTCGAAGGTGAAATCTTCCTTCCGCTAAATGGGGACGGTCCAGGTAAAGACTCGGGATTCGGCGCGATTGCGATCCGATCGGATGAAGACCGGCGTTGAAGAGCTAAGGAATGCGAGTTTTGGGACTCGTGAAAAACGAGCGCAGCCAGTGCAGACGCGAGCAAGAGATTGATGGCGATGGAGAGGCGAAGGGTGGTTTTCATGCTGCGGTCCTCGATCGTGTTTACCGAGACGGAGTATACTCATCGCGGCAGACACGGAATCCCTGGTCGGGAGCCTTGCCACTCGCTTCGTAGCCGGCGCGAAAAGTACAAGCGCAGCAGAAGTCTCCTCCGAGCCAGCCGCCGCCGCGCCAGACTCTCCCGGCCGCGCCCGACTCAGGCTCTGTTCCATTACTGGGCGTGTCGGCGTACCAGTTCCAACACCATTCACGAACGTTTCCGGACATGTCGTAGAGACCGAGTTCGTTGGGTTCTTTTGCACCGACCGCCTGAGCCTTGTTATGGTTTTGCTCGATTCTCGGCCAGGACCAGAATCCATCGAGGTGTTTATCCCCAGAATCGGTCCACAACCACGCGACTTTTTCTAAATCTTCTGCACCGCTATAAGTGTAGTTCTCGCTTTTTTGGCCACCGTCGGCGGCGTACTCCCACTCGAGCTCGGTCGGGAGGCGGTAGCCATTGGAGCCAACGTTGATCGTGACGGTCCACTTTATATTATCGATCTCGTTCTTGTTGCGTGGATCTTTCTGATCTTTATCAATTTGATAGTAGGGGACCAGGCCTTCCTTCAAGCTCCGCTGATTACAATATTCGATACAATCGTACCAACTGACCGACTCCACGGGAAGATTATCACCGAGAAATTTTGCAGGCCGAGTGCCCATGACTTCGAACCATTCCTTTTGGGTCACTTCATATTTTCCGATGAGGAAGGTTTTGACTGAAATCAGTTTCCCGACGAAGGGGTTTTCGATTACATTTTTCTGATAATAGTTGGATTTTATATTCTTGAACGTCCCGCCCTGGATGCGGACGAGGTCGTTCTGCGTGGCACGCGCCGAAGCGAAGGTTGCGATGAGGCTGAAGAGGAAGAATAGTTTTCGCATCGAATGAAGGAACAGCGGAACAGTAGACGGGTGCGTGTACGGCGAGAAATGATTGAGGCAGCCACGAGACAGGCCGCACTCCCGGCGAAGTGCGACCTGTCGAAACGACGACGCGAAATGAATCGCGGCTTGAGTGAACGAGAGATCTACTCGCTCACCAGACGGTGGCGTTGCAGTAACCGCTCTTGTTGCCGTAGGCCTCAATCGCCAGGATCTGCAGATTGTACGCGCCCATGCTGCCGATGTGGGATTTCCAGTAGTTGAAGTGATTACTGGTCGTGACGGAGTAGTTTTGGCCGGTCGAAGCGCCACCCCAATTACTCAGGTACTGCCAGAAGGTGGCCGTGCCCTGAATCGATGGTTGGTTCACTTGTTGATGTTTGTAGACGGTGTAGTTGCGGCCGTCGCTACTAAGCGAACCGACGGCGGTCCCGGAAGCGACCGAGCCCTTTTCGCAGATATAATATTCAATCAATGGATTCGTGGTCCACCCATAGACGCTGAAGTTATTATAGCTACCACTGAGGGCGCCGCAATTGTAGTTTACCGTACGCGCCGAGCCGGGATTCCAACCTTTGCCCGCGACGACGTCGCCGACGTTGCTCCAGTTGACGGCGAAGTTACCGGCATAAGTTCCCGCTTGTGGGAACGAAATGCTGGCCGAGCCGCCGCTCACATAGCATTGCCAAAAGTAGCCGTGATCCGTGCCGGTCGAAGCGTGAACCTGCTGAGCGCTGAACACGAGTGCGAATGCTGAAGCGAGAGATGCGAGTATACCTTTTTTCATAACGAATATATTGGGGATTTGATGTTGGTTGAGATGAGTTAACGTTTCCTGCGGTTGGTTTTCAGACGGGGCGCTGGTGCATCGCGGGAATCGGCGAGCAATGAACTCTGCCGACGAACGCGCCGAAGCGCGGTGATCCTTAACATGGCTGTCTTCATTGGGGACGGTTGGTTTAACTGCGGCGTCCGCCTTTAGCTCCGAAGCGAGAGGGGAAGAGGTTGGGGCGGAGACGTCGGGCCGTTTGGGTTGGGCCGACGCCACCTTGCTTCGTCGCTATATATCGACAAATGTGACGCTACTCTAACTATCGGGCCAAATGGTTGCGCTCGAATATCGAAAGATTCGAAAAGTATATAATTCGCCCCACGCTCGGCAAATCCGTGATTTGTGAACACAGCTTTTGGATCCTCCTCCGAGAAATCCCCAGGGTCGTCTGGGAGGTTTTACTGTCTGTCGGCGGAGCCAATCGTATGCATAGGCGGATCGCACCCTAGCGGCTTGGGATTTTTGGGACCGGCAATGGCAATTCCAAGCCGGTGACTCACGACATGGGTTAGGGATTGCCGGAGAGGAAAAGTTTCGGCTGGATGCTCGGGTGCAAACATTTTGGATGCGGCTCGTCTCGTGGATTTTTCCGACCGATACGCGGCGATCAATGCCGGATACTCTTTTCCGTGCGGTGATCGTGGTCGCACTCGCTTTGTTCAGTATTTCGTACTTCCGCGTGACCGTGCACGAGCTCGGCGAAGATCCCGGCCGAATTCATAACTTCCATTTGGTCGTTCACGAGGCGGGGCATGCGATTGCCGCTATGGTCACCACAAACCGAGATATCATCGTTTTCATGGGAAGCGGCATGCAGGTGCTTTTCCCGCTTATTGTGGCCGGTGCGTTTTATTGGACGAATTCGGACGAGACCGGTGCTGCCTTGGGCCTGTGGTGGGCGGGCCACTCCATGCTCGATGTGGCGCCTTACATTGCCGACGCGAGGGCGCTTGAGTTGCAGCTATTGTCGGGAGGGACAGGCAAGGAGGTTGAGGGGCACGATTGGGAGTATTTGCTAACGCGGTGGAATGCGCTGTCCTCCGATATTGTGATCGCGGATCGGGTCGCGTTGATCGCGCGAATCGTGATGGTGTTGGCGCTCCTCTGGGCGGCGGCGGGAATTATTTACGACCGGTTTATTCTACCGGATTTTGATGCGCGTGCCGAGCCGCTGCCGTCGGATTGACCGGGTTCGCGAGGCCGTGTGAACGCGGCTCGTTTTCCGCGCATCACGCGAAGATATAACGGCGATCTATTATAAACTGTCAGCGAAGGATTCGACACGGTAGGTCTCGACCCGTACGTTTTGGCCCCGCCAAGCGTCACGCGCGGCGCCAGCTTTCTGTGAGAGTTGCTCAAGAAATGTTTTCGCGTTCGGAAGGTCATCCCAAACTTGCGGAAGAAACGTGGCTTCGAGGGCTCCGATATGGAGGACGACACCGTCCACGTGTGGGCGTAACTTTTTTAGCAGCTCGCCTGGACTGGAAAATCCGAGTGGCTCGGGTTGGGTGAGGAGGCTGATTTCAACGTGCAATCGCTTGGCTTCGTCCGCGGTCACTGGCGAGAAACGCGGGTCCCGATTGGCCGCCTCACTGGCCGCGATGGCCACCGCTTCAAAAACCGGTTTTTCTGCTACGAGCGTGCCAATACAGCCGCGCAATTGCCCTGCTTCTTGCAGGGTGATGAAACAGGCGCGCGGTTCGCGAAGCTCCGCTGGAATTGCTGACGGGTTAGAAACGGTTAAAGGCTTCCCGTGCGCCGTTTGATCCACGGCCTCGTGCGCGATGTGTAAGAGCAAGTCCCGTTCAGAAAGTGGAAGAGGCTGCGTTTGAGCTACGGGTGTCGCTGCTGAGGACGCTGTCCAGACGATTGCGGCATAGCCCACGACTTTGCTTTTGTCGCCAGACGTGTCACCGCTGTTGCGCAAATCTAGGAGGTGTGGCGTCCAGCCGCGCGTTTTCGCCAGATACATCAACGTAAGAATCGGAATCTTTCCGCAAGCCTCCCCGCGCGCGACTCCGGAAAAATCCATCTTTAAAACGTCGTCGACGAAGCGCGCGTCTCGTTTATGCGCGTCGTCGTATCGATGATAATGACTCAAGTCGGAACTCGCGACGATCAG
>Ga0068856_100003208_pt1 | contig 16660 bp, 13 predicted proteins | sample KBSCornC62_FD_66595 | JGI IMG/M metagenome (GOLD analysis project Ga0068856, IMG submission 66595) | Corn rhizosphere microbial communities from Kellogg Biological Station, Michigan, USA - KBS Corn C6-2 | ecosystem: Host-associated > Plants > Roots > Rhizosphere > Soil ...
CACTCAGCATAGCACCGACAATGCCGAGGTAGCCTTGATCCGTGCCGCAGAGATAAAGATTGCTCAGCCCCGTCGTGCCTTGTCGGTTTTTTCGAGGAGAGCCATAGACCGCACCCTGCAAATGCCCCGTGAAACGCTCGATCGTGAGCGGCGTGAACATGTCGGTCGCGCTGGTGGCTTGGGCGACGGTTGCGTCGTCTCGGGCGGCCGGAAGAATTTTTCTGACCGTCGCGGATATACTGCGAAACCAGCGTTCTTTGTCCGCACGATAGGTTTCTTCAGGGAGATTTTTCCACTGATCGTAATTCGCGAGACAGGTACAACGCAGCATCCCTTCTTTCAGCGTCGTTTCCGGAGAGGTTGAAAAATTGCCCGGAAAGCAAATCACGCCACTGCGCGTGTCGACCTGCGTCGAAGGCCTTTCGTATCGAAAATCTGGAGACGTACTGAAGAAGACGATCGTATCATCGCCCCAGCCGAGTTCGTCCGTGGGCCGATCGAACACTTGGATTGTTTCGACGAAGGACAGCCGTCCCACGTCGCGATCATCGACCGTTTCGCCGCGATACAGTCGCTCCGTCTCGACCGCGCCAATGGAAGAGAGCACATGGGTGGCGGTGACTTCAGAACCATCCTCGAGCACGAGCGCGGCGGCTCGGCCCTCGCGGGCGATAATTTTTTTCACGCCGCATTTCATGCGACGTTCCCCACCCGCCTCGCGATACTTGTCGAGCAAGACACGAATGATTCGGCGCACGCCATCGGTCGGTCGGGCCATGCCTTCCAACAGAATCGACCGAAACAAAATCACGAAATCGCGAAAGGCCATGTCCCGTTCCTCCGCACTTCCGTAAAACATCACCGGGCAAAACAACATCGCCTCGAGCAAGGGATCGGTGATGAATTGGCGAACGACTTCCCGGGCGGATTCGACCGGCGCATCCAAACCGAAGCCATCATAAGTTTGGATGAGGGCAACGAGACGTTTGAAGCCGTCAATCTGAGAGGGGAACCCTCGCGCGACTTCTGATTCGAGAAGCCCAGCATCGTTGTTAAACGCGAGCGAGATTTCGCCACGTTCGCCGAAAGCGACGCGGCTGCGTTTTTGCGGCCAAAGCTCGAGTTCAGCGCGGTCGATCCGGAGTTGCCGAAGCAGTTTACCGAGCGGTGTGCCTTTCACACCGGGAGCGACGTAATTCGTCAAAGCATGCAAGCCAACGTCATACTTTCGGCCAGCGATGCTATAGAAACTGTTCAGGCCTCCCACCGCATTATGGCGCTCGAAAATGCAGACGCGATGGCCGAAGTGCGCGAGCCGAATACCCGCCGCGAGACCCGACATGCCGGCGCCGATGATGGCGACATCGTAATGAAGCGTGGAGTTCATCGATGGGCGCGGTCTCGGTGGCAGTTAAAAGAAAGGCCGGGAAAAATTCCCGGCCTGAAACGACATGTCCGCAGAGGAGCGGTTAAGATTACGACTTGGCGTTAAACTTCGGCGTCAAGTATTCGGCGCTGCTGTCGAGCGAAGCCAACTGCAGGTAGTCGGACTCGGGTACCTCGATGCCGTGGCGTTTGCGGAGCTCCATCACGATGTCCAGGAAGTCCATCGAATCGAGCTGGAGTTGGTCGCGTAGGCGCACGTCTGATTTCAAATGGCTGAGATCCTCATCGGGAGCGATGTCGGCGATGATATCGAGTACCACTTGTTTTACTTGGTCTTTGGTCATTGCGAAGTCTTTCGGAGATCAGGGCACGAACCGTTTTACGATCAGCGTAGAGTTGATGCCTAACATACCGAACGAATTGTTCAAAATAGCGTCAACTCGTTTTGCCTGAACTGGGCGATTCAAAACCAGGCCGGGTAAGGCGCACTGGGGGTCGAGGTCGTCGACATTGATCGTCGGATGGACCATCAAATCAGCGAACGACGGGAGATTTCCCGCGAGTTCGAGGGCACCGGCGGCACCCATGGCATGGCCAATGAAACTCTTGGTGTTATTGATGTGCGTATCCGGACAGTTCGCGAAAACGCTGCCCAAGGCCTGGCATTCCTGGATATCACCGAGCGGCGTTGCGGTGGCGTGCGTATTAACAATGTGGATATCCTGCGGCGTCAGCCCAGCGTTCGCGATGGATTTCCGAACGCATTCGGCCTGCCGAACAGGATTAGGCAGCACGTAATCGCTCGCATCGGAATTGACGCAATAGCCCGAGATCTCGCCGTAGATTTTCGCTCTGCGCGCCTGGGCGTCCTCCAACCGTTCCAGGGTGTAGAGACAACCCCCTTCGGAGATAACGATGCCGTTGCGGGCCTTATCGAAGGGACGACTCGCCTTTTTAGGGTCTTCGTGAGTTGCGAGGGCGTTTTGGCTCTTGAAACCGGCGAAAATGCCAAAGGTGTGGATGCTTTCGCTGATGCCGCCGCAAATCGCGAAATCGACTTCACCTAAACGAAGCATTTGCGCCGCGTGAATCAGCCCGAGATTTCCTGCCGCGCAGGCGGCGCCGATGGTGTAAGCTGGGCCCGTGATGCCCAAATTCAACGACGTTTCGCCAGCTGGGTTGTTCGCGACGGTACGCGGATTGTGGTAGTGAGACCAGTACTTCGTGTCGTAATTGAACTTGGAAACGTTGTAGATCTCGTTCTCGGTCTCTACGTTACCGTGTTCGGTGCAGCCAATGTAAATGCCGGTTCGATCCTTGGCCAAGGTGTCCAAAGCGACGCCGCTGTCGGCCAGCGCTTCTCGGGCACAGTAGATGGAAATGGAGCCAGCTCGCGTGCCAACGCGGACCTCTTTCTTTTTCTGGTACTTCAGCGGGTCGTAGTGACAGACTCCCGCGAGCAGCAAACCCATGTAGCGCACGTCGATACGCTCAATTCCGGCAACGCCATTGAGCAAATTGTTCCGGAATTCGGCCAAAGTGTTTCCATTGGGAGCGGTCAGGCCGATACCGGTGATGACGACACGAGAAAGCTTCATTTATAAATTGACGAAAGGTCTAGCCAACACCCTACCCGACGCAATACAAGCCTGGCCCGCATGAATGTTCTCGTTGTCGGTGGAGCTGGTTACATTGGAAGTCATTGCGTTCGGCAGTTGATCTCTGCTGGACACCGACCGGTTGTTTTGGACAACCTGATTTTCGGGCATCGGGCTGCGGTGGCGCCGTCCGTTCCGTTTTATGACGTCAACCTGGGCGACGAAGCCGCGGTGGGAAAAATTCTCACCGACGAAAAAATCGAGGTCGTGATGCACTTTGCCGCTTTCGCCTACGTCGGCGAGTCGGTTAACGATCCCCTTAAGTACTACTTCAACAACGTGGTGGCGCCGCTTTCGTTGTTGCGGGTGATGTTGGCCAAGAAGGTGACGAAGTTTGTCTTTTCGTCGACCTGCGCGACGTACGGCATTCCGGAAAAGATGCCAATCGTCGAAACGATGCGGCAGACGCCGATCAACCCTTACGGTCAAACGAAGCTCGATCTGGAAAATGTGCTGAAATCCCTCGCCCATGCGCACGGATTGAGTTTTGCGGCTTTCCGTTATTTCAACGCCGCTGGGGCCGCTGAAGACGGATCGATCGGCGAAGATCACGCACCAGAGACCCATCTGATTCCGCTCGCGATCGATGCCGCGACGGGAAAACGCCCAGCCCTGCAAATTTTCGGGACGGACTATCCCACGCCGGATGGGACCTGCTTGCGCGACTACGTGCATGTGGACGACCTCAGCCGTGCGCACATCGCTGTTTTCGAAAAACTGGACAAGCCTGGCACAGGGCTCTTCTACAATTTAGGCACAGGCACGCCGACGTCGGTCCGCGAAGTGATTCGCGCCGTGGAAAAAGTGACTGGCAAAAAAGTCCCTTACACTGAAGCGCCCCGACGGGCCGGCGATCCGCCCGCCCTTTATGCCGATTCGAGTAAGGCGACGCAGGATCTGGGTTGGAAAATCAAGTTTCCCGAAATCGAATCCATCGTGGCCACAGCTTGGAAATGGCATAGCTCGCATCCGGACGGCTTTGGCAAGAAGGGTTAATCGCCCTAACCTCCCGAGTTGAGCCACGACGCTCAGCCGGGTTTCACGGCGGAAGATAAGTCCGTGTTCGGCAAATCAGCGTAGCCGGGTTCGTAAGAATGCGGGCCCTGCACGCTGCAAAACCAACGCTGTCCCCTTCCGCTAAAAACGGGTCGGAAATCTCTCGTTGGATCGATGAAGCGTTGAAACTGCACGAAGGTGGTAATGTTTTCCAGATCGAGCTTCGTTTGACCGTGACCGGCCGGACCCGATCATCGCACCGCGACCGATCAATGTCTCTGGGCGCCAATATTCCGTACCGTGCAATAAACTCTATCTCGCAGCAAAAAACCTATAACCCCGCTTTCAGGGTACCCAGAGGTTCAGGTTGTACGTTTTCACGGCTGAAGCGTTGAACCACTCCGCATCTTTGAGCGGAGGGAGCGTCTGCCCCGTTTTAGAAATATTCTGCAGAGGCATTTCAACGGCGAGCGGGACGCTGGCAGACCAATCGCTCCAGTGCCCGGCGCCATTGAGCGAGCGCGCGCGAAGTTGCCAAACGCCGGCCAAGCTCGGATCGCTCGGAACAAGGGGTTTGTCCGAGCGAACACGTCCGAGCCGCACCGAAAACGTTTGCGACACTTTCACACCGGCCCCGTTCGGTTGCGAACCGTCCACAGCTCGCGGCGACGCGAGATCCGTCCAATCGCCATTCGGCGCCTTGCACTGCAGTTCGATCGAAGTGATAGCGGCATTTGAATCGAGTGCTTGTACACTGATCGAGACGCCATCCCGCCCGAGATAAGCATGCCAGTTGGCACCATCATTCCACGAGCGTCGGTACGTATGCCCGGCGGCGGGACCGGTCGGCACCGTATAAGAAGCCGCTTGCGGCGCGACAGAAACCATCGACGCAGGAGCCGTGACGGTGATCGTAGCCGTGGTGGTGAAGGAGTTGAGCTTAACATTGACCGTGGCAGGATTTGAATCCACGCCGAAAGGACTGGTTTCGATGAGTTGGTAGGTGCCTTCGTGGCCTGCGGTGACAACATAGGAGAACCCCGGCCGTGAAGTTACGTCGACAGACTCGCCAGAAGGTGTTACCAACCGAATGCGATCCTCGGGGTTAGGAACTTCCCATTTAAGCGTGCTCAAGATTGGAGCGCTCAAAACGTATTTAAGAACCCCTGTGGAAGATGGAGTAATAAAAACCCTATTCGCGGGGCTCTTAATATTTGCACCATCGCCTACAAGCGCCGAGTGTTCCATATCCACGTTCACCGCAGATACGTTCATTTCAAAGGAGGCGCCCAGATTGATACTGTCGACAGACGGGGATAGAAATCCGGAAGGTATTGATGAAATTGAGCGGAAACTCGGGGATACAGGTTTTATACTGCGAATTTCAATACCTGTATCGCCGTACGCCACTGCCAGGTGGCTTTTATGTTTGTGGTTTACCCATGAAGAAGACTGAGGATTCCACTGCCAATTCGTTATATTACTTACCGCTCCGTAGCGTGCCCAAATCTCCCATTTTATCCTACCTTTCGCCCATGGAGGAATTGGGAAATCGATTGTTGCCAACTGATCTTGGGGATCCGAAGTGACCTTGAAAGAAGCCCACTTTCCTGATCCGACCCCAGTTGCAACGTTCGTTGATAACTCTCCCCCGCCTTCCGAAGTCCATGCTCCGAATCTCACCCAAGTACCGGTACCATCATCCGCAAATACCAAAATAGAGGTGGTGTCCCAACGATCTTCTCCGAGTCCCGCAATCTTCTTTTTGACTGAAAGCGTTTTTCCTACAGCAGTCCAAATGCCAGGATTTGGATCTTTCGACACCGTATTTCTATACCCCTCTTGTCGGGATGAATTCCCATCTGTATTCCATTCTGGGTACCAGCAGTCGCCATAAACATCTCGGGTGAGAGATGCTCCACGCGCCGGCGGCGAAATCGTATCGGCCGAAATGTTACCTGCCCATCTGCTAAAAGACACTATAAGCGCAATCCAGAGAAGTTGTCTCATATGTTAAGGAAGCTGGAAAATTTCTATCATCGCATTTCCTGTAGTGTCGTTTTTACCGGCTACCTGTGCGGTGTAGGGAAAATCTGGATCAAGCGTGAGAACGATCGCCGCATCTTTCGACCCAGAATCGAATGCTGGTACCCCGACTGCTTGAGTAGCTGACGAGACTACCGCGCTATCCGTTCCCCAGTTGTCATCATAGGCAATCTTCGTTTGGCCTTGGAAGACGGTCAGAGTTGGATCAGCCAAGACATTAGCTACGGCAAATTTCGCTAAGTATGGACCGCCTGCACGAATTAGCACTCGACGGGGGCCGGTACCGCGTAAGATGAATCCGCCAATTTGAATATTTTCGCCAGTTCCGACAAACGACCGTGTTGAAATATTGATGAACTGGGAGGCGGCCCCGATGTCCGCGTCGTAGACTTCAACGATAGCATTCCCGTGGTTAACATTCTTCCCTGTAAGGTGCGCCGTATATGCATGTCCCGGCTGAAGCGTCGCAACGATTGCTGCGTCTGCACTGTCCGCAGCAAAACCGAGGGTGCCAGCCAAAGATGTCGCGGCGTTTACGTTTGCGGCATCTGTGCTCCAATCGTCGTTCGACAGAATAAGATTTGATCCGTCATATAAAGTAAGTACAGGATCAGGTAGCACGCCTTTCACTCCGAATTGGGCAAGATACGGACCGCCTGCCCGGATAAGTACTCTCCTCGGCGCATTACCACTAATAATAAAGCCGGCAATTTGCGTGCTGCTCCCATCTCCCGCAAGAGACCGGGTCGATATATTAACTAGACTCGACTGATTGTTAGGATCGACTATCGGGATATCCGGATCGTAGCCGATTACATCGTATTCGAGGTGGCCATTAGTAACATTTCCCCCATTGTAGAGAGAGCCATCTCCTAGCTCGTCGCCCGCAGAATTTATATCTGGTACTCGAATGCCATCAACCACTACATGATATACGATGTCATCTTCGAAATTTGGACGAGCCCAACCGAAAAGTTCACCTTGATAATAGAACTCTTCAACCTGTGTGTCATCGTCTCCTTCTTCGGTTCCATCGAGCGTCCAAACTAGTCCTTGGCCGTCGGGAGCCGATTTTCCGGTAACGTTTAACAGCGTACCGTTTCGGCTCACTTTAACAGACGCATGAGAAAGATCGCACGGAGTATTTTTCGATCCGTCTGGCACGGAGAGCGTCCATCGCCCGGGAATAAGAAAGTTGGGTGTATAGCCGCTTTGCGGCCAGCGGAGTAGCGGAGTCATCCGGTTTACCTCTGAATTCCCAAAACTTGGATCAGCATTCCAGAGCGCATTTGCAGCTGCTTCACCATTCACAGACGGGACGTCGCCGGTCCCCATTAAGGTGATAGCCGGGAGCAATATGGATCCAAGTCTATGGGGTGCCGTGCCGTTAAGAGGGCCCCAATCGTACATATAGGCCACCACCGCTTGGGGTCCACAGAACCCCAGGGCCAAATCACTATCACTGGCGGCGTCTGCTCCTTCTGCTGAATAGAACTTCCAGGTGCTCGGGGGATAGTGGGTGATCTGATTATTCGCCGACATCATCATCGCGGCGATTTGATCCTTTGCGTTGTAAGTCGGGTTGAACGTGATGGGCTGCAGGCCGGCCATGCGGCGGAAGATATTGATGCGCAGGGCGACGTTGTCTTTGAAGGCTTGGGAGGTATCGCCGGGGATGCCTTTGCTGACGTCGCCGGTGAAACCCATATCGGCGTTGTGCGAGAGCGGCCACCACTTGTTGAACCACACCCGCGCGCCTTGACGCGTGGATAAATCTACCGGGCCGGGATCAGTCTGCGCGGAAGCGATCGCTGTTAACGACAGCCAGAAAAGCGCCGCACAAAGACAGCGCACCGTCCCACCCCTCCGCCTCCCGGTTTTCTCCATACGCACTCGTTCGTAAGACGAATCCGTCGAGCCCTGTCAATGTTTCTCCATGAAAGATGCGAAAAAATGTTCCACCTTCACTGGAGTCCCTTCTTTTTCGCCCGCACGACGGTTATCGGCGCCCTGCTGAATTCAATAATGTCTCTCGATTCACTTTGCCCTGCGCATTGCGCGGCCAAGTCGCAATGGCCACGAGACGCTTCGGCAATTTGAATGGGGCGAGTTTTGGCTCAAGCAATCGATTGATCGATTCAAGATCCTTCGCTCCGTCGCACTGCGGATAAAACGCGGTCACCGCCTCGCCCCATTGGCCGTCCGGCAGACCGAACACGGCAACGTCACTAAATTCCCCTGTCGCCCGTAACGCTGCTTCCACTTCAGCAGGCCAAATTTTTTCGCCCCCGCTGATGATCATTCCGTCGCGTCGACCTAAAATCGTCAGTCGCGCATCCGCGTCCAGTCGACCCAGATCCTCGGGCACGAATTCGGGCTCTGTTCTTGTTTCCGGAAAGTAGCCGCGAAAAAGACTCTGCGCCGCTATTCTCACTTGGCCGACCTCGTTCAACGAACAGGCTACGCCATCCTCGCGCGTGAGGTGTATGCGGGCGTGCGGCATCACTTTCCCGATGTCGCGCTGACCGGCCAAAAACGCGCCTTCCACCTGTGCTGCGATCATGGCTGCGGTTTCAGTCATTCCATAACTCAGGCTCAAAGGCAGTCGTTGCTCCGCCGCACGGTCCAGCAACTCTGGCCAGGCAGCGGCGCCTCCGATGAAAATAAAACGAAAACGCCGGAGAAAATCTGCTCCCCCCGGAACTTCGAGCACGCGCTGCAACTGCGTCGGCACCAGCGAAATCGTCCAGCCCTCGTCTGACTTGGTCAGTGAGGGCCAGTCCCCGGCCGCGAGGTTCCGCCAGTCCCACGGGACATACGTGCCTTCGGTCGCCAAACATCGTAGCTGCGCCATAAGTCCGCTCACATGGTGCAGCGGCAGCACGCTCACGGCATTGATGCGGGATAAACCGAAGTGTAAGCAAAAACCGGATACGGCGGCGGAAAGCGTTTCCTCATCGTGCCGGGCGAAACGGGTGCGGCCACTCGATCCTCCGGTAGGAATACAAACCCATCCAGACATCGGTTTTCCCGAATCGCCGACTGCCTCTCGGATGGTTTTCGACGCAGATTGCCAAAGTTGATCAACCTTCTCGCGTTCTTCATTCGTCGCGAATGGATCTTGTAAGAAAACGAATTCCCCGCACGCGCGCGCGGGGGCGCTGGCGAGTAGCCACTTCCTGAGTTCAGTGCGATCGAGTTTCATTCGCCCAAAGTGCGCCATGCAGCCGTTGGATCGAGGCGTTCCACATCCTCGCGGCGGATAAACGGCGCCAGCGTCGGCCCATTCAATCGCGCGTCTTCAAACAGAGGCCAAACGCCGAAACCAATCGCCCGCCCGGGTTCGCCATGCTCCAAAGCCAAGCGTAAAACCGCGCGAGCTCCGATCGCCGTTTCCAACGCCGACGAAAAAACCACGCGTGTCGTGGTTTTCCGAATACGCGCTAAAATCTCTTCAGCGTTTCCGAGCAGCGCCGGTTTGATCACAAAAAAACCGCGCCAGCCCAGTTCAAGCCAATGCGCAACGTGCGCGCCTGTCGCGATCGACTCATCCAACGCCAGCGGTGTCGGATAATCCGCCGCTAATCCCATCATGGTGTCATCAAACCCGGATGTCTCGGCCGCCACCGGCTGCTCGATAAATTCAATCGGCCAATCCGCCGCGCGCGCCAACCACTTTTGCGCTTGTCGATGATTCCACGCCCCGTTCGCATCCAGGCGAAGTTTCGCCCCTACCGGCAATCGCGACAAAATATCTTCTGCCCATCCCATTTCGTCCGCGAGGTCGGCCACGCCGACTTTCCACTTGAAGGTGCGGAAGCCGGAGTCGCTCAGCACGGCGATACGTTCCAATGCCGCTTTACCCGCCGGCAAAAGTGCCGCGATTGGCAGATAACGAGATGATTGGTCGGTCGGAGCAATCGCGCCAGTTCGCTTCTCCTCTGATAAATCGGTTGATTCGGTCGACTCCCCGACACGGTTAGTCCTCTTGATGACCAACTCGCGATGCGCTGTGCGCAATGCGAACTGCAAACAAGGCCACTGATTCGAAACGGATTCGATTTCGTCGGCTGTCACACGATCGCTCAACCCACGACACCGCTCCTCTAACTGCTCCATTGTTTCCGTGCCAAATGCCGGAATCGGCGAAGCCTCGCCGTGCCCGACGTCGCCGGCTTCGTTTTCCAGTCTCACCCAAATCCCTTCACGTTCGCGCCAAACTCCGTGCGCCGTGCGCATCGGCGTGAGAAACGGAAAAGCGAACCGTCGGAATGAAAAATGAAGCAGGGAAGTCAAAAGGCTGATTGACTGAAGTTGAAAGCTGAAGGCTGAGAGAAGCCGTGGACGAGCAGGATTTAACTTTAGCCAACCGCGGAGGCTAGGAGTAATTTCAGCCTTCAGTCATTCAGCTCTTCAGCCATTCTCGATCATTGGCCGATGAAAAAAAAGGCATTGAGCTTTTGCCAAATGGCTTTATTTCGATAACGGCAACCAATGACAACGGCTGCCTCTTCTCCTGCTCAATCCATCGACGCTGATTTCTATCAATCGGCCGACGCGTTTTTTCGATCGAGTTTGCCGGTCGCACTGACGTTCGACGACGTCTCCCTCTCGACGCTTTACTCCGATATCCTGCCGAAAGACGCAGATACCTCGACTACGCTGTCCGAGACGCTTCGCCTCCAAATTCCGATCATTTCGTCGGATATGGATACGGTCACCGAATCCCGCATGGCCATTGCGATGGCGCTCAACGGCGGTCTCGGTCTGATCCATTACAACATGCCGGCGAAGGATCAGGTCAAGGAGGTCGCTCGCGTCAAACGCCACATCCACGGCCTCATTCAGGATCCGATCACGGTCACCTCAGGCTCGCTCATCGGGGATGTCCTCGGGATGATCGAACAAAAGAAGTTCGCCTTCTCAACATTCCCGATCGTCGAGGAACATGGCAAACTGGTTGGGCTCCTTTCCGGCAATATGGTCAAGGAGCGCTACCGCACGAAGCGCGTTAGCGAAGTGATGACGCCTCGGACTCAGTTAATCACCGAGCACGAACGGAATGTCGCGAAAGATCCGATCAAATCGGCCGACGCGTTTTTCAACCAGCACGTGGGCGTGAACAAAATGCTGGTCGTCGATGATCAGGATCGTCTTCGCGGCCTCGTCACGAGTTCCGACGTCGAGCGGATCATGAGCGAATCGAAACTGCGCCGCAAACCGTCCCGCGACGGCAATTTCCGCCTTGTGGTGGGCGCCGCGATTGCGCCTTTGCGCAAAGCTTCGGGCGAACTCGACCGCGATCGCATTCTCGGTCACGTGGGCGCGTTGATGGACGAATCAATCGATGCCATCGCCGTCTCCACCGCGCATGGCCACACGGCCGGCGTGGGTGACATGGTGAAGATGATTCGCAGCGCGTTTCCCTCCATCACGATCATCGCGGGCAACGTGACCAGTGGCGTGGGCGTGGAATTTTTGGCCGATTGCGGCGTCGATGCGATCAAGGTCGGTCAAGGTCCTGGTTCGATCTGCACCACCCGCATCGTGGCTGGTGTCGGGATTCCGCAACTCACCGCGCTTTACGTCGCCAGCAAGGCAGCACAAGCGCGCGGCGTGAAAATCATCGCGGACGGTGGAATCACGAAATCGGGCGATATCGTCAAGGCGCTCACGTTAGGCGACGCCGTTATTCTTGGCGGCTTGCTCGCGGGTTGCCGCGAAGCTCCGGGCGAAATCATCGAGATCAATGGCAAGGTCTATAAACAATACCGCGGGATGGGCAGCGTCTCTGCGATGAAAGCCGGATCCGCCGCGCGCTATGGTCACGATAAAAACGATCAAAGCCGCAAACTGACCGCCGAAGGCATTGAAGCATTGAAAGAAGTCTCCGGGTCCGCCGACGATGTGCTCGGCGGCCTGGTCGGAGGCATCCAGAGCGGCATGGGCTATCTCGGCGCTCGCAATCTCGCTGCTCTTCGCAGCAACGCGCGTTTCATCCGGATCAGTCCAGCCGGCCAGAAAGAAGCCGCACCGCATGACGTGATCGAAGTTTCCACGCGGAAGAACTGACGTTTTCCACTCGGCAAGCTCGGATCGCAAAGCTCCACAACGCGCTCGCTTTCAAGCCCGCGATTTGGTCAGTTGGTGGTTTGTCGCGTCACGTTTGCGGAGTGGTTTAATCGATCGGCACCGCAAATCGCTCGACGCGCTTTCTCTCGCTTTCAAATTTCATCCTATGGTTATCAAACCCAAAGTTCGCGGCTTTGTTTGCGTCACGGCTCATCCGCTCGGCTGCGCGGCGCACGTGCAGGAGCAGATCGACTACGTAAAATCAAAAGGGCCGATCAAAAATGGTCCGAAAAAGGTTTTAGTCATCGGTTCGTCGACCGGTTACGGCCTCGCCTCGCGCATCACGTCCGCCTTCGGCTCCAACGCCGCCACCCTCGGGATTTTCTTCGAGCGGCCCTCGGAAGAAGGCCGTCCTGCCACCCCGGGCTGGTATAATACCATCGCTTTCACCAAGGCCGCGCATGCCGCGGGTCTTTACGCGAAAAATATCAACGGCGACGCGTTTTCCGACGACATCAAACGCCAGGCAATCGAGCTGATCAAAGCCGATCTTGGGCAGGTTGACCTGATCGTCTACTCGCTTGCCTCTCCTCGTCGCACGCATCCAAAAACGGGCGTCGTTCACAAATCGGTCCTCAAACCGGTCGGAACCACCTTCAGTAACAAGACGGTGGATACGGACAAAGGGATTGTCAGCGATATCACGATCGAGCCCGCTACCGAAGCCGAGATCGCGGATACAACCGCGGTCATGGGCGGAGAAGACTGGGAAATGTGGATCAACGCGCTCGAAGAAGCGAAGGTTCTCGCGCCCGGCGCAACGAGCGTCGCCTACTCCTATATCGGGCCGGAAGTGACCTGGGCGATTTACAAGAACGGCACGATTGGCTTGGCAAAAAACGATCTCGAACGCGCCGCCAAAAAGATCGATGCGCAACTCAAAGCCCACGGCTATGGCCGCGCCTTCATTTCGGTTAACAAGGCTCTGGTGACACAGGCCAGTTCAGCGATCCCGGTCGTTCCGCTCTACATCTCGATTCTCTACAAGATCATGAAAGCGAAAGGCACGCACGAGGGCTGCATCGAGCAGATCCAGCGTCTTTTCGCCACGCAGATGTATAATGGCTCGGCCCTTCAATTCGATGATAAGGGCCGCGTGCGCATCGACGATTGGGAAATGCGGCCTGAAATTCAATCGGAAGTCCGCCAAGTCTGGCCAACGGTCACGACCGAAAATCTCGAAGCGAAGACTGACATCACCGGTTATCGTCGCGAATTTTTGAAGCTATTCGGATTCGGTGTGGGCGGAATCGATTACGAAGCCGAGGTCGAACCGCACCTTCCGATGCTTTGATCGAACGACGTGCGCGTCGTTCTTCAACGTGTTTCCTCGGCCAGCGTCGCGATCGCTGGCGAGGTCGTGGGCCAGATCGACCGTGGCTTGCTCGTTCTGGTCGGTATTGCGCAATCGGATACGGCTGATGATGGGGCGTGGATGGCCGCGAAACTCGCGGCTATGCGTATCTTCGCGGATGACGAGGGTCAGATGAATCGCTCGGTTCGCGATGTTGCCGGAGAGGTTTTGGCCATCAGCCAATTCACGCTTTTCGCGAGTACGCGAAAAGGCACGCGGCCGTCGTTTAACGACGCCGGCAAACCCGATATGGCCAAGGCGCTCTACGAAACGTTTCTCGAACAACTGACCGAAGCCTTCGGCCGTCCCGTCGCCCGCGGCCAGTTTGGTGCGGATATGAAGGTGAGCTTGGTCAACGACGGACCGGTCACGATCGTGATCGATTCGAAAGTCCGGGAGTAAATTCCTGTTTCCTCCTGAGAGCGCGGACATTCGTGTCCGCCTCTAACGACTCTGGCAAAACGAGTGCGCTTTATCGGATCGAAACGATGTCAGAACGAGGCTCCGCCTCGTTCTTTTAGAGGCGGACCAGAATGTCCGCGCTCCCAGGGAGGGGACGCTTTTTTAAGCAAACGTCAGATACTCTTTGCCGAAATAGGGCACCAGCGCGGCCGGGATTTTCACGCGACCATCCGCTTGTAGATTATTTTCGAGCAAGGCCGCCAGCACGCGGGGTACGGCGAGGCCGGATCCGTTCAATGTGTGCACCAGTTCCGGTTTACCACTTTCTTTTGAGCGGAAACGAATTTGCGCACGGCGTGCTTGGAAGGCTTCGAAATTGCTGCAGCTCGACACCTCGAGCCAACGCTTCTGGCCCGCTGACCAAACCTCTAAATCGTATTTCTTCGTCTGCGAGAAACCGAGATCTCCGCCGCACATGAGCAACACGCGATAGGGTAAATCCAGCTTGCGGAGCAGGCTTTCCGCGTGGTCGCGCAGCTTGTCGAGCTCGTCGTAACTCGACGACGGATGGACCCACTTCAGCAATTCGACTTTATCGAACTGGTGCAAACGATTCAGACCGCGCACGTCCTTCCCGTAGCTACCGGCCTCACGACGGAAACAGGGCGTATAAGCGGCGCGCATGATCGGCAAAGCAGCTTCGTCCACGATTTCATCGCGGAAGAAATTCGTCAGCGGAACTTCGGCCGTCGGGACCGCATAGAGTTTATCCGGCACGGTTTCATACATCTGACCTTCTTTGTCCGGCAATTGGCCGGTCGCCGTGGCACTGGCCGCGTTGACGAGGATCGGCGGATTCACCTCGATATAACCGGCCTTCGACGCTTCGTCTAAAAAGAAGTGGAGCAGCGCGCGAACGAGCCGCGCTCCATCGCCAACATAAAAAGGGAAGCCGGCTCCGGTCACCTTGGAGCCACGGGCAAAATCGAAAAGCTTGTCGAAACCCGGAATTTCCCAATGTGCGCGCGCCGCGGGCGACGCGCCATTGACGTCACCAAATGTCGAATACGTCACGTTGTCCTCCGGCGTCCGGCCTTCCGGCACACTCGCATGCGGCAGGTTCGGAATCGTGAGCATGGCCTGGCGCAGCTTCTCTTCGAGTTCCTTGAGCTGAACCTCTTTATCCTTGGCCTGAGCCGAAACCGATTTCATCTCGGCAACTTTGGCCTGAAATTCGGGGGTCCCTTTCGGGAGTTTGGCCATCTCCGTGTTGGCCGATTTTTGCGCGCTGCGGAGCTGCTCGACTTCTTGAAGGAGCGCACGCCAGGTTGCGTCCAGCGCCAGCACGCCGTCGAGATCCACCTCCAAATGTTTCTTGGCAATAGCGGCACGGACCACATCGGGAGATTCGCGAAGGAGCTTAGAATCGAGCATGGGAACTGTTGGGTATGGCCTGAGCTGGCCTGGGAATAAAGTTTTTTTCGTTGGAGTTAACGTTATGACAAAGGGAGGGGGGTTCTGCGTTGCATTCCCTCGCCCGAACCCTCTGTGCTTACAGTTTGTCGACCTCTCAACGCATCATAATCGTCCGCCTCTCCGCGCTAGGCGACGTCATCCTCGCGCAATCTGCAGTCTTTGCTCTGCGCCGATTCGCGCCAAAGTCGGAGATTACCTGGGTGATCGATGAGCGCTTTCGGGCTATCGCAGATGCGATTCCGAATATCCGGGTGATCGCGATTCCGAAGCCCGAGAGCATGGGCGACTACTTTCGTCTCCGCCGATTGCTGCGCGCGGAAGAGTACGACGTTCTCCTCGCTATGCAGGCGAGCTTTCGGGTCAATCTCCTTTACAGTTCGATTCGCGCTCGCCGCAAAATCGGCTTCGATCCACGCCGCGCGCGCGATCTGCAGCAAGTCTTCATGGACGAGCTGATCCAACAGCGCGACGAGCACTTATTGGATGGTTTCTTCCAATTTGTCGGCAAGGTTGGCGTGCCCGCGATGAAAACGCCATCGTGGCCAACTTCGCCCGCTCTTGCCGCGGAGCAACCCTGGTGGCAGGAGCAGGTGCGGTCTCTGAAAAGCCTCACTCAGGATGCTGATCGCAGTCCACCCCGGTTCATCGCGATTCAGATGGGGGCGAGTAAAGCCGAGCGCTGTTGGTCGACGGCAAGGTACGCCGCGCTCGCGGCCTTGTTCGCGAGTCACCCAGAAGTCATCAGCGTGCTGGTGGGCGGTCAATCGCCGGCTGAGCGCGAAGCCGCGGACGCGTTTCTCGCGGCTTGTCCTCGCACCTTAGATTTAACCGGCAAAACCAGCCTGGCCCAACTGCACTTGCTGTTATCCAAAGCTGCCGTTGTCATCTCGCCTGACACGGCCGCGGTCCACATTGCCCGCAGCGCCAACGTGCGCGTGGTCGGACTTTACGCGGTGGCCCGGCCCGAGCTTTCCGGACCGTATCGACAACTTGGTTACACGATCAATCGCTACCCGGAAGCGGTGCGGCAAATCGCCGGGCTCGATCCTTCGAACACGAAAAAGGTCGATTGGCACTTCCGCGTGCACGACGCCCGCGCGATGGATCTGATCTCAGCGGAAGACGTATGGGCCGCAACGCAGCGAGCGTTGAAAGATTAGAAACGCCCCCTTTGTGGAGCGCGGACATCCTGTCCGCTGACCGACCAAAA
>Ga0068856_100003210_pt1 | contig 16654 bp, 11 predicted proteins | sample KBSCornC62_FD_66595 | JGI IMG/M metagenome (GOLD analysis project Ga0068856, IMG submission 66595) | Corn rhizosphere microbial communities from Kellogg Biological Station, Michigan, USA - KBS Corn C6-2 | ecosystem: Host-associated > Plants > Roots > Rhizosphere > Soil ...
ATCGGCGAGGGCATTGCCGAGGCCGAGATCGTGGCGTGGCACGTCAAGATCGGTGATGTCGTCGAGGAAGACGCGCCGCTCTGCGACATGATGACCGACAAGGCGACGGTCGAAATGACCGCACCGGTCGCGGGCAAGATCGTCGAGGTCGCAGGCCAGGTTGGCGATCAGATCGCGATCGGATCGGTCCTGGCCGTGTTCGAGACAGAGGGCGAAGCCGTTGCCGAGCCGATGGTGGAGGTCGCGCCCAACGAAGCCGCCGAGGTGGTGAAGCCGGAGCCCGTACCCGAACCGCAAAAGCCCTCTTCCCTTCAGGGGACAGGGTTGGGAGAGGGGGAGTCGGATCCAAAATCCGGCCCGTCTTCTCAAGCCGCGAGCAAGCCCCTCTCCCCTGGAGGGGAGAGGGGGCATAAACGCATCCTCGCTTCCCCCGCGGTCCGCGAACGCGCCAAGAATCTCGGCATCGACCTTGCCCAGGTGAAAGCCGAGGGCGACCGCGTCCGCCACGCCGATCTCGACGCCTTCCTGACCTACAATCAGGGCTATCGCGCCACAGGTGCCACACGCCCCGACGAGCAGATCAAGGTGGTCGGCCTGCGCCGCCGCATCGCGGAGAATATGCAGGCGTCGAAGCGCCACATCCCGCATTTCACCTATGTCGAGGAGTTCGACGTCACCAAGCTGGAGGCGCTGCGCGCGGATCTGAACGAAACGCGCGGGTCGAAGGATCGGCTGACGATCCTGCCTTTGCTGGTGATCGCGATATGCAAGGCGTTGCCGAGCTTCCCGATGATCAACGCGCGCTACGACGACGAGGCGAATGTCGTGACCCGCTCGGGCGCGGTCCATCTCGGCATCGCCGCGCAGACCGATGCGGGCCTGATGGTGCCCGTGATCCATGACGCGCAGACCAGGAATGTCTGGCAGCTCTCTGCCGAAGTGAAGCGCCTCGCCGAGGCCGCGCGCACCGGCAAGGCGAAGAGCGAGGAATTGTCCGGCTCGACGCTTACTCTCTCGTCGCTCGGCCCGCTCGGCGGCATTGCCGCGACCCCGGTGATCAACCGCCCCGAAGTCGCGATCCTCTGCCCCAACAAGGTAGTCGAACGGCCGGTGGTGAAAGATGGCCAGATCGTCATTGCCAAGATGATGAACATGTCGATTTCTTGCGACCATCGCGTGGTCGACGGTCATGACGCGGCAAGCTTCGTCCAGGCAGTCAAGAAACTGGTTGAAACGCCGGCTTTGCTCTTCGTCGATTGATCGGCGGCACCCCCTGACCGGCTTGCCGCCCCCGTGAAATTACGGGGGCGCCCTTTTCCCAAATCGCAATTCTCCCCTCTCTAATCTTAAAGTGCCGACAAGACTGTCGGTGCTGAGGAAAAGCCGTGGAGTGGGGCAGTCGTGATGAACAACTTGGCGATCAAGAATAAGCTTCTAATTTCATTCGCATTTCTGTTCATGGCGATGCTCGCCGTCGGCACGATGTCAATCTGGAAACTGAGCGCGCTCGGTGCAACCGCGCAGAATCTTGGTGTCGAGCGGCGCAACATGCTGGAGATGACCAAACAGGTCGACACCGCACTCTCCGACTATCGTATCGCAGAAGCCAGCCAAATTCTTTCGAATACTCCGGATGAGACGCGAAGGGCCGTTCAGGACCTTGCCACCGAGAAGGGCCTGATCGAGGGCGGGATCGGATATCTGAAGCCGCGCCTTGTCATCCCGGAAATGCAGGCCATGGTCGCCCAGTTCGAAGACCAATGGTCTTCCTATCGCGCCAAGTCCGAGCAGATGATCGCGCTATCGCGTGGCGGCAAGAATGCCGAGGCTCTGGCGGATTTCCGCGCGAACCAGGGCACGTTCGACAAGGTGAACGCCACCACCGATGCCATGTCGGCTTTTCAGTCGAAGGTGATGGACAGGCTCAGCGCCGAAGCGGAGGATTCCTATATTTTCAGCCGCGACGTAATCGTCGCTGCCCTGGTTCTCACCGCGTTGCTGATCGTCGGTCTGCTGGTCACGCTTGTCCGCGCCATTGCAACCCCTCTGAAGGGTGTGACCGAAGTGCTGGGCGAACTGGGTAAGGGTAACCTTTCCGTTCACGCCGCGGCGAGCGACCGTCGCGACGAGGTCGGCTTGCTCACGACCGCTACCCAGAACCTGCGCGATCAGCTGCTTGCGGCCGAGCGTGCCAAGGAAGAGCAGGCCGACATCATCGTGGCGTCGATCGGCACGGGCCTTTCCCAATTGGCCGAGGGCGATCTCACCGCGCGCGTCGAGGCGGAGCTCGCGGGCAAGTTCGCGCCGCTCAAGCAGAATTTCAACCGCGCGGTCGAGGCGCTTCAGTCGACCATGGCCAAGGTCGCGCGCGCCACGTCGGGTATCCATACCGGTTCCAGCGAGATTCGCCAGGCGTCGGACGATCTGTCCCGCCGCACCGAGCAACAGGCCGCGAGCCTCGAAGAAACCGCCGCGGCGATGAACCAGATCACCACCACGGTGAAGCATACCGCCGTCGATGCGGGCCAGGCGAACCAGCAGGTGGCTGAAGCGCGCAGCGAAGCGGAAGAATCTGGCAAGATCGTGCGCAAGGCGGTCGAAGCCATGGGCGGCATCGAGCGTTCGTCCGCGGAAATCTCCGAGATCATCTCGGTGATCGACGGTATCGCGTTCCAGACAAATTTGCTGGCGCTCAACGCCGGCGTGGAAGCGGCGCGCGCCGGCGATGCGGGCAAGGGCTTCGCGGTTGTCGCATCCGAAGTGCGTGCGCTGGCGCAGCGCTCCGCCGAGGCGGCGAAGGACGTCAAGGACCGGATCACCGCCTCTTCGCAGCAGGTCGAAGCGGGCGTCGAGATGGTGGGCGAGACCGGCAAGGCGCTCCAACGCATCATCGGCCGCATCACCGACATCAGCGGATTGGTCGAGGGCATCGCGCTCGGCGCGGATCAGCAGTCCGCGGGACTGAGCCAGGTCAATACCGCCGTCGCCGAGATGGATGGTGTGACCCAGCAGAACGCGGCCATGGTCGAACAGGCGACCGCGGCGGCGCGCAGCCTGGCGGGCGAGGCCGACGAGCTTGCGCGGCAGGTCAGCCAGTTCAAGCTCGACCGCGACGGCAGGGGCGCTCCGGCCGTGGCATCGAAGCCGTCGAAGCGTGATGCCGGCACCGCCCGGCGCGGACCGGCTTTGCGAACCGTGGGCAATGCGGCGCTGGCCGCCGAGGCGGACGATTGGTCGGAATTCTGACCTACGGCCCCCTGTGTCTGGACCTGGGTGCGCCTGCTTAAGGCTTGAAGGCTAGAGCTTGCGCATCCACAGGCTGTCGACGTGGTGATCCGCCCCCTTGCGGATGATCACGTCGGCGCGCTGGCGGCTCGGCAGGATATTCTCGAACAGGTTCAATTCGTTGACGTCGTGCCAGATGCGCCGGGCGATGCCACGCGCCTCATCCTCGGGCAATATTGCGAGCCTGTGGAAGAAGGCGGTCGGGTCCTGGAAGGCGGTTGCGCGCAATACCATGAACCGCTCCTCGAACCAGCGCGCGACATCGCCCGGCTCCGCATCGATGTAGATTGACAGGTCGAAGAAGTCGGACGCGGTGAAGGGCGCGCGCGCGCCGTCGGGGCCTGCGCCGATCTGAAGCACGTTCAGCCCTTCGAAGATCAGGATGTCGGGGTTCTCGATGCTCTGCACCTCGCCCGGGATCACGTCATAGACGTGGTGCGAGTAAAGCGGTGCGGTGGCGCGGCCGGTCAGGCGGATATCGGCCAGGAACTGGATCATCCGGCGGACGTCGTAGCTTTCCGGGAAACCCTTGCGTTCCATCAGCCCGCGCGCCTTGAGCGTCGTATTGGGATAGAGGAAGCCGTCGGTCGTCACGAGATCGACATGCGGATGGTCCGGCCAGCGCGAGAGCAAGGCACGCAACAGACGCGCGGTGGTACTCTTGCCGACCGCGACCGAGCCCGCGATCGCCACCACATAAGGCCGCCGCGCCGCCGGGCGGCCGAGGAAATCGTCGGTGACGCGCGCCAGGCCATGCGCCGCATCGACATGCAGGTTGATCAGCCGCGTCAACGGCAGGTAGATGTCCTGTACCTCGTCCAGCGAGATCGGATCGTTGGTACCGCGAAGCCGGGCGAGGTCATTCTCGTCGAGCGTGAGCGGCACCGCCGAGCGTAAGCGCGCCCAGTCACTGCGCGTATAATGCGTGTGGCTGAAGCCGCTGGTCGGAAGCGGCTCGATCGCACGGCGGCGTGCGCCGGATGTGGCGGCCCCCAGCACGCCATGCTCGTCGGGCACGCGCGTGTCGATGAAGTCGAGCGGGACCAGTTTCGCGCCGTCGACCAGATTGCCCGGCACCTGCGCCGCCGCCAGTATTTCTCCGTGATAGGCGCCGTCGATATGGCCCTTCACCAGCCAGCGATGCACGGTCGAGGGGGGCTTGCCGATCGCCGCCGAAAGCCGCGAGAGGCCGCCGAATTTTGCCGCGACGACGGATGCGGGGGCCCCTCGATCGATCGGCCGCTTGGGATTGGTCTTCGCCACGGATCCGCATTTCCATCCAAAAGAATTTTTCGCAACCACGCGTGTTAAAATTTTGCATATTGCGAAAATCTAACTTGCTTTGTTGCGCTGCGGCGCGCATTTTTTCTGCGAAATGCGAAAAATCATCCACTCCCCCCGCCGCCGCGCCTTGCTCACGCTTGGCTGCCTTGCCCTTCCCATGCCGGCTTTCGCCCAGACGTCGGCCGATAGCCTGCCCGATGTGGTGGTAACTGCGCAGCGGCGGCCCGAGGCCGCGCAGAAGGTGCCGGTCGCGATCTCGGTGCTCAAGGGCAGCGATCTGGTCGAGCGGGGCGTCACCAACGTCAACCAGCTTCAATATCAGACGCCTGGGCTGGAGGCGGAGCCCGCTTTCGGCAGCGGCCAGCCCGAATTCCGGCTGCGCGGTGTCGGCTTCAACGATTATGCCTCGAACAATGCCTCGCCGGTCGGCGTCTATGTCGACGAAGTCGCCAAGAGCTTTCCGATCCAGACACAGGGTCTTTTGTTCGACCTCGACCGGGTCGAGGTGCTGCGCGGGCCGCAGGGCACGCTCTACGGCCGCAACACGACCGGCGGCGCGATCAACTTCCTGACCGCGCGCCCGACCGACAAGCTCTCGGTCGGCGTGGACGCGGATTATGGCAGCTTCGATGCGTTTCGCGCGGAGGGGCATGTTTCCGGCCCGATCGGCAATGGCCTGAGCGTGCGCGTCGCGGCCGCGACCGAACAGGGCGGCGCTTTCCAGCATGATCGCGTGAGCGGCCGGGCGCTTGGCGATGCCGATCGCTGGGGTACGCGCGCCGAGCTGGCTTATTCGGCTGGCGCGCTCGATCTGCTGATCGAGGGCCATTATGGACGCGACCGCTCGGACGGCGCGGGCCTCTATCTGTTCGATCCGCTCGGCAATATCCCTGCCGACACCAGCCGCCGCGCGACCGGCTGGGGCGCGTCGAGCCAGTTTGCCGGCCTGTTGGGCTTCCAGCCCGACACCAAGCCCTTCCGCGACAACAAGACCGTGGGCGGCCATGCCACGCTCAATGTCGACCTGGGCGGTGCCAAGCTGACCAGCGTCACCGCCTACGAGCATTTCGACCGGCGCGAATATAATGATTGGGACGCTTCCGCTTTGGCTTACGCCGGCACCTATTTCGGAAGCCGCGCCAACGTCTTCTCCCAGGAATTGCGCCTGTCATCGCAAGGCACCGGGCCGGCACATTGGATTGTCGGCGCTTATTATTCGGACGAGAAGCTGCGCGACCATTTCGACAGCGATTTCCAGCAATCGCTCGGTTTCCTGGCGCTGACATCTTATCGCCAGAGCGCGCGCACGATCGCGGGCTTCGGCCAGCTGGATTACGACCTGAGCTCGAAGCTGACACTGACCGGCGGCCTCAGGCTGGAACATGAAACCCGCAAGCTGCGCGACTTCGACACGACCACGTCCCCGGTAATCGGCATCGGCGTGCCCAACGGCAGCGCCGATCAGAGTTATACCGAAGCGAGCGGCAAGCTCGCGCTCAACTACCATCTGAGCGATACCAGCCTGGTCTATGCGAGCGCATCGCGCGGCGTGAAGTCGGGCGGCTTCACCGCCTATAACACGCTCACCCCAGACCAGCTCGCGCCGTTCAAGCCCGAGGTGCTCTACGCCTACGAGATCGGCACCAAGAACGAGCTTGATGGCCGCCGCCTGCGGCTGAACGGTGCGGCCTTCTATTACGACTATCGCCACCAGCAGGTGCAGTCGGCGATCTTCGATCCCGTCTACGGCGCGGTCGGCAAGATCGTGAACGCCCCCAAATCGCACATCTACGGGATCGAGGCCGAGCTCGACTGGGCGCCGGTCAGGGGCCTGGAGATCACGCAGGGGCTAAGCTGGCGGAAGGGCAAGTTCGACCGGTTCGACGATCTCGATATCGCCGCCTCCACCGCCGCCGGCCATGCCGTCACGGTCAGCCGCGCCGGGCAGGATCAGGGCTTCCCGCACTGGAGCTACAACGGCTCGGCCAGCTACCGCATGCCCGTCGGCGCCTATACGCTCACCGCGCAAAGCGACTATGCCTATCATGGCACGCTAGACCCTGTGCTGCTCGGTCCGAACTTCCGCGTGCACGATTATTGGCTGGTCAATGCGACGCTGACCTTGGGCCGCGGTCCGTGGAGTGTCGGCCTCTACGCGCGCAATCTGTTCGACCAGCATTATGATCTGACCCGAAACTTCTTCCTGGGCGGGATCGACATCGCCGCACCGGGCCGGCCGCGCAGCGTCGGGGTTCGTGGGCATTACAGCTTTTGATGGTGGCGATAGGCGACGTGGCACTCTAGGCGATCCGTCACCCTGAACTTGTTTCAGGGCCCACCGCGCCACACGCGCCAGGGGCATGTTGAGGAGTGGATGCTGAAACACGTTCAGCATGACGGAACAAGAGTGTGGGCGGCAATGCTGATGCTTGCCCTCGCGCTTCTCGTTGGCGCGGCGCCCCCCGCTCAGGCGCGCGACCGGATCGTGGTCGCGCTCCAGCTGGAGCCGCCCACGCTCGACCCGACCTCGGGCGCGGCCGCGGCGGTCAAGGAGGTCACCTATCGTAACATCTACGAGGGGCTGACCACGCTCGACGCGACCGGCGCCGCCGTGCCCTTGCTGGCGACGAGCTGGACGATGGCGCCCGATGCGAGATCCTACGTTTTTCATCTGCGGTCCGGCGTGCGCTTCAGCGACGGGACGCCGTTCGACGCGAAGATCGTCGCCTTCAGCCTGACGCGCGCGATCCGTCCGGGATCGACCAATTCCATGGCCGAACGGTTGAGCGAGATTGCGGGCGTGGACGTGATCGATCCGCTCACCGTCCGCATCCGCCTCAACCAGCCCGATGCCGGCCTGCCGGCTCTGCTCGCCTGGGGCGATTGCGAGATGGTCGCGCCGGGGTCGGCCGACCATCTCGCCACCGCGCCGGTCGGCACGGGGCCGTTCCGCTACCAAAGCTGGACGCGCGGCGACCGGCTGACCCTGGTCCGCAACCAGGCCTATTGGGGCGCCAAACCCGCGCTCAGCCAGATCGAATATCGCTTCATCAGCGATCCCGCCGCGGCTTATGCCGCGATGAAGACGCATAGCGTCGATCTCTTCCCCGATTATCCCGCGCCTGAAAATCTGGCGCAGCTTCGCGCCGATCCGCACCTGCGCGTCACGACCGCGCCGAGCGAAGGCGAGGTGATCCTCGCGCTTAACAACCAGGCCGGGCCGCTGCGCGACCTGCGCGTACGCCGCGCCATTTCCTACGCGCTCGATCGGCGCGCGATCATCGACGGCGCGATGTTCGGCTATGGCCAGCCGATCGGCAGCCATTTCCCGCCGCAGAATCCGGATTATGTCGATCTGACCGGTCTCTATCCGCACGACCCGGCCAGGGCGCGCGCATTGTTGGCCGAGGCGGGTTATCCCCACGGCTTCTCGCTCACGCTCAAATTGCCGCCACCCGCTTATGCCCGGCGCAGCGGCGAGATCGTCGCGGCCGAGCTGGCCGCGGCCGGTATCCGCGCCACGATCGTCCCGGTCGAATGGCCGCAATGGCTCGACGAAGTCTATGCGCGCCACGATTACGACATGACCATCGTCAGTCATGCCGAGCCGGCCGATTACGACATTTATGGCCGGGCCAATTATTATTTCGGCTATGACGGCCGGGCGGTGAAGGCGTTGCTCGACCGGCTGCGCGCCACCACCGATCCGGGCGCGCGCCATGCTCTGCTGGTCGCGATCCAACGCCGGATCGCGGAGGATGCGGTCAACGGCTTCCTGTTCCAATTCCCGCATCTCGCGGTAGCAGACGCTCGGCTGACGCATCTCTGGGCCAACACGCCGCTGCAGGCGGTGGACTTTTCGACCGCGCGTTTCGCGGGCGCGGATGTCGCGGCGAAGGGCGGAGGCCGCACCCGTTCCTGGGGCGCGCCGCTGATCCTGCTATTCACCCTTGTCGGGCTCGCCGCGCTGGCACGCGGGGCGGGCGTGGGCTGGCTGATGCGGCGGCTCGGCATATTTGCGCTGACGCTGGCGGGCGCGAGCATCGTCATCTTCGCGCTTCTCCAGCTCGTGCCGGGCGATCCCGCGCAGTTCATGATGGGGCTGCAGGCAAGTCCGGAGGCGGTCGCGGCCTTGCGCACGGAGCTGGGGCTCAATGGCTCGGTGGTTGTGCGGTATTTGCACTGGATCGCGGATCTCACGCGCGGCGACCTCGGTACGTCCTATGCCTATCGCGTTCCGGTAGCAGAGCTGATCGGGCCGCGATTGGCGCTGTCGCTACCGCTCGCCTGCCTGGCGATGCTGGTGTCGGTGCTTGTCGGATTGCCCGCGTCTTTCCTTGCGGCGCTCCGTCCGAATGGCTGGCTCGACCGCACGCTCGGCGCACTCACACGGTTGGGCGTCGCGATCCCCGGATTCTGGCTGGCGACGATCCTGCTGCTGGCCTTCGCGATGCATCTGACCTGGTTCCCGGCGAGCGGCTTCCCCGGCTGGCAGGCTGGGCTCGGCCCTGCCCTGGCTGCATTGATCCTGCCGACTGTCGCTCTGGCATTGCCACAGGCGGCTTTGATCGCGCGCGTGGCCCGCGCCGCTTTGCTGGCGGAACAGGGACGCGATTATGTCCGTACCGCGCGCGCCAAGGGGCTGGGCCGCGGACGCATCCTTTGGCGGCATGTCGCGCCCAATGCCGCCGCGCCGATCCTCGCGGTCATCGGGCTGCAATTCCCATTCCTGCTGGGCGGTGCGGTGATCGTCGAGAATGTCTTCTATCTGCCCGGGCTCGGCAGCCTAGTGGTGCAGGCAATCACCGCGCGCGATCTGATCGTGGTGCAGGCGGTCGCGATGCTGATGGTCGCCGCCACCGTGATCGCAACCTTCCTGACCGATGTCGCGCAGGCATTGCTCGACCCCAGATTGCGGGCGCGCGCGTGAGGCGCTCGTCCGGCCCGATCCTGCTCTGCCTGATCGTAGGCGTCGCGCTGCTCTCGCTCGCGTGGACGCCCTTCGACATCGCCGCGATCGATATCGCGCATCGGATGCGTGCCGCTTCTGCGGCGCATCCGCTCGGCACCGATCAGCTCGGTCGCGACATGCTCTCGATGTTGATGACCGGCGCCCGACCGTCGCTCGGCGTGGCGGCGCTCGCGCTGATCATCGGCCTGGCTGGTGGCGTTCCGCTCGGGTTGCTCGCCGCCGCGCGGCCGGGCTGGGTGGATGAGCTGACGGCACGCAGCACCGACATCCTGTTCGCTTTCCCCGCAATCCTGCTCGCCTTGCTGGTGATCGCCGTGCTCGGGCCGGGCGCGACGCATGCGGCCTTGGCGATCGGTCTGTTCAACATCCCCGTCTTCGCGCGCGTGACGCGGGCGTCGGCGCGTAGCGTCTGGACGCGCGATTTCATCCTCGCGGCGCGGCTGGCGGGGAAGGGGCCTGGCCTGATCTCGCTGGAGCATGTGCTGCCCAACATCGCCGGCCCGCTCATCACCCAGGCGAGCCTGCAGCTTTCGCTCGGCGTGCTGGCGGAGGCCGGCCTGTCCTTCCTGGGGCTCGGCGCGCAACCTCCCGTGGCTAGCTGGGGGCGGATGGTGGCGGACGCGCAGACGCTGATCGGCGTCGCGCCAAGTCTGGCGCTGTTGCCCGGTCTCGCGATCGTCGTCACGGTCGTCGCGATCAATCTGGCGGGCGAGGCGTTGCGCGACCGGATCGCCCCGGAAACCGGTCTATGACGGACCGAGCCATGATCCCGCTCCAGATCGAGCATCTCTCGGTCCGCTATGGCGAGACCGTCGCGCTCGATGATGTCTGCCTGAGCGTCGAGGCGGGCGAGATCGTGGCGTTGGTGGGCCCGTCGGGTTCGGGCAAATCGACCTTGGCGGCGGCAGCAATGGACCTGTTGCCGGTCGAGGCGATCGAGCAGGGCGTGGTGCGGATCGAGGGCGCCGACATCCGCGCCTTGCCCGAAAAGCAACTCGAGGCGCTGCGCGGGGGCCGGGTCGGAATCGTCTTTCAGGAACCCGCGACCGCGCTCAACCCTGCGCTCACGATCGGCCGTCAGATCGGCGAAGTGCTCGAACTGCATACCGGTCTCGCCCGCGCCGACATCGCGCCGGAGGTGGATCGGCTGCTGGCGGAGGTTGGCCTCGACCTTTCCGCGCGGCGCTATCCGCATACGCTTTCGGGCGGGCAGCGTCAGCGCGTCGCGCTGGCGATGGCGATCGCGGCGCGGCCGCCCTTGCTGCTCGCCGACGAACCGACCGCTTCGCTCGACCCGGTCGCACAGGCGGAGATCGCCGCTTTGCTTCAGGCATTGGTGCGTGGTCGCGGCATGGGGCTGTTGCTGGTGACGCACGATTTCGCGCTGGCGCGGCGGATCGCGGATCGGGTGGTCGCGCTCGATCGCGGGCGGCTCAGCGAGCAAGCGCCCATCGAGCCTGCCGCGACGCGGCGTGAACCGCATGGCGGCGGGGAGACGTTGCTCCTGATGGATCGCGTTACGCGCACCTATCCCATGAAGCGCGGGCGGACTGCCGCCCTGACCGACGTTTCGCTGACACTGGCGCGGGGCGAGACATTGGCGGTGATCGGCGCGTCCGGATCGGGCAAGTCGACGCTGGCGCGGCTGGCCTTGGGGCTCGACCGGCCCGATGCCGGCCGGATATTGCTCGGCGGGCAGGACTGGGTCACGGCACGCGGTGCCGATTTGCGCGCGATGCGGCGCCGGGTGCAGGCGGTGTTCCAGGATCCTGCGGCAAGTTTCGATCCGCGCCAGACAATCGCCCGCATCGTGGCGGAGCCGCTGTACCTGCTCGGGAACATTTCTGCGGCCGAGCGGATCGCCAGGGTAGTGGAAGTTCTCGGCCAGGTCGGCTTGGCGCCGGACGCCGCCGACCGTCTGCCGCAGGCTTTCTCGGGCGGCCAGCGCCAGCGGATCGCCATTGCGCGCGCGCTGATCCTCAAGCCCGAACTGATCCTGTTCGACGAGGCACTCAGCGCGCTCGATCCCACCTTGCGTGAGGAGATCGTCGCTTTGCTGCTCCGACTGCAGGCCGAGCTGGGGCTGACCTATTTCTTCATTGCGCACGACATGGATCTGGTGCGGCGCATGGCGGATCGCGTGCTGGTGCTGCGCGAGGGGCGGGCGATTGCGTGCGGGCCCGTGGCGGAATTGTTCGACCGGCCTTCGGATCCCTATCTCGCCGCCTTCCTCGCCTCAGCCGAGTAGAATCGCGGCTGCCCTGTCCCACATTGAGGGCGAGGCCGCGGCGAGCATGCCTTTTCCGGTCTGGCTAATGTCATAGGGCGTGCCGTCGAACCGCGCGCACTTGCCGCCCGCTTCCTCCAGGATCAGCACCCCCGGTGCATGATCCCAAACATGCGTGCGCCAGAACAGCGCGAGGTCGTTGGCGCCCAACATCACGCGCGGATATTGCTCGGCGGCGCAGCGCGGAATGCCCACGCAATGGAGCTTTCCCTCCGCACGCCGTTCGATGTCCTCGCGCAATTCCGGCGGCAGATATCTGGTGGAGAGGCCCGCGACCGGCATGCTCTCGCCGCTGGTACGGGCCTGGATGCGCGCGCCGTTGATGAAGGCGCCCTCGCCCAGGCCCGCGCTGCACATCCGGTCCTGCACCGGATCATAGAGCCAGGCGGCCTTGCTCACGCCATCCACCGCGAGCGCGACCATGATCCCGAACGGCGTCTCGCCCGCCGCGAAATTGGCGGTGCCGTCGATCGGGTCGACGATCCACACCGTGCCCTGGCCGATATTGTCGAGCACACTCGGATCGGCCGAGCAGGCTTCCTCGCCCACCACGCGCGAACCAGCAAGCATCCGCGTCAGCCCCTCGCTCAGCGCCTCCTCGCTCTCCCGGTCGGCGACGGTGACGAGTTCGTCGGGCGCCTTTTCGATAATCTCAGCGGCATCGAGCTGGCGGAAGCGCGGCATCACGATCCGTGCGGCGACGTCGCGGATCAGCGCCTGCACCTCTTTGTCGTAAGCGATCAGGGTTCTTCTCCGGGTTCGAGGCCGCGCGTGTCGGGGCGAAAGCGGTCGTGCCGCGGAGCTTCGTCCGCGGCCGGCGCCCAGGCGATCCGGCTCGCATAGAAAATGTGGAAACCCGGTACGATGCGATCCGGTTCATCCAGCGTGGCGATCGAGAAATCGATCGTCTCGGGCTGATGGTTGACCTGCATCAGGAAAGGCGTGCCGCACCGGCTGCAGAATTTGCGGTGGCCGAAGTCGCTGGACGCGAACATACCGACCAGATCCTCGCCCTGCGTGAACCGGAAATCGCCGACCGGCACGGTTGCGAAGGCCATCGCCGGGCTGCCCGAGTTCAACTGGCATGTCCGGCAATGGCACCAGCCCGCATCGAACGGATCGGAGGCGAGGCGGTATCGCACCGCCCCGCACGCGCAGCCCCCGGTCCATTCGGCCGTCATCAGCTCCGATAATCCGCGTTGATCGAAATATATCCGTGCGTCAGGTCGCACGTCCAAACCATGGCACGGCCCTCGCCCAGGCCAAGATCGATCCCGATCTCGATCTCCTGCCCCTTGAGGTGCGCGGCGACCGGCGCCTCGTCATAGCCTTCGACCGCCAGCCCGTGGCGCGCGACCTGCGTCGCACCGAAGCGGATCGAGAGCAGGTCGCGCTCGGCCGGTTCGCCAGCTTTGCCGACCGCCATCACGATGCGGCCCCAATTGGCGTCCTCGCCCGCGATCGCGGTCTTCACCAAAGGCGAATTGGCGACCGACATGGCAACGCGGTGCGCCGAGGCATCGCTCTCGGCGCCCTCGACCATGATCTGGATGAACTTGGACGCGCCTTCGCCGTCGCGCACGACCAGGCGCGCGAGCTGGCGGCAGACATCGGTCAGCGCCGCCTGGAAGGCGTCCGCGCCCTCGCTATCGAACGATGAAAGGGGAACATTCCCGGCCTTGCCCGTCGCGAAGGCCAGCACTGTGTCCGAGGTCGAGGTGTCGCCGTCGACCGTGATGCACGAGAAGGTCTGCTTGTTGGCTGCGTCCAGCATCGCCTGCAGGAAAGGCGCTTCGACCGCCGCATCGGTGAAGAGGAAGCCCAGCATCGTCGCCATATCGGGCGCGATCATGCCCGAACCCTTGATAATGCCGACCAGGGTCACGGTTGCGCCGCCGACCACCGCGGTCGCGCTTGCCGCCTTAGGGAAGGTGTCGGTGGTGCCAATCGTGTTGGTCGCATCGAGCCAGCTGGCCTCCGGCGCCTGCAGCACCGCATCGATCCCCGCCTCGGCCTTGTCGACCGGCAGCGGCACGCCGATTACCCCGGTCGAGGCCACGAACACGTCGGACGGTTCGCACCCCACATGCCCCGCCACTCGCGCCGCGATCGCCTCGACCGCCGCGCGGCCGCGATTGCCGGTAAAGGCGTTCGAATTGCCCGCATTGACCACCAGGGCACGCGCCTGGCCCAGCGGCAGCGCTTTGCGGCACCATTCCACCTCAGGCGAGGGGCACTTGCTCTGCGTGGTCACGCCTGCGACCGCCGTGCCGGGCTCGAACGCGGCATAGGTCAGGTCGGCCCGTTCCCACGCTTTATAACCCGCCCGCGTCACCGCGACGCGCACGCCGGCGATGGGTGGCAAGGTGGGGAAGGGTGAGGCGAGGGGGGAGATTGATCCGGACATGGGGCGATCGCCTAGCAGGCAGTTTTCCGAATGTGTATCGATTGGTGGGTTTGGGGACGGCCGAATGACAAATCGACGCATGATGATCTTATTGGCGATTATGGCGCCCGGCTTCCCGGCAGCGGCTCAAAACAAGCAGCCGACGCCTCCGCGAATGACAACCACGATCCATAATGACGATTATCCCTGGGACGCGATCAGCCAGAACAGTGATGGGGTAAGCCAGGTCGAGGTGGATCTGGACTCAAAGGGACGCATGGTTCGCTGCAAGACCTCGGGGAAGAGCGGCTCGCCCGTGCTGGATGTGGCGACGTGCCAACTCATAAAAAAGCAGGCGAGCTTCGCGGCGGCGCTTGATTCCGATGGCGTAGCTATCCCGAGTGAGGTGCCGATCGATTTCGTCTGGTGGATTCCGGGGCACCCTTATCCGACTCGTAGGCCGGTGGACGCGTTGGTTACGGTCAAACGACTCCCTTTGGGCCTTCGCAATCGTATCGTGCGGGTGCTTCAGGTGCAGCGCGCAGACGGGAGCTTCGAATCCTGCACTGCACTAGTTTCCAGCGGCTCGGCGGCTTTGGATGCAGTGGCCTGCTCCACAGCCAACTCGGCGCAATATCCTCCCCTTACCGAACATGGCCAGCCTGTCCGCGGGTTACGAGTTCGGCAAATAGCCTTTGAGGCAGCAACTCTCGCAGCAGCACCGGTCGCTCCCAACTAGCGGCTGCCCAGGGCAAATCCGCATCACCCCCACCAATAATGCGCTGAAATGATGCCAAGGATAGACGAGCGCCACGACTCGTCTTACATGAACGATTGATGCGTTTGCTGCTTCTCCTCTCGGCCTTCCTGACCGCGCTCACCGGCGCGGTGGTCGGCACGGCTGCCTCCGCGCAGCCGATCGTCGCGAGCAGCACCGCAACCCATGCCAAGGTCGGCAACACCGCCACGGTGACCGCGCCCATGCCCGAAGAGGTGCGTGGCGCCTTCGCCGCGCCCGGAACCTGGCGTTCCAGCCTGGTCCAGCCTACGCGGGTCCAGCGCAAATCCTATGGCGAGCGCCGGCGCGAATAGCGCGCTTCAGGCCGTTTTTCGCCGGCTCCGGCCGGACAAGCACCCATTTTCCATAACATGCGTTCGGCGGCACGCGCCGACGCGTTCCCTATAGACAGGAAAACCACCCGACATGTTCGCCGGCATTGCCAAGGCCATCTTCGGCTCGTCCAACGACCGCTACGTCAAGTCGATGCAGCCGCTGGTGCGCAAGATCGCATCGTTCGAGCCCAGTCTGCAGGCCATGAGCGACGAGGAGCTGGCCAACCAGACCGTGCTCTTCCGTGCCCGCCTCGAAGCGGGCGAGACGCTCGACCAGCTCCTCCCCGAGGCCTTCGCCACGGTGCGCGAGGCCGCGCGGCGCGTGCTCGGCCAGCGCCATTACGACGTGCAGATGATCGGCGGCATCGTCCTGCACCGCGGCGAGATCGCCGAGATGCGCACGGGTGAGGGCAAGACGCTGGTGGCGACGCTGGCGGTCTATCTGAACGCCTTGCCCGGCAACGGCGTGCATGTCGTCACGGTCAATGATTACCTCGCCGCGCGCGACGCGGAATGGATGGGCCAGGTCTACCGTTTCCTCGGCCTCACCGTGGGCGTGATCGTCCCCAATTTGACCGACGAGCAGCGCCGTCAGGCTTATAATGCGGACATCACCTACGCGACCAACAACGAGCTCGGCTTCGATTATCTGCGCGACAATATGAAATATGACCGCGGCCAGATGGTCCAGCGGCCATTCGCGCACGCAATCGTCGACGAGGTCGACTCGATCCTGATCGACGAGGCCCGCACGCCCTTGATCATCTCGGGCCCGACCGAGGACAAGTCCGAACTCTACAAGTCGGTCGACGCGATCGTGAAGACGATCGCGCCCGAACATTATGAACATGACGAGAAAGCCCGCTCGGTGATCCTGACCGAGGACGGCACCGAATGGGTCGAGCGCAAGCTCGAGGATGCCGGCCTGCTCGAAGGCACCAACCTCTACGATTTCGAGAATACCCAGGTGGTCCACCACCTCAACCAGGCGCTCAAGGCCAATGTCGCCTTCCGCCGGGACATCGATTACATCGTCAAGGACGACAAGGTCGTCATCATCGACGAATTCACCGGCCGCATGATGGACGGGCGCCGCTGGTCGGACGGCCTGCACCAGGCGGTCGAGGCCAAGGAAGGGGTCAATATCGAGCCCGAAAACCAGACGCTCGCCTCGATCACCTTCCAGAATTATTTCCGCATGTATCCCAAGCTGTCGGGCATGACCGGCACCGCCGCGACCGAGGCGGCCGAATTCTACCAGATCTACAAGATGAACGTGGTCTCGATCCCGACCAACGTTCCCGTCCAGCGCAAGGACGATGACGAC
>Ga0068856_100003211_pt1 | contig 16654 bp, 16 predicted proteins | sample KBSCornC62_FD_66595 | JGI IMG/M metagenome (GOLD analysis project Ga0068856, IMG submission 66595) | Corn rhizosphere microbial communities from Kellogg Biological Station, Michigan, USA - KBS Corn C6-2 | ecosystem: Host-associated > Plants > Roots > Rhizosphere > Soil ...
GTGGCGAGCGAGCAGTTCGGTTTGGCCCCCTTAGTCGCCGTATTTGATTTCGGTTATGGGGAGATTGAGCGCCAGATCAAGCAGCGGGGTGCGCTGGTGAACAAAGTTGCCGTCGAGCGCAGTTTGCAGCTTGGTATCAGCGAAGAAGTCACCAAACTCGAGATGAACATGAGCTGGCTGGCTACAGTCGCCTCCGTCTCTCCCTTTATCGGCTTGTTCGGCACGGTGTGGGGCATTATCGACGCATTTGAAGGTTTAGGAAACGCCGGCAGCGCCAGCCTGCGCGCGGTTGCGCCAGGTATTTCGGAAGCGCTTATAACGACCGCGGTCGGGCTTGCCGCCGCGATTCCCGCGGCGATTTTTTACAACGTTTTTGGCACCCGTATTAAAGAACTAGGCACGCGTATGGAAGATTTCGCGATCGAATTTCAAAATTTCGCCGAGCGCGATTTCGGCGGTTGATTTCTGTGAACAGGCATGGCTTTTTCATTCAGTAACGGGGAGGGACGTCGGCCGGGCCGCCGCTTCGGAGCGCCGCATGCTGTTTCGGAAATCAACGTTGTGCCTCTAGTTGATGTCGTGCTCGTACTGCTTATTATCTTCATGATCACCGCTAATGTCATGGAGTTCGGCCTCGACATTCGCGTGCCCGAGGTCCGCCGCGTGCAAAACACCGCGCAGGATCTGCCGGTGGTCAGTATCTCCAAAAGCGGTGAATCGTTTCTGAACGAAAAGCCGACCAATATTCACTTGTTGGCTCAGGGCGTTCACGAGCGCTTTCGCAACGCGACCGCGGTCTACGTACGCGCCGATAAGGAAACCCCATGGGACGCCATCGCGCAAGTAATCGCCGAGCTCGGTGAGGCGAAATTTGAAGTAAAAATGGTGACTGCTCCCACCGATGCCGCGGCGCGCCGGCGCCGTTGATTATGACTGAGCCGCTCGACATACTCGACGATCGAGATCCTTTGATGGGTCCGTTCGTCGGCTCGGTTTTATTTCACCTGGCAGTTGTGGCCCTGTTGTTCCTCGGCTGGTTCTGGGTGAAGCGGGCGCACGAAACGCTTGGCGAAATCCATCCCGCCGGCGGTCCGGCCTATGCGGTCTCACCTGTCCATACGATTCCTGTTCCGCAACGCGATACGCCGCCGAATCCCGTCGCTCACGATACGCAATCCGCTGTTCCTACCGCTCCCGACAAACAGGACGAGGAGAAAAAGCTGATTATGCCGCCGCTGAGGGACACATTCGAAATTCCGGACAAACTGAAGCCTAAATCGGAGCGGCCAAAGCGCAAGCAGCAGTACACCGAGCCAACACCTCCCAATCAAATTTATAGCCGCTCCCAGCAGGCGGTTTCCAATCCGCTGTACAGTATGCCGTCGGGCGGCGGACAGGTTGGCATAGGGCCGAATTCCCCGCTCGGCAGCCGTCTGGGCTGGTACGCCGAGCTTATCCGGCAACGTATTGCTCAAAACTGGCGGACCAATGGGCTGGATGCCCGCTCGCAAGCCTCGCCGGCGATAGTGAATTTCACTATCGCGCGAGACGGCACTATAAGCGATCCTAAAATCGTGCAATCGAGCGGCAATCCCACCATCGATAACACTGCGCTGCGTGCGGTGTACGATTCCAACCGCTTGCCTCAGCTGCCCCCACAAATTTCGGAGAATTCTATCTCAGCTCAGTTCACATTTAATTTACGCTGATGCGAATCTTTACTGCCTTACTTCTTCTGTTCGCGGCAACGTCCTGGTTGCCGGCCCGTCAACAAGTTGTTGGAACCATCGAAAAAAATCCCGGCAAGCCGTTGGTCGCTGTGCCGGATTTCCGGGCCTCGGGCGCAGCCACGCTGCTAATCGCCGCTTTTAATCGCACCGTTCAGGCCGATCTCGAAAATTCACCGCTGATAAATTTCGTGGCGAAGACCCGCTATCCGGTGCAGATTCCGCAGCAGCCAAGCGATCTGATCGCCGGCGTAGCGCCGCCCAGCGCTCGTCCTGCCAATCCGCAAGGCAACCGGCTCACCGATTGGGGCTTGCCTCCGGTCTCGGCGAACTATCTGGGGATCGGCTATGGCGCCGAGCAGGCCAATCTTTTTGTAGTGTCCGGATGGTTCTACACCACCGCGGCGAACATGCCCGGTTTGCAGCAGGCGCAGATCTTCGGCAAGCGGTATACGGCATCACTCGATGAAAACGGAGCGATCGATGCCGGCCATCGCTATGCGGCGGATATCCTCGCGCAGTTCGGCGGCAAGAGCTTGGTCGGCACACGCGTCGTGTTTGTGTCGGATCGAAGTGGCTCGAAAGAAATTTGGGTAATGAACTGGGATGGCACGGATCAGCGGCAGATCACAAAATATGGTTCGATCTCCACTTTCCCATCAGCGTCTCCGGATGGCCGTCTGGTGGCATTCACAACTTATGCGTCCGGATATCCCTCCATTCAGATGTTCTCGCTCGATACATTCCGCAAGCTGCCGTTCTATAACCAACGTGCTTCGATGAACGCCTTCGTCACGTTCACTCCGGACTCCAAGCGCATTATTTTTTCGTCGACAGCCGGAGGCGGCCCGGCTCAACTCCACATAGCGAACATCGATGGCAGCGGCTTGCGGCCCGTTACGCATTCCGGCGCGATTGAAGTCGAAGCCAAGATCAATCCGAAAACCGGCAACGATCTGGTGGATGTTTCGGGTCGTTCCGGTTTACCGCAGATCTATCGCATGAACATTGAAGGCGCCGATGTGCAGCGGTTGTCGGCGGGCACTGGCGAAGCTACGAATCCCGCCTGGAGCCCGGATGGCGCGCACATCGCCTTCGCCTGGACCAAAGGATTTGAACCTGGCAACTACAACATATTTGTTATGGACGTAGTGTCCCAGCAGACGGTCCAACTCACCACGAACGAGGGGCGCAATGAGAACCCCTGTTGGTCGCCCGATGGTTCTCAGATTGTGTATGCTTCGAAGCGCGGCCGGCAGTCTCAGATCTGGGTGATGAACGCCGACGGTACCGGAAAGCACGCCCTCACGCAAACCGGTATTAATGAGAAACCATTCTGGGTAAATGCTGAAAAATAAACGTGGAATACTAGAGAAGTTTCAGGGAGGGACACACAAACTATCATGATGAAACGGAAAGCATCGCTAGCGCTATCCGCCGCGTTTCTGTGCGGGCTGGCAGCGTGCCACAAGAAGGCGCCGCCGCCGCCGCCGCCACCTCCGCCGGCCCCGGCGCCGCCGCCCGCTGCCAAACCGGTTATTAACTACTTCACGGCTGAGCCAACGGTGGTTACCGCCGGCCAGCCATCCTCGCTGCGTTGGTCGGTGAGCGATGCTGCCAGTGTTCAGATTGACAATCAGATCGGCCAGGTGAGTCCGGATGGCCGTCGCGGCGTTTACCCGACGGCGACTACGACCTATCACCTCACCGCCACGGGCCCCGGAGGTACATCGGAAGGCGATGCCACGGTAACTGTCAGTACTCCGCCTCCGCCTCAGCCTGTGCAGACTGCTCCAACCGAGAGCGTGCAACAAATCCTGGCGCGTCAGGTGCAGGACATTCATTTCGACTACGACAAGAGCGACATTCGCCCTGGCGACCAATCGATCCTGCAGGGTGATGCCAGCGCTCTCAAGACCATCTTCCAGATGGACACCAACTTTATCGTCACCATTGAAGGACATTGCGACGAGCGCGGTTCGGCTGAATACAATCTTGCTCTCGGCGACCGGCGCGCTGCTGCTACCAAAGATGCTTTGATTGCACTCGGTGTTCCCGGCGAAAAGTTGAAGACCGTCAGCTTCGGTAAGGAGCGGCCGATCTGCACCGATGCCACCGAAGATTGTTACGCACGTAATCGCCGCGCTCACTTCGCGGCCACGCAGTAACAAGCCATAATTGGTTGTGAAACGGGGGCGGCGCTGAGCCGTCCCCTATTCTAGAGGAGTTCACACAAATGAAATTTCTGCGTCTCGCCTCGCTCCTGTTCGCATGCTCCAGCTTCTCCTTCGCGGTCAACAAAGACATCGTCCAACTGCAGCGCGATCTGGAAGAAAAGATGAACGCTCTTCAGAACGACGTTGATTCGAAGCTGAGCGCCATCGATGGCCGGCTGAGCGCTATGCAGAACGATACGCGCCGCACAGCGGATCAGGTCGCTACGCTGCAAGATGCCGTCTCGAATGGCGTAGCTAAGTCTCTCGCTCCGGTGGCCGGGCTGGGCGGCCGCGTCGATTCCATGGGCGACGATGTGCGTTCTCTGAAGGACGCGCTGGCCGAATTGAATGCCCGCCTTGAGCGCATGGACGCGAAGCTCACGGATCTAAAAAATCAGCTGCAGATCATCCAGAGTCCGCCTCCGGCGCCGGGTGTCACTACTGCTCCGGGTCCGGGAGGTCAGCCGCAAGCGAGCGTGGTTCCTGGCGCCACGCCACCGCCTGCGGGGTTGAGTGCCGACCGTAGCTACACGGATGCGGTACGCGACCTTCAGACCGGTAAAACCGATCTGGCCCGCAATGAGTTTCAGCAATATCTCACGTATTTCCCAAACACCGAATTAGCGCCCAGAGCCCAATATTATCTAGGTGAAATCGACTATAATCGCGGCGATTACACCAACGCTGTTAAAAATTTCGATCTGGTTCTCGAGCATTATCCGGAAAATCCGAAAACCGCCGACGCGCATTTGATGAAGGGCTTGGCGCTGCTCAAATCGAACCAGCGCAGTAAAGCGGTGCAGGAGTTCCGTATCCTCAACGCGAATTACCCTCACACGGAGCAGGCCCGCAAGGCTCTGCAGCAACTCCGCAGCTTGGGCGCTTCCGCCGCTAGCGCCCCAAGCAATGCCCGCCGTTAGCTCGCCTTACTCTCCGGCTCCAGGGTTTCCACTACCCCATTCTCATTAGCGAGCGCATCTCGCTGAACTCCCAAAACATACTCCATGCCTTCGCGACGGCAGTGCCGCACAATACCGGAAAACTGTTCCTTGTGCCACTTAATGTTCAGCTTCCAGCCAACGTTTATTGGCCGGCGCAGACGAACCCCAGCGCCGCCGCGCGATATATCCTCAAGCATGGCGTGTGCTGTCCGCGAAGTGCCGGTGGAGTCTTCCCACTGCAATTCTGCGCGTGCCATAATGATTTTCCTTGTCTCTGCCCGATTGGCGCGCACACCGCCCTTATCGGCAAAACCACGTACTCCCACAGAAAAGAATGACTCGTCGTACCTTGTTTACAACTCCGCTGGCTGTAGCGGCGCCCCTTGCTTTCTCTGCTCCCGTCCCCTACGGAGCCGTCCCTTCCCCAAGGCAGCTTCGCTGGCATCAATGGGAATTGGCCGCCTTCCTCCACTTCACGGTCAACACCTTCACAGATCGCGAATGGGGGCTAGGCGACGAAGATCCCTCTATTTTCAATCCGACCGCCTTGGATGCCCAGGCGATTGTCTCTGGTCTGAAGGCCGGCGGCTTTCAAGCCGTGATACTGACTTGTAGGCATCACGACGGTTTCTGTCTCTGGCCAACGAAGACCACGGAACACTGTGTCCGGAACACCCCGTAGCGCGGCGGTAAAGGCGACGTGGTGAAAGAGATCGCGGATGCGGCGCAGCGTCAGGGACTGCAGTTCGGAGTCTATGTTTCGCCCTGGGACCGCAACAATTCGCATTACGGCCAGCCCGAATACATCCAGATCTATCGCCGGCAGCTAACGGAATTACTGACTGGCTACGGGCCGATCTTCGAAGTCTGGCACGATGGTGCGAATGGCGGCGACGGATACTATGGCGGCGCGCGCGAAAAGCGTCTGATCGATAAGCAGACTTATTATCATTGGCCGGAGACCTGGGATCTGATCCGCCGCCTCCAACCCAATGCCGTCATTTTCAGCGACGCCGGACCAGATATCCGTTGGGTAGGTAACGAAAAGGGGATTGCGGGTGGTCCGTGTTGGGCCACCTTCGATCCGGCCGGCACGCATGGCGGGCCCGGCATGCCGGGTGACACGAAGAGTGAGGAAGCCGCTACCGGCCATCGCCATGGTTCCCGCTGGATGCCTGCTGAATGCGACGTATCCATACGGCCCGGCTGGTTTTGGCATGAGCGCGAAAACTCACTTGTCAAAAGCCCCGACGAATTACTCGATCTCTACTTCAAATCGGTCGGTCGGGGCGCTCACTTACTGCTGAATGTTCCGCCTGACCGCCGCGGTCTGCTCCATGAAAACGACCTGGCTTCGCTCGCCGCTTTCGGGCAGCGGCTGCGCGGCATGTTCCGGGAGAATACCGCGGCGCGCGCGACAACGACCGCCAACGAAACGATTCTCGAACTGAAGCAGACTACGCCGATTCAACTCATCCAACTGCGTGAGCGCATTTCGCTGGGCCAGCGCGTCGATTCCTTTGCTTTAGACCATTGGCAAGACAACGGGTGGCAGACATTCTTCACGGGTTCGAGTATTGGCCCATGCCGGCTGGTGCCGCTGGCAACGGCGCTCGTCACAGGCAAAATCCGCTTGCGCATCACGGCAACCCAAGCCCCGCCCCTTATCGAAGAAATTTCGGCCTTCGCGGGAGAACCGGCGCTTCCGGTCTCTATCGTCCGCGAAAACATCGAATGGCTGGATGTCTGGCTTCCCGATACAAACGGGCACAACCTTCCGCGCGTTCTCCTGATCGGCGATTCCATCACTCGCTCTTACACGAAACAGGTGGAAGCGAACCTGAAAGGAAAAGCCTATGTCGGACGGCTTGCCACTTCCAAATCCCTAGGCGATCCCGCCTTGCTCGACGAAGTCGCGTTAATTCTCAAAGAGCAGTCGTTCGACGTGATTCACTTCAATAACGGTATGCACGGCGACGGGTACACGGAAGAGCAGTATGAGGCCGCCGTACCGGGGCTCCTCGAAATTTTTCGCCGACTCGCTCCGCGCGCCAAATTGATGTGGGCGAGCACAACGGATGTGCGTGTCAAAAATAATCTGGCGCAGATCAGCCCCAAGACCAACCGCATCCTGGAACGGAATCGCATCGCCGCCGCCGTTATGTCGCGGCGGAATATACCCATCGATGATCTGTTCTCCGTGATCAAAGATCACGGCGAGTATCACGTGGAAGACGGTGTCCACTTCAATCCCCAGGGCGTCGAAGTTCTGGCAGCGCAAGTGAGTCGCGAAATCGAGGGTCTGTTGTAGGCAAATAGTCGCGCGGCAACATTCAGCATTGATACCGTATACCAATGCCGAGGAACGTCAAGAAGCTCTCTAGTTCGCGCCGTCCCGCGCGTAACAGCACCGCCAAGGCCGTTGGCCGCAAACTCGATGCGATGCCCGATCGCATAGACATTCGTGACTGGTTTTATCAGCCCCCGCTCATCGCGCTGCCGGACCAGCTTGTTAACATCGACGCCGTTCCAAAAATTCTGAACCAAGGGTCGGAAGGCGCTTGCACGGGGTTCGCGCTGGCAGCCGCCATCAATTTCAGACTCTCCGCCAAGGGCGTGAATCGTTTCGTTAGCCCGCGCATGCTTTACGAGATGGCGCGCAAATACGATGAGTGGCCCGGGGAGCATTACGAAGGATCGTCCGCGCGCGGCGCCATGATTGGCTGGGTTCGTCATGGCGCCTGTTCCGAAGAATTGTGGCCGAAGACGTTACACGGCATCCAGCACTTCAATCAACAAATCGCACATGAAGCCCGGCAATCGCCCGGCGGCGCTTTTTACCGCGTCATGCATATACAGGTTCGCGATGTCCACGCCGCGCTGCGTGAAGTAGGCGCTGTTTACATGACGATTATGGTCCACAAGGGCTGGGATCGTCCGGGCAGGCGAGCGCATCGCACCGACCTTCTGACCGCGCCGCTTAGGTATGAATCGAACGGCCGAACCAAGACTGTCAATATGCCGATAATTCAGCGACAAGGTCATTCCGACGATGGCCATGCGGTGGCGCTGGTCGGCTATAACGATATCGGCTTTATCATCCAAAATTCCTGGGGCGAGGATTGGGGCTATCAGGGTTTTGCGCTCTTACCGTACGAAGATTTTCTGCTGCACGCCACCGACGTCTGGGTCGCTCAACTCGGCGTGCCGGTGCGGCCGGATATTTGGCGGGCGATGCGAGCCGCCGATACTACCGCCGGAGCCACCCGTAGCGCGGAATCCATTCCTCTGATTGATATTCGGCCGTTTGTGGTGGATTGCGGTAATAACGGAAAACTATCGGACTCGGGCGATTATTGGACTTCCGAAGCCGATGTCGCTCGTGTGTTCACGGAAACCATACCGGCAGCCACCAAAAGCTGGCGGAAGCGCCGCGTGCTTCTGTTCCTGCACGGCGGGCTCAACAAAGAAGTGGACGTGGCGAAACGAGTCGTCGCATTTCGTGATGTGATGCTCGCCAATCAAATTTATCCGCTTCACATTATGTGGGAATCCGGCGCCGCCGAGATATTGAACGATCTCATTCGAGACGCCATTACCCGCCCCGATCCGCGCGCCGGCGGCACCGCCGATTGGATGCACAAACTACGCGACCACCTGGTGGAAGCCAAGGACCAGACCTTCGAGCTGACGACTGCCCGTTTGGGCTGCGAAATGTGGGGCGAAATGAAGCGCAATGCCTGCCTCTCTTCCACGTCGCTCGACGGAAGGGGAGCCATGCAGCTCATTACCAAGCACGTTATCGATGCTCTCAGCGTGGCCGGCGCTGCCGAGCGCGCCACTTGGGAATTCCACGTGCTTGCGCACAGCGCCGGAAGTATCTACTTCGCCTTCGCTCTCGAACATCTTCTCGCCATGCAAGCGCAAAACATCCGTTTTGGCAGCGTTCATTTCATGGCTCCCGCCATGAACGCCGAATTGTTTCGAACGATGATTCTCCCGAAAATCCAAGCCGGCAGTTGTCCGGTGCCCAGCTTGTTCATTCTGAGCGACGCGGCGGAACTGGCCGATTGCGTCGGACCGTATGGTAAGTCGCTGCTCTATTTAGTGAGCAATGCCTTTGAGGGCGTTCGCGAAAAGCCGATTCTGGGTATGGAAAAATTCCTGTTGGCCGACTCAGCGTTGAATGCTTTGTTTTGCCGGCCTACGGCCAATCGCCATCCCAGCCTGGTGATCGCCACCAAGGCGCTACCCAACGCCGATGGCGATCCGTTCAGCGCCAGCCACAGCGAAACGCATGGCGGATTCGATAACGATCCGGCAACTCTGAATTCCATCCTACGCAGAATTATCGAACCGTCTGGAGGCAAACTGGTGCGCGAGTTTACTTCCCGCGATTTGCAGTATTAAACATCACAGCCGCAATACGCCGTACCGTGTTAAGCTTTGCCGCCGATTCGAGCCTGGCAGACTCTCTCTGGCTCCAATGTTCTAGGGCTTCGAGTAGTTCGGGCACCATCAGCGGATCGAACGTTGATTCTTGTGAGTTCTGGACGGCTGACTCAGCCTCGGACGACCTGTCTTTGATGATCGAATTGCAAGCATCAACACATTCCGTACAGATGTAGGCTCGCGGCCGATCCGAAGGAGACGAAATAAGATTGCTGGTGCGGTTGTTGCAGAACGAACAGCGCAAGTCAGGATCCGAACCTGTTCTCCGCATAAAGATATTTTCGGCAAGATCCGTCGCTGCGTGATCAGCGCCTTGCTATCCTAACCAGCGCGCGCCTTCATGCCTTCGCTCCCCCAATCTCTCCCACACATCTGCGTAGCGTTGGGGTTTCCAGGCGCGGCGCAATTGGCTCGCGCAGCGGAGCGCGAATACAAAGACGGGAACACGTTTCTTGAGTTTCGGCTGGATTATCTTCCCGACCCGTCTGCCGGTATAGAAGTCATTCGCAAGCTGCGCAAGAGCTTACCCGGTATCTATATCCTGGCCACTTGCCGGCACAAGCGCGCCGCAGGCCAATACAAAGGGGACATGGAGCAGCAGTTTGCCGTCCTGCAAGACAGCGCCGAGGCAGGCGCCGCCCTGATCGACCTGGAAATTGAATCGGCCGAATCGGCGAAGCCCGCGGTTGCCGCTCTAAGCGATGCAGCGCCGCTCTGCCTCTCCTATCACAATTTTGAGACTACGTCGGCGCTCGAGCCGGTCCTTCGCCGTCTGGCACGTTTCCCGGCGAGCCTTTATAAAATCGTCACCACGGCGCGCAAGCCGTCGGACAACTTGCGTTTGCTTCAGTTCGCGCGCTCTCATCGCGGCACACCCTTGGTTCTCTTTGCAATGTCCGAAATCGGATTGCCGACCCGCGTTCTCACGCCGTCACTGGGTGCCTTGTACACCTTCGCGGCGCCGCGCGAAAACGGCGGCACGGCGGCCGGCCAGATTCCGGCCAAGCTGATGCGGTCTCTCTATCGCTGCGAGAAACTTACCCGCCATACGCGCTTGTATGGCGTGGTGGCCTGTCCGGTAGCGCACTCGAAATCTCCGCAGATTCACAATCGCGCTTTTCAGGCGCGCCGCCTCGACTCGGTCTATCTGCCGTTTCTGGTCTCTCCGGCGCATCTTTCCGACTGGATGAAGTTCGCCGCCGCGCAGCCCGTTTTCGGCTTCAGCGTCACCATACCGCACAAACAGCGCATCCTTCGCTATCTTGATTTCATCGATCCGCAGGCCCGGCGCATCGGCGCGGTAAACACTGTCTGGCGCAAAGCAGGGAAGTGGCGGGGCACAAATACGGATACCGAGGGCGTGTTGAAGCCACTCAGCCGGCACTTGCGGCTCGCGCGTTCTTCGGTTTTGCTTGCGGGTTACGGAGGCGCCGCGCGAGCAGCCGCTATCGCCCTTTCTGACGCCTCGGCGCGCATCACCATAACCGGCCGTAACAATCAAAGCGCGCAGTCGCTGGCGCGAACGATAAACGGCGAAGCGGTCACTCTCAAACAAGCCGCTCAGAACCATTACGACGTCCTGATTCATGCGACACCGCTCGGCATGTTTCCCCGAACAGGCGAGTGCCTGTTCCCGGATCGCCTGCCCGCCTCGATCGTTTTCGACATGGTATATAACCCGCATGAAACGTTGCTGCTCAAGCGCGCGAAGCAGCAGGGGTGCCTGACGATTCCGGGGATCGAAATGCTTCTGGAACAAGCGGCGCACCAGTTCGAAATCTGGACCGGTGAAACGGCTCCCCGTGCCGTAATGCGCAGCGCTCTCGAGGCTTCTATAATGTGCGCATGACCCTAACCCGCCGTCAGTGGGGTGCTCTGCTAGGTGCATCTCCGCTGCTCACAAGGGCCGCGGCGCAAATTCCACCCGTTCCGCCGACGCAACGGAAATCGGAAAAGCCGGACGCGGAGGTTCGCGAAATCAGCCAGCGTCTTGCTGAAATCGAAGTGCCCATGGACGTTGAGCCGGCATTTCGCTTCACCGCGTAAGGCTCACGGTACACATGCCGAAGACAAAGCTCGACGAACAGACCATCGCCTTCGCCACGATCGGCGAGTTGACGGCGGCCCTGCGCAATCGCGATATTTCATCTGCCGAGTTGACCAAGATTCTCGGCCGCCGCCTCGAAAGCCTGGGGCCTCAATATAACGCACTCGCCTGCTCGCTGGTCAAGCAGGGCCGAAAAGCCGCTAAAGACGCCGACTTCGATTTGAAGCACCAACGCTTCCGCAGCCCCTTGCAGGGAATTCCTTACGCGGTGAAGGACCTCATCGCCGTAGCCGACCACCCCACCACTTGGGGGGCCAAGCCGTTCGCCGATCAGGTCTTCGAGGAGGACGCCACCGTGATCCGCCGGCTCTCGTCGAAGCAGGCCATTCTCATCGGCAAGCTCGCTATGATCGAGCTCGCCGGCGGAGGCGGTTATCGCTCCGCTGCGGCCTCGCTGCAAGGGCCGGGGCTCAACCCGTGGAACAAGCAGTATTGGTCGGGCGGTTCCTCCAGCGGCTCCGGCGCGGCGGTGGCGGCCGGTCTCGTCCCGTTCGCCCTCGGCTCGGAAACCTCGGGATCCATCATCACCCCTGCCTGTTTCTGCGGCGTGAGCGGTCTGCGCCCTACTTACGGCTTGGTCAGCCGCCATGGAGCCATGGCGCTTTCCTGGACGCTGGATAAAATTGGCGTGCTCGCGCGCAGCGCCGAGGATTGCGGCCTCGTTCTGCATGCGATTGCCGGAGGCGATGACGACGATCCCGGCTCCGCGCAGAAGAGCTTCTACTATGCGCCCCAGTACTACGAGAATCTGAACGCACTCAAAGTGGCGTACGCCGAAATCGATTTCGCCGAATGGCCGGATGAACCGCTTCGACCCGCTTTTGCAAATGCGCTCGCGGTCGTGAAATCTATAGGGGTGCCCATGCTGGAATCCAAACTGCCGGACTTTCCCTACGGCCAGCTCATCTCTTGCATCATCGATTCCGAAGCGGCATCGGTGTTTGAGCGATTTATACGCAGCGGCCGCCTCGATCAGCTTGCGGACCAGCATCAAATCGATGGCCTGAAGGCCGCAATGAGCTATTCGGCGCTCGATTACCTCAAGGCCATGCGGGTCCGCGCGCAAATACAAGCGGCTTTTCGGACATGGTTCGCCAGCGTGGATCTGCTGGTCGCGCCGGCGCGCCTCAATCTTCCCGATCGCGCCGATCAACCGTTCGATGAAACGCCGCCGAAGCGTCCCGACCGGAAAGGCGTCGTTGCAGGACTTGTGCAGGCTAGCAATCTCTGCGGCCTCCCGGCCATCAGCATTCCCTGCGGATTCGTGAATGGTCTTCCGATCGGACTGCAAATCGTCGGGCGGCCGTTTTCGGAAAATCGCATCGTGGCTTTTGCACGTGAGTTCCAGCGCCGCACCGATTTTCATAAGCAGCATCCGCCGATTACCACGAACGACCGCCGGTCGTCTTAACGAGGACGGTGTTTATCGCGCCAGCCCTGCGCCCGCTACTAGCACCATCGTCGCGGCAAACACCACCAGCACACTGGCCTTTTTCCAATGCGGCAAAACTGCGTGAAAACCGAGGAAGAGAAAAGACCCTGCAATGATCGCGAGGACCGCCGCCGGCCAACCGCCGCCGAATTGCGCCGTGCCCAACCGGTCTGCGCCGGGTTCGATTAGCGCGCCGACTAACGTTGCCAGTTGCGCCGCGCCGCCAGTGCCGGCAGCCTTCCATGCGGATGATGTGGATCGGCGCGCTATCCACCCCGCCGCGATGCCCTCGGGCACTTTGTGCAGTGCCAATCCGATGGGCGCGGCGATCTCGGGCAGCGGGCGCGCTGCCAGGGCGCGCACGCTCCAGCCATCCAAAAAGCTATGCAGCGCCATTGCCGCGAGCACGGGCCACAAAATTCCCTGGCGTGGCGAATGACCGGCGTGCAGCAGTAACTGATCGAGCCCGGCCATCATGCCCGCAACCAGCAGAGCCAATCCTACCGCCGGCCATCGTCCCGTCGTGAACCCTACTTCGGGAATCAGCCAAAACAACGATATCCCAAAGAGCAACCCGCCGCCCGCGGCTGCAAGCAGCGAAGAGAGGACACGGGCGTTACCCAGATAGACGCCCGCTCCTACTCCCGCGAGCCCCAGCAGGGTCAACAGCCACGGAATCGCCATCTACTCGGCGGTCACTTTGATTACGAAATAAGTGACCGGTTGGCCCTTGTCCACGAGCACTTGATGAGGAATGCCTGCCGGAATGTGAATCACATCGCCCGGCCCAAACGAATGTTTCTCGCCGCCTGCGATGGACTTGCCGCGCAGTTCGCCCGGCTTCTCTGTGTGGGAAGCCGTCAGTTTACCGCCGCTGAGGAGCGTTCCTTGACCGCTTTCGATAACGAAAATATCGGCAACATGTTCGTGCAGTTCGGAGGATCCTGTGGATTCGCGGTAAGCGAGCATCGATAAGTGATTGCCCCATTGCTTCAGGTTCTCCGAAGCAAAAGGAGTCTTCTTCGCCGCGAGCTTATTGCCCGCGTCGCGGACGTCTTTCGAGGAGAAAATATCGACCGTCGCCGCTCCCAAAGAAGCAGCCGCCAGGCACAGCAATGCAATATATTTCAACGGAATGGTCCTTTCTAGCGTGGTGGGCCCTGTAGGATTTGAACCTACGACCAATGGATTATGAGTCCACTGCTCTAACCGCTGAGCTAAGGGCCCGCCTTGCCATCATACCGGGTAAGGGGCCTTTGACAACTGCTACGAGATCGCGGTGACCGTCTTGAGATGCCGGCTATCGTGATATCGCGGGCGATGATATAGCAGCACACGACTACCCGAACTTTCGAGCGCGATCCCGATTCGCCGCAATCCTAACGCTTTCTCAATGGCAGGATGCCGCTCCGGTGGAGCAAAGAATGTCAGAAAACCGCCGCCGCCCGCTCCGAGCAATTTACCGCCGATTGCGCCCGCTTGTTTCGCCGCGGCGTACCAACCGTCAATCGCCCCATCGCTGACTCGATGATGTACTTCGCGTTTCAATCTCCAGCCCTCGTCGAGTATGGCGCCAATCGCGTCGATGTGCCCCGCATTCAATTCGGAACGCAGATCGTAGGCAAGTTTGGTCATCCGGCGCAGCAGGTTTTGGGTGGCCTGATCGGATTCGGCCTGTGCGCTCTGCTCCGCGAGAATAGACGAAGCCGAGCGCGTTTTCCCAGTGTAAAACGTGATTAAGTGCGATTCGAGTAGCTCTAGCTCGCTCCCGGAACATAAAATCGGTTCGACGATCACTTTCTCATCTGGCTCAAAGCGAATGAAATTGAGGCCTCCGAACGCTGCCGCATACTGGTCCTGTTTGCCGATGCGCTCACCGCACAATTCAATTTCTACCGTGCAGCTTTCGTCGGCCAGGTCTCCGGCGGAGACGTAACGGGATTGATAGGCGTGCAGCGCGAGCAGCAAGCCAACCGTAAAAGCGCTCGATGAGCCAAGGCCCGTTCCGCTTGACGGAATGTCGGCGATCGAAGTGATCTCGATGCCCCCCGTGAAGTTCAATTTTTTTAATGCCGCCCGCACAATGCGATGATCGATCTCATCCACCGTCGCCACTTCTTCCGTGCGTGAGTAACTGACGCGGATCCAATTGTCAAACTTCTGATTTACATTTATGTAAACGAATTTGTCGATGGCTGTGCTCACCACCGCGCCGCCGAACTGGCGGTAAAAAGACGGTAAATCGCTTCCTCCGCCTGCAAAGCTGATTCGCAGAGGCGTTTGAGTTGTAATCATGCGTGTAAGATTTGATCCACTGCGTCGCGAATAGTTACTTTACCGGATACCAGTACCGAACGGATTCCAAATGTTTGAGCTGCTTGTATATCGATAGCACTGTCACCAACCATCCACGAGCGGCTCACGTCTATATTGAAATCGCGCGTAGCCGCTTCGAGCAAACCGGTAGCGGGTTTACGGCACGTGCATACGATCTTAAGATCCAATCGCTCTCCCGGATATCCCTTGTCCGGATGGTGCGGGCAATAATAAATCGCATCCAAATAGGCATGCCTTTCACCGAGCAGCCATTCGAGCCGGTTGTGGATTCGCCGCAACCCGGCTTCTGTGCATTCCCCGCGCGCTATCACCGGCTGGTTTGTGATAAGCACCGCCAATCGCCCAGCGCGATTAATTGCGCGTACCGCCTCCGCCGCGCCCGGTAGCAACTCTAGCTTCTCCGGCGTATTCAGCCAACCGCAATCGCGATTCAGCGTGCCATCGCGATCCAAAAAAACCGCCGGCGCTGGCGTGTCGAAAGAAGCCGATGCGATCCGTCCCGTTTGGTAGTCCCGCCGTACCCGTTCGAGCCGCTCCGGAGTTCCAGCATCTTTGATGTATTCCCGGCTGCGGTAGCCGTGTAGGGTTCTTCCATCCGCCAACAGCGCGGGAAAAAGCTGTTTGGCGATATCGGCCGGGCTCTTCGCTAGCTCGAGTGCCTGCTTTGAAAATACATACAACGCTGCGTTCACTAGATTCTGCAGATTTGCATCCACCGCGTGCGGATAAGGATGAAACGCGACAATCTCGTCACGCTCGTTCATCTCCACCAGATCCGAATCCTGCGGGTGATCGTTTGGGTGGACCAGCAGCGTGGCGCTTGCCTCCGCCGGATGCGCATCAATCATTCTTTGCAAGTCCACGTTTACCATCGTGTCCCCGTACATTACAAGGAACATATCGTCCAACTTGTGCCGCGCATCCAGCAGCGCTCCAGCCGTGCCGAGTGGTTGCGTCTCCCGCAGGCACCGAATGCGAACACCCCAAGCCGCGCCGTCGCCGAAATAGCGCTCGATGTGCTCGGCTCCATATCCGGTGAGCATCAAAATATCGCGGATTTCGTGCTTGCGCGCCAGTAAAACCTGATGCTCGAGAAGCGGTTTGCCGTCCACCTCTACCATCGGCTTCGGCATATCCGCCGCAAGCATGTCCTTGAGCCGGGTGCCTTTACCGCCGGCGACGATTACGAGCTGCATGGAACGGCGCGCTGAAATTCGGCGTGAATTTCCTGGACCGCTCTTTCTACCGCCTGCTGTGATGTGAGCTGCGGAGACCAGCCGAGGCGTTTTAGCTTCTCGATCGAATAGCGAAACTTCGGAACATCGCCCACCCAGCCTTTGTTGCCGCCGGTGAAACGGATGGGAGTCGCTGGCGCGGCTTGCTTCTGCACGGCTTCCGCAATCTCTTTCACGGTTGTCCCTTCGTCGGGTGGCCCGATGTTG
>Ga0068856_100003212_pt1 | contig 16652 bp, 15 predicted proteins | sample KBSCornC62_FD_66595 | JGI IMG/M metagenome (GOLD analysis project Ga0068856, IMG submission 66595) | Corn rhizosphere microbial communities from Kellogg Biological Station, Michigan, USA - KBS Corn C6-2 | ecosystem: Host-associated > Plants > Roots > Rhizosphere > Soil ...
AGTGTTTGCCGGCGATAAAACCCCAGACCGTTGCATTTGGAGCCGGTTCCGTTTTCCCGTCCTGATGTTCTGAATTCATAGCCACGTTGCCCGTTGAGATGTTCCGCCGATGCTACGCCTGCCGGCGGGCGGGTAAAGCAAAAAAAAACACCAATCATGTGTCAAAAACCCAAACAGGGGGTGTCCAAAAAGCATCTCATCGGGAGGCGTTTTTGAATATTGATCCGGTCGTTCCCAATATTCATTTGCCGGCCACTGATATTTAAAATGGTCGGCCAAGGTTTGCGCCGGCGTTCCTCAATATTAAAAAACCGTTTCTGAATATTTGAAATGGTCCACCTGACTTTTGGGCGGGCTTTTTTAATATTTAGAAAGCCGCACATGACTTTTAGAAATGTTTTCAAAATATTTGGAAACGAATTTAAAAGTTCATTTCGCGCCATCCAAAGCTTTGGAAAGGGTTTTTTAATATTAATTCTGGCCAAACCAAACATGGTTTGCGCCGGCAAAACATTCAAATGCCGCCGACCAATATTCAAAAATGTCATTTACCCACCCATAAATCATCCGCCGGTTGCGGCGGTGGCCGGCCCGGCGGCGGGCGCGGTCCCGGCGGATGGTGCCGCGGCGTGTAGCACAAAAGGAGGATAAATGTTGTAATAGTATCGTATGACACAAAACAGGTGGGCTAATGACTTGGCATGGCCGTTGCTTTATGGCCGGTGTTCGGTTCGGGAAAATAAAAAATGAAAAACAAACCAACTAACGTTCATTAATACCAAATAATACTATGATCATTAAACCATCCATAACGTGGCTGACGACAGACAGTGACGCGCTGCTCATCAATGATGTGGGCGTCGTTCTGGCGGGCCTGGCCAATAACCCAACCATCTATACCACGCCGGCACCCGCCTTGCCGGAGGTGCAGACGGCGCTGGATAACTTCGTGGCCGGGGTGACGGCGGCGGCCGATGGCGGCCGTTCGGCCATTTCGGCCAGGAATAACCTGCGCCTGATTCTCGTGGGCCTGATGCGGCAGCTCGCGAGCTATGTGCAGGTGGCGTGCAAGGGAGACATGACGAACCTGCTGCTGAGCGGTTTTCCCGTTCAGAAACCGGTGCGTCAACCCGTCGGCGTGCTGCCGGCCCCGGCGAATGTGACCATCAAGCTGGGGGAACGCAGCGGCATGTTGCTGGCGAAAGCCAGCCCGGTCTTCGGCGCCTCCATCTATAACTGGCGGCTGACCAACGCGTCCACGGGGGCGGTGATCCAAACCGGACAAACGCCATCGGCCCGCACGGTGTTTGATGGCCTGACGCCGGGCGTCACTTATACGGCCACGGTCAACACCGTGGGTGCCGCGGGTCCGAGCGACTGGAGCAATCCGGTCAGCCAGATGGCCATCTAAAAAACCCATCCCGAACTGAAGTTCACAAGCGCGCCGGAAATTTGCCGGCGCGCTTTTTTATTGATCGGCAGCCGCCGGACATGCACCAAGTGATCATCAAGATGCGCTGCTGATCGGGAGGCGTGGCCGTATTGGCGAAGGATGCGACGGACGGGGACGCGGATTTGGGCCGCCTCGAAGAGGCGAAATGATAATAGCCCGGCATTTCAATGCCGGGATGCCATGCGCATGGCCATGAGTCCCGGAGGGACGGCAAAACAGCCGGTCGTCCCTCCGGGACTTGAGGCGCTCTAATGACGCACACCCGGCGTTGAAACACCGGGCTATTTTCGTTTGTCCCGGCAGGACATTCATTTTCTGCCTTCGCACATTTGCTTGCCCGCTTTCAGCGCAGGCTTTCCTTTGTGGCCTTCTCCGCGCCTTCGGATGCCCATGCGGCTCGCATGCCCGTTAATTCAATTTTGAAAACACGCTCTGTTCGGCAGTTGGCCGGCCAATCGTCAGACCTGCACCAAAGGGCAATAGTCACCGGTGGTGGTGTTTGTTAAGGTGCGGAGGTGCGGCCGGTGCCGGCCGGAGGCGGGGCCAGATGACACGTTGTGGCATCATCATCAAACCATTGTCAAAAGCGCGGATTATTCCCATGCTGTGGCAGCCTGACTTTGATGGGGCTGGCAGCAGTCCAATGAAAACAAAGTCAGCGGGATGAAAATCCTGCCGGAATCAGCACCGCAATCGGTTTAAAACAACGTATGCAAACCAGCCGGCAGCCCGCGGATTCCCCAAAATCCAGCGGGGCACCCGTTGACAAAAGCTGTCAGCGGCCGGCGGAGTTGAACTGCTCTCAATGAAGTTTGACGAATCCAGCGACCAGGAGACGACGATGCAGCCGAGAGGCGAACATGGTGCCGGGCACCATCCGCTGAATCAGGCGCTGGCGGATGCTTCGCTCATGGCCTGCCCGAATTGCGATCTGCTGCAAAAGCTCCCCGACTTGGTTCCCGGACAATCGGCGCGCTGTCCGCGTTGCGATTCGGAACTCTGGCGGAAGCGGGAGGATTCGCTCAACCGTTCGCTCGCGCTGACCCTCGCGGCGGCGGTGTTGTTCGTCATCACGAACACCATGCCGATGCTGGGCCTGAGCGCCATGGGCCATCAATCCTTCACCACGGTTTTCGGCGGCGCGGAATTGCTGTGGCAGCACGGGATGCCGGTGGTTTCGCTTCTGGTTTTCCTTTCGGTCATCGTGGCGCCCGCGCTCCAGATCATTTTTCTCCTGCTGGTGCTGCTGGGGGCGCAGTGCGAATTGCCGCCGGCCTGGGTGGGCACATTGCTGCGGCATCTTCCGTCCACCCGCCTGTGGAGCATGTTGGAAGTGATGCTCCTCGGCGTGCTGGTGGCGCTGACGAAGATCGCGGAATACGCGACGGTGATTCCCGGCCACGCCATTTTCACCGTGGGCGGATTGGTAATTTTGTTCGCGGCGATCCAATCCATATTTGATCCGCGTGAGGTCTGGCAACGCGTGGAGTGGGCCGAAGCCAGAAGGCAAAAATCCGCAGCCGACGCGGCGATGAAGGAGGCCACCGCATGAGCGCGCCCGCCTTGACCGCCATGCAGCAAGGGTTGCAAGTCTGTGAACATTGCGGACTCGTCTCGCGTCCGGATTCCGGCGCGGAGGAGGGGCATTGTCCGCGCTGCGGCGGGGGAATTGAATTTCGCAAAAGGAACAGCCTGTCGCGGACGATGGCGTATCTGATCGCGGCGGCGATTTGTTACATTCCCGCCAACCTGCTGCCGGTCATGACGACGGTCACGGCGGGCGGACGCGAGTCAGACACGATCATGCAGGGCGTGGTGTTGCTGTGGTCGCCGACAGGCTGGCCGCTCTCGCTCATCGTGCTGATCGCCAGCATTTTTATTCCCAGCGCGAAAATTGCCGCGCTGTTTTATCTGGTGTTTACGGTCAAACGCGGTTCTGTCCAAACTCCCGGCCAGCGTGTCCGGCTGTTCCGGATCGTCGAGGCGGTCGGCCGCTGGTCCATGGTGGATGTGTTCGTGGACACGTTCACGGTGGCGCTCATCCAGCTTCAGCCGTTCATGGCGGTGGAGCCGGCGCCGGGCTTGTTCTTTTTCGCGGCGGTCGTGGTGCTGACCATGCTGGCGGTCGAGTCATTCGATCCGCGGCTGATCTGGGATCCCGCAAGTTCCAAGGAGGTTCAACATGTCTGAAATCAATAATCCAAACCCCAGCGTTCCCGAATCCAAAGTCGTGGCCAAAAAGCGTGCCCGCTTCTCGTCTGTGTGGCTTATTCCCATCGTGGCCGCGCTCGCGGGCGCCTGGGTGGCCATCACCACCATCCGCAACGAGGGGCCGAAGATCACCATCATCTTCAAATCCGCCGAGGGTCTCGAAGCGAACAAGACCAAGATCCGTTACAACGGGGTCGAGGTCGGCGAGCTGTCCGCCATCCGGCTTTCGGATGATTACCAGAGCGTGATCGCCACGGCGAAGATGAGTCCGCAGACGGAGGAATTTTTGCGCAAGGACACGAAATTCTGGGTGGTGCGCCCGCAGATTTCCGGGGCGAACATCTCGGGCTTGAGCACGATCATTTCCGGCGCCTACATCGGCATGGAGATCGGCAAGTCCAAGTCCAGCGAGCGCCGCTACGAAGCATTGAAGAATGCCCCGCTCGAAACGGGCGGTGTCACCGGCCATTTTTTTACGCTGAAGACGCCGCAGTTGGGATCGCTCAACAAGGGCACGCCGGTATATTATCGCCGGTTGCAGGCCGGGCAGGTGTCCGACTTTGAACTGGATCCCAGCGGAAAATTTTTGAACGTGAAAGTTTTCATCCAGGCGCCATACGACCAGTATGTCACCGGCGACACGCGCTTCTGGCAGGCGAGCGGCATTGACCTCTCGCTGACCGCGAACGGCCTGCGGGTGCAGACGGAATCCGTTCTCTCCATCCTGATCGGCGGCATTGCTTTTGAGACGCCCGTGACCGATTCGCCAATGCCGCCGGCGACGACGGACACCACTTTCCTGCTGGCCAAGGACCGCGCGGACGCGTTTCGCCCGCCCGCCCAGAATCCCCAAACGTTCAAACTCGTCTTCACCGAATCGCTGCGCGGCCTGAACGTCGGCGCGCCGGTGGAAATCAATGGCATTACGATTGGCGAAGTGACGGACATCCATGCGCAGTTCGATGCCAAGCTGGGTGAGTTTACCGCGCCGGTCACGATCCAGGTGGATCCCGCGCGTTTCGGGGTGGACTTTCTCAATGCCCCCACGACCGGCTCGGCCGAGGACATCGCAGTTCACCGGAAGGCGCTGGATACCTTCGTGGCGCGCGGGATGCGGGCGCAGTTGAAAACCGGCAGCTTCATCAGCGGCTCGCGGTTCGTGGCGATTGAGTTTTTCCCCGACGCGCCGCCGGCCACGCTGGATTGGTCGCAATCGCCGGTGCAAATCCCCACGCTGCCGGGTTCCATGGAATCCATCGAGGCGGGCGTGGTGGGCGTGATCAAAAAATTGGATCAACTGCCGCTCGCGGAGATCGGGACGAACCTGAACAAGACGGTCAACAACCTCGACCGGACACTCGTCGGCGCGCAAGGCACGCTCACGAACGCCGACCAATTGCTGAAGAATGCCGGCAATTTCATCGCGCCGGATTCCGCGTTTGATGCGCAATTGAACGTCATGCTCCAACAAGTGGGTGGCGCGGCGCAGGCGATGCGCGTGCTGGCCGATTATCTGGAACGTCATCCCGAGGCGCTCATTCGTGGCAAGTCTGGTTCCGCAAAATGATTAAAAACCTATGAAATATTTTAAATCACTCCTGATGATCGGCAGCTTAGCGCTGCTGGCAGCCGGCTGCGCGACTTCGCCGTCGCGCTTTTACACGCTCAATGCCACGGCGCACCGGACCGTTGCGCCCGACGCGACTTACGGCGTCATCGTCGGCCCGGTGGCGATGCCGGCGGCGGTGGACCGGCCGCAGTTCGTCGTGATGACCGCGCCAAACCGCGTGGAGGTTGAGGAGTTCAATCGCTGGGCCGCCCCGCTGGGCGACAGCATCGCGCGCGTCGTCAGCATCAATCTTGGCGAGCAGTTGGGAACCATGCGCGTGGCGAGCGCACCGATGCCGGACTTCGGTCCGGCCTATCGCGTGGCGATTCATGTCGAGCGTTTTGAATCCGTGCTGGGCGATGGCAAACAAGACGGCTCGGCGATGCTGGATGCCATCTGGACAGTGCGCGGGGTGAATGGCGAAAACGTGGTTTCGGGACATTTCACCTTGAGTGAGCCAGCAAAGGGAAATAGCTTTGAAGCGCTGGCGGCGGCCCACAGCCGCCTGCTGGAGCAGTTGAGTGCCGCCATCGCCGTCGCTTTGACCGATGTTGCCGGCGGGAAAAAATAGTTGGTGCCGTGCTTTGTTATGCTGAATAAAAATTTAATGCTTTTGCTGGCGGGTGTTGCCTTGATTTGCGGCTGCGACAAGCAGACGAAAATCAACACGGCGAAAATTGACGCGCTCTCGGAGAAGGTCGTGGTGATCCAGCAGGTCCAGTCCAAACAGCTGGCGGATATCCAGACGCAATTGACGGCGCTGGGGCCGGCGATGGACAAGATCAACGGCACCTACTTTGAGAAGAATCACGAGGACGCCATTTTTTTCCACACCAACACGCTCTATCTGCTGCTGCTGGTGGAGCGGAAGATCGAGGCGGAATTGATGACCGCCGCCACCGAGCGCCATGCCGAGCATGATCTGGCGTATGCCTACCATACCAATGAACTGGCGGCGACTTCGCTCGTTGCCGCCCAAATCAATGACGCGCTCGCCGGCTTGGAAGGCCGGCTGCAAACCAATATCAATGTTGGAACCCGGCAGGTCGTGGCCGCTTTCGCCGATGAATTGGTGGAACAAATCAAAGCGTCGGCACCGGACGCGGCTGAAGTCGCCCGCCAGAAACAACTCGCGGCGGATATAGCGCAGTTGAAAAGCGACCTGGCCCAGATCCGGATGCAACTGGGCATCACCAATCCGCCGTCCGTTCATTGATGGTTTTGACGGCGCTTGGCATCGCCACGCTGCGGTTTTAATGGCTAACACGAAAGCCGGTGCAATTTAATGGGGCCGCTCCCAATCAGAATTTGGTCTCAGTCTCGGAAAATAAACAAACAAAAAGGAACACCATGAAAAACATGACAATGAATCAAACCGGCGGCCGCCTCTGGCGTTTTGCTGCCATCACGCTGGCCGTCAGTTCGCTGCTGACCCTGACCGCCTGCCGCACCAGCAAACAGGCCCGCAGCGTGACCGAATCCGGCTTTTTGTCGGATTACTCGCAGCTCAAGAAAGGCAAGGGCGATCAGGCCAAGCTGGTTTATTTTGCGCCAGGCGTGGACTGGAAGAAATACACCAAGATGTATATCGAACCCGTCCAGCTGTGGAAGGGTGACGACAAGGAATCCAAGCTCGGCAAATTGTCGAAGGAGAATCAAGATTTGCTGGCGAGCTTCCTCTACACGGAATTAAACAACGAATTGCAGAAGAGCTACACCATCGTGGACAAGCCCGGCCCGGATACGATCGTGCTGCGCTCGGCGATCACGGAGGCCAAGAAATCGGCCCCGGTCCGCAACCTGTTGACCTCGATCGTGCCGTTCGGCATCGCGGCAAACATCCTGGTGACAGCGGCCTTCGGCACCGGCATTGGCGTGGGTGAAGTGCAGGTCGAGGCGGAATTGCTCGATGGCCAGACCAATCAACGTCTCGCCGCCGCCGTGGACCGCCGCGCAGGCACGAAGGCGCTGCGCACGAAATTCGACGGCACCTGGGGCGATGTGAAATTGTCCTTCGAATACTGGGCGCAGAAGCTCGAAACCCGCCTCGTCGAATTGCGCGCGGGCAAGATGGCTCCGGACAACGAAATGTAAGCATCGCGTCGTCCGGCTTGGACAGCCCTCGAGCTGATCCCAATTGGACGAACTCTGGATACGCTCAAAATTGCCGCGCCGGGCTGTGGGAAAAATTCACCGCACCGGCGCGGTCACTTAAACGAAATGGCATCGAAAACTTGCCTGTCGCTCGTGGCTCTCCGGCTTCTGAAAAACGTGCTGAACCGGACAAGCCTGATCGGATTATCGCTGGCGTTGCTGGCGGCAAGCGGTTGCCGCCCGGTCGGCATTTCCGACCTGGTGACGCCGGCCATTTCCGGCCGGGTGCTGGCGGCGGACACCGGCAAGCCGCTGGCAGGCGTGAAAGTGCTGCGACTTCAGCCGGGACAGTCGGACGGTGCCGGGAGTCCGGCCAAGGGCGCGGAACTTTTGCAGCAGCCGCGCCCGGAGATCACCGGAGCCGATGGTGGTTTTGCGTTGTCGGGCCGCGAATACATTTCCTTTTTCAACCGCTCGGGCCGCTGGTCGGCCCGGCTGGTGTTTCAGGCCGCCGGCTACGCCACATTCCAGACGAATTTCACCTCGTCAGACGTCGTTACCAATTCGCGATCGGATAAACCGGTGTTTCAAGCAGGCGATATTTTTCTGAAACCTTTGACCCCATGAACTCGTTTGTTAAATCAAAATTTTGCCGCTGGGCGTGGCTGTTTCCCGCCGCGCTGGTGCTGGTCCTGACGGGTTGTTCGCACCTGTTCACCTGGACCGCTCCGGGACCGCCCAAGGCGGAGGTGAAATCCAATTTGTTCGTGACCAACGCCATCGGGAATGTGTCCACGATGGATGTGCTCCAGTTGAAAGTGATGCGGCTGGCGGACGATTATGTCGCCACCGTCGCGCAGGCGGCGGATGACTTCGGGGTCCGGGTCGGCACGCCCGAGGGCCGTCTGACGGCCTTGAAATGGAAGCTGGGCCAGGCGACCTCCGCCTACACCGATGCCAGCGGGGTGAATCCGGTCATCAACGCCTTGGACATGCTGGTGTTGATCACGCTGGCGCGCACGGTGATCGAGGATTATGGCGTGGAAACGTATGGCACCAATGCGCTGCCGTTGCTGGCCACCCAGCGCAAGTTTGAGGCTGGCGCGTGGGAGCTGGCCAACGCCATGCTCAAGCCGGCCCAAAGGGTGGAGCTCCAGAACATGATCCAGGAATGGCGCGACCGGCATCCGCACCAGCGTTACATCGGCCCCATTCGTTTCATCGAGTTTGCGACGGCGCTCGGCCGCAAGCCGCAGGCTTCCAGCAGTTCGCCGAACAGCATCTTCAGCCTCCTGTTCATCAACCCGCTGGCCGGCTTGGATCCCACCACGGCCGCCATCGAGGAAGCGCAGCAGTTCGGCGAACGGTTGATGTATTACGGCCAGCGCATGCCGCTGCTGATCAGCTGGCAGTCCGAGGTGATGGCGTATGAACTCGCCGGTCAGCCGGAATCGAAACAAATCCTTTCGAACTCCCAGCAACTGGCGACTTCGGCCGCCATTTTTGCGCAAACGGCGGCGGCGATGCCCAAAGTCATCAACGATCAGCGCCAGGCGGCGATTGACCAGGTGTTTGACCGCCTGATGTCCGAGGAAACCAAGACGCGGGAATTGTTGCTCGAAACGCGGAAGACCTTTGCCGCCAGCAGCGAGGCGGCCCAATCCATCAACGCCGCCATCAAGTCGCTCGACGATTTTGTGCGCTACGTTTCGCCGCCATCCACGAATACGGCAAGCTCATCCACAAACAGCCGGCCCTTCAACATCCTCGACTACGGCATGGCGGCGAGCCAGATCGGTGCGGCGGCGAAAGATTTGAATGCCACGCTTCAAACGATGAACGAGACCACGCCGCAATTGTTGAACTTGAGCCAGGAAGCCACGGTGAACGCCAATCGGGTGGTGAACCATGCATTTTGGAAGGGCGTCATTTTAATTGTAATCCTGATGATGGCCGCCGTGGTGGCTGGGCTGACCTATCGCTTTCTGGCGCACCGGATCACCAGCCGGCAAAACCGATGATTTTACAGGTAAACTAAAAAGTTCCGGGCGGCGGCTTGTCGTCCGTTTTCCTTTTTGCCAGACTGCGGCATGATTCAAGATGCCATCCGCCGCACGCCGCGTCCGCAAGACCTCATTGGGATGTCCACGCAGGAACAGCGCGACACCTTTCACATCGCCGGCCTGTTCACGCCCGGCCAACTCAACGCCACCTTCACCGACCTTGACCGTCTTGTGGTGGGCGGAGCGATGCCGACAGATAAGCCTGTCGAACTTCCGAATCACAAGGAAACCGGCCGCGCCTTTTTCCTCGAGCGCCGCGAGCTTGGCGCGATCAACGTCGGCGGGGCAGGGCGGGTTATTGCCGATGGCCAGACTTTCGCGCTCGAAAAACTGGATTGCGTCTATCTGCCGATGGGCACGAAGTCGGTTTCCTTCACCAGCGACGACGCGGCGAATCCGGCGAAGTTTTATTTCCTTTCGTGTCCTGCGCACGCGGCGCATCCGATGCGTATGATGAAATCGTCCGAAGCGGCGCCGGTGAATCTCGGCGCGCAGGAAACATCCAACAAACGCACGATCTATAAATTTATTCATCAAGGCGGCATCCAGAGCTGCCAGCTCGTGATGGGTTTGACCGCGTTGGAGCCCGGCAATGTGTGGAATTCCTTTCCGTCGCATACGCACTGGCGGCGCACGGAGATTTATTTTTACTTCGACCTCGGCGACAAGGTGCTGTCGCATTTCTTCGGCGAACCGCAGGAGACGCGGCACCTGTTCCTGCACAACGACGAGGTGGCGTTGTCGCCGAACTGGTCCATGCACTTCGGCTGCGGCACGGGGAACTACAAGTTCATCTGGGGCATGGCCGGTGAAAACCAGGTGTTCGACGACATGGACGCGGTGAAGCCGGCGGATTTGCGGTGAGTGAGCGGAAACATTCAACATTGAACATTCAACTTCCAACATCCAAGTCTCAGGGGCGTGCGAATGAATCATTCGGTGTTCGGCGTTGAATGTTGAGTGTTGAATGTTTCTTTCAATCTTATGAAATTCAAAAACAAAGTGGCAGTCGTCACCGGCGCGAGCCGGGGCATTGGTCAGGCAATCTGCGTGGCATTCGCGAAAGAAGGCGCAACCGTCGTTGGCGTTGCGCGCAGTGATCTCGCAGAGACAGGTGCGGCGGTGAAGGCGGCGGGCGGCACATTCGTTGCACACAACGCCGACCTCGGCACGGGCACGCAGAAGGAATCGCATGACGTCATCGCGCAGATTCTCGCCAAGACCGGCCAGATAGACGCGCTGGTCAACAACGCGGGCATCATCCGCCGCGCACCGGCCAAGGATTTTTCCGAGGCGGATTGGAACGCCGTCATCGCCACGAATCTGAACTCGCCGTTCTTTCTCATGCAAGCCGTCGGCAAGTGGTGGATTGAAACCGGTCGGGCCAAAGCGACCGAAACTTCTCGCCTGAAGCTCGTGAATATTGCGTCGCTGCTTTCATTCCAAGGCGGCATAACCGTTCCAGCTTATGCCGCGAGCAAGCACGGCATCGCCGGTGTGACGAAGGCGCTTTCGAACGAGTGGGCAAAGGAACGCATCAACGTCAACGCCATCGCGCCCGGCTACATCGCCACGGAGAACACCAAGGCGCTGCGCGAAGATCCGGTGCGCAACAAGGCTATCCTCGACCGCATCCCCGAAGGCCGCTGGGGCGCGGCGGAAGACATCGCGGGCGGCTGCGTGTTTCTCGCTTCTGGCGATTCAGACTATCTGAACGGCGCGGTGCTGAACATTGACGGCGGCTGGCTGGGGCGCTGAAAATCTGGCGTCGTCAATCGTCCTAAACTAATTCTTTTGCTGCGCGGTCAAAGTCTCGTGGTTCCATCGGCCTCAAGCCCATGTCACGGACTTTTGGCCGCGCTTTTTCGTTTTTCGCCCATCCGTGTGCGTCGGGCCGGTTGTTCTTGCGGGTATCGATGGGGCGCCAACAAGCTCCTGTTCATTCAAATTCTGACAGGCGGAAATGGATTTCGCGCTTGTATCATCATAATTGGCGATGTTCACGATTATGATTTCTGCTAGAAACGTATCCGTCACCCACCGGAATGCTGCGGCTCACCTCCTGCCGTGCCGCTGACTTGCATTCTGGCCCAACCAAACTGAACAATGAAAATAACCACAATAAATCAACGGATTAAATTCAAACTCATAGCCTCATGCTTCGCGGCATTGGCGGCGCTGTTCGTGCCGGCGCGAAGCCAGGCGGCCTTCGGCCTGACCACCAGCACGGATTTTTACACCGTGGACACCGGCGCAGGCCTGGTCTTCAAAGTTCGCCGCACGGATAACGGCGTCAGCACGCAATCGGCTGGCGACATCGCCTCACTGGTTTGGAACGGCGTGGAATACCAGGACCAGTCGCGCGGTTCGCAGGTCAATTCAGGTTTTGATTATCTTTACAGCGGCGTATCTGCCGTCACCGTCAGCGCTTCGGTGATCAATTCCACCTACATCAAAGTCACCGTGCAGGCGGGCAACCTCACGCATTATTACATGGCGCGCAGCGGTTATCCGCACATCTACATGGGCACGTATTTCACGAGCGAACCCGACACGCTCGGACTGTGCCGTTATATCCTGCGCTTGCAGCAGGGCAAACTTCCCAATGGACCGACGCCGTCGGACATCCGCAACAACACCGGCGCGATCGAATCGAGTGACATTTTCGGAATGGCGGACGGCACCACGCGTTCGAAGCATTACTCCAACATGCGCCTCAAGGATTGGTCCTACATCGGCGCTACCGGCAGCAGCGCCGGCATCTGGGTGGTGCGCGACAACAACGAGGGCAACTCGGGCGGACCGTTTTTCCGGTGCCTGCTCAATCAATGCACCTCCACCGATCAGGAGATCACTTACATCGTCAATTACGGCGAAGCGCAGACCGAAGCTTACCGTTTGGGCATTCTCAATACCTACACCCTCGTCTGCACCACCGGCAGCACACCGAGCACTTCCATTGACACGTCATGGTTCAGCAGCATGGGACTGACCGGTTATGTCGCGCCGTCCGGACGCGGACGCGCCACCGCCGTGGGAATCAATGGCCGTGACACGGCTTATGCCTACACCGTGGGCTTTGCCAACAGCACCGCACAATACTGGGCGAACGCCGATGCCAGCAGCGGCTACTTCAATTGCACGGGAATGCTGCCCGGCACATACACGATGAAAATATACAAAAACGAACTCGCCGTTTGGACCGGCAGCGCCACGGTTACTGCCGGCGGAACCACCATTCTGAACACAATCACCATCTCCGGCGATCCCAGTTCGCAATCGGTGATCTGGCGCATCGGCAATTGGGACGGCTCGCCCGCTGAATTTCGCAACGGAAGTCTCGTCACCACCATGCACCCGTCCGACGTGCGGATGAGCAGTTGGAATCCCGGCACCTACACCGTTGGCAGCAGCGGTTCCAGCAGCTTTCCGTGTTACCAATGGAAAGATGTGAACGGCTCGCAAGTCGTATCGTTCAATCTGACCTCCGGCCAGGTCGCCGCGCATACCATTCGCGTCGGCATCACCTGCGCCTACTCCGGAGCGCGGCCGAAAATCACCGTCAATTCGTGGACTTCCTCCAATCCATCCGCGTCCACTCAGCCCAGCACACGCACCCTGACCATCGGTTCCTATCGCGGCAACAACACTACCTACACGTTCAGTGTTCCGTCCACCGCGTTTGTCGCCGGTCAAAACACGCTGACCATTATTCCCATCAGCGGCAGCGGCAGCACCGGCTATCTGAGCGCGGGCTACAGCGTTGACTGCGTGGACATGTATTGAGAAAAAACGGCTAATAACGCAGAGCCGCCGCGAGTTTTCACACTCGCGGCGGCATAATTGAAACAACAGATGCGACCCAAATATACTTTTCTGTGCACGGCGATGCTGGTGTGCATTCTCGGCGGATTCGCGCATTTCAGTTTCACGCGAAAAAGCCCGCTGCCGGAACCTGTTTCGACGGCCGCCAAGCAAATTGCTCCGCCAGCGGCAGCCAAAATTGTTTCAATTCAAAACCGCGAATTTTTTTCCGCCGATGAATTGTTGCGACAGGCGACCAATGCCGTCGCCAGCACTCCCGAATTGGCGTTGGCCATCGGGCGACAACTGCTTGCCGCCGATCCTGCGGATGAAAAGGGCAGGGTGGCGACCCTGCTGCTCTCGCTGTGCAGCGCCGGGCAATTTCAAACCGCGCTCGCCTTGGTCAACGAAGTGCCGGCGGACCAGCATCCTGACTGGGCAAAGCTTGTTTTCACGCGCTGGGCGCAAAACCAGCCGCAAGACGCCGTCAAATCGCTCGACACGATCACCGACCCGCAACAGCGCAGCGCGGCTTTTCGCGCCCTTGCGGATGGCTGGAATTCCGGCAGTCCATCCGGGCTCGCTGCCTATGCCTTTGCCTTGCCATCTGGTGAGGATCGTGATTATGCCCTCGGCGTGGCGCTGGACAACTGGTCGTTGCAAGACCCGGCGGCTTTGGCGACGTGGCTGAACACCTTGCCGCATGGAGTCGAATTTGACGTGGGCGCAGCCATGATGATCACCAAGACCGACGGCGCAAACCGCACGCCTGAGCTGGCGATGCAGTGGGTGGAAAATATCAATGACCTCGCGCTCAAGCGGGATTCCCTGCTGCACGTCCTGAATGAATGGAACCAGACCGATTCCGTCGCTGCCCGCCAGTTTGTTGCCGCTGCCACATGGCTGGATGACTCGCAGCGCCGGGAGATTTTGGGGGAAATGACCGTCGCCCGCTAAAACTTTCTGCTTCGTGACCAGTTGGTCGCTTAGAACAAACATTCAGTAACCATTTTATCGTTTCGACATCTAGAATGGCATCTGTTATCCGATTTGCCAGCACATGAAACATTCATCCATCCGCCACATTGCGTTCGTTGCCGGAATTCTATTTGCTTCCAGTCTCCTACACTTGCCCGCCCAATCAGCGGATCTTTCGCCGAAAGCCGTGCTCGACGTGATGCAGCGCGTCGCTGACTGGCAACTGGCCAATCCCTCCAAGCATAAGCTGACCGACTGGACGCAGGGCGCGGGCGATGCCGGCTTCATGGCGCTGGCGGGCATTTCCGGTGACGCCAAATACAGAAACGCCATGCTCGCGATGGGCGAGACGAACGAATGGAAGCTCGGCCCGCGCAAATACCACGCGGACGATCACGCGGTCGGCCAGACGTATGCGGAACTTTATCTGCTCTATCGCGAGCCGAAGATGATCGCGCCGCTGCGGGCGAGCTTTGACGGCATTCTCGCGAATCCCTCCACGGCACCGAGCTTGGATTTCAACTTGCCCAAGCATAAATCCCAGGAACTCTGGGCGTGGTGCGATTCGCTCTTCATGGCACCGCCCGCGTGGGTGCGGCTTTACGCGGCGACGGGCGAATCAAAGTATCTGGATTTTGCGGTCAACGAATGGTGGCGCACGACGGCTTATCTCTACGACACAAATGAGCATCTCTATTTCCGCGACAGCACTTATTTCCACAAGACCGAAGCCAATGGCCGGAAAGTTTTTTGGGGCCGCGGAAATGGCTGGGTGATGGGGGGGCTCGTCCGCACGCTGCAATACCTGCCGATGAATCATCCCGACCGTCCGCGCTTCGAGCAATTGTTCAAGGATATGTCGGCCAAAATCCTCACCTGTCAGCAGCCGGACGGACTCTGGCGCGCGAGTCTGCTCGATCCGGACAGCTATCCGCTCAAGGAAACCAGCGGGTCCGGTTTTTACACCTACGCGCTGGCGTGGGGTGTGAATCAGGGCTTGCTCGACCGTGCGACGTTTGAGCCCGCCGTGCGCAAGGCGTGGGCGGCGCTGGTCAATTGCGTGGATGCCGACGGTAAGCTGACACACGTCCAGCCCATCGGCGCGGACCCGAAAAAGTTTGCGCCCGAATCCACGGAAGTTTACGGCGTCGGCGCGTTTTTGCTCGCGGGCAGCGAGGTTTATCGGATGGCGGTTTTAGCGAACGCGAAGCCAATCACGGTAAAAATTTCCAATCCCGCAGATTTTTGGCGTGAATCCGAGACTGTTGACCTAGATTTGTTTCAAGGTGCGGATAGTTATTTTCAAAAATATAAAATGTTGCCTCCGCCCACAAACGTAGTAGTTATGGATGGAAATTCATCGGGGATTGTTAATTCGCAACTTTACCAACCACTGCAAACTGGCAATTCAAATGTAGTTTTGCCTGCTCATTTGCTTTTCCAAGCTGATCTTGCGCCGAATGAGGCAAGAACATTTTACGTTCTTCACGATTCCGAACTGGCCGCCATTCCGCCGCCGATTGTAAAAACTTTTGCCCGTTTTGTGCCCGAACGCTTCGATGATTTTGCTTGGGAGAGCGACCGCATCGCCTTCCGCGCCTACGGTCAGGCGCTCATCAAGGCCGAGGGCACCATCAGCAGCGGCGCGGACGTGTGGATCAAAAAAGATCGCGGCCTCATCGTGGACACGATGTATCGCACCAAGCATTACCACGAGGACAACGGTTCGTTCATGGACGATTATCGCTGTGGCAAAAGCCGTGGCTGCGGCGGTCTCGGCATCTGGGACGGCAAAAAGCTTTTCGTCTCCAGCAATTGGAAGAACTGGAAGCTCATCACCACCGGCCCCATCCGCTCGGAGTTTGAACTGACCTACGACGCGTGGGACGCCGGCAATGGCCGCACGGTTTCCGAGACGAAACGTTTCAGCATTGATGCCGGCTCATGGCTGACCAAGGTGCAGTCCACCCTGTCGAGCGAAGATAAGTCGCCACTGACCATCGGCGTCGGTTTTGCCGAGCGCGCCTGTCCGACGAATCGCGAGGAATTCATCGCGCACGACCTGACCGAAGGCTGGATGACTTACTGGCAACCGGAAGATCAGCCCAAAGGCGTCACCGCCGTGGCCGTGGTTTTGCCGAAGGGCGCGGTGAAAGAATTCACCAATGACGACCCGGAAATGCCTGCCGCCAAAAAGCACGCCAATGTGCCGCAACCAACGCATGAGGGTTATCCACCCATCCGCAACCAACTCGCCATCACCCAAGTCCAGCCGGGGCAGCCGTTCACCTATTATTTGGGCGCCAGTTGGGATCGCAGCGGTGATTTCACGAACCACATCCAATGGGAGAGTTATGTGAAACGCTTCGCCGAACGCCGCGACCAGCCCTTGCAGGTGACGGTGGGGAATTGAGTTTGGCTGGTGGGGCGAGCTTCCCCG
>Ga0068856_100003217_pt1 | contig 16630 bp, 17 predicted proteins | sample KBSCornC62_FD_66595 | JGI IMG/M metagenome (GOLD analysis project Ga0068856, IMG submission 66595) | Corn rhizosphere microbial communities from Kellogg Biological Station, Michigan, USA - KBS Corn C6-2 | ecosystem: Host-associated > Plants > Roots > Rhizosphere > Soil ...
TGCATGTGGCGGATCCCTATAGGCAGTGTCTAACTCGCAGCCGTAGGGGTATTGCCTTGTATAGGCCGGCAATTGGGCCGCAGAAATAAATATGCGTTTGGTGCTTATATTGCCTGCGCTCAGATAACCTATAACCAACTCGTTAGGATTGGAGACACAGTGGTAATTGCTTTGTATTTCGGAAGGTAGCACGCTGAATATGCTTCCCAGTTTTTCGGTGTTTTTCTGAAGGGTCTCCCAAAATTCGTAGGCATCGTTGGTCAACGCGTATTGTCTCACTAAAATCGTGTATTTGGTTTCAATCTTTTCGGAGCTGGCTGGAATAAAAGTTACGGGCGCGAGGCTTACAATGTCGGTGGTTAGCGCTGAGGTAGAAAAAATGTTAACGCTGCTTGAACTATCACCCGTAAAACAATTATGGACCTGCATACCCACACTTCGCGCCTTTATGCTGTCGACGCCATTGCTGTAATAAGCCGAAACATATTCCGACTGAAATTGCCAGTCTTCGGTAAAATCCCATCGGTAGTATCGGGTGGAGTTGGTGTTGTCATGTGCATTCACATAGATTCGTACACCCGAGCTTTGCGCCGTATAACTTATGCTGTCAATTGGCGGCGCATTTTTTAAAGGCACAAAATCCGAAAGATATTCCTTGCCATCCAGGGTTTTGATCCTGAGACGGTATTTGCGATTGTTATCAAGATTCAATACTCCTGCGGCGTATTTACCACTTCTTATCTCAGTAAGAGTAAAGCTTGCGTTTGCATCATTTTCAATAGTTACCTGGGCGCCTGTTTCGTTCAGAACAGTATGCAATGTGTCCACTTTTTTCGATCTGCTTAGGTGGATGAATGTTGAATCATTACCACTGATGTTGCCCTCAATGACCAGGTATCCGTTGCCTCCCGAGTTGTTGAGCACGGGCGTAAACGGCTTTTTGCAGCTAAGAGCAAGAAGCAGCACACAGATAAAAACAAACAGTTTGTTCATCAGACTCCGGTACGTACCTAACTGGGGTATGCAAGGTTTATTATTTTTCTAATATCGTTTTTATTTTGAGAAAGTAACAATGGGCGAAAGGGCATTTACGAAAGAACTTAATTTGGTGCTGGCTTTATTGCTATTTTAGGGCGTATGATTAGTGAAAAAGAAAATACTAATATCAGCAGGTTTCTGAGTCTGGTGCTACGCCATCAGCCCGAGCTGATAGGAATTAAACTGGACGAAATGGGTTGGGCTAGCGTCGACGAGTTGCTGCAACGTGCGAATACATATGGTATGCCGATAAGTGCTGCAATATTGGACCATGTTGTGGATACCAACAGTAAAAAACGCTTTGCCTTTAGCGATGATAAATTAAAGATAAGGGCGAGCCAGGGCCACTCGATTGAGATAGAGCTCGGTTACCGGCCCCAGGTCCCGCCAGAGGTGCTTTATCATGGAACAGGCGTTAAATCAGTAGAATCAATCCTGAAAACCGGCCTCGAAAAACGCAGCCGCCAGCATGTTCACCTTAGTCGCGATGTGGAGACCGCGATCGTAGTTGGCCAGCGGCATGGTAAACCGGCTGTTTTCGATGTCATGGCCGGGGAGATGGATCGAAACGGTCACCAATTCTTTTTATCAGAAAATGGCGTGTGGTTAATTGATGCAGTGCCGGTCGAGTATTTGAAGCTGCAATAGACAGTTCACCTTGTTTGCAATAAACCGGCTATACTTCGAAATATTTTGACAGTCGAAAGGCCAGATCTTCGATATCATCTTTTCGCGCCAATTGTGTTAACCAATCCTTTGGAATATTTTGATGACCATAAAGCAAGCCAGCCAGCCCACCAGTGACTGCTCCTATAGTGTCAGTATCGCCGCCTAAGTTGATTGCCTTTAAAATAGCATCTTTATAGCTGTCCGTATTAAGCAGGCACCAAATACTTGCTTCCAAAGTGTGCACCACGTAGCCACTGCTGGATATCTGGTATTCAGGAATCAAGTGTATCTGATCAATTAGTAAACGACCGAATTTGTGTTTTTCAACCGGCTTTATTCCCTTTGAATCAAGAAAGCTCGAAACGGTGTGCTGCAATTCGGAGTAAATCTCAAACTTGTCTTTCCCTCCGAGCAAGTTCAAAGCAAATTCCAGGTAATAAAAACAGGCGATGGTCGAGCGAATATGTGCATGTGTCATTGACGACACCTCCTTTGCTGCGAGGTATCGTTCGGCTACAGGTTTGTCTTTAATATGAAGCAATAACGGCAGGATACGCATTAAGGATCCATTCCCGTTGCTATATTCTTCAAAATCACCAGCAAGATCAGGTTGTATACCTTTAACGAGGCGCCCGATCGCATTATTTGTTGTGATACCTATGTCAAAAACTTTTCCATTCGCGGTCCAATAACCATCATACCGCCAGTTGATAAAGTTTTCTGCGACTCTCCTCAGATTAAATCCTGTGGTTAATGCTTCAGCAAGGCAAAAGGTTAAAGAGCTGTCATCAGAAAAAGTCCCTGTTGGTTGGTCATGCGAACCATGGCCAGTCATACCGTGAATTGGGTTCTTAAGTAGTTCTTGCCTGCTTTTAAATTCAGCAGGCACGCCAGCCGCATCACCAACACTCACACCAAATAAAATGTCCAGGCTGGTATCAAGCATTGACTTCATGTTTTTGCTATGATTAAGGTTAAATAATTGCTGAATGGATAAGTTCTGCTATACTCCTCACCTCCACAAAATCATCATTGCCAAGTTTGCTGCAATTGGCGTGCGAGTCGGTGCAGATGAGCTTTTTGATCATACCGCAATTTTTAAGTTTTTGCAGGCCGTCATTCACAAAGATTCCATGCGTGGTAATAACGATGACGTCTTTAGCACCTGCATCTTTGTAAGTCCTTGCTGCGTTAATAATACTCCCGCCCGAGCGAATCATGTCGTCGTAAATGATGACTGTTTTGCCTGCCACATCCGCGTTTATGGCACTCACTTCCGTATGGTCGCCTTTAAGCCGGCGTTTCAAAATAAAAGCTGCATTGACCCCAAGATCGTTCGCCAGCGATTCAACCCATTTGGCCCGGCCCGCATCCGTACTGGCCATCACAAAATCGTAGCCGCCGTATTCGCGTGCTGCGTTATTCACGATGTCTTTGCAGTAAACATGCACCGGGTAAAGGCCATGTTCAAAATAGTAAGGAATGCCTTCTGAATGAATGTCGAACAGGTAGATCCTGTTGCCTTTGTTGCTGCGCGGGATCGAAGATAATAGCCGTGCTCTCGATTTCGCTGTTACTATTTCGCCGGGCAGAACAGCACGTTCCATGGTCGAATAACCGAAGTACGGCACTACGAGAGATAACGAGTCAGCGCCATAACTTACCAATGAAGAAGCGAGATCAATAAGCTCAAGCGTCGACTCATCATTGATCGTGCCGCCAATGATCACCACGTAACGATTTTCAACATTTGATAAAATGCGCTGGTATCGCTCCCCGTCAGCAAAATGGCTCACTTCAATTTGGCCTCGTTCAAAATTTCCCAGGGCAAATACCTTCTCCGCAAGGTAGCCGTACTGGCTGGTGTGAAACAGAATCTTTTTCATAGTTAGTCGATAAGGTTTAGGTTGGTCCTTGCTTGTTCAAAATTAATTTCGTTGAGTGGTTCGCCGTTTTCGAATACTGTGATCAGCTCATCAGCAATATCATCGTCGTTCTGGTTCACGGTTTGATATTTGCCATCCACCTTAATTAGTTTAAGTCTACCTGCTTTACTTTTTTTGAAGCTTTCGGTAATGTTGCCGCTGGCATCCATTTCGGTCGGGTTTTTTTCTACATTCACCTCTTTGCCATTTACAACAGCATAGCTGCATTTGAGCGCATAGCGCTGCGTGTCTCGATCTACTTTTTGCAATAATGCGCCACCCATGCCCAATACCAGGTTTTCGGCGCTGATGCCATTTCCTTTCAAAGCGTTATAGATGTCTTTAATGCTCTCGTAATTTACACCATCGCCCTGGATAACCCTTAATTGCCGCGGCAAAACCTTATAGCCTTTGCTGTTAACGGTATACCCAAATTGTTGAAACAATATCTCAAATATTTTGAGCAGTGTCATCACGGGGTCGCCGCTATCGGGGCGGATAACCAGCGTGCCTTTGCGATTCATGATCTCCTCTTTTAGTTCCTTGCCCCAGTAGTCTTCGCAGGCGCGGAAAATATTGTAGCTGTCAGACACGCAGGCTATGATGCCTTCCGGAAAGGTTCTCAGCACATGCCTGAATATTTCCAGCTCGCCTTCTTTGCCCAGCAGCGTTACAATGCTGTGTTCGGTCGCCGGGATACTGACGCCATAGACCTTTTGCGCATTATAGTAATTAATCGCCATGCCCGAGCCGGCCAGGTTGTCGCTGCCGTCAAAGCTGAGCAAATGAGCTGCCCCACCCAGCTTAGCACTTTCAACGCTGCTAACGCCCCGGAAACCAAAATCGTTCAATACAAAGTCGATACCTCCTTCAGCGCCCTCGGTGGCCGTTTCGGCGTAGTATTGAGTTACTACTTTTTTTACCTGGTGACTCAGCGTGGCTACCGTAGATGGATACCAAACCTGCATCAGCAAGGTTTCTAAAAAGTTGGTGAGCCAAAAGCACTCGGGATCGGTGTTTTCGATGGTCATCAGGACATTGCGGGTAGGTACTTCAGCGCCTTCAGGCACAGCTTTAATACGAACTGGAAGCCTGCCATCATATTTGTCCAGGATATACTGAAACTTACTTTTATCGAATACATCGTTGCGTCCAAACACTTGCAGCAAAAAGCCCTCGGCCTCATCAAGGTCTTGTTGTGTAAAAGCTTTCCCTTGCAGGTACTCTTTCAAAAAATACTGGAGTCCAAAGAACACAGTTTCATCAAACATTCCGCCACGGCTCTCCAGGTAGCTGTATATGTGCGTGGTGCCCGGATAGTATAATTTGTGGTGTGCGTATTTATATGCGTCAGCCAGCAGGATCAGGTTTTCTTTTTTCATGGCTTATTTGTTAGCGTATTTGTTGATGATGAAATTGAATAGTCCAAGGTGCTCTTCGCTTATAGCGACCGCGGTGATCATTTGAGGGATATCAGCCAGCGCAAACCATTGCAGTTCGGCAATGTCGTCCTGAGCAACCGGTTCGCCGGCTTCGTGATCGCAACTGAACAGCAGCGTGATGATTTTATCGGCTTCGCTGCGGTAGCGCCAGTCGTTTATTTTGGTGGATGTTTCGTAGCTCATTGGCGAGGTTTGCATTTCGCCACATTCTTCGGTCAACTCGCGTTTTGCAGCGCTTTCATAATCACTGTCTTCCGGGTCGGCGAAACCGCCTATAAAGCGCCATTTGTTGTTGATCGCCTTTTTGCCTAACAGGATTTCGCTCCGATTGTTCCTGAACAGCGCTATGTCGACCGTTGGGTAAACTTTGGTGTATTGATTATAGTAGGCGTATAAAATACCGGCTCTGAAGTCAGTGGAATCAAATACCTTTTCGCCGTATTGTTTACGCAATTCGGTGGCATTATAATCGCCGTGCTCGGGCAGTTCTATCGTTTCGAATTTCCCGCTGTAATAGGGGATGAAGCTATCGCGACTCCCATATAGACAAAATTGCTCGGCCGGGAAAACGCTCTTTAATAAGTTGTCGATATTTTCAGACCAAGCCACGTCGCTTGGGTGATCGCTTATTGGCAATACGATTACATCGGGATGAGCTGTTTTGATCATCTTTTCACGGGTGTAATAATCGTATGGATTTTTCCGGCTGCCAACAAGCGGACTTACACCCAGGAGGATGATCAATTTTGAATGAGCTTCTTTCACCTGGCTGATCAATGTTTGATGACCTTCGTGCAGGTAAGGTGTTTGGAAGCGGGCGATAATAACAGCTGTTTTCATATTAATTTGCGTTATTTATACGCAAAAATAAATATGCGTTTTTAACACGCAAATTATTTTTGATTTTTTTCAAAATTTTCAGATCTCGAAGTTGATGCCTTCTTTTTTTAGCTGGAAGTATTTGCTTTCATTGAACCGGAAAAGGTTGCCCGGACGCCCCGCGCCATCCAGTGACTGCTTTTCACTAGTCTCTTCCAAAAAACCAAACTTGGTTACCTTCTTCTTGAAGTTCCGGCGATCTATAGGCCGGTCGAGGACTGCCATATAAAGCTTCTCGAGCTCAGAGAAAGGGAATTTTTCCTCAAGCAATTCAAAACCGATTGGCTCGTAAAGGATTTTGTTTTTAAGGCGGTTATGAGCTATGTCTATCATCTCACTATGGTCAAAAGCCAGGCCAGGCAAATTTTTGATATTGAACCAGGCGGCATCGTTAGCATCGGTTGATGCGTTTAGTTCAAATGCATCTGGTTTTACCAGGCCATAGTAGGTGATGGATACCACGCGATTACGAGGATCACGTCCAGGCTTACCAAAGCTGTACAACTGCTCAAGGTAATTGATATTGATGCCGGCTTCTTCTTTCAGTTCACGCTGTATGGCGTCCTCCAGTGATTCATCGTCATGTACCAGTCCTCCGGGAAGCGCCCAGGAGTTTTTGAAAGGCTCAACGCCGCGTTTGATAAGCAGCAATGAGAGGCCTTCTTTGGAAGTGTATCCAAAAACTACAGCGTCAACAGCTACCTTAATATTTTGCGAAGGGGGCATAGAGCAAAGTTATAATGAGTAGCTAAATAAAAAAGCGTGCAGCCAACCTTTCGCCAACATAGCATTCCAAAAAACATTTGAAAAACTTTCAAAAAAATTTGCGTAGTTAAATGGCTACATTTATATTTGTAGTCAAATAACTACATAATGAATTTACGACGAGATGTATTCCAGGCTATAGCCGACCCAACCAGGAGAGCCATTTTGTTGCTGGTTGCTTCGCAATCGCTCACAGCAGGGGCAATTGCCGCTAATTTTGACACAGCCAGGCCGACCGTTTCAAAACATTTACAAATTCTGACCGAGTGCGAACTGCTTCAGCAGGAGCAAACCGGGAGGGAAATTCACTACCATATCAACGCAAAAAAAATGAAAGAAGTAGCCGACTTTATCGAACCGTTCCGCCAGATGTGGGACGAGAGATTCAACAAACTGGAAGCTTTAATGAAAAATTATAAACCAAAAAAGTAAAAGATATGGAGCTAAAAACGAAAGTAAGTGCCGAAGACGGCAAACACGACCTGGTAATAACTCGTGAATTTGACCTGCCTGTTGAGTTGGTTTTCAGAGCTTTTACCGAGTCTGAACTCATCGAGCAATGGATGGGAAATAAGGTGCTGAACTTTGAAGCTAAAAAGTACGGAAGCTGGCACTTCGAGAAAACCGATGATAAAGGGAACGTGGTATTTGCCGCTGATGGCGTAATCCACGAGTTTATCCCAAACAAGAAAATGACCCGGACATTCGAGATGTACAACACGCCTTTTGGCGTCCAGCTTGAAGTAACTGAATTTGAGCCGTTGACTGAGGATACCAGCAGGATTAACATCCACACCATCTATGAGTCAATTGCACAACGCGACCAGGTGCTGAAACTTCCCTTCACACAAGGCATCAACTGGGCGCATAACCAGTTGGAGAAATTCATGAGTAAGTTTAAGTAATATCATATTAATCAATAAAGAAATGGCACAAACAGCAATTTATTTAAGCTTTAACGGCAAGGCCGAAGAGGCTTTTAATCACTACAAGAAAGTATTCGGGACAGATTTTGCAGGACCCATGGTACGCTACCAGGACAATCCGCCAAAAGGCGTGGAACTGTCAGAAACTGACAAAAGCAAAATAGCACATGTGGCTCTGCCAATCACCGGCGGCGTACAGATTATGGGAAATGACGCGCTGGAAATTATGGGTCAAAAACTTGTAGAAGGCAACAATTTTACCATCGTTTTGAGTCCGGACGCTAAAGAAGATGCAGACAGCCTGTATGCAGGGTTATCGGCAGGCGGCCCGGAAGGAATAGCCCCGCACGACGAGTTCTGGGGATACTGGGGTACCTGTACCGACCGTTTCGGCATACACTGGATGTTCAACATTATTAAACAGTGGTCATAATTGTAAAGCAATCAAAGTAAATCAAAATGGAAAAGAGAAAATTGATCTGGTATTGGATAATCACGGCATTATTATCACTTTGCATTTTTATGGGCGGTCTATTTCAGACCTTACAGTCGCCGGATGTATTAAAAGGTTTTAAGCCACTGGGCTACCCAACCTATTTTATTTCACTGATTGGCATCTGGAAAATGCTGGGAGTGATCGCAATACTAATTCCGGGATTCAAGCTGCTTAAAGAGTGGGCTTACGCTGGTATATTTTTTACCATGACCGGCGCCGTGATCTCGCATATTGCAAGTAATGATATTCACCCGCAAATAGTCGCCCCTGCTGTATTGGCTGTTTTTGCAGTGCTTTCGTGGTATTTGCGACCAGCCAGCAGAAAAATCATTTCGGGCAATCAATAAGCATTCATAACTTTATTTCTGCGTACCCATATATAAACGTAATGAATCCTAAGGTTGACTGGTTTTTTGATAAGGCCACGCAGTGGCACGATGAATATGAAAAGCTGAGGCTAATAGCGCTCGATTGCGGGTTGACCGAAGAATTGAAGTGGGGTCAGCCTTGTTACACGCTCAATGGCAGCAACATTGTGCTGATACACGGCTTTAACGAATACTGCGCGTATCTGTTTTTTAAGGGCGTTTTGCTAAATGACGCTGAAGGGATATTGATCCAGCAAACGGAAAATGTACAGGTGCCCCGCCAGGCGCGTTTCACAAGCGTTCAGGAAATCGTTGACCTGGAGCATGTGCTGAAGGCTTACATCTTCGAAGCCATTGAAGTGGAGAAAGCCGGCATCAAAGCGAAACTGAAAAAGACCTCTGAGTTCAAAGTGCCTGAAGAGTTCCAGCAAAAACTGGATGCAATGCCCGTACTGAGGAATGCTTTTGAGGCGTTGACACCAGGGCGGCAAAGAGGATACCTGCTTTATTTTGGTCAGGCTAAACAGGCCAAGACCCGGATGGAAAGGATTGAAAAATATATTCCACAAATTTTGAATGGGAAGGGGTTGGATGATTAACACGCGATAGAAGACTCATCAATAGTTTTGTAGCTATTGGAGTTATCCAGCTAAAGTTGATTTCATCTTTTTTCAAAATTACCTTATCTTTAATCAGCAAACTCAAACACTGTTGCTTAGCCCCTCAAAATGAGTGCATCATCGAGCGCGGAAACGCAAAGCATCCGGCATAAACGCTGGGTTAAAAGCACGCATTTTATCATCACCATAAGTTTCCTGGTGCTTACGGTTAGCGGTTTCGAAATTTTAATGGTTCATCCGCGGCTTTATTGGGGTAAAGCGGGCAACGACCTTACGCCGGCCTTGTTCGAGCTGCCCGTCAGTCGCAATTATCATCATGGCGGTTGGGAAAAAAGCATGCCCTTTAAAAATCTAAACGGCTCGCAGGTAACCGCGGCCCGCACTTACGATATTTTTAACGAGAATGGCTGGGGGCGCAGCACACATTTTCTGGCGGCCTGGTTCCTTATAGCCACCGGGCTGTTATATCTTATTGCCGGGTTTTTCAGCGGGCATTTTCGCAGCAACCTGGCCCCGGGGCGTGGCGAGTATAGTTTTAAGGCGCTCTGGTCTGATTTTGTCAGCCACTTTCATAAACCGGCAGATTACCCTGGAAAATACGGGTTATTGCAAAAGGTCACCTACCTGTGGGTTATCTTTTTCCTGTTCCCGGTGGTAATATTAACTGGTTTCACCATGTCACCGGCTATAACCGCATCTTATCCTTTTTTGCTTAAAATATTCTTCGGGCATCAATCTGCGCGTACCATCCATTTTTTTGCGGCGGTTTTGCTGGTGCTGTTCCTCTTGGTGCATGTGGTAATGGTGATCAGGTTGGGTTTTAAGCGAAATATCAGGGCTATTACTTTCGGTAAATCGTCATGAAAAAGAAAAGAACAATGACCCGGCGCAGGGCTATTTTTGCGGGGCTAACATCGGCAGGCGCCTTGCTGCTTTCAAGCTGTGTCAAAAAGGCGCCACCTACTTACGGCAGTATCCTGCGCATGGGCGACGACCTAACCTACATGGCACAACGGGGCCTGCTTTCGCAGCGGGCATTGGCTATGGAGTATCAAAAGAGCGAAATCACTTCCTTTCCGGTTACTGACATCGGCGACCCTGCCGACCCTGCGAGCAAGAATGCTTACAGCAAGGAATACGAAGAATTGCAGCGTAACAATTTTAAAGATTGGACGCTCACAGTGGATGGGTGTGTTTCGAAGCCTGGAAAATACACCATGGGCGAGCTTAAAATGCTCGGGGAGCGCACACAGATAACCCGGCACACCTGTGAGGAAGGATGGAGCGCCATAGCCGAATGGACCGGCGTGCCTCTTAGCGCTGTGCTTAAAGACGCCGGTATTTTGCCGGTCGCACGTTATGTCTCTATTTACGGTTTCGATAAGTATGCCGAGAGCTTCGACATGCTCGACGCTTTTCATCCTCAGACCATCCTTGCGCACACTATGAACGGCGAGACGATACCTCATCGTAATGGCGCGCCACTGCGTTTGCGTGTCGAAACGCAGATAGGCTATAAAAATGTCAAATACCTTCAGCGCATCGTTGTGACCGATAAATTTGAGGATCCGAACCAGGATATAAAGGGTGGCTGGTCGTGGTATACGGGGATTTGAGGTGATTTATTATCTTGGTTGCTGATTCCTCGTTGTCCGAAGTTTGTAACTTCGAACGGCGCTCAAGAATTAAGCCTATGAGTAATAAAAAAGAATTATTGCCCGAACAACGCGAGGAGCTATTGCATATGCTAAAAATTCGCTTTGAAAAAAATATGCCCCGCCATAAAGGCATCGATTGGTCTGAAGTTCAAGCCAAATTGGAGTCGAATCCCGAAAAACTATGGTCACTGGATGGTATGGAAACAACCGGCGGCGAACCCGATGTGGTAGGTTATGATAAAGCGACCGGCGAATATATTTTTTACGATTGTTCTGCGCAAAGTCCCGCGGGCCGAAGGAATTATTGTTATGACCGGCAGGCACTGGATGCAAGGAAACAATTTAAACCGGCAAACAGCGCTATGGATGTGGCTGCCGAAATGGGTGTCGAGCTCCTAACCGAAGAACAATATAAGGAACTACAGCAGCTTGGAAGTTTCGATACCAGGACATCGAGCTGGATACAGACACCCTCTAATATCAGGAAGCTTGGCGGCGCTCTTTTTTGCGATCGCCGTTATGACGCCGTCTTCGTATACCACAACGGTGCAGATTCTTATTATGCTGCCAGGGGTTTCCGTGGCTCACTTAGGGTTTGAAAGGTGCTATGGCCTTTCGTTTTTATAATTTAACTGGTAGAGCCAGCGAAGTATAATACCAGCTGCCGTACCCGCGACTAGAATTGCAAAGAGTACAATAAATGGCACATTGATACAAATGTGGTCGCGATTGTTGCCAAAATAAGGATTGCCGGGCCACACAAACAGGAACAATAGCAGGAAAAAAGATTCAATGGCACAAAGGCCGATGAGTGCATAAGTAAACGGCTGTTTGTACGGCCAGGCACTGCTCAGTTTTTTGATCTTGAAAAACCGAATAATCGCCACGATTATGATGATGGCCCCTAAAATAATATTGACCCACAAAAGCAATTTGCTGTAGAGGTGTTGGTTCTGCTCATGTTCAACAGTTTCCAGGGCATTGCACGGGTCTTCGAAAAGAAAGGAAAGAAAATTCCCAAATGACGGTTTCTCCTTCAGGACCTTTATAGACGAAATTGCAGTGTCAATCTTTATCAGTTTATAGGTAAGTTCCTGCTGCAGGTAGCCGGTTGTGCCGTCATCGCCTAAATATTTGATGGCTACTCCCCCTAATGCGCTGTTGAGGGCGAAGTCGTATTTGGCGCCCAGCGTCAGGTCGTCATCATACCAAATATCAGAAGAAGTATTTTTGTTATTAACAGTTATGTAGGCCGCCGATAAGCCTGGTTCGTAGCTAGCAGCCGAGTCGGCATACCGGTTGCGCAACTGCTGGTAGGTTAAATATTGAGGTTTGGCTTTGGGAGTACTTACCCATTGAACACCCTGGTAGGGCACGCCCAGAACAAATTTTGAAGGTGCGATGTATGGGCTCCAGCTCAGGTAAAGCGAAAAACAAGTTTGAATGCTGTTGCTGCTGTTGTCATTCAAAGGCGCTAAAGCCCCCGCGCGACCGTTGCCCCGGCTAAAATCCATGATAAAATATTTTACCATATTGTTTAGTGATGCAAGGTCGTAAGCTACTCCTTTATCGTCGCCAGGTATGGTGACGCTTATATAATAAGGCGTCGGCGCTATCCGGCACGCTTGCCACAGCTTGCCAATAAACTTCACAAAGGTGCCACGCTGTTGTTGTGAAAGTCCGACAAGGTCTATGTTGATCCCTTTCGCTCCAATACGCGCCACAGCCGATATCGCCCGTTTGATCAGTGTATCCTGCGGGATTAGATTACCCATTAGTCTTGTAGTGCTGGCAGCGTTGCTGTTGTAAACCGAAAACAGTATTTCGCAGCCTCGTCTGCGTGCGCTGTCTATAACATTGTAATTTCGTCCCAGGTTTGGAGCTGTACCATCTACCAGGTTTGATGCATAAACAAATGTGGTGATGAGTTTAAAATAGTTGCCGTTGATGCGATTTTGGGAATCCTGGTCGTAAAAGCCAAATATTTTCGTCTTGGGTACGGCGCATCGTTCACGATACAAGATAGTATCCTTGTGCTTGTTGGTATCATTGGATATCTTCTGTGGTCCGCTAAGCAGGGGGAAAATGATGGCATTCATCTTTTGCCGGGCAGCGGCCTCGGTCGCGGGGTTTGGCAATCCCAATGGAGGCTGTGCCGCGGCCGCTGGTTTTGTTGCCGGACTGTCCTTTGCTACGATAGGCGAAGGTATTTTTTTGCCGTTTTCATCTATCTGTTCCCGGAGCCCCTGGAGGCTGAGCTGCATGGTTTCGATTTCCTTCATCAATGACTCCAGCTTTTGGCTCTCATCGGGGGGCATCTGCGTCTTGAGCTTAGCGATCTGCTGCGCGAAGTTCGCCGTGTCCTTTTGGATATACCCCTCTACTATCTTCCGGATGCGCGCCTCCTCATTCGCCCGAAACTTAAAGGGCTTTATAAGCGCCCTCACAATCTTGCCCAGCTTGGATATCGAATCCTTTTTTGCCGCTATCGTTTTCTGAATGTTAGCCTGATTTTTTGGCGTGTCGGTCTGCTGTGAGCGGTGTACTGAATGAAGACCAGGTACGGCACCGAACGATATCAATGCGCAAAAGGAAAAAACCAGCAGGAGATTTCTGAACATGACTTGGTAAGGTGTATGTTAATTTTTGGTTAAAAAATCGCTAAATTAATTTTTGATTAAAAAAATATAATCAATCAACACTTGACATTTAGTGGTTTTTTTTTGTAACGTTACTGAAAATTGATTCAGAATCAAAATAAAATGCGTTTGGTAACAATTTCGATAATTTTTTAACTCGTAACTAATAGTTATAACTTAAATATCGTAATACTTAACGCGCCTAGCCGAAATTCCTGATTTTTTTGCGCCCGTAAGAACAGACTTTTAACCTGACCAACATGATTTACGAAGCCTTATCCGGTGTGGCCGACGAAATGAACGAGTATTTTAGGAATAGGCTAAAGATTAATGAAGATAAAGTAGCACTTTCTGCCATTGTCAACCAGGACGGAACCGTAGCCATACAAGGCGAAAATAAAGTTCTGGTAACAGTAGTCAATGTTGAGAAAGAAATAACCGGCAAAAGCAATGCGTCACCTATTACCGGTGGCACAATAGCCAACAAGTCCTTGTCAATGAACATTAATTTATATGTGCTTTTTTCGGCTTATTTCAGCAGCAGCAACTATGGGGAGGCGCTCAGGTTTTTGGCATTCGTGATAGCTTATTTTCAATATAAGAATGTTTTTACGCCGGCGAATACGCCCAAACTTGATAAAGGCATCGATAAGCTTGTTTTTGAGATGGCTACTATTTCGCCAGAGCAATTGAATAATATATGGGCGTCATTGGGCGCAAAATACATGCCATCGGTTGTCTATAAAATGCGCATGCTAACGTTCGACGAATCAATAATTAAAGAATACAGGCCTATTGTTGCAAATGTTGGCGGAGGCAGTTCAATCGGATAAATTATGAAGAGCATTTTTGATACACTGGTCACCATCCGTTTTAGCCATAGCTACTTTGGCGGCGGTATATTCAGTGGACTCAATTTAAATGTTCGACCGCAAACAGTCGAATCGGCTAAAAACATGGGTTTGCTTATCAAACCATTTAGTGGCGGTTTTATCATATTATACGATCAGGCTTTTGGAGGGAGGAACCGCACCCGCGAAGATGTATTGAACGAAAATCTGCGACTGGAATTTACACTCAATCTTACTGACCCGCATTTTTATAGTTATACAGCAGGGCTTCCCCCGCAAATAGATAACTCGGTTTACTATTTCAATAATTCAGCTTCTGCACAAAACGATACGGGCCTGCTGCACAAGGCAGAGTTTGCATCAGAAAAAGATATATATAAGGTATGGTATTTTAAGGAACGGTTCTTCAACAAGCCGTTTGCCAAGCTGGATATTACCACATATCCTGGTCTGAAAACGGAATATTTTGCCCGCTTCCAGGCTATTGCCACCCGCTGGCGCTATATCCTGGTAAGCGATTACCTGCAGCAATTGAAGAAACCTGCCATCATTGGTGGAGATAATGGAAAGGTTTTTGGCGAGCCTTTGAAGGTTACGCTGCCGGATAACAGGCAGGTGAGTGCCTTTGTATCTGACAATGAACTGAGCCTGGCCGCAGATGCCGCTAAAGTATTTCAGCTGGTTGAAAATTATGAGAATGGCTCATCGCAATATAGGGTAGTGATCAGGGCGTTGCCCCGACCCGATGTGCGTCTCATATCAAAAATAGATTCTCAAAGCAATCCCGTTAATTACTCAGATATCCTAATCCATTAATCAAATCCCAACATCATGGCAACAGCTTACATGACCCCGGGCGTCTACATTGAAGAACAAAACGCCTTTCCCAATTCGGCAGTAGCGGTTGAAACCGCTGTGCCCGTGTTTATTGGCTACACTGAAAAAGCCGAACTCAATCACAATTCTTTGGTTAACAAACCCACAAGGATCGTCTCTTTTGCAGAGTACCTGGAAAGATTCGGCGGGGCGTTTAACCCTAAATTCACCGTTGCCAAAGCTACGACACCCGAGTTGCAGCAGGCAGCAACGGACAATCCCGGAAATGCTATTTCGGTGCCCAATGCCGACCCAACACAGCCGGCAGATGTTTGGTACATTGATGTGGCGCAGGACAACACGCTGTACCTGTTTAACAGCATCAGGCTTTTTTATGCCAACAACGGGGGGCCATGTTATATCCTTTCGTTGGGCACCTATCAAGGCAAAACGAGTATGCCAGTTGCTGCAGCCGATTATATCGGTTCTCAGGATAAGCCTGTAACTCCGTTCGATCTGCTGAAAAAGGAGCAGGAGCCAACATTGGTTTTGGTGCCTGATGCCATTGTTTTAGGGACAGATGCTTACAGCAGCATTTATACCAAAGTGCTTGAGCATTGTTCCGACATGCAAAGCCGTTTCGGCATTTTCGATCTTGCAAGGCAGCTGCCAACTCAGCAAACCGATGATGTTGTTGGCGCATTCCGCACAGATATCGGTGTAAACAGCCTTAACTACGGGGCAGCATATTATCCATGGCTCAATACAGGTATAGTACAGCCCGAGGAAGTTAGCCTGGATAACCTCGACCTGGGTTCAGCCAACCTGGAGGAGCTTTTAACTGAGCCGGCTGCTAAAACTGTAATAGATAAATACGCCAAAGATAGTGCCGACCCAGCCATCACCCAGAAGGATAAGCTGAAACAAAGCTACCTGCTGTCGCTTAAAGCGGTTAGCCCTACCTATGTTGCTATATTAAATAAAGTAAGGATCCGTATGAATGAGTTGCCGCCAAGCGGTGCTATGGCAGGTCTGTACGCCATGGTTGATAACAGTCGTGGTGTATGGAAGGCGCCTGCTAACATTTCGGTGAACAATGTGGTTTCGCCATCGGTAAATATTTCCAGCGAAGGCCAGCAAAGCCTTAACGTGGATGTTATTGCCGGTAAATCGATTAACGTGATCCGTTCATTCCCTGGCATAGGCACGCTGGTTTGGGGTGCACGTACGCTGGATGGCAACAGCCAGGACTGGCGCTATATCAACGTTCGTCGTACGCTCATCATGATCGAACAATCTATCAAGCTTGCAACCCAGGCCTACGTGTTCGAACCGAACGATGCTAACACCTGGATCACCGTTAAAAGCATGATCGATAACTTCCTGGTGAATTTGTGGAAACAGGGCGCTCTTGCAGGTGCCGTTCCGGAGCAGGCCTTTAGTACAGCAATTGGCCTCGGATCAACCATGACAGCCAATGATATCCTCGACGGTAAGATGCTGATCACTGTAAAAGTGGCCATCGTTCGCCCTGCTGA
>Ga0068856_100003218_pt1 | contig 16627 bp, 19 predicted proteins | sample KBSCornC62_FD_66595 | JGI IMG/M metagenome (GOLD analysis project Ga0068856, IMG submission 66595) | Corn rhizosphere microbial communities from Kellogg Biological Station, Michigan, USA - KBS Corn C6-2 | ecosystem: Host-associated > Plants > Roots > Rhizosphere > Soil ...
AGCCGCCAGCCGTGCAGCTTGAGCGGCACGTCGCGCAGGCCGAGTGAGTCGAAGTCGATCAGCAGCGCCCGGCCATCGCTCGAGCAGAGGACGGCGAGCTGGTCCAGCATGCCGGTGTGTGCGCCCACCCACTCGTTCTCCACACGCGAGCAGATGTGCGCAAGCTCCACGCGGTCGAAGTCCTCAGTCCCGGCGAGCCCAAGCAGCGCGAGCGACAGCGCGGCCGACAGCGCGGCCGACGACGACAGCCCCGAGCCCCGCGGCAGATCGCCCTCGACCACGAGCCGCGCGCCCGGCACGGCAACCCCGGCCTCGCGCAACTCGGCAACCAGGCCACGAGCGAAAGCGCGCCAACCTTCGGCTGGCTGGGGACCGGCGAGGGGGAACGAGTCACGCTCGCCGAGGTCGCGCGCTTCCACGGTAACCAGCTCGTCGTCACCGATCTCCCCATCCACCGTGACGCCACGGGCAATGGCAAAAGGCAGCGCGAGCCCCGCGTTGTAGTCGGTGTGCTCGCCGATCAGGTTCACCCGACCGGGGCCGTGAGCGCGCACTTGCACGACATCGGTATACCGCGTGCAGGGGTTAGCGCAATCGTGTACGCCGGGGTACCTTGGCCTGGGGAATGGAACTCAGGGCCCACAAGGTCTCGCTCGCGCTGACCGAGACGTTCACGATCGCGCGCCACTCTCGCGATGTCGAGCAGGTGGTGCACGTCGAGCTGGAGCACGACGGCGTGGTGGGCTATGGCGAGGGCGCGCCCGTGGACTACTGGGGCGAGACGCCGGAGTCGCTGCTCGCGTTCCTGCGCGAGGAGGCACCTGAGCTGCTCGGGGGCGACCCCTACGCGCATGAGTACATCGGCCGCCGCCTGGCGCGCCGGCCAGGTGAGCAGGGCGCCAAGCAGGCGATCGATGGCGCCCTCCACGACTGGCTCGGCAAGCGCCTGGGCGAGCCGGTCTGGAGGCTCTTCGGTCTGTCGCCGATCAGCCCGCCCACCTCGTACACGATCGGCATCGACACGATCGAGGGCACGGCCGACCGCACCCGGCGCGCGCACGGCTACCACGTCCTCAAGCTCAAGCTCGGTGGCCCCGACGATCTCGAGCGGCTACGGACGGTCAGGGAGAACACAAGCGCGCGCATCCGCGTGGACGGCAACGAGGGCTGGACGCTCGAGACCGCCCGCGAGCTGATGCCCGTGCTGGTGGAGATGGGCGTGGAATTCGTGGAGCAGCCGTTCCCGGCCGCCGACCTCGACAGCTTCCGCGCGTTGCGCGAGATCAACCCGCGCATCCCGGTCGTGATCGACGAGGGCGTGAAGGACCTGCTCGACGTCGCACGGGTCGCCGGCTACGCCGACGGCATCAACATCAAGCTCGCCAAGTCGGGCGGCATCCGCGAGGCGCTGCGCATGATCCACGCCGCCCGCGCGCTCGGTCTGCAGGTGATGCTCGGGTGCATGATCGAGTCTGAGCTTGGCATCGCGGCGGCGGCTCAGATAGCGTCGCTCGTCGACTACGTGGACCTCGACGGCCATCTCCTCATCTCGAACTCACCGTTCACCGGGCTCGGCTTCCGGGAGGGCGGCGTAGTCGCATCCGCGGATCCCGGCCTCGGCGTACGGCCCGAGTGAGCGACGGCGAGCGGCTGGCGGTCCTCACCGAGGGCCTGTTCGACGATCACCACGCGAAGACCGCGCATGGCGTGATCCGCTACGGCACGCGCGAGGTCGTGGCGGTGGTGGACTCGAGCCAGGCGGGCAGGACGGCCTCCGAGGTCGTGCCGTTCTGCCAGAAGCCGGTGCCGATCGTGGCCACGATCGCGGAGGCGGTCGACCGCGGCGCCACGACGCTGCTGATCGGGATCGCTCCAACCGGCGGCAAGCTCGACGACGCGTGGCGCCGGCTCGTGCTCGAGGCGCTCGACAGGGGCCTGAACGTGGAGGCCGGACTGCACACGATCCTGGCCGAGGACCCGCAGTTCGCGGCCACCGCTCAGAAGAACGGCGTGACCCTGCGCGACCTTCGACTTCCCCCGGCCGACCTGGGCGTGCCGCGCGGCCCGAACGCGCGCAAGCCCGGGATCCGCGTGGTCCACAGCGTGGGCTCCGACGTGGCCATAGGCAAGAAGGCCGTGGTGGTGGAGCTCGACGCCGCGGCCCGCGCGCGCGAGCTGCGCTCGGTGTACGTGCCCACCGGTCAGACTGGCGTGGCCATCGCCGGCTGGGGCATCGCCGTGGACCACGTGCTGGCCGACTACGTGTCGGGCGCCGCCGAGCGCCTGGTGGACGAGGGCGCCGAGCGCGGCGAGCTCCTCTTCGTGGAGGGCCAGGGGTCCCTCTTCCATCCGGCGTACTCGGCCGTGACACTTGGCCTGCTCCACGGCTGCTCGCCGGACGGGCTGATCCTCGTGCATCGAGCCGGCGCCACCCACTTCGAGGGCTACCCCGACCTGCCGCTTCCGTCGCTACCCGAGCTGATCGACGCGTACGAGACGGTGGTGCGCCCGCTGCGCCCCGCACGGGTCGTGGCCGTCGCGCTCAACACGTCCCGGCTGGGCGAGGACGAGGCCCGCGCGACCATCGCCCAGACCGAGGATGTGACCGGTCTACCCGCTGACGACCTCGTTCGCTACGGGCCCGATCGGGTACTCGACGCGGTGTTGGCTGCGTTTGAGATGCCGGTTTAGCGCCTACCCTATGGACATGCGACTGCTGGGTAGCGACCCGGCGGCAACCCTGCCGGGTCCAGCGAGAGAGATCACCGTGGAACCGATCGAGGTTCCCCGTGAGGCGCCGCGCCCAGAGCCGCTCCCGGAGCGCGAACCAGAGCCCCAGGCGCCGCCCGCTCCCGATCGTGAGAGGGAGCCCGAGAAGGTGCCCGCTTGACCGCCACGGTCCCGGACCTGATCGAGCCGGTCGTGGGCTTTCGCAAGTGGAGGCTCGTCCGCGATCGCCTGTCCTCGCCGTTTATCCCGCTGCGCTGGGAGGAGGCCGAGGTGCAGGCCCAATGCTTCCCCGCCAACCGCACGCTCCTCTTCGGCAAGGGCTGGCTCGACACGCCACACCGCGCGCCGCACCCGGACTGCAAGTGCGGCATCTACGCCTACCACCGGCCGCCGAGCCGCGGCCCGATCCCGTACCTCGACCGCATCACCGGGATCGTCGCCCTGTGGGGCAAGATCGAGGTGCACCGCGACGGCATGCGCGCCGAGCACGCGCGCATCGGCGCGCTCGCGTACCTTGCCGACCTTGGCCGAGATCACGAACGCCGCGTTCGCTACATCGCCACGGGCCTGGGGGTCGACGTGGTCGAGCAGTCCGAGCTCGCGCTCGCCGCGCAGGAGTACGGCAAGCGGCTGCCGGCGGAGATGATCCCCTGAGCTGGGACCGCTTTCCGGTTTGGCCGATCGTCGGCGTGATCGCGTTCGTGCTGATCGCGATCGTCTCGACGATCTACCTCGCGCTGGCGCTCGCCATCTGCGTGCTCGTGCTGATGGCCGTGTACTGGGCGTTCACCCAGCTGCCGGCGCGCTTCGGCGGCGAGCGGCCGGACCGCCACCGCGACCCTCGCTGAGTGGGCTCGCACGTCACAGTCGAGGCGCGCGGGCAGTTGGCTGTCGTCCGCCTGGACAGGCCGCCCGCGAACGCGCTCAACCTCGAGGTGCTGGCGGAGCTCGAGCAGGCTCGCGAGGGGCTTGCCGCCGACCCGCCCGGCGCCGTGGTGGTGACCGGGCGCGAGCGCTTCTTCTCCGCCGGCGTCGATCTCAAGCTGGTCCCGACCTGGTCGCCTGAGGACCAGCGGGCGATGGTGCAGGGCATCAACGACCTCGTGCTGGGCTGGTACGGATTCCCGCGGCCCGTGGTGGCCGCGGTGACCGGACACGCGATCGCGGGCGGCATGGTGATCGCGCTCTGCGCCGACTACCGCGTGGGCGCGCGCGAAGGAAAGCTGGGGCTCACCGAGCTGCGCGCGGGCGTGCCGTACCCGGTGGGCGCGATCTCGCTGGTGCGGGCGGAGCTGTCGCCAGCGGTTGCCCGGGCGCTCGTGCTGCGGGCTCACCTGGTCGAGCCGGAGGAGGCGTTGCGGCTCGGGCTCGTGGATGAGCTGGCCGGCCCGGACGAGGTGGTGGAGCGCGCGTGCGACGTGGCCGAGCAGATGGCGCAGTTCGGCGGCGACGCCTACGAGCGCACCAAGCTCGCGCTGCGCGGCGACGCTCTTGCGCGCATACGCGCGGCGGTGGACGCCGGCGATCCGCTGCTCGACTCGTGGCTCGGTGAGGGCGCCGAGGCCTCGGCCGCGTCCCTGCTGCGCGAGAATTAGCGGCGCGCGGAGCGTGCCACAGCGTCGAGGGCGGCCGTGATGGCCCGCGCGTCGGCGGTGCTCACGTTGGGCTCGAAGTGCTCCTTCAGGCAGCGCTCGTATATCGGCCACATGCGGTCGAGCATCTTCCTGCCGGCTGGGGTGATGACGGCGTAGGAGCCACGGCGGTCGTCCTCGCACGGCTCGCGCCGGAGCAGGCCCGCGGCCTCGATCCGGTCCAGCAGGCGGGTGAGCCCGCTGCGGCTGAGGATCACGGCGTCCGCCAGCTCGTGGATCCGCAGGCGGCCGCGCTCGGCCTTGTTCAGCTCGGTGAGCACGTCGTACCACCCGAGCGGGGGCAGCCCCGCCTCGTTCAGCTCCCGTTCCACCTGTTCGACCACGAGCGCCTGGCCCCGCAGAAGCGAGCGCCAGGCGTCGAGTTGTGCAGTGGCGAGCATGACATTATAGTTGCAGATACAATAATTGTACATGCAACTACACTTTGAGGAGGACCTATGTCGTTGCTCTATGTAATCGGTTCGCCCCGTCGTCAGAAGTCGGAGTCATCCGCGATCGCCGAGGCGTTCCTCGAGTCTTACCTGGCGGCCAACCCGGACACCCGGGTGGACACGCTCGATCTCTGGCGCGAACCGCTCCCTGTGTACGGACCGGAGGGCGTGGAGGCCAAGATGTCCGTGTTCGCCGGTAAGACGCCCGACGCCGACGCTTGGGGCAAGGTGGTGAGCGCGTTCGAGCGCTTCAACGCCGCCGACCAGTACCTCTTCACCGTGCCGATGTGGAACCACGGCGTGCCGTGGCCGCTCAAGCACCTGATCGACACGATCAGCCAGCCGGGCATGGTCTTCGGCTTCGACCCGGAGCAGGGCTACAGCGGGCTCCTCGACGGCAAGCGTGCGGTGGTGGTCTACACGAGCGGCGTCTACGGCCCGGACCGGCCGCGGGCGTTCGGAAGCGACTTCCACTCGACCTACTTCAACGACTGGCTCCAGTGGGCAGGCATCCGCGACATCACGGAGATCCGTTTCCAGCCCACGATCGCCACTGCCGACCCCGGCGCGTTGCGCGAGCGCGCGCTCGCGGAGGCCCGCGCGCTGGGCCGCCGCTTCGACGTTCCTGCACGATCCGCCGCCTGACCGCCAGAATAGGCGCCGCCGTGATGGTGGTGATGACACCTCAGGCCACTCAGGCCGAGATCGACGCGGTCGTGGCGCGCCTCGAGACCGTGCCCGGCGTGCACGCCAGGGTGATGCCGGGCGAGCTGACGACGGCGATCGGCGCGCTGGGCGACCCGGAGGGCGTGCGCGCGCTCGCCCTCGACGGCATGGCGGGCGTGGACCAGGTGATCCCCATCAGCCGTCCCTACAAGCTCGCGTCGCGGGAGCTGTCGCACCATGGACCAACGGTCGTGAGGATCGACGGCCGCGCCGTGGGCGGCGGCGACACCTTCTGCCTGATCGCCGGTCCCTGCACGGTGGAGTCGCGCGAGCAGACCCTCGCCGTCGCGGGCGCGGTGCGGAAGGCGGGCGCGTCGATGCTGCGGGGCGGCGCATTCAAGCCACGCACCTCGCCGTTCTCCTTCCAGGGGCTGGGCGCTCCGGCGCTCGAGATCCTGCGCGAGGCGCGAGAGCAGACCGGACTGCCGGTGGTGAGCGAGCTCACCGACCCGGCCAACGCGGAGGCGATGGCCGACGTGGTGGACGTGATCCAGGTGGGCGCGCGCAACATGCAGAACTACGGGCTGCTCGAGGTGGTGGGCAAGCTCGGCAAGCCGGTGCTGCTCAAGCGCGGGCTGTCCTCCACGGTGGACGAGCTGCTGATGGCGGCGGACTACATCCTCAAAGAGGGCAACGAGAACGTGATGCTGTGCGAGCGCGGCATCCGCACGTTCGAGACCGCCACGCGCTTCACGCTCGACCTGGGCGCCGTGCCGTACCTCAAGCTGCACACGCACCTGCCGGTGATCGTGGACCCGTCGCATGCCTCGGGCGACCGGCGGCTGGTGGAGCCGCTGTCGCGCGCGGCCGCGGCGGTGGGGGCCGACGGGATCATCGTGGAGGTGGCAGAGGATCCGGACGCGGCCCTGTGCGACGGACCCCAGCAGCTCTACGCACGCGACTTCCAGCAGTTCGCCGACAGCGTGGCCGCGCACGCCGCGCTGGTTGGGCGGGAGCTCGCGTAGCCGGCATGCCGTCGGCGGTGGTTGTGGGAGCTGGGGTGTTCGGCGCCGCGCTCGCGGACCGGCTGGCCGGCGACGGCTGGCAGGTCACGCTCGTGGATCGGGACGAGCCTGGGCACGAGCGCGCGGAGTCGGGCGGCGAGTCGCGCCTGCTGCGCTTCTCCCACGCGTCGGATGCCTGGTACACCCGCTCGGCCTGGCGGGCGCGGGAGCTGTGGCAGGAGCTCGAGCGCGACGTGGGCGAGCAACTGTTCGTGGAGGCGGGCCTTGCCTGGTTCGCGCACAGCGAGGGCGGCTGGGAGACCGACAGCGAGCAGGTGCTGCGCGCGGAGGGAATCCCCGTCGAGCGGCTCGCACCGGATGTGGCGGCAGATCTCTTCCCGGGCATGCGGACCGACGACCTCGCCTTCGTGCTCTACGAGCCGCTGGCAGGGGTCATGCGCGCCGGCCACGCGACGCGCGCCCTCGCTCGAAGGGCGCGGGAACGCGGCGCCGAGATCGTGCGCGAGGACGCGCGGCCAGACGGCCGCGCAGCGCTGCTGTCCGACGGCCGGCGCCTGGAGGCCGACCGCGTGGTGTGGGCGTGCGGCGCGTGGCTGCCGCGGGTGTTCCCGGAGCTCGTCCAGGTCCGCGTGACCCAGCAGGACCTCTTCTTCTTCGAGCCGCCCCCGGGCTGGACCACGCCGCCACTGCCCGGCTACGTGGAATACGACGGCGCGGTGTATGGGCTCGCGGGGCTGGACGGCAAGGGGGTGAAGGTCGGGCCCGATGCGGACGGGCCGCCGCTCGATCCGGACACATGGCCGCGCACGCCGAGGGCAGAGACCGCCAAGCTCGCGACCGAGTTCGTCAGCAACCGCTTCCCGGCGCTCGCGAACGCGCCGATCACCTCGCACGCGGTCTGCCAGTACAGCCTCACGGGCGACGGCCACTTCATCGCCGCGCCCCACCCGGACCATGACGGTGCGGTGTGGCTCTACGGCGGCGGCTCGGGCCACGGCTTCAAGCACGGCCCGGCACTGGCCGAGCGAATGGCCGCCTGGCTGAAGGGCGAGGAGCCGCCCGAGCCGCGCTTCGGCCTCGGGGAGCGCGTGCGCAGCCGCAGCCTGCGGACCGCGGGCGCCGAGGGCCCCTAGCCCGAGACGCGGATCTTGCGCTTGACGGTCGTGGCCTTGCCGTTCGCGCCTGTGGCCGTGATCGACACGGACACGACCGGGCGGCGGTGAGCCCGCAGCGCGGCACGGAGCGGCCGCCGCGCGCGGGCGGGCAGTCGTAGGTTGAGCGTGACCTTGCGCCCGGCGGCGGCGCTGCGGCGCACCGGGGTGAGCTTGTACGCACTCGAGGCGCCCGGCACCGACAGCGAGCCGGTGCCCAGCACGGTGCAGTCCACGGCGCACGATGCGCTCACGCGCGCGCCGCCGTTGCGCATCACCGGCTGCCTCGTCGCCGCGGCGAGCGTGAGCTTGGGGGCCATGGCCGGCGCGGTAATCGCGGGCGGCGCGGCGCCTGGGCCCGGCACGGGTGCGGGCGGCGGTTCCGGTGCCGTCGAGCCGCTGTCGGCCGACCAGTCGAACTGCACGCTCATCGAGGAGCCGGCCATCGTCGGGTCGGGCGTGCCGGCGTCCCAGCTCACGACAAAGCGGTAGATGTGCGCGGCGCCCACGCCGAAGTTGCCGAGCGCGGTGGGGGTGAGTGAGTTGAGCTTGCCGCGGTAGACCGGCACGGGGTGGACCGGCACGGTCACGTCATCCACCGCCAGGTCGAGCTGCCGCGAGAAGAAGCCGCCGCCGGGCCCGGGCGTGTCTGAGAGGTGCGAGAGGGCCAGGGCGAACGCCCCCGGGTGGTCGCCGATGTTGGAGATCGTGACGGTGCCCTCCAGCGAGTCGCCCGGCCCGAGCGCTCCGGACATGATCGCGCTGCCGTTGTGCGAGTTGCCCACCTCGGCCGCGCCGGTGGCGCTGAGCGCAGCGGCCCGCGCCGCTGCATCGCGCGAATGCGCAGCCGCGAACACCGACAGCATGGCCAGCAGCGCGGAGACGAGCACTGTCACACGCGCGCGCATCAGAACTCCACGTCGCTCAGGCCGCTCTCGGACACGGCGCTGCCGCTGCTCGCGTTGCCGGCGAGGTCGGTCGGGATGGTGGAGGGCGTCCAGATCATTCCGGTCTTGGCCGTCACGGTCTTGGTCGTGCCGCTCGGCGTCCCCAACGTGATCGTCAGCGTGGCCCCGCTCTGCAGCATCGTGGAGGCGGTTCCGGTGGCTCCGAAGGTCACGGTCGCGTTCGTGCTCACGTAGCCGGCGCCGCCGAGGTTGATCGAGCCGAGCGGCAGCTGCGTGGTGTTCGCGGAGTTCCAGAAGGTCACGATGTCGTTCGCGCCGGAGTTGGTGATCCGCACGACGATGTTCTGCGAGGCACCGGTCCAGCCGGCCAGGATCGAATTCGGGTCGAGCTGCTCGCTGCGCGTGAGCGTGATGGTGTCGGCCGCCTCGGCCTTGCCCGAGGTCGAGCCGTGGTTAGCCGTCTGAACGTCGGTGCCGCTCGGACCCGTGTTGTCCACCGTCGCGGTGAAGCTCGCGGGTGTGGCGATCGCGTTGCCCGCCACGTCCGTGGCGGTGATCGTGAACGTCTTGCTGCCCGCCGACAGCGTGGTGTTCGAGGTGAGCTGCGCGCTCTTGTAGCCGTACGTCACGCCGCCGACCGTGCACGAGCTCGAGCAGGCCGTCAGGGCGACCGCGGTCTGGCCGGTGGAGATGTTGGTCACGTTGGCGCTGACCGTGTCCACGCCACTGCCGGCGTCGGACACGTTCGCGTAGACCCAGTAGCTGCCGTTCTGCTTGATCAGCGCTCCGGCGAAGGCGTGCGCGGCGGAGGCCCCGCCGGCGACAGGCGCCGTGTTGTCCACCGTCACGGAGAAGCTCTGCGCGCTGCCGGCGTTGTTCGCCGCGTCCTTGCCCGACACGGTGTAGTTCACGCTGCCAGCGGCCAGGCCGGAGCCCGCGGTGAGCTGCGCGCTCTTGTAGGCGTACGTGACGCCGTTCACCGTGCAGGAGGTCGAGCAGCTCGTAAGCGCAACGGCGGTCTGGCCGCTCGTGATCGAGCTCACGTTGGCGTTCACCGTCGACACGCCGCTGGCCGGGTTGCCGGCGTCGGTCACGTTCGCGTAGATCGCGTAGGTGCCGCCGGCCTTCACGCCGGCACCCTTGGAGGAGTGAGCGATCACAGACGCCGTGGCGGTGGGCCCGGTCCAGTCGGCCGCGGACGAGATCGCGCCGGAGCCGGTCGAGCTGGTTGCGCTGAAGGCGGACCAGGTGCCGCTGCCACCGGCAGCCAGCACAGCCGCCGCGACCAGCGACACCAGGATCAACACGTACCTAGGCCGGCGCCGCATCGGGTGCCTCCTTGTGCTCGTCGGCGGACCAGATCCGGCGCAGCTCGAGGCCGCACAGGAGCAGCGCCGGCAGCGCCACCAGCGCGATCAGCCCGAAGCGCGAGTACGCGAAGACCAGCGGGTAGCCGATCTTCCACACGCGCAGCTCCACCCGGCCGATACGCCCGTTCGCCGGCACGGTCCAGCGTTCGACCGTGTTGTTCGCGTCGCCCTTCGTGACCACCTGGACCGTGCTTCCCTGCACGTGCAGGCTGCGGATCCGGTGGGTGATCAGCCGCTTGCGGCCGGTCGGATCGCTGAACGTGACCACATCGCCGGGCCGCGCATCGCTCGCGCGGATCTTGCGGTCGATCACGACGTCGCCCACGTGGATCGCCGGCTCCATCGAGCCCGACATCACAGTGAAGCTGCGCATGCCGACAGCGTTCGGCAGCGCCACCGTCGCCAGCAGTGCGACGCAGAACGCCCCCACGGTCCAGCCCGCGAGCAGAGCCCCGAAGCGGATCATTGGTTCTGCGCCTCCCACGTGAAGGTGGCGGTGGAGGAGAGGCCCTGCGCCGCGGACGGCGTGCCCGCCGGCAGGCTCACGGTGAGCATGTACGAGTGCGCGGAGCCGCCGCTCCAGCTCTGCGGCGAGCCGGGCGCGTCCACCAGCCCGCTCGCGAAGTTCGTGTAGCTGGAGGCGAGGTTCGACAGCGTGCCCGAGTACATGACGCCCGCGCCCGCCCCGATGTAGTTGGCCGAGTCGGCGCTGAAGCCCGTGCACGAGGGGAAGGTCGGGCTCGTCTGCGTGCCGCGCGTGATGGTCAGGTTCAGGTACTGCGCCAGCGCTCCGGTGGTGCTCGCGTACATGCGTACGGCGGAGGCCAGCGAGCCGGTGTAGGTGACCTTGATGCAGCCGCTCGAGCTGACGCCCGGCGATAGCGCGGGGATCGAAAGCGTGGTGCCGGCGTCGTTGTCCGAAATGGCAACGGTGCCGGCGCTGAAGGAGTTCGAGGGGTTAGCGGTGGTCTGCGCGAAGCTCGACCAGGTGGCCGCGCCGGCCACGACCACCGCCAGGCCACACGCGACGGCGCTTGCGAGCAGCTTGCGCGCGAGGCTCATCGGACGTTCCGCGAGTCGATCTGCAGGCCCACGTCCACGATCCGGCCCTGGAAGCCCGAGTGGACGAAGCTGGGGAGCGAGGCGGTAACGCGCACGGTCGCGCTGCGCGTGGCAGCGAGCCGCAGCGGCGCGGCGCCTGCGCGCAGGCCGCCGAGCTGGCCGTCGTACAAGGTGGTGTCGCCGGCGCTCACGCGCACGCGGAGCAGCCGGTCGAGGTCGCGCACCGAGGGCAGCGCACGCAGGCGCAGCGCGAGCGCCACGCCGGTCTGGTTGCGGAGCACAACCGAGCCGGACACGGACTGCCCGGGCAGCAGCGAGGGCTTCTTGAGGAACGGCTGGAGCGGCGCGACGCCGACCGGGCCGGTCTGAAGCGCCTCGATGCGCACGTCGGCACCCAGCGTGCGCTCGCCGCCCGGCACGCGCCAGGACACGAGCGCGACGGCAGCGAGGCAGATGCCGAGCCCGATGCCGAGCCGGCGCGCGATTCGATCAGTAGCGGTCATTGGTGGAAACGGAACGGCTTGGCCGCTCCCCACGAAGGGGAGCGGCCACTCCGAGGACTCCGCTACTGGTTGTGCGCCTCGAAGACGAACGAGTGCGTACCGGTGGTCAGCGCGCTGCTGACGCCGTTCGCGTTGTTGTCGTCGGCGAGGGTCGCCGTGATCTTGTAGACCACCGCGTCGTTCGTGGCCCACTTGGTGGCCGACGCGCCCGGCAGCACGTTCAGGCCGCTCGCGTAGTCGCTGTGGGCTGTCTGCCAAGCGGACAGGGTGCCGCTGTACGCGGAACTGCCGGAGGCAGTGAAGCCACTGCAGTTCAGGTTCGGCGTGGCCTGCGTGCCCGGCTGGATCGTGAGGTTCACGTAGGGGCCGAGCGAGCCGATCGTCTCCGGCGTGTACAGATGCACGTCCGAGTCGAGCGAGCCGGTGTAGACCACGCGCACGCACGAGCTCTGGGTCGAGCCCGGCTTGACGCCGGTAAGGCTGTAGGCGGCGGTGTTGCCGTCGTTGTCAGAGATGTTCACGGTCCCGGCGCTGAAGTTGTTGCCGGGGTTGCTGGTCTGGCTCGAGAAGGCCGAGAACACGCCGAAGGCGGCGAGACTGGCCGTCACACCAACCAGCAAAACGGAAGCCAGAAGCTTCTTGGTCTTGGACACGGGTTACTCCTGAGGGTGAGTTGCGTGAGGCCGCAGCTCCCCAAGGGGTTTCCGCGTCCGTGCGGTCAGCCTGGGGTGAGGTACGGAGGGTCATACCTCTAATCGGCAGTCCGAAGTCTGACCTGATACCCCAGATGCGCCATCTTCGCCTGTCTTACATTGGCCCGGTACGAGGTAGCGGCGGCTGGGCCCGCCGCTACCTCTGGGGCGACCCGTCCTTAGGCCGCTACCGGGGCCACTTCGCCGGCCCGCGCCGCGTCTGCATGAGCGCGGCTGTCGGCCGAAGAGATCATCACCGCCGCCAGAACCGCGGCCAGCAGCGCGAACCCGGCACCCACCAGGAACGCCGTCTGGAAGCCGGCGGTGAGCGCAAAGCCGTGGCTGTGGCCGGCGGCAACGTGAGTGGTGCGAGCCGTGGCGATCGCGGACAGGATGCCCAGGCCGAGGGCCCCGCCCACCTGCTGTGAGGTGTTGATCAGCCCGGACGCGAGACCGGCCTCGTCGGGCTTGGTGCCCATCACCGCCGCGATCGTGACCGACACGAACGCGAGGCCCAGGCCGAAGCCCACCACGATCGACGGGAACAGCACGTCGCTGATGTACGAGCCGCCCGCGTCCACTTGCGCGAACCACACGAGCCCGCCCGCGAGCATCAGCATCCCGGTGATCAGCACGGGCTTGAAGCCGATCCGAGTGGTGAACTGCGAGGCCACGCCCGCGGAGACGATGATCATCAGCGCCAGCGGCAGGTAGGACACGCCTGTCTTGAGCGCGTCGTAGCCAAGCACCTGCTGCATGTACAGCGACAGGAAGAAGAACATCGCGAACAGTGAAAGCCCGATCAGCAAGCCGATCACGTTCGCACCGCGCAGCGTTTGCAGCCGGAAGATCGAGAACGGCATCAGCGGGTGCTTCGCTCGCGATTCCCAGGCCACGAACACCGCGAGCAGGCCGAGCGCGATGGCGCCGAGCCCGATCGTGTGGAACGTGCCCCAGCCCGCGTTGTTGGCATCCACGAGCGCGTAGACGAGCAGCGCCAGGCCGCCGGTGACGAGCACCGCGCCCTGGAAGTCGAAGTAGCGGTGGCCCGCGTCACGGCTTTCGGGGAGCAGGCGCGGGGCCGCGGCGGCGGCCAACACGCCGATCGGCACGTTCACGAACAGCACCGCCTCCCAGCCGACCCACTGCGTGAGCACGCCGCCGAGCAGCACGCCCGCGGCGCCGCCCGAGCCGGCGACGGCGCCCCAGACGCCCAGCGCCCGGTTGCGCTCAGCGCCCTCGCTGAAGATCGTGGTCACGAGGGACAATGCGGCCGGCGAGATCAGCGCCGCCCCGAGCCCCTGTGCGGCGCGCGCGGCGATCAGCCACGTGTCTGACTGGGCAAGGCCGCCAAGCAGCGATGCCACCGAGAACAGCCCGAGGCCGGCCATGAAGATCGCGCGGCGCCCGAGCAGGTCGGCGAGCCGCCCGCCCAGCAGCAGGAAGCCGCCGAAGGTGAGCGTGTAGGCGTTCACGACCCAGGACAGGTTGTCTTGCGAGAAGTCGAGTGCACTGCCGATCGATGGCAGCGCGACGTTTACGATCGAGGCGTCCAGCACGATCACGAACTGTGTGAGCGCGAGGAGTGCCAGCGCCAGGTTCTTGCGGCTTTGTGTGAAGGCGAGGGAACTCATCTAATGCTCCTGGTTACGAATTTGGAAGTCGAGGTCCGGTTCCGTTTAACGGTGTCCCAGAATAGGAACCGTCGTTCCGTTTGTCAACTACAATGATCTCGGGAGCACGGTTCCTTGACATCGGGAGAACGCAGCGACCTTCGCCGCCGTACCCCTTAGTCGCCAGAGCCCACCCCTTACTTCGATGAGCACTACCGAACAGCACGCCGTCAGACAGCTCCGAGCGGACGCTCGCCGCAACCGCGAGCGCATCCTCGAGGCGGCCAAGGACGTGTTCGGCGAGCAGGGCGCCGACGCCCAGATGGACGACGTCGCCCGCAGGGCCGGGGTGGGGGTTGGAACCGTGTACCGCCATTTCCCCAACAAAGACGTGCTGATGGGCGAGCTTGTGACAGAGAAGTTCCGCACCTTCACCGAGCAGGGGCGCGAGGCGCTCGAGGAGAAGGACGCGTGGAAGGGCCTTTGCGGGCTGCTCGAGCGCACCGCCGAGCACATGTCGGAGAACGTCGCGCTCCAGGACGCGCTACGCACCACGAGCGCGGCGTTCGAGTACGCGGAGCCCGCGCGACTCGAGCTGAACGCGGTGCTGGACCGCCTGGTCAAGCGCGCTCAGCGCGAGGGCAAGCTGCGCAAGGACTTGAAGACGGATGAGATCGGCATGCTGATGGGCGGGCTCTGCGCGTCGATGAGCGGGCCGCCGCTGGTTCAGCGCGACTGGCGGCGCCATCTGCAGATCCTGATCGACGGTCTGCGCGCCCGATCTTCCTGATTCGCGCCAAACCGCATTCACTGCTACCTTCCGCAATGCAGGGCCGGGAAAATGGACTCGGCTGAAAGAAGTGCAGGCGTAGTCGCTGGATAAACCTCCGCGGAAGCGCAGCACACAAACCCGTGGAGGTAACACGGACATGCCAAACGGCACGGTTAAGTGGTTCAGCGACGAGAAGGGCTTCGGCTTCATCACGCCCGATGACGGCGGAAAGGACCTCTTCGTCCACCACACCGGCATCATCGGCGACGGCTATCGCTCGCTCGCCGAGGGTGCAAAGGTCTCCTACGACGCCGAGGCCGGCGACAAGGGACCGAAGGCAGTGAACGTCCAGGCCATCTAGGCCAGGAGTTCCGCCGTTGTCAGGGGCCCGCCATTGGCGGGCCTTTGTCGTTCGAACGGCAGCAATGACGGAGGCTCCCGAGCGTCGCTATCCACCTTCTTCACGGTATTCGTGAATAACGTGGATAGCGCGGTCGAGTCCCGCCGTTATTGCTGCCGTTCAAGTCGCGTCAAGAACCGGCCGGCGGAGGCAGAAGCTCGAGCACCCGCTCCACCGGCCTTGCCAGCACGGCACGGTCGCCGCGTTCCACGATCGGGCGCTGCAGCAGCGGCGGGTGCTCCACCATCGCGGCGATCAGCTCGTCGTCGCTCTTGCCCGGGTCGTCCAGGCCGAGCTCCTTGTACTCGGGCTCCTTCGTGCGCAGCACGTCGCGCGGGCCGACGCCCGCCTTGCGCAACAGCTCGCGGATCTTCTCCTCGGGCAGCGGATCCACGTGGTAGTTCACGCGCTCGAAGTCGATGCCGCGCTCGGTCAGCAGCGCGAACAGGCTGCGGCACGTGGTGCAGGTGGGCTTCTCGTAGACGGTCAGCTCGGCCACGCGGCCAATTTAGCCGGTCGCGGCGCCGGCCTTCTGACCCATGACCTCTGGCCCATCACCGTCGGCCCCATCAGGGTCGAGCCCGCCGTTGCCAACCACTAGCTCCCCGGACGCGACCAACCGGACGAGCTCGCTCGCGACCAGCGCGTCGAACTGCGTGCCCGCGGCGCGCTCCAGCTCGCCCAGCGCGTCGTCCATCGTCAGCGCCGGGCGGTACACGCGCGGGTAGGTCATCGCCTCTAGGGCGTCGGCGGCGGCCAGGATGCGGCTCTCGAGCGGGATCTCCTCGCCGGCGGCCCCGCTCGGGTAGCCGCCTCCGTCCCAGCGCTCGTGCAGATGCAGCACCCACTCAGCGATCTCGGTCATGCCCGCGCCCGCGATGATGTCGCGTCCGAGCTCCGAGTGGCGGCGCATCTCCTCGACCTCCGCGGGCGTCAGGGGACCCGGCTTGAGCAGGATGCCGTCGGTGATGCCGATCTTGCCGACGTCGTGGAGAACGCCCGCCGTACGGATCATGTCCACGCGCTCGGGTGGCAAGGCGAGGCTCACGGCCAGCGTGGCGGCGTAGAACGCCACGCGCTGCGAGTGGAGGTGGGTGTAGCCGTCCTTGGCGTCCACGGCACGTGCCAGCGCGTGGACGGTGCGGATCAGCGAGGCGCGCTGCGCGTGCTCCGCCTTCTCCTCCGGGGACAGGGCCTCGCCGCTGTCGGAGGAGTACACGGACACGCGGTCGCGGCCGCGCGACTTGGACCAGTACATGGCGCCGTCGGCGAAGCGCATCAGGTCCGCCTGGTACTCGGCGGCGCGCGGGTAGATGGCGATGCCGGCGCTGAGCGTGAGCGTCTCGCGGGTGGGGCCGACCCGCACGTGGGACAGCATCTCGCGCAGGCGCGACACCACGGTCTGGGCCTCCACCTCGCCGGCTCCCGGCAGCGCGATCATGAACTCGTCGCCGCCCACGCGCCCGGCCACATCGCTCGGCCGCAGCGATGACGAGATCGTGCGGGCGACCGCGATCAGCGCCTGGTCGCCCACGCCGTGGCCGCAGCGGTCGTTGATCGGCTTGAAGTGATCGAGGTCGAGAGCCACGAGCGCCACCTCGCAGCCCTCGCGCCGCGCCCGCGCGAGTTCCACGCCGAGCCGCTCCTGGAGG
>Ga0068856_100003219_pt1 | contig 16620 bp, 19 predicted proteins | sample KBSCornC62_FD_66595 | JGI IMG/M metagenome (GOLD analysis project Ga0068856, IMG submission 66595) | Corn rhizosphere microbial communities from Kellogg Biological Station, Michigan, USA - KBS Corn C6-2 | ecosystem: Host-associated > Plants > Roots > Rhizosphere > Soil ...
TCATCATTCACTTTAAAACCTGATAAAAAATTGGGTATTGCTCTGGTTGGCCTGGGTAGTTACAGTACCGGGCAGCTGGCGCCGGCTTTGCAGCACACCAAAAACTGTTACCTGGCAGGGATAGTAACCGGGCATCCGGCAAAGGCTGAAGCATGGAAGAAGCAATACAATATTCCGGATAAGAATATTTACAACTACGAGACTTACGACGAGATCAAAAATAATCCCGACATCGATATTGTCTACGTCGTGCTGCCTGTTTCGATGCACAAGGAATACACTATTCGTGGAGCACAGGCGGGGAAGCATATGATCTGTGAAAAGCCAATGGCGCTGAACGCGAAGGAATGTGAGGATATGATAGCCGCCTGCAAAAAGGCCAACAGGCTTTTGTCAATTGGTTACCGTTTGCATTTTGAACCCCACAATATGGAGATCATGCGATTGGGGCAAAAGCAGATATACGGCAAAGTAACTTCGATCGACACCGGCAACGGATTTACCTATCGCGGCGATCCAAATGCCTGGCGGCTCAAAAAAGCCATGGCCGGTGGGGGCGGACTGATGGATATGGGCATCTACTCTATACAAGGCACGCGCTATACCCTGGGGCAGGAACCCATCGCCGTAAAAGCAAGGCAGGAAAAAAAACGGCCTGACTTTTTTAAGGACGTTGATGAAACCGTTTTCTGGGAGTTGGAATTTCCGGGAGGCTTCACCGCTCATGGTAAATCAAGTTATAATAACGACTGGAGTTACCTGCATGTGGAAGCGCAGCACGGCAAGTTTGGACTGGAGCCTGCCTTTGGATATGGCGAACTGGATGGATATACGGCAAAGGGGCCGATGAATATTCCCAATATCATTCAGCAGGCTGCTCAAATGGATGACTTTGCTGAATGTGTCCGCCAGAACAAGCAATCGCGCGTGCCGGGCGAAGAGGGCTTAAAGGATATGAGGGTGGTGGATGCCATTTATCGAAGCCTGGATTCGGGTAAGAAGGAAAAGATCATTTAATGATATAAATATGACACTGGTCATTTAGCGGAGTGGCATTTCAATGTATATTTGGAGTAATGAAGATAAGCGCTTCCATATTGATCGTTTATTTCAGCTTGCTGATGTCGCAGCCCTATGTCAATGTGTGGCTCGGGCTCAGAAACAAGCAGAATAGCTGCCATCCTGCAAAAATGTGTTGTAAGGAAATGGCTAAACAGCAGCATAAGTCTGCGGCTAACCAGTCCAGCACCTGCAACCGCGATTTCTGCAATCCATTTGTGCCCTGCGGAGTTTCAATTTCGCACGGATTGCCTGTACTAAGGTTTGAAAACGCAGTATTAGAAGTTTCAAAAAACGTCAGGCCAGCAACCAACGACGCAATACTCTCCAATTACCTTTCTGATTGCTGGCGACCGCCAAATCTCTGCTGATCATCCCAAATCACGCTAAAGAGATCAGGTAAATTATTTCAAAATTTAAGTATCTAATAAAATGAAAAAGATAAGCTTAAGCGCTTTGGCTATCGTTTTAGCCTGCGCTACCGCATTTGGCAATGGCTATGTCGCTAAGACCGACACCACGCAAACTAAAAAAGAATGCGCCGGTCAGTGCCGCAAGAATATTAAAACAGGTACCTGCAGGGATAAAAAAATGTGTTCAGATATGAACAGCTGTCGCAATAGGTGTTCGTAACATCGATCAATAATAGAAACGGCCCCAAAATGGGGCCGTTTTGTTTCTAAGCGAGTTTTGTTTATTTATCCGGTTTGCCAGCTTTTAGTGTTTCTTTTGTCACACCGCAATCGAGCATCTTCTTACCTAAATAAGGATTTTTGATCGATGTGGATTCGCTGACCCATGATTGTTTGGCCATCGGACAATACTGTTTGTAAAGCGCCTGGTCATTGTCTTTAAATGATTTCAGCAGGTCGTAGAGGTTGTTGGAAAGACTGCCGAAATGCTCACGCTGATGAGCAATATCGTTCGACACGCTGATGTGCTCACCGTCGAACCGCAGCTTCTCGCCATATTTCTGCCACGATTGCTTTTGGTCGGCGCTCATTTTGTCCGGCGATACTTGTTTCAGGGCATCGGTGAATTTTTTGGCAGCGTCGTTGGCGGCTTTGCTGTCGTCGGCTGCAAGTGCGTTTTTAAGATCGAGATAGTTTTTAACGGCCTGGTTAATGGCATGGCGCACGTCCATGGCCCTGGCCTGTAGTTGTGTTGCCGATATGAATAATATCACTGCGGCTATGTATTTGATTGCTTTCATAAAATTATGTTCTAGTCAAATTTACAAATTAATTGCGTCTGATGATCCTCGAATCGAACGTCGGCGAAAGGATGATGGATGTGTTGGTTTCGCCAATTAGTTGCAACTGGCCTATAACTGCTTCCAGTCTGCGTGTTGTGGGTGCCGACACCTTCATGATGACGCAGTTGTTGCCTGTAATGTTGTAACATTCTACCACCTCGGGTATTTCGCTAATACGTTTTGCTGCGGCAGCATGGGTCATGTTTGATTTGAGCGTAATAAAGGCGTTAACCGTCAGGCCGATCTTATCGGTGTCTACCAAAGCGCGGTAACCGGTAATGATGCCCTCATCTTCCATTCGTTTAATGCGCTCGGCAATGGCCGGCGCACTTAAGCCAACCCTGCGTCCAATTTCGGTGATAGAAAGCCGGGCGTCCAGTTGGAGCTCTTCCAGGATGTGGGCGCTCAGATCGTCGAGAGGTTTGTAATTTAAATTTTTATTCATAAAAAAACTTTGAATCCAAAGAAAGCGACCTCAATTACCTTCTGAACATGAAATGCAGTCCGGTTGTTGCAGCCTAGCTTTGATATCAAACTTAAACAGCATGAAAAAAATATTTATGATAGCGGCTCTGCTTGGCTCTTGTGTAATCGGTAAGGCGCAAAATAATAAAAATTTAATTCCTCAAATATTTGAACCTGGGGTCATCAGCAAAGGCGACTATGAATCGCACGGAACGTTTACGCCCAGTGGCGACACGCTATACTTTATCAAATGTAGTTACGATCTTAAAATATCCGCTATTTGCGTCTCTTACAAAAAGAATGGCAAATGGACCGATCCTGAAGTTGCGTCATTCTCGGGAAAATATATGGACGCCGATCCTTTTGTCGCGAAGGATGGCCAAACGTTGTACTTTATGTCGAACCGCCCGCTAAAAGACGGTGACCCGGTGAAAGATGACACCGACATCTGGAAGGTTGTTATGACCAAAAATGGGTGGAGTGCCCCAATTCGGCTGGATGCGCCAATAAATAGTGATCAGGACGAATACTATCCCACACTGGCCGATAACGGCAACATCTATTTCGGATCGACACGAGGCGGCGGCAAAGGTGGCAGTGATATCTGGTACTGCAAGTATAAGGACGGCAAATACCAATCTGCTGAAAACCTTGGGGACGCCATCAATACACCCTTTAACGATTACGAAGCATTCATCGCTCCGGATGAATCCTATTTGATCTATAATTCGAGTCAGCCAAATGGTTTAAAAAATCTCGATTTTTATATCAGCTATAACCAAAATGGTGTTTGGACAAAGGCTAAGAAGCTTCCTCCGCCTATCAGTTCAAATTCGATCGACTGGTCGCCAAAAGTAACACGCGATGGCAAATGGTTCTATTTTGGAAGCACCAGGAGCACAGGCCCCGTGATACCGCAACATGCCGATAATATGCAGCAGCTTGATCAAAAGTTAAGAAGCGCGAATAACGGTTTATCTGACATCTACATCGTCGATTTCAAAGTAATTAAAGACTTGAAATGACCAATACGTAAGGAGCCGCTAAAATAAATCTGCTATTTTTGCGGCCATGCAAGCAGATACCTCACTCAAAAATCAATTCGACAGTATAATTTTCGACCTCGACGGAACCCTTTGGGACTCGACAGGTAATGTGGCCCTGGCCTGGGAAAAAGCCAGAACAGAAGTGGATGATGAAGTAGAGCCCATTACCCGCGAACGCGTTCGTTCGATAACGGGTATGGCTTATGATGTCATTTTCGAAGTGTTGTTGCCGGATATGGATGTAGAAAGACGCAACTATTTTAAGGCTGTTTGCGCACAAAGCGAGATTGATACCCTGGCCGAGTTTGGCGGCGATCTTTATGCTGGTTTAGAGGAAACCATCAAATACCTTGCAGGTAAATACAAACTATACATCGTTAGCAACTGCCAGAGCGGGTATATCGAAACTTTTTTGAGTCATTGCCCCGTTGCTGACTACTTCCTTGGTCATCAGTGTTATGGCACCAAAGGGCAACCTAAGGCTGAGAATATTAAAGACATAGTAAAAGATCATGACCTGGAGGCTCCGGTTTACATTGGCGATACCACCGGCGATCGCGACTCGGCTGCTAAAGCCGGTGTGCCTTTTATTTTCGCATCCTATGGTTTTGGCAAAGTTGAGGAGGGGAAGATTGCAACGATAGATTCATTTGGGGAATTGAAGGGGTTGCTGTAATCAACTTTTTATTGCCGCCCCTGCGCCAACCGCCTCGCGCCATGCAATTGCTACTTCTCCGAAACAACCGGAAATTGGTTGATATAAAGATTTTGCTCCAGCACATCCAGCATAAACCGGGCAACATTAAGGCGACTGATGGCTAGCGATGGCTTGGGCTGATTGTCTAAAGTGACTTTGATTTCCTTGTTTTTATGCGAATCTGTCAATCCAACGGGGCGCACAACGGTCCATTCGACATCAGATACTTTCAACATTTCTTCCTGTCGTTCGTGATCAAAGTAGGGGTATTTGATATTACTGTGGTCGATAAGCCAGCGAAACCAAAAGGGAATATCTCCACGGGTTTCGGCTACACCCCAGGCTGTGGTTATAATGATGCGCTTTATATGGTTTTCGGCCGCGGCCTCAAGGATATTCTTCATTGATAATGACAGAAAGTCGGCGCTGGTACGCAAATCGGCCCAGGGATAATCGGATGTGCGTGAAATATTGAGAGCACTCAGAATAGCGTCACAACCCTTCATAGCTTCCGACACGGTGTATTTATTCAGGGGCGTCCCTTCATGAACGTCCAACAATTTTGGATCGGTTTTCAGACGGTATTCGTGACTGACAACGACGCTTACCTGGTGCCCTCTGCTTAACGCCTCATCTACAAGCAATCGCCCCAGTCTTCCGGTCGGGCCTAGTATCAGAATATGCATTTAGGTTTGTTGTATTACAATAATAAATAATGCGCCACGTATTTACAGCATGTCGCCTTATTTTTACCAACAAATCTTAATATAATCGGTTTCAGGGCTTACCCCGCGGCCAGCATGGGGTTCTTAACTTCTTTGTCGAAGTTTTCCATCATCAACACTGCCGCGCCAATCAGTTCGGCGTCAAAACCAAGGTCAGAGATAAGCAGTTCAGTGCTTTCTGCCAGGCGCGGGATGCAATATTTGTGCAGCGCCTGCTGAATAGGGGCAAGCAGTATCTTACCTGCCCGTGCACCACGACCGCTCAGCACAATGGCTTTAGGATTCATGATGTGGATCAGGATAGCCAACGCCTTGCCAATCTTGTAACCCGCGTCGGTCAGCAATTCGATTGCAAACTGGTCGCCGTTACCTGCTGCCTCCATGATGGCCTCGCCTAAAGCTTTTGAAGGTTGTATATCGGTGGTCTTAAGACTGGTTACACGTCCACGGCGAATGCCCTCTATCGCTTTTTCAACCACAACCAGCATAGATGCCGCCGATTCAAGGCAACCCCGTTTGCCACACACGCACAAAGTATCATCTTCCGACAGCGGAATATGACTCAACTCGCCGGCCAGGCCATTGTGGCCGCGATAGATCTCGTCCTTTACGATCATGCCGAGGCCAATTCCCCAACCCAGGTTTACCACCATTACGTCCTTTTGAGCTTTGGCAATGCCAAATTTCTGCTCGGCCAGCGCTATCAGGCTGGAGTCGTTATCGATATAGGTAGGTAAGCCGGTTTCCTCGCTCAGATATCCGGTCAGGCTTTTGCCGCCGGCATCCAGGTAAGTATAATTTATGCCTTCAACCACATTAACAAAGCCCGGCATTCCTATGCCTATCCCGGCTATCCTTTCCCGTGTTATCGGTGATTTATCTATATACCGGTTGATATTTTGTACCAAAATGCTCAGCGCGTTCGGGTTATTCAGGAGCTTCAGATCGAGCAAAAGCGATTCTGCTACCGGATGATTAAACAGGTCGAGCAACTGGATGCGGGTCGACAGCTGGTCCATGGCAATGGCCAGGATGTACATCGCGTCAGGCTTGATCGAATAAAGCAAGGGCCGACGGCCACCGCTGGATGGAGCATAACCCTGCTCTACCACAAAACCCTCGGCTATCAGCTCGTTGATGGCCTTGGCAATAGACGGAATGCTTTTGTCAAATAGTTCGCTTAATTCGGCGCACGACATGGCTTTATCGAAATAAAGCCTTTTAATGATCATATTTTTTAACTGGGAGCCTTTAATCGCGCTCTTAGGTTTAATCTCCATCCCGATAATCGAGGTTTAACTTGGCAGGGTATGCCGCGGTCTATACTTTTTAAATTATTTATAAAAGTATATAAATAGGAGACAAACTACAAATACAGTAATTTTTATGTTGAAAAATTTAAAGCTTTTTATTTCCTTAACAATTTAAATGCATGCCCCGTCCACTCATTATTTCTGAACCCCGGAATGCACCACAACAGGCATAGCGGTTCGATGGCCCTTGCAGCTTCCACGGCGCCCATGTCCTCGGTATCGAAACCGAAAAGGGTGTTGATCTCAGTTACTTCTTTCTTTGCCCCATCACTGTTGCCGCAGATAAACATGGTGGGTTTTATTCCGCCAAAGTCGGGATTCACCATCAAATCGGAACCGACAGAATTATAAGCTTTGACAAAATTGGCTTCCGGAAATTCTTTTTGCAGCGCTTCCATCAGCGATTGATTGATAGAGGTAAAGAATCTTAGTACACCATTTTCCGGCGGCATACCATCGATAGGGTTACAGGTATCAATAACGGTTTTCCCGTTAAGATCGCTAGCGTCCGCGTGATCAAGTACCGTACGGGCAGCGTCGCCTTTAACGGCTAGCACCAAGATATCCCCAAAGGCAGCCGCATCGGCAAATGAGCCGGTGGATGCATTTTCGCCGTTCTGATTTTTCCAGTCATCGAGTTTTTCAGGGTGGCCGCTGCCGATACAAACTTTGTATCCGTATTTAATAAAACCGCTTCCGAGGGTGGTGCCGACCGTGCCCGACCCTAAAATTCCTATGTTTTTCATGTGATTGATATCTAAATGGTTATGCTAAGTTATTGATAAAATAAAGTTTGATAAAAACCTTTACTTTTATATTAACAACCAATAATTTTTGCCTTATGAGAAGAAATGTTTTTTTGCCGGTTTTTGTTTTGATCTGTTTGTGCACAGTTGACAGCTTTGCGCAAAAACCGCTCAAATTTTCGAAGATACCTTATCCCTTAAACTGGGAAAATAAACCAATAAGTTTTTCGGTCAATGCCGATAATATCCAGATTGAGGCCGGCGAAAAAACAGACATGTTTCGCGACCCCAACGTGACTTATAATACCGATAATGCGCCCAAGTTGTTTTTTACACCCGATAATAATTTCATCCTCACGGCCTGCATCGAACACCATTTCGCGAGTAAGTGGGATGGTGGCGCTATTGTTTTGAAAGCCGATAACCTGAACTGGATCAAATTTTGTTTCGAGAAGGATTACACCGGGCAGCACCGGGTCGTGAGTGTGGTGACCAACAATATTTCGGACGATTGCAACTCCGTAGCCATCAACAGCGACAAGGTATTTTATAAAATGTGCAAGGCCGATAATGTGATCACCCTTTACTTCTCGCAGGATGGAAAAAAATGGTTTTTGGTAAGACACTTACAGTTTAATGCCAAAGGACCACTGCACCTCGGCTTTTTGGCCCAATCGCCAACGGGAAAGAATAATAAGGTGACTTTTTCCAACATCACTTACTCGAGCAGGAAGATTAAAGATCCGTATGCTGGGGAATAATTGGGGCTAAAGTTATTTGAAATAACTCTTATACTCATTCTCCGCATCGGTAACATCAACGATATGAGGCGGTTTTGCAGGATGAAAGAAAAATAGCGTGCTCACCGCCTGGAGTGTGTCAACTTTGACGATCGTTATCGCTCCATTATTCTGAACGAACTTAATGAACTTATAATTTGATGATTCCATCAAGGGCAGCTTCTTTTGTCGTATTATGGAATCAGCAACAGATTGGTAATATGCACCATCTTCGGCATAAGCTTCGATAGTAGTATCGCCATATTTCTTTTTATTCTGCTCCAATGCTGCTGAATCTAATTGCACCTCCACAGCTATTTTATGGTCAATTACAAGCGTATCTGATTTGGAGTTTTTATGATTAATGATCGCGGCAGATTTCTTTCCTTTTAAGTTCCTGGGCGGTTCAGTGCTGCAACCAACAAAAGTTGATACAAAAAAGAAAATGAAGAGGTATTTAATATTCATAAATAAATTCAGGCTGGTTTGGAATCGTATGTGACAGATTTGGCTAGTCTTTAATTTGCTCCTCCAATGCTTTTTTTACTTCGACAGCCAATGAATCAGCTTTTTTATAGCCGTTAAGCAACTCGTTCCGGTTGTGGATGCGCAACAGCAGGTTATTGCCAAACTCAGCATCAGTCGAAAGTGATTTTAGTTGCTGCTCATTGATGCCATGATTGCCAATATTACCCATGGCAAAGTGTTTGAAAAAGTAAGGTCCCGTAATAACGACCGTTGCTTCTTGTTCGGCGTTCTGGGCTTCTTTGATATTCTGCGCCATGCTATAATAGGAGAATAGGAGGTTTTTCAGGCGGATATCTTTTAAAAGGCGCAAATTGCCAGAGTTCTTAAGATCAGAAAAGGTAGCATCGCTGGTGATAAACTTGGGTCGTGCTAAAATATTTTGGAGGTCCGAATCGGCTTTTGCGGGGGAAAGGGGGTCGGTATTAGGCTGTTTGATAAAATTCAATAGCTCATTTCCGTTGGTTAAAATAACCCGTGTATTGTCGATGCTGTATTTTAAAGATTGCTGGTCGGCATTAATATCCGCCAGCAGGTTCTTTTGATATACTCTTTCCAGCTCAGCTTCTTTGCTGTTATCACGCCATTGTTCAACAGCAAAGGTGATCCAGATACCAATGATGATCACTAATACCTCGATCAGGTAAGCGGGCCACATCTCCAAAAGCAGTTCCGTTACCCGGTTGTGCTTTTTATGCGCCGTTTCGCCGGACTTTTTTGCCGGATGATGTTGTTGCCGTTTGATGCGCTCTTCCATGAGTCTTAGCCAGGACATCGGTTTATGTATCTTGGTGGAAATTAGTAAAATATACTGTAAAAGAGACCATCTTTAGAAATCAAATCCTATGCATGGTGCCCAAAATATTTTGCCGTACTTGCTCTGTGCTCTTCGTGTATATCTCTGCGCACTTTGTGGTTTAAATTTAACCACAGAGCACTAAGAAGGCACAAAGTTCACAGAGACAATATTGCTAAGGCAACAGCGCAAAACCCAAAAAAATCCTTCGGACTTCCGGACTTGCCGACTTTCGGACTATTTCTCCACCTCAAACTCTTTCTTCAATTTAATATCCTCAGAAGATTGACCTATCATTACCTGAAACTTACCGGGCTCGACGGTCCAGTTCATGTTTTTGTCAAGGATGGCCAGGTCATCAGGATGGAGGGTAAACTCAACTGTTTTCTTTTCGCCGGGTCCAAGCGTGATGCGTTCAAAACCGCGCAGGTCGTAATCGTAAACGGTTACGTCGCTTAGTTCCTGTTTCAGATATAGTTCGATCACGTCGTCGCCTTTGCGTTTACCGGTGTTGGTTACGTCGACGGTTACTTTAATGTCTCCCTGCTGGTGCTCTTTTTCCGGCGATACCTGCAAATTGCTGTAATCAAAACTTGTGTAACTCAATCCATATCCAAACGGATATAGCGGACCGTTTACATAAGTTTTACCCCAGCCGTTCCGGCCGCCCTGGTCGTCCTGTGATCCCGGTTTGAACGGGAAGTTGAATTCGATTTGCCCTACGGTTTTCGGGAAGGTGATAGACAGCTTGCCGCCCGGGTTATAATCGCCGAAGAGTGTTTCGGCCACTACGCGGCCGCTCTGAGGACCGGGGAACCAGGCTTCCAGAATGGCAGGCACATACTTGTTTTCCCAGTTAACGGTAAGGGGCTGCCCGTTGATCATCACCATCACCACCGGCTTGCCTGTGGCCTGCAAAGCCTGTATCAGCTTCAACTGGTGGCCGGGCAGATTTAAGCCGCTGCGCGAAAGACTTTCGCCCACCTGGTTTTCAGTTTCGCCAACCACGGCGATTATCACATCAGATTGTTTGGCCAGGTTAATTGCCGAATCGATTCCTGCCTGTTCCTGCGCGGTTAATGGATAATCGATGATCTCGCTTTCGGGCCAGTTGGCGTCGATTACATCGCAGCCTTTGGCATAGCTAACTTTGGCGCCCGCACTCATGTAATTGGTTATTCCTTCCAAAATGCTGGTAGTAGGATTGTGCGAAGGCCCGTAACGGCTGGTGGCATAACTTTTTGCCGCAGCCAACGGCCCGGTTACCAATACATTTTTGAGGGATGACTTATTCAGCGGCAGCAAATTGTTCTCGTTTTTAAGCAGCACCATGCTTTCGCGGTTCATTTGCAGGCCCATGGCTGCTGCCTGTTCGTTGTGCACGATCTTGTCGGCGGCTTTGGTGTCTTCTACATAGGGATGATCGAACAGGCCCAACTGAAACTTAACGCGCAGCACATCTGCCACGCGGCTGTCGAGTAGTTTCATGGATACTTTGCCCTCTTTCACCAGCTCGCGCATAGGCATAATGTAGGTTTGCGGCATGGTAAAATTGGTCCGTACATTTAGCCCGGCTTCTATTGCTTCGCGCACAGCATCCTTGATAGAAGATGCTACGTGATGCTTACTATACAAATATTCTACAGCTTCACTATCCGAAACCACATACCCGGTAAAACCGAATTTTTGGCGAAGTAGCTCGGTCAGAAAATAGTAGCTGCCGGTAATAGGCTCGCCGTTCCAGTCGTTATAGCTGCTCATCACGCCCATGGGATGCGCCTCCTGGATCACCCGGCGGAAAGGGTAGAGGTACAGTTGGTACATTTCGCGCGGTGCTACATGCGGGTCGGTACGGTCCGAGCCATCGCGACCACCCTTTGGCACGCTATATACGGCAAAATGTTTTAAGGTGGAAGCGACGCCTTCTTCCTGCACGCCGAGGCACATTTGTTTACCTAATTCGGCGATAAGGAACGGGTCTTCGCCATAACTCTCCTCCACACGGCCCCAACGCTGATCGCGGGCGACGTCCAGTATTGGTGTGTAAATATTGGTATAACCAAGCGCCTTCGCTTCGCGGCCTACTACCTGCCCGGCCTGGCGCACCAGCGGCCTGTCCCACGTACTGCCAATGCCGATCGGGGCAGGCAACGATGTTGCTCTGTCATGATTCAAACCATGAATACCCTCATTTGTAAAATCGACCGGAACGCCCATCCGTGTTTGCTCAACAAACCAGCGTTGGATGGTATTGATCGCCGCAGCATGCTTACTGAATGGATAGGAATATTGGGTAGGGGCAGCATCAGTGTGCGAGGTAAGGTTATTTAATTCTTCATCGATATTGGCGATGCCATCCTTCCAAACCTCATTCTTCCACGATTCCGCTGGCATTTCTTCTTTCAAAACCCGCTTGTACCCATATAAGGTAGCTAACTGACAAGTTTTTTCTTCCACGGTCATCTGGCTCAGCAGATCGGCAATACGCTTTTCTATGGGCTGTGATGGATCCTCGAAAACGTCCATCTTGCCGTTCTTGTTAAAATCGATCCAGCCTTTGTGGTAGATGTTCTTTTGTTGAGCTGTTGTGTAGAGTGGCAGTAGCAGTAGCAGTGGCAGTATTTTTTTCATGAGGGGAGAAAAATAGGTTGCTTCAAATATAAAGTTGATTTCGAATTTTTATTAAATTCATGTAGTAAAGTTACATATGCAATCCGTCGCCAAAACACCACAGGAGTACATCGACTCCCTGCCGGCCGATCGTCGGGAGGCGATTTGTAAAATACGTGAGGCAATCCTCAAAAACCTTCCGGAAGGCTTTGAGGAAACCATCGGCTATGGCATGCTTGGCTATGTGGTGCCCCATTCCATTTATCCCAAAGGCTATCATTGCAATCCCAAGGTGCCCTTGCCTTACATGAACCTCGGATCGCAGAAGAATTTTGTAGCCTTGTACGCGACTTGCATTTACGGCAGCACCTCCCTGCACGACTGGTTTGTTGGTGAGTATCCCAAACATTGCCGCACTAAGCTTGATATGGGTAAGGGCTGTATCCGTTTCAAAAAGCTCGATGATATCCCCTATGAACTGATAGGACAGCTGGCCGCAAAACTTACCGTGCAGCAATGGATAGACATCTGCGAAAACGTGTTTAAAAAATAATTCCCGGCTTTATTGGCATCAGTATTGATTTATCCACTACGCCGGATATGGCGGCGCCTTCGATATGCTCAAATACCTCGCTTTCTTAGTTTTCTTTCATTGGGGGTCGTATGATCTTCAAACACCTGTACAAAATAGTGACCAGATATGCGGAAAATGGATGTCCGCCGAAAAAAATTTAGAGGTGCAGGTTTACAAAACAGGTAAAGATTTCAAGGCGAAAATAGTTTGGTTTAAAGGCGAGCCCGGTAACCCGATGCAGAACTGGCGCGATGTACATAATCCGAATCCCAAACTACGCTCTCGTAAGGTATTGGGAATGGAGGTGCTCAACGGCCTCGAGTATGATGCCGATGATAACTCGTGGGAAGACGGTACCGTGTATGATTCTAAACACGGTCACACGTGGAATGCGGCCGCTTATATCGATAAAAAAGGCATTCTGCACGTTCGTGGTTACTGGCACCTGAAGATATTGGGCAGGACGCTTATCTTTAGGAGGGTTTAACTTTATGTTGAAAATTTTTGTTAATAAAAATAACCTATATTGAGATTGTTTTGTCAAACCTGTGTCATAGACTGTTCGTATAATAGGTATGCTTAAATGTTTGGTGTTATTATTTTTTGTCTACTTCGGCTACAATACCCCCAAAAATATTGCGCCCGATTGCGACCGCGTATGCGGTAAGTGGATGTCGTCGCAGAACAACCTTATTGTTCAGGTTTATAAGAACGGCGACCAGTTCAAAGCAAAAATTGTGTGGTTTCGCGACCACGTTTTGCCCATGGAGGATTGTTGTGATAAACATAATCCCGACCCCACATTGCGTACCCGTAAAATAGTTGGCCTCGACGTGCTGAACGGTCTGCGCTATGATGCCGACAGCCAATCATGGGAAGATGGCATGATCTACGACGCAGAGCAGGGCAAAGAATGGAACGCCTCGGCTTATATCGATAAGGAAGGCCTGCTTAAAGTGAAAGGCTATTGGCACATTAAGCTTATTGGTCGCACCATGACTTTTAGGCGGGTGCTTTGATGAGGTCGGAGGTCTGATGTCGGAAGCCAGAGGTCGGCTTTGAGGCTTCGCATTTGACTTATCGTACAAAAAAAACGCACCCAACCGGGCGCGCTCTCAGACTTAATAGTATATAATAGTTAATGTGTATCAGTTGAATTTCACATCTGACTTCGGATATCTGACATCGGACCTCCGATCTCAGACTTCTTAATTAGCTTTGCCGAATTCGCCGGAAGCTTTGAAGGCAACTTCATCGCCCAGCATTGGGGAACCGAATTTGCTGCCGAAGTTGAAGTCGGAACGTTTAACGGTACCGGTAACCTGGAAGCCTGCGTCAGGAGCTTTGGTCATTGGGTTGGTGATAGTACCGCGGTACCAAAGATCAAAGGTAACCGGTTTGGTTACTGCACCCAGGGTGAGGTTGCCATTTACTGTATAATGGTTTGAGCCGGCAGGTTTGATAGAAGTGCTGGCGAAAGTAAGCGTTGGATATTTAGCTGCATCGAAAAAATCTGCGCTTTTCAGGTGTGCGTCGCGTTGATCGGCGCCGGTATTTACTGAAGCGGTTTTAGCAGTAAAAGATACTTTGGCATCGCTGAAATCGGGCTTTGTGGTAACGATAGAAGCTTCAAAATCTCTGAATGTACCGTCAACATCAGATACAGCAAGGTGAGTAATGGTAAAAGTAAGGTGCGAATGTGCTTTATCAACATTCCAGGTACCTTGTGCGAAGGTTGCAACGCTAAATAAAGTTGCGGCAAATAATAAAAATGCTTTTTTCATTGTCTTTTTTGATTGTATTAGTGCTCTTGTAAAAATTATAAACAAAGGTAAAAATAATAAATGTTTAAACATGTATTATATTGGTCTGGCGATTGTCATATTTTGTCTAGCGGATAAGTAGGATTTATTTGAGGGTTGGGAGGAAAGCCGGTTTTAAATTAGTCACGAGTCGCGTTTGCGCGGCGCTTGCTGCCCGTCAGACTCGCGCCAGGGTTGGCGGCTACCAATAAATTTTCCTGGAAAGTACAAATTCACAAATGATGATTTCCGTTTCCAGTTCGATAAATACAATGGTATATTTTTTCTTATAAGGGATGCACTTGTAACCCATTAAATCTCTTTCGGGGTCGCGGCATGTTCGATAGCGTTTCCGTTCATCAGCTAATTTGGTAATAAAATCATAGGCGTCATCGGTAAATTTTTCTGCTGTAGCCAGAAGCCCCTCTCCTTCAAGGAACCATGATATGGCGGCTATGCTTTCGGCTGCTGACTCCCTGATGGTTATTTTTCGGAAGCCCATTTCCTGATTAGCTTTTTGCTGTAAGCCCTGGCTTCTTCTACTGTGAAAGTCTTTTCAGGTTTCCATTTCAATGCAGCATTCCGTTGCAATTCCTCGTATTCCTGCTCAGGAATAAGCACATATTTTTTATTGTCAATCGTCAAATGTGTCATCACTTACCGGCGTTGTAAACAAATCTACAAAAAATAGAGATCAGTTCTACATTTTGGACAACGATGCGGATTTGATGGCCAAGGAAAGCCCGGTTCTAAATTAGTCACGAGTCGCGTTTGCGCGCCGGCGGTCCTTCAGACTCACACCAGAGGTTGGATTCGTCGTGACCGCTGAGTTATTTTAATGTTTAAACTTCTAATTCGGCAGATGACCTTTAAGAAACTTTTCCAATTCCTCATATGAACCATATTTTTTTATCATTTCCCCCTTATTATTAAGCAAAAACGTAGTGGGAAAATCACGAATAGATAATTTTTTAGCCTCCATTCCATTTTCATCTAAATATTGCGGCCAGGGGATTTCATATTCCTTAATTCTTCTTTGCCATACAGGTACATCTTTAGTTTTGTCTGTTGAAATACTTATAATTTCAAATCCTTTAGAATGGTACGCCGAGTACAATTTTTTTAATGAAGGAAGCGTATCTAAACAAGGCCTGCAACGGCTGAACCAATAATCTATCAGGATATACTTTACTTTAGGTAGGGTAAGTTTTTGTTCTTTGAGTTCGGTAGTCTTGACGTCAAAAACCGGAAATTTCTCTTTTTCCTTTATTTTTGCATCATTCATATCATCATTTAATATTTTCCAGGGTCTTGAATTTTTTACATCAACAGAAAAATATTTTAGTATTTGCTGTCGTAATTCGGATTGGCCAAGCAGACTGAACCTTTCAATAAGACTCCATAAAGCCACATAGGAGTGAGGATATTTTACGACATAATTAAATAACAGCGTGTCGTATTTCGGTTCCTTATCGTTCACCAATTCAAAGAAATCATTTGATTTACAATCATATAGTTTATTTTTAGTGAAAAAGGGAACAAATCTGCCGGAATACTCGTCGGCTGTTTTGCCGTTTAATTCGTTGCATTCGTCTGAGGTATAATTGGCGATAATAGAATTAGTAGATGCGTCAATAAAAAATTCGCCTAGTCTCCAAACCCGTATATTTTTATCGCTTGCGAAAACGATCCTAAACATGTGAGGATAGGTCAGGTTCGTTTTAATGAGAAATTTATTATCAGTGAGTTTTGAATATAGGGATGCTTTCTCATAGTACTTGCTGTCAATTACACCAGTATTGAAATAGATGGAATCATCTGCAATTGATATATTGGCAACCTCACCTTTGATTTGTATATTATTGGAGGGGCCCTGTGCATAAAGGCTATTAAAACTGAAAATAAAAATTAGCAGTATGAGGCTTTTCAACATATAACACAATTTAATAGGTTGGCTTATTTAGCCAACCTATATTATAACCAGTGACAAATTGTTTATAACCATTGGTAATGGTTAATGGGAGGAATTACTCCTGATCTGTCAATGTAAACTAGGCTTGACAGCATGAGCTGCAATACCCATCTTATCCAAAAAATCAATAAGGGAAGTAAGGGCCGGATAATCCGGATGGGTAGTAATCTCTTCTTTACAATAATTTTCATTAATCTTATTACCGCACAACGACTAATATATAACCTTTCACTTTTCAAATCAAAGGTTGAGTTGG
>Ga0068856_100003220_pt1 | contig 16620 bp, 14 predicted proteins | sample KBSCornC62_FD_66595 | JGI IMG/M metagenome (GOLD analysis project Ga0068856, IMG submission 66595) | Corn rhizosphere microbial communities from Kellogg Biological Station, Michigan, USA - KBS Corn C6-2 | ecosystem: Host-associated > Plants > Roots > Rhizosphere > Soil ...
GAATCGCACTCTGTACGACGCATCGGTGTTGTGGGAGACGGAGCTGCCGCCGGTGCATTTCTGGTGGTTCTCCGAAGCGGGCATCGCCTCCCTCGCGGCGCGCTGTGGCGCGACGGTGCGTTTCATCGATTTCACGGCGTATCAGCGCGTGCAGCCGCTCTATCTTCCACCGCTGCCGTCCGATGCACCGACGCGCTCCTCGAACCTGACGGCGGCACTCGCGCCAACCGAGGGGGCGCGGGCGGCGCGGCAGCGCGGCCGCCTGGGGACCGCCATCCCGTGGATCAGGACGAATCGCCTCGTGCAGCGCCTGCGCGGCAAACGTCGCGTTGCGGGGCCGCGGCGCACGGTGATGTGCGCGATCCTGGAACCGTTCGCCGGCGGCGCCGATGGAAGACGCTGAGCTCGCGGTATCGCCATTGGCCGGCTCGCCCAGCGAACATCTGCTGAGCCGCCGCACGCTCGTGCACAACGCCGCGGTGTTGACGGCGGGGCAGGGGCTGGGACTCATCGCGCCGCTGATCGTGGTGCCGTACATCGCGCGCGTGCTCGGGCCCGCGGGCTGGGGTCCGGTGCTCATGGCCCAGGCGCTCGCGAATTGGGTGTGGATGATTCTTGAATTTGCGTTTGATCTTTCAGGATCTCGCGAGGTGGCGCGCTCCCGGCTGCGGCCGGAGTCGCTCGCCGGCGTGGTGCAGGCCGTACAGAGCGCGAAGGCGCTCCTCATCGTCACCGTCGTGCCGGTCGCGTTCGTCGCCGCCTGGCTCATCCCGACGCTTCGCGTGTCGCCGCCGCTCGTCGTGTCTGCGCTCGCGTACGCCGTGTTTCGAGGACTGAGCCCGCTCTGGTACTTCCAAGGCGTGGAGCGCGTGCGCGGCGCGGTGGCGATCGACGGCGTCTCGCGCGTGCTCGCCGCCTTGGGCGTCTTCTGGTTCGTGCGCCGGCCGACGGATGGCTGGATCGTGCTCGCGCTCCAGGCGATCTTCGCGGGCGGCTCGACGGTCTGGCTCACCGTCCGCCTGTCGGCCGACGTCGGGCTCAGCTTCCCCTCGATCACCGAGGGGTGGCGGATGCTTCGCGAGACGTTCACGGTGTTCGCCTGCCGGGCATCGTCGGGCGTGTACATCCAGGCGAACGCACTCATCCTCGGCACCATCGCGCCGGGAGCGGTGGGATTCTTTGGCGGGGCCGAGCGACTGATCCGGGCGGCGATCAACTTGCTGCAGCCGATCAACGCCGCGGTCTTGCCGCGCGTGAGCTTTCTGCAAGGAAGCGACACCGCCGCGGCGGATCGGATGGTGCACCGGAGCTTCCTGGTCATGGGCGCGATCGGCGGCATCATGGCGATCGTGGCGGCGGCGTGCGCGCCGATCCTCGTGCACGTCCTCCTGGGTGCGCAGTACAACGCCGCGATCCCGCTGCTTCGACTGATGGCGGTTCTCCCGCTCCTCGCCGCGATCAACGGGGTGCTCGGCATCTTCTGGGCAATTCCGTTCGGTCACGAACGCGGATTGCTCGCTGCCGTGGTCGCCGCGGGCCTCGCCAACGTGGGGCTCGCGATCGTACTCGTGCCGCGTATGGGCGCGGCCGGCATGGCGATCGCCGCCGTCGCCGCCGAGGTCGTGGTCTTCGGCGTACTCATCGCGGCGTACGCGAAGCGATGACCGAGATCGTCGATATCATCTGCTCCGTGCTGAACGGCGAGCGGTATCTGGACCAGTTCCTCGAGAGCCTCTCGACGCAGACGCACGCCGATTGGCGTCTGTGGGTCCGCGATGATGGCTCCTCGGACCGGTCGATGGAGATCGTAGTGGCGCGTGCGGCCGCGGACAGCCGCGTGCGCATTCTTCACGTCGGTGGTCCGCGCCTCGGAATCGCGGGCGCGTATGGCTGGCTGCTCGAGCGTGCACCCCGCGACGCCCACGTGATCATGACCGCCGACGTGGATGATGTGTGGCTGCCGCACAAGATCGAACGCACCTTGGACGCGATGCGGCGCGCGGAATCCGGCTGGGGTTCGGCGACTCCCATTCTGGTGCACACCGACCTCACGGTGGTGGACGAGCGGCTCGATGTGGTGCATCACTCCTACTGGGCGCACTCTGCGCTCGCGCCGGAGCCCGCGACGTTGCGCCGGCAGATCGTGCGCAATCTGGTGGCCGCGCCGACGCTGATGATGAACGCCGCGCTTCGCGAGGCGATTGGCGCCACACCGGCGGCGGCGCTGTATCAGGACTGGTGGTACGGACTCGTGGCGCTCGTCACTGGACGGATCGTGACGGTGCGCGAGCCCACGGTGCTCTACCGGCAGCACGGCGGGAATAGCGTCGGCGCGCGCGATCCGCGAGTCGAGCTCGGTGCGCTGCTGTCGACGGTCGCGAACGCGTTCCGGGGTACACCGGAATTTCGTCGCGATCTCGAGCGGCTGGCCGGTCAGGCGCAAGCGCTGCTCGACCGCTATGGCGACCGGTTGTCGGCGAGCGATCGCGCACTCGTGTCGGGCATTTCCACGCTGCCGCGCCGGCCATTCATCGGCCGCAAGCTGGACACGCTCCGCTATCGGGTGCTGCCGGAAGAAGGCTTGCTGCGCACCATTGGCATCCTGCTCAGAGCCTGACGCTCATGACGGCGCGCCGCACTTCCACACTGCTGCGGTTTCTCGATCGCGCCGTCGGCGTGCCACTCGTTGCGGCCTGCCGGCTCCTCCCGAAACGCGGCATGCCCGATCCATCCACCGTGCGGCGTGTGGGCGTGTACAAGTCGGCCGCGATTGGCGACACGCTTCTCCTGACGGGAATCTTCGAGGCGTTGCGCGCGCGCTTTCCGAGCGCCTCCATCGCGCTGATCACGGGGTGCGACAACGCCGGAGTCGCGCCATTCTTCGAGCACGCGATCGACGAGCACGCGACGATCTCGGCGGCCCGGCCGCTTGCCGCGATCAGGACGCTCCGCTCGATGCGGTTGGATGTCCTGCTCGAATGCGGCCCATGGCCGCGAGTCGACGCACTGGTGGCCGCGCTTTCCGGCGCGCGCTACCGGGTCGGCTTTCGCGCGAAGGGGCAGGCCCGGCACTATGGGTTCGATCGCGTAGTCGAGCACTCATCGGAGCTGCATCAGCTCGAGAACTTTCGAAATCTCGCACGGGCCGTTGGCGCGACGGACTTTCCGCCGCCGCGGCTTCGCGCGCCGTGTGTGCTTGCTCCGGCGCGACTGCCGCAGGCTCCGTATTTCGTGTTTCACCCGTGGTCGGGTGGCTACATGGCCGCGTTCAAGGAATGGCCCGATGAACGCTGGCTCGAGCTCGGGGCCGCCTTGAGCGGCCGCGGGCGCGATCGGATCGTGGTCACCGGCGGCCGCGGCGACGTGGAGCGCACGGCCGCGCTGGTCTCGGCGTTCGCCGAGCTCGGGATTCCGGCGACGAATGCGGCGGGCGCGTACACGATCGCCGAGTTGAGCAACGTGCTCGCGGAAAGCGCCGGGGTGGTGAGCGTGAACACCGGCGTCATGCATCTCGGGGCGCTCATCGGCGCACGGACGATCTGCCTCGATGGCCCCACGCCGGCGAAGCGCTGGGGGCCGATCGGCCCCGCGGCGCGCTCCGTCTCGACGCCGCTCTCAGGATGCGGCTTTCTGGATCTTGGATTCGAGTATGCGAATCAGCGGCCGGACTGCATGGCGGGGATCGCCGTCGCGGACGTGGTGCGCGCGCTCGAGGAGCTCACGGGGACTTCGTCATCTTGAAATTCAGATCCAACGTCTGACCATTGGACAGAAAGATCCCGTCGAAGACGTCGATGCCGCGGCCGTGCGCGATGCTGTATCCGCCGGCTGGATAGATCTGGACGCCGAAGCCGGTGGCGCACGGAAGCGGCGACGACACGCCGGCGCCGCTCGGATCCGTGTTGTCGTATTCGACGACCGCGGTCGACGTGTAGATCGCGGCCATCGCGAGGTACACAGGATTGCCGTTCTGGTCGGTCACGTGAAAGCGGATCCGCGCACTGCATCGCTGCAGCGGGAAGCTCACGGAGTCCCGCGATCCATCGTCTACGACCAGGCCATCGTGGAACGCGTACAGCGAGTCCTGCGGCCGGGCATAGCTCTGGTAGAGCACGGGCCTGGTGATCGAAACGCCGTACGCGCCGAACGGCACGGCCTTGAACGTAGCGATCCCGGACGCGTCGGTCAGCGCGCTGTCGATTTGGCGGGTCGGGCTGTAAAGCACCGCCCTCACCCCGCTGAGCGGCGCGCCACCGGCATCGGCAACGCGGGCGACCACCGTGCCTGGGCCAATCTTGAGCAAAGTGAAATGGACCGGCGACAGGGTGTCCTTCGCGACGATCAGGTGGTCCTGAAAGTCCGTCGGCGTGCCGCCGACCAGGTGCTCGACGAGGTCGTATCCCGCGGGCGGCGTGGCGCGCACGCCATAGAATCCCTGCGGCACGCGGTTGAATTCGTAGGTGCCGCTCGCCCCGGTGATCCCGTAGCCCATTGGACGCTGTCCCGTGTAGAGCACGAGGGGTACGCTGTCGATGGGATCACCGTTGCGCTGTGTGACCACCACGCGAACGGTATTGTACAGCGACGGGCGCGAAAGCCAGTTGTCGCAGCCTGCGAGGAGGGTCACAGCGGCGAGGACGACCGGAAGTGCGGGCGAAAGTCTCATCGCTCGTAAGTTGGCGGAAGGAATTTGCCGACGCTAGCTTCGCAACTCGACGTTCGGCAGCGGCCCGCGTGCGGGTCCGATCGGAACCGAATCGCAAAGCCGTGTTCGCTCAGCCGACGGATCGTACATTTCCGAGCACGGGATCACGCAAGGAGTGGCATGGCAACCTGGTTGATCACTGGCGGTGCGGGATTCATCGGATCGGCGCTCATCCGCATGCTCCTGGCCGACTCGGATCACCGCGTCGTCAACGTCGACAAGCTCACGTACGCCGGCAACCTCGAGTCCCTGCCGGACGCCGAGGGTCATCCGCGATACGTGTTCGAACGCGCCGACATCTGTGACGCGCCGCGGGTGCGCGCCTGCTTCGAGCGCCACCGGCCCGACGTCGTGATCCACCTCGCGGCCGAGTCGCACGTCGACCGATCGATCGACGGGCCGGCGCCGTTCGTTCAGACGAACGTGCATGGCACGTTCGTGCTGCTCGAGGAGAGTCTGCGCTATTGGCGGTCGTTAGAGAACTCGAATCTCCGCCGGTTTCGGTTCGTCCATGTCTCGACCGACGAAGTCTTCGGCTCGCTCGGAACCGAGGGGCGGTTCACCGAGTCCACGCCGTACGCGCCGAATTCGCCGTACTCGGCGAGCAAGGCCGCGTCGGACCATCTCGTGCGCGCGTGGGGTCACACGTACGGGTTGCCCGCGATCATCACCAACTGCTCCAACAACTATGGCCCGTATCAGTTTCCTGAAAAGCTGATTCCCCTCGCGATTCAGCACGCGTTGGCCGGGCGGCCGATTCCGGTGTACGGCCGGGGCGAGAATGTGCGCGATTGGCTGTACGTCGACGACCATGCCCGGGCGCTGCGGCTGGTCGCCGAGCGAGGGGCGCCGGGAACGCGCTACAACATCGGCGGCGACAGCGAGCGCCGGAACCTCGACGTCGTGCGCTCCCTCTGCGCCCTGCTCGAGGCCATGCATCCCGGCCGGCGCTTCGCCACTCTCATCACCCACGTGCCCGACCGTCCCGGCCACGACCTGCGCTACGCGATGGATGCGAGCACGATCGAGCACGATCTCGGGTGGTCGCCGCGCGAGTCGTTCGACTCCGGCCTCGAGAAGACCGTGCGCTGGTATTTAGAGAACCAGCATTGGGTGGAGCGCGTTCAGACCGGCGCGTATCGCGGCGAGCGCCTCGGTCTCGGAGTGGTCGCGTGATCGATCGAAAGGGCGTCATCCTCGCCGGCGGGGCGGGCACGCGGCTGCATCCACTGACCGTCGCGATGAGCAAGCAGCTGCTGCCGGTGTACGACAAGCCGATGATCTATTACCCGCTCTCGACGTTGATGCTGGCGGGGATGCGCGACATCCTCGTGATCTCGACGCCGTCCGATCTCCCCAGATTTCGCGCCGTGCTTGGCGACGGCGAGCAGTGGGGACTGTGCTTCTCGTACGCGGCGCAGCCGGAGCCGCGCGGCATCGCGCAGGCGCTCGTGATCGGCAGTGAATTTCTCGCCGGCCGGCCCTCTGCGTTGGTTCTCGGCGACAACATTTTTTATGGCGCGGGGTTGGGCACGCAATTGCGGCGGGTCGCCGCCCAGCGAATGGGGGCGACGATCTTCGGCTATCACGTCAGCGATCCTGGCCGGTATGGCGTCGCAGAGATCGACGCCGCGGGGAAGGTGGTGAGCATCGAAGAGAAGCCCGCGGCCCCGAAATCCTCGTACGCGGTGACCGGCTTGTACTTCTACGATGGGCAGGCCCCGGAGATCGCCCGATCGCTGCAACCATCCGCGCGTGGTGAATACGAGATCACGGACGTCAACCTGCACTACCTCCGCGCCGGCTCACTCCGCGTCGAGCTGATGGGCCGGGGAACGGCGTGGCTCGACACCGGGACGCACGAGTCACTGCAGGAGGCCGCCGCGTTCGTTCAAACGATCGAGAAGCGGCAAGGCCTCAAGATCGCCGCGCCCGAGGAGATCGCGTGGCGGCTGGGCTACATCGATGACGCGCAGCTCTCGCGACTCGCCGACGCGTTGGGGCGGAGTGCCTACGGCGCGTACCTCGCCGCGGTCGCCCGGGGGCCGCGCGCATCGTGAAGGTGACCGAGACCACACTACCGGGTCTGCTGCTGATCGAGCCGGAGGTGTTCGGCGACGCGCGCGGATATTTCCTGGAATGCTTCAACGCCGACCGATATGCCCGGGCGGGGATTGCCGGCCCGTTCGTCCAAGACAACCTGTCGCGATCCAGCCGCGGTGTCTTGAGAGGACTTCATTATCAGAATCCTCATCAGCAGGGCAAGCTGGTGACCGTTCTCGACGGCGAGGTGTTCGACGTCGCGGTGGATGTCCGCGCACGCTCGACCACGCTCGGCCGCTGGTACGGGGCTCGCCTGTCGAGCGAGAACAAGCGGCAGCTCTATGTTCCGCCGGGCTTCGCCCACGGCTTCCTCGTGCTGTCCGACGCGGCGCTCTTCGCCTACAAGTGCACGGAGTACTATCGTCCGGACTGCGAGCGCGTGCTGCGGTGGAATGATCCGGACATCGGCATCGAATGGCCGTTCGATCCGATGGGCATGTCGGAGCGCGATCGAACCGCGCCGATCCTGCGCGACAGCGGCGACGTGAACGGGCTTCCGCCCGGCGCAGGAGACACGCCGGCGAACGCGTCGTGATCTCGCGCGAACGTCCGCTCATCATCATCACCGGCGGGACAGGCCAAATCGGCTTCGAGCTCGTTCGCGCGCTGAGCCCACTCGGCGAGGTGCTCGCGCCGCGCCGAGCCGAGCTCGATCTCACGCGGCCGGCGCAGATGCGCGCGTATCTGCGCGAGCGCCGCCCGAGTCTGATCGTCAACGCCGCCGCCTACACTGCCGTGGACCGCGCGGAGACGGAACCGGATCTCTGCTACACGATCAACGCCGAGGCGCCCGGCGTGCTCGCGGAAGAAGCGAGGCGCGCGGATGCGGCGCTGCTTCACTACTCGACGGACTACGTGTTCGACGGGAGGAAGCGCACACCGTACATCGAGTCGGACTCGCCGTCGCCGCTGAACGTGTACGGCGCTTCCAAGCTGGCTGGTGAGCGCGCGATCGAGGCGGCCGGTGGCACGTGGCTCGTGCTCAGAACGAGTTGGGTCTTCGGCGCACGCCGCGGCAACTTCGTTCGGACGATACGCCGGCTCGCGCGCGATGCTCGGCCGATCCGGGTGGTCATGGATCAATCGGGCACCCCGACGTGGAGTCGCTCAGTCGCGATCGCGACGGCCGAGCTGCTCGCGAGGAGCCGCGACCAGCGGTGGTCCGAGCTCCTGCGCAGCCATGCCGGCGTGTACCATCTCACGAGCGCGGAGTCCACGACGTGGCTCGAGTTCGCGCGGGCGATCCTCGCCCGTGATCCTGCTCGACATGAGCATTGCTATACGTCGCTCGATCCGATCACGTCGCGCGAGTTCAGCGCCGCGGCGGAGCGGCCGGCGTACTCGGTGCTTTCGAGCGAGCGGGCTCGAACGACCTTCGGGCTTCGGCTTCCGCCGTGGGAGGCGCAGCTCTCGGCGCTCTTTGCGGACGGCGACTTTAACTGAGTGGCGCGGTCTCTGGAGCATGTCGGAGCTGCGCAATCAGAATTCTGGAGAATCCGGTAGGTTGTGGTGGTGGTCCTATCGGCAAAGCCGGGTTCGGTGCATCTCTCACCACGCGCGACGGAGGCGACACTGCGTGGTTCGCCGATGTGGGTCTAATCTTTGCGGAGCAGTGCGCGGCCTGCGTGGTATCGCACGACGGCGAACGACGATACATTCCGGGCCATTCGCCCCATACAGTAACTACCGCAACTGATGCCTGAACGACGGACACCAGTGAAGTTGGCCGCATCGCCGTGGACGCCACCGACTACAGCCACCGGGCGACCGCAGTCCACGAACGAGCGTGGAAAGCGCCAGGTCGTCGTGATTGGCGCGCCGGGCGATGTGCCTCGCGCGCTTCAGCACCCGGCCGTGTTATCCGGGCAATTCGCCGTGCAGTCGATCGTCGCGATCGACGTGGACGCCGAAGACCGACCGGGGTCGTTGCTGGAGCTGGCGCGGACCGTCGCGGAAAACGGGACGGACACGATCCTGGTCGCGGGTCCCGTGGGCGCCGTGACGATGCGCCGCGTGGCCGATCTCGCGCTCCTTCGAAATTGCGCGTTGCTGGCGGTGATGCCGACCGAGGTGCTCACGGAGCACGACCCGGTCGTCGTCTGGAGTGGAGATAGTCCGCTCGTCGAGCTCGCGCGCCATCCACGCAAATCGTGGCAAGCGACGGCGAAGCGCGTACTGGACTTCACCGGTGCGTTGGTCGGTCTCATCCTCGCGAGCCCGGTGCTCGCCATCCTCTCGGCGCTCATCTGCATCGAATCGCCCGGCGCGCCGATTTTCCGGCACGACCGAGTCGGCCTTCGCGGCCGGCGCTTCAATTGTCTCAAGCTGCGCACCATGCGCGCGGATGCGGAAGCGCAGCTCCGGACCAATCCTGAACTGCTGGACGAGTACCGTCGGAATCATTTCAAGATTCCCGAGGATCGCGATCCGCGCGTGACGCGACTTGGCCGGTTCCTCCGGCGAACGAGCCTCGATGAGCTGCCGCAGCTGTGGAACGTGCTCGTCGGCGACATGTCGCTCGTTGGCCCGCGACCGATCGTCGAGGAGGAGCTCGCGGCGTACGAGTCGTCGCGAGAGCTGCTGCTGTCGGTGCGGCCAGGCATTACCGGCGCATGGGCGGTGGGAGGCCGGCACTCGGTCGGCTATCCGGAACGCTGTGAGATGGAACTCAGCTACGTCCGCGAGTGGTCCATTCGGCGCGACGTCGACATCCTCGCGGCGACGCTGAGCGCGGTATTCAGCTATTCATCGCCGACACCGCCGGCGTAATCACAGCGTGTCGCGCGCCCTTGAGCGGTAAGCCCGACGCATCGCTCCAATGCGCCGCCGGTACCGTCGGCCGGTGCACACGTACATTATTCTCGTCATAGTGACACATCCAACCGATCCGCGCGCGCGTCGCACGCGCCGATGCGCCCACTCCGCGCCTAGCGAGATCCTGTAATGTGCGGTATCGCAGGATTCGTCGGGCGGGGCGACCGCCGAATCATCGAGGCGATGACGGACGCCATTCGACATCGGGGGCCGGATGATGCTGGCGTCGCGTACGTCGAAGGGCCCGCGAACGTGGGCTTGGGTAACACCCGGTTGGCCATTCAGGACCTCTCTCCGGATGGCCACCAGCCGATGTCGACGCCGGACGCGCGATACACCATCGTGTTCAATGGTGAGATCTATAATTTCAAGGAACTCAGAGCCGAGCTGATCCGCGACGGCTTCCAGCCGCGATCTGGTTCCGATACCGAGGTCCTGCTCGCCCTGTTTCGGAACGAGGGCCGGGCAATGCTCTCGCGCCTCAATGGCATGTGGGCGTTCGCGATCTGGGACGCGGAGGAGCGCTCGCTCTTTCTGGCCAGGGATCGATTCGGCGAGAAGCCGCTCTATCTCTTCCAACAGGGAAGCACCCTGTTGTTCGGCTCCGAGCTCAAATCATTCGCGCATCATCCGTCGTTCACGGTCGAGGTCGACCACACCGCACTGCTGCGATATCTCACCTTCCTCTGGGTACCGGAGCCGGACTCGCTGTTCGCCGGCGTGCACAAGCTGCCGCCCGGGCACTTCGCGACCTACAAGAACGGATCGCTCGAGATCGCGCAGTACTGGGATCTGCCGTTGCACGTCGAACGGCCGGTGTCGGCGCGCGAAGCCGCGACGGAGGTGAGAACACGCCTGTTCAAATCCGTGGAACGCCGATTGGTCAGCGATCGCCCGGTCGGCGCCTTCTTGAGCGGCGGCATCGATTCGTCGACGATGGTGGCCGCCATGGCGGCGGTGTCCACTGAGCCGGTCCAGACGTATACGATCGGCTTTCGGAATACCGATTTCGAGTGGGAATCAGTCGAGAGCGAAGTGCCGCTCGCGCAGCGCGTCGCGAAACACGTCGGCGCGAAGTGGGAGCACATCGAGCTGGGATCGGAAATCAGCACGCTCCTGCCGACGGTCATCGAGCATCTCGACGAGCCGGTCGCCGACCCGGCCGCGATTACCGCGTTCCTCCTCTGTCAGGCGGCCAAGAAAGAACGCACGGTGCTGCTCTCCGGCATGGGCGGCGACGAGGTCTTCGCCGGGTATCGCCGGCACAAGGCGCTTCAGATGACGGAGCTGTACCGTCGCACGCCGGCGCTCCTGCGCGGTGCGATTCAGCGACGGCTCGTGCCGGCATTAGAGAAGTCGCAACACCGCAAGATCCTGGGTCTGGCCAAGGATGCGCGCACGTTTCTGTCGAACGTCGACGCGCCGTTCGAGGAGCGCTTCATCGGCTACGCGCGGTACCACACCTCGTCCGAGTTGTCCGAGCTCCTGCATCCCGACCTGCGCGCGCGAGTCGCAGTCTCGGACGTCACCGCGACCCACGCGCGGGTCATGGCTCGCTCGACCGGCGCGGACCCGCTGCTTCGCATGCTCTACACCGACATGAAAACGTTCATGCCGAGTCTGAACATGCTGTACATGGACAAGATGAGTATGGCGTCGGCGGTCGAGGTGCGATTGCCCTTCCTGGATCACGAGCTCGTCAAGTACGCGGCGTCGCTGTCGTCGTCCTTGAAGATCCGGCGCATGACCGGAAAGTGGATTCTGCGGAAAGCCTTTGACGGGATGCTGCCGAGCGACGTGCTCTGGAGCCGCAAGAAGGTCGGGTTTGGCGCGCCGATTCGCACGTGGCTGAAGCGGGACCTCGCTCCGCTGCTGAACGATGTGCTGTCCGACCGGCGCGTACGCGAACGCGGCCTGTTCGATCCGGCGCGCGTGCGCGCGATCGTGAACAACCCGCTCCAGGGACGGAATGATCTGCGAATCTGGTCGCTATTGACGCTCGAAATCTGGCTGTCGGGAATCGAGACGCGGACGCGTGCTCACGCGATGTGCGCGTCAGAAGCGTCCGCATAGCGCTCGGGCGCGGTCCAACCCGGCATCGCTTGGCGAATGACGTCGGCCATGCCGGCGCGATGCGCTTCGTAGCTGAACATGGACAGAACTCTCTCGCGTGCACGCCGGCCAAGCTTCGACGCTTCGCCGCGATCGTCGAGCAGACGATTGATCGCGGCCGCGAACGCGTCGTGATCGTCCGGCTCGGCGAGGAGCGCGGTGTCGCCGACGACTTCCGGAATGGCGCCGCGCGGGCTCGTGACCACGGGCAGGCCGCACGCCATCGCTTCCGCGATCGCGAGCCCGAATCCTTCATAGATGGATGGTTGCGCATAGACGCGGGCCCGCCGGAACGCGTTGATCTTCTCGTCGCGCGTGACTCGTCCCGGGAACTCGACCGAGTCGTGCACGCCGAGCGAGCGCGCGAGCGCGAGCAGTTCGGGATACCCGTTTCCGTGCGGGCCGACGACCTCGAGAACGGCGTGCCGGTGTTTGGCCGCGACCGACGGCCAGGCGCGAATGAGGGTTTTCAATCGCTTTCGATCGACGTTGTCGGCGGTGAGTTGGCTGACGACGACGACCCGGTCTTCTTTGGCGACGGAGGCCAAAGGCGAGTAGGTTCGAGTGTCGATCCCCTGGTACACGACGTGACAATGCTTTGCCCGGAGCTGCTCGAGCCAGCGAAGCTCCGCGTTGCAGATCGCGACGTTCTGGTCAGCGCCAGCCACGCAGAGCCGCACCAGCGCGCGCTTGTACCACGGATAATTCTTCCACCAACCGAGCTGGGGATCGAGCTGCAATGTTCCGGTGAAGACGTTCGGACGTCCGCGCAGCAGTGACACGGGCAGCGTGAAGACACCGGAGCCCCACCACCATGTCCAATACAGGTCCGCGTCCCAAGGAATCTCGGCGCGTTTCGTCGCTCTGATGACGTCGAAGCCGAGTTCTTCGAGACACGTGATGTCGTTACGATAGAAGTCGATTATCTCGAGCAGCTCGGGATCGCGCACCCGTGCGAAAAAGCAGGCCTTAAGCCGACGCATTCTTCGTGGAAACTCCCCAGGAAAAGCCTCGATCAACCCCAGCTTCACGCCTCGCGGATACGCTGCGGCGCCGGGTCAGCGACAAGCTAACACCGGGTCAGCCGCCGTACGTCCCCGGGCCCGGGGAGGGCGAAGGATCGGGGAGACTTCGCGGCGCCGCCGCGCGCGCGGGAGGTTATCTCGCCGGCGCTTCGCGGCGCGCCTGGCAGGGCGACATCCTGCACTATTCCGCGTCGATCGCGGCGGTGCAGGGAGGAACGCTCCTGACGCAGTTTCTCGTGGCGCGAGTGCTTGGCCCCAACCGCTTTGGATCGGTGCGCGTCGTCGAAGCGGCGATCGTGCTCCTCGCCACGATCGGCAACCTGGGACTTCCGACCGCGATCATGCGGTATCCGGCCATCGAGCCGGACGAACATCGTCGCGGTCAACTGCTCGTGCGATTCGCCGCGACGGCACTCGTCTCGGGTGCGATCGTCGCAACGCTGATCGCGGTCGGCGTGCCGCATACGCGGTATTCCTATCTGGGATCGCTTCGATGGGTGCTTGCCTCCGTCGTCGCTCTCGCGATCGTGGACCGCACGCTCATCAACTACTTCATGGGCGTGAAGCGGGTGCGCACGGTCGCGCGCATCAATCTGCTCTGGTCGCTCGGTGCGGTCGCCCTGGTCGTGACCGGCACCGAGATGTTCGGGCTTCGAGGATGGACGATCACGCGGATCGCCGCGGAGGCGGTGCTCGCGATCGCCGTCATCCTGCTCGCGGCGCCATCGGCCCGCCGGCCGGCCAAATTCCTGATCTCCGGTCCGATCCTCACGTTCGGACTGATGTCCGCGATGGGACTGGTGTTGGACAAGATCGCGACGACGGCGGACACGCTCTATCTCTCGTATTACATGAGAGACTCCGCCGCCGTCGGCCAGTACGGCATCGCGACGATCCTCGTTACCGTGGGCGGGCTCGTGCCGGCCGCGGCTTCGCAGGCGGCACTCCCGCGGGTTGCAGAGCGGTACGGGACGCCGAGTGTCGCGATTCGTTATCTGTTCAGTGTTCTCGTTCCGGTGGCGATCTTCGCCGCCGTCGTCGGCGCTGGCATCGCGCTCTTTGGACGCCCGCTCCTGGTGCACCTCGTCGGCACATCGTACGCGGTCGCGGGATCCCTGCTGCCTGTTCTCGCGCCGACACTGCTGTTCAATTCCATGGGCTCGATGCTCTCGGCGTACCTCATGGGAATGGATCGAGCCGGGGCCAGCCTCGGCAACACGGCGGTGGGTGTCTTGACCAACGTTGCGCTCAACGCGGTTCTCATCCCGCGATACCAAATCTGGGGCGTCGCCACGGCGGCCCTACTCACCAGCTTCGTTCGATGCGCTGGCGCATCTGCGCTCGTCGCGTGGCCCTTGCGTCGCAGGCATGAGTCGCGCTGACGTTCGCCGGCCCGCTCGCGAATGGGCCGTGGTGTGCGCGCTCGCCGTCGTCGCGGCCGCCGCGACGTTCGCCGGCTCGGAGCTCTGGAACGCGCTCTCGGTCGACGACGTTGGAATGTGGCCGTGGGTCGCGATGTGCGCGGTGACGCTCAGTTGCATCGCTCCCGTAGTCATCCTCAAGCGTCGTGGGCGTCGGCTCGATCTGTTCCATCCACTGGTCGTGTTCGCGGCGATGTGGTTCTTCGCGTACGTGGTGCCAGGTTTCAGCCTGCTCTCGGGCCACGACACCGTGTGGGGCGTGTTCCAGGATGCCGCATATGGGCATCGCGAGAGTCTCGTTGCCCGATCGCTGTTCCTGAGCGCGCTCGCCGCCATCTTCGTCCAGCTCGGGTTTTTCGCGCCGCGGCCGCGCATTCGAGATTCAGTCGCGGCGCCTCCGCTGCTCGACGAGGAGCGGTTTCGAGTGGCGCGGCGGTTTCTCACCGTACTGGCGATCGCGGGAGCGATGGCCCTCATGCTCAAGATCGGCGGCTTTCGCGCGCTGATCTCCGGCCTCAACGATCGGGTGCGGTTGTTCGCTGGGCTCAACTACCTGGGGATGCCCGCGCTCAGTTTGTTGGGCGTCAGCTTGCTCTGGTACGAGCAGCAACTGCGCTCCGGGAAGAAAACGACGCCCAGCTTCTGGGTTTTCGTCGCCTTCGCGTCTGGGCTGAACGTGATCGGCGGAAGCCGCACGAACCTGCTCGGGTTCATCGTGGCGATGCTGGTGCTCCGTCATTATCTGCGCAAGAACGTGTCGGTCGCCGGCGCGGTGATCGCGGCGGTGCTTCTCGTATCCACCGGGCTCTTTTACGAGCTGTACTTTCGCGAATACCTGGTCGCGAAAGCGATCACGTCGATCGATCTCTCGCAGAATTTCAGCGTGCTGGCGCCGATCCTCTGGGATCGATTCAGCTCGGGGGCATTCCTGCAGCTTCAGACGATGATGTTGATCGTCGGCGGAATTCCGAGCCGCATGCCCTGGCTGAACGGCCGTCACTATTTGGCGTTGGCGCTGATGCCGATTCCGCGCGCGCTCTTTCCGGGCAAGCCGCCGGTCGGGACGCAGATCTTCAGTCAGTACTTCTTTCCCGATCAGTTGGCCGCAGGCACCAGTTTTCCGACGTCGATGCTGGGCGAGTTCTACATGAACTTCGGGATTCTCGGCGTGTGCATCGGGGCGTTGCTGGCCGGCTGGCTCCTGCGGAAGTCCTATGCCCGGGCCGTGGAGCAAGATACGGCCGTGGGACGCCTCTCGCTTCACGCGCTCGTGATCGGAACGCTCTTTCCGTGGATCCGCGGCGACTCGTTCGGGCCCACGGTGTTCTTCGCGGGCGTCGCCGTTCCGCTGCTGCTCACCATGTACTACGCCGGGCGGGCGGTTCGTAAACCCCAATAAAAGAAGCCGAACGCCAGCAGCGCGCCGAGGAAGAGCCCGGCGAGCGCGAAGGAGCGCTTGGACGGAAAGCTTCGCGACACGGGCGCGCTGGCGGAATCGATGACCGTGATCACCGGCGTGTCGTTGACCTCGTCGATTCGCGCCTGATCGAGATCCCGCCGCAAGCCGGTCGCGAGCTCCTGGAACATCGACACCTGCCGCTGCAGGCGTGCGTACGCGAACGTCAACTCGGGCGAGCTCTGGTACGATCGGTTCGCCTGCAAGAAACTCTCGGCCGCGTGCTCGGCGGCATCGAGCGAATCCTGCGAGTCGCGCCACTGCACCTCCACGAAACGCCGGCGCGCGCTCGCCTGGCTCTTTCGGCGCTCGACGTTGAATCGCTGCAGCTCCGCCACCAGAGCGTTCGCGATGTCCGCGGCAACGCGCGGGTCCTTCGCGGTCGCGCTGAGCGACACGATTCCAGTTTTCGGATCCGCGCCGACGGAAATGGCGGCTCGGAGCTGTTGCACCGCATGCTCGAGCTGGAGCGGTGTGGGATGGCTCGTGTGCACGAAATAGTCGACGAGCGGGGCGTGCGTCGAGCTGTTCTGCTGTCCGAGCAAGCTCTCCATCATCGAGCGGCTCGTGCTGAGGTTCACGTAAAACTGCGGCGTGGGCCCCGACGACGTGACGACGCCGAGCTGCATCGCCAGCGATCCCAGGTCCCCCGACCGGCTCGCGTCCCTCATGTCCGGGACGAAGGTCGCGTTCGCCGTGTAGCGGCTTGGCACCAGGAACGCCGCGAGGACGGCGATGACGGCGCCGCCGACAGCGCACATCGCGATTGCGCGCCACTTCCGCGACAAGAGCACGAGCACAGCCGGCGGAGGCGCGGCCTCATAGTCCGGAACGAGCAGAGAATTCATCGGTTTCAGTGAGTCCGAGCTTTGAATCGACTACTCCCCAAGATGCAACGCTCATTGAGCGTCGCGACAGGCTGGTATGACGCGTGACCGCGACCGGCCGAGTAAAGACGATCAATCATGGGCCGACAATGCTTCG
>Ga0068856_100003221_pt1 | contig 16619 bp, 11 predicted proteins | sample KBSCornC62_FD_66595 | JGI IMG/M metagenome (GOLD analysis project Ga0068856, IMG submission 66595) | Corn rhizosphere microbial communities from Kellogg Biological Station, Michigan, USA - KBS Corn C6-2 | ecosystem: Host-associated > Plants > Roots > Rhizosphere > Soil ...
CGTGTGAGCGTGCAGGGATCCACGGAGGATGTAAATATGAGGTTTGCAGCGTTGGGGCTGCTGATCGCTAGCAGCATTTTTCTGCCCTTTTCTGGAAGCGCGTTTGGCGCTTCCATCCCGTCCACCGATTCGGATTTTTCAATCGTCCTTTTCCCGGACACGCAGTATTACCACGGCAATTATGCTTATGTTCTGCAGGACCAGGTGAATTGGGTTGTGTCCCACCGGAACTCGCTGAATATTCAGGCGGTAGTGGGACTTGGTGACATCGTGGACGGAGGGGGCTATCCCGTCGACAGCGCCGGGAATGTTGTGGGCACTTGCAATGCCGCGCCGCCTTCGGGATGGCAGACACAATGGCAACAGTCGCAAGCGGCGGTCAGCACGCTTACGTCGCACGGGATTTATTACCAGCCCACTATCGGCAACCACGATTATGACTGCCAAGCGGACCGGCCTCAGCCACGCAGTGCGACCAATTACTTCCACTACTTCGGGCAAATGGGCATCAGCCCAACTTCCTACATTCTGGATCAATACGGAAACCGCACGCCGAACTTTTACAAGACGATGAAGATCGGGTCGGTCAACTTCATGATCCTGTCGCTCGAACTCTTTCCACAGAGTTGGGTGGTGAATGCCGCCAATACGTTGATCTCCAATTTCAACGGGCCGGTTATCGTCGCGACCCACGCCTATCTCTCCAATGATGGCTCGGGGCCGACGTTCGGCACGACGTTCCCTGCTGGTTCGGCATATCCGCTATGTTCGGGGTTCTCCGGCAGCATTTATGGCTGTTTGCCCGATTCAGTCAATTCCTACAAGCCCGTCGGCGGCGGGACTGACGGAATCGGCCTCTGGTACAACCTCGTCAGCAAGCATTCGAACATCTTCATGGCGCTGAGCGGCCACGTGCGCAATCCGAATCCTGGGAATTACCCGACCGTGCCAAACTATAACGGCGTGGGCCGCGTGGACTGCAACATTCAATCCTGGACAACCCTCTGCTCGACTCCGAACCGTCCAATCCAGATTCTGTCGGACTTCCAGGGGCAGGGGAACGGCGGGTACTTTGGGTATGGGTATCTGCGCATTCTCACGGTGAGCCCATCGCGCAAAACGGTGAGTGTGTTTACGTACTCCCCATCGATTGCCAATCATCCTGCCAATTTTCCTGCGGGGATCCCGGTGTACAAGACCGACGCCTATGATCAATACACATTGAGCTTCCCGCCTTCGTTCGGCGGTCCAAATCCCGAGATCACGCAAATCACCGCACCTCTCGATGGCAGCCACGTTCCGCTGAGATTTGGAATTTCCGCTTCCGCCAAAGGTCCCGACAGCGCTAGTCACATGCAGATCTACGTCAACGGCGTGAAGCAGGCGGACTACCTGAACGTGAGTTCCTTGCCGGCAGGGACGACAGTGACGCTTCCCGGTCCCGGTACACATCGCGTCGCAGTACAGACCTACGACAACGCAAAGGCTACGTGGGTGAAATCAGTGATCTACGTCAGCAATCCTTGATCGCTTTGCCGGGCTGTCGCCAATGAAATCTATGTGCGCGCAGCCAGATGAGACTCAACTTCCTGCAATAATCGAGCGGCGGCTTCCCCCGCCTCGATGGTGGAGAACTCACTCCCAAGGTCAACGACGGGCAGGCTGGTCGAGGTGCCGCGAATGTTCTGCCGCGCGCCGGGAGGCACACCTGGGCCCACGATCAGCAGATCAAAGCGAGTGACGCGCAGCAGCATGAGCGCGTCGCCGAGGTGGCTGCTGGTTTGCACGTCGTAATCGCAAGCGAGCAGCAGTTCGCGCAAATAGGAAAGAACATTGCCAGCGCTATCGACGCATAGGATGCTGGCCCCTTTTCGAGTGGGCTTCTCGACGCGAGTGTCAGAAACGTAAAAAGCCGCCACTGCCTTTTCCTCGGACTCATGAACGTCGAAAAGTTTCGCCAGGTGCGAGATGTCCAGAACCTTTCGCACGTGCTCGGTCAAGTTGCACAGCTTGAGATCGCCATGGGCTTGGCGAAGGCTGTTCATGCTCCGGACAATAGCACCCAGGCCGCTGCTGTCGATGAATCCAACTTCCTGCAGGTTCAGAATGACGGCGCGCCGGTCGCGCAATAAGCAGGCAATGTGAGAACTCAGTGATTGCGCCTCTTGGCCTGCCACAATGCGTCCCGTGCAGCGCACCACCATTACATATCCAACTTCACGAGTGTTAAGGGAGAGATCCAAGGGGCCTCCAAACGCGAACGGGAGCCTGATACCGAGTTTGCGACATTATAGAACTGCTCCAAAGAGATCTGCGCTCAAAAAGCGTGGCCCCTGTTGTTTCAATCGTGCGCTACCAAGAAAATCCCTTTGGCTCTAAGTTCGGAGCACATGGGTGACTTCATTTAGTGGCGTGCCCGTGACACACGTTTGTGCTACAACAGCGCCAGAGATTAGCACTCACTGCATTTCATAGCCGAGCGACTCTCACGATAGAATTGCAGCGACTGATTCAAAACTGCATGAAGCTCTATCGCCGAACTGAAGGGGTATTTATCGAGCACGAGGGCAAGTTCTGTCACCTTTCCATGCCCTCAGCCGATTCTTGGGATGATTTGATATGCGATCCCAATTTGGTGGATCGAGCGCGACTTGCGCTTCGCGACTGTGCCCACACCCATTTCGATGCCAGGGATCTTCTCGCTCCCGTCGGGCATCAGGAAGTTTGGGCGGCTGGCGTCACCTACTACCGCAGCCGCACCGCGCGCATGGAAGAAAGCAAAGACGCTGGCGGCGGCAGCTTTTATGATCGCGTGTACGCCGCAGCGCGCCCCGAGCTGTTCTTCAAGGCGACAGGCCGACGGGTGGTCGGACCGGGGCATCCCGTGCGGATCCGTTCGGACGCGACGTGGTCAGTACCTGAGCCGGAGTTAACTCTAGTGATCAACCCCTCTGGCGCGATCATCGGCTGCACCATCGGCAACGACATGAGTTCCCGCGATATTGAAGGCGAGAACCCGCTCTATTTGCCGCAGGCGAAAGTCTATGACGGCAGCTGCGCGCTCGGGCCTTGCGTTCTGCTCACTTCGGAGATTTCACGCGAAGCGGGGATTCGCCTGGAAATCCTGCGCGCTGGCAAGCAAGTATTTGCAGGAGATACCACTCTCAAAGAATTGAAACGCGACCCCAAAGAACTGGTCCGCTACTTATATAAGGACAACAGCTTTCCTAAAGGCGCTTACCTGATGACCGGCACCGGAATCGTTCCCGGGGACGATTTCACCCTTCAACATCGTGACGTCATACGCATTTCAATAGATGGCATAGGCGTGCTGGAGAACCCTGTTGGGTGAAGAGAGCGGATCCTTCCGGTGTCCTTCGATTCCGAGTGCGAATGTGTTCTGCTGCGCGATAACTCTGTAAAATCTTCTCAGTGAAGATCGCCATCGACATCCGCCGGATCACAGAGTTCGGCGTGGGCACCTACACGCGCAACATCATTCGCGCGCTTGCCCGGCTCGATCACGACAATCACTATTTCCTGCTGGGTTCACCGCAAAAAGCAAGCGAAATTGGGAACCTCCCGCAGAATTTCTCGTGTGTGGAGGTAGCATCGCCCGATACAACCAAAGGCTTTTTCCAGTGCCATTCGGTTCTGGTGCGCCTGGGATGCGATTTGGTCCACGTGCCGCATCTGTTCTGGTTGCCGCATTACTTCCCGTGCCCCTACGTGGTCACCGTTCATGACCTGCTCGATCACATGTATCGCGCACGGAACGGTTCGGGACTCAAACGCTCCATGCATTTCCAGTTCACCCGCCGGGTACTGCGGAATGCCGCCCGAATCTTCGCAGTATCAGCATTCACGAAGAACGAGATTCAAAAACTATTCGATATCGAGCCACGGCGCATCGAAGTGATCTACAACGCGATTGACGCGCGGTTCCTGACGGGTCACGCCAGCGATGCCGATCGGCAAATGTTAGCCGAGCGCTACCAGATCGCATACCCCTTCATTCTCTATGCAGGGCGAATCAGCCCGCACAAAAATCTGGTGCGAATTATCGAGGCCTTCGCCGCTCTTAAGGCTGAACTAGCCAAACAAGACCAATTTCCCGATCTCAAGCTCATCATCATCGGCGACGAACTCTCCAAGCACCCCGACCTGCGCCGCACCGTGGTCCGGGCGGGAATGCAGAACGATGTGCGCTTCCTGGGATTCGTGCCGATCGACGTGCTGCGTGTGTTCTATGACGTGGCCAAGGTGTTCGTGTTCCCATCACTCTACGAGGGGTTCGGTCTGCCGCCGCTCGAAGCCATGGCTCACGGGACGCCGGTGCTCACGTCCAACACATCATCGATACCGGAAGTGGTGGGGAATGCCGCCGTGCTGGTCAATCCGGAGAACCTGTTTGAGATGATGCGTGCCCTGCAGAGGGTGCTCTGCGACCAGGTCCTGCGCGAGAAACTGCGCCACGCGGGATATGAGCAGGTAAAGAAGTTTTCCTGGGACCACTCGGTTTCCGATATCCTTGCGAGCTACCGGGAAGTTCTCGTGCGCTAGAATGTTTCATGCGAGGTAAACAGTCGCGAGTGGTTTAGCGCGCCGATACTCATGTCGCAAGCGATCCAGGCAATCACACGGCAACCTGCGGACGTAATTCGCGAGGCACCGGTTTCGCAAGGTGCGAACGGGGTCTGCTATGCCGTTTCTGGTGAAATGAGCCTCTCCGCGACTGACCTTGAGCGCATGGTTTCAGCGGTGCCCAAAGCGATCGCCGCCGCGCTGGATCGCAAGGCTTACTACTTTGTGCCGCTCACGGTGAATCAGGGCGATCAGACGGTAATTGCCGACCGCTACGACGTTGCTCTCAGTGACAGCGCTGTTTGCCACCGCAATCTCGACCTCGGCGGTTCGCAATGCGTGTTCATCTCGACGAGGTTGATGGATGACAAGTTCTCCATCGCGTTTGAGTTCTACATCAACGTGGGACACGCGTTCGTGGATCGCGCTGGCGTTTCGCAGGAATTTGCCGAGCTGGTCTGGAAACAAGCCGAGGCAAATGTGCGCGGCGAGACGTCGATGGACGCTTGGGAAGCTCGCAAGATTGCTACCGGTCGCGGTCCGGACGCCGAAAAACACAAAAACGACTACTTCGCCGCGACCTTTTCCGACGCAATCTCAATTTATTTGCTTTCCATTTTCCTCGACGTGGATTATCACGACCTGCGCGAGCGCGACTATCCTCTGCTCGCTCCCGCGGCAATGGCAGAGCGCCTGCGCAAGATCTCCGAACTTTTCCCCCCTCAGCCGGGATACGAGTTCAATGTCTATTATCGCCGCCGCCCGCAGTAGCGCGATCGTTCTCGCGTTTAACCATCGATTGCGGAAGCAGAAGTCTTAGGCCAGACGTCAAGGACTATCGTTTCAAATGTACTGTGGACAGCGGGTTTCATCGCCGCTCGATGAAGGGCGAGTTGATGCGCCGATCCGTAGTTGCTATTTCTGTGTGATAACGAGTTGGCCGTCTTCCACCCGTAAGCTGGCTATCCCGGGCGGCAGCTTGAGTTGCTCGCGCTGCTCGGCCAATTTCTTCTGTAGAGCCGAGTTCACGAGAGAGATAGGAATATTGAACTCTCCAACCTTGAACTCGGTTGGATCGAACGTGACGTAGCCATCCTGCGATCCCAGGTGTCCCGCGAGCGTAACCCAGACGTCCTTGCCCGCAACGTTGGCCACGAATTGTCCTCGCGCCACATCCCCTTCGAGCTTTACCTGGTAATTCTTGACCTGTACGTCGCCCTGCGCGACAACGGCATTCGGGGAACTGGGCGGCGCGTTCGAAGCGGTCCCCGGTGCCGCAGGGGTAGACGGCGCCATGTTTTCCGCTACCTCGGCGCTGACCTCATCTGAGGTGAACCGCACCTCTGCGGGAGGACTGTTCTGGTCGCGCACCGCTTCCAGGACCTGAATTTTCTGGTCAAAAGACTGCGCGTTTGCGTGTTCCTCTTCGTGATTCTGGCGGATTGCGACAGGCTGCGGCCTGCTCAGGATCTGGTACCCGGTGATGAAACCGCTGACCAGCATCACCGTTGTAATCACGCGCTTTACCGTGATCTTCATGGGTTTCCTGCAGAAATTCTAGGCCAGAGAATATGCCCTCGAGAGATGACGGAAGTCGCTGGACAGCCGAGGCAGAACCTGCTGTATGCGGCTGAAATCCCGATTTCGTGAGCCACTAAGCTAAAATTGAGTCATGCCCCTTGCACAGACCCGCGAAATCACCCCGGCAAAACGTCTCGACAACCTGCGATACGCGATCCGAGACCTCGCGGTAACTGCCGACGGCGTGGTGAAACAGGGACACAAGGTCCTGTTCCTGAACGTTGGCGATCCCAATATCTATGACTTCGTCACGCCCCCTCACGTAGTGGAGGCGGCCTGCCGCGCCATGCGCGACAACAAGAATGGCTATGCGCCTTCCACCGCTATTCCCCAAGCGCTCGAGGCCATTCGCGGCGAAGCGGCGCGCAAAGGAATCACTTCGGTCCAGGATGTCTTCGTAACTAATGGTGCTGGCGAAGCGGTAGATGTCTGCTTGACCGCGCTGCTGAACGAGGGCGATAACGTTCTCACACCTTGCCCGGACTATCCGCTGTATTCAGCGATCATCTGTAAGACCGGCGCGGTGCTGAATACTTATTACCTGAACGAAGACGACGGTTGGCAACCTGACCTCAACGACATGCGCCGCAAGATCAACTCGCGTACGCGGGGCATCGTTCTTATCAATCCGAATAATCCCACAGGCGCGATTTGCACTCGCCGAATGCTCGAGCAGATAGCGGAGATCGCGCGGGAACACAACCTGTTGATCATGGCCGATGAAATCTACGACAAGTTGATCCTCGACGGCGGTGAGCAAATTTCGATCGCCTCCGTTGCGCCCGATGTTCCGATCGTGACTTTGGGCGGGTTGTCGAAGAACTACTTAGCGCCCGGCTGGCGAATTGGCTGGTCGATTGTCAGCGGCGATGGCGCGGCGGTGAAGCCGTTTATTGAAGGCATGCACAAGCTTTTGCGGGCGCGCTTGTCTGCGAACCACCCGGAGCAGTATGCCATCAAGCCGGCACTCGAAGGACCGCAAGATCACCTTGTAGAGGTCATTCGTAAGCTCAGCGCGCGTCGTGATCTAACGGTGAACTCATGCAACGCAACGCCGCACATGAGTTGCGTCCCACCGCGCGGCGCTTTCTATGCTTTCCCGCGAATCGACATCACCGAAGGTGACGACGTTTTCGTGAGAGAACTGCTACTGGAGAAGCACATTCTTGTGGTCCACGGTTCTGGTTTTGGGCAGCGGCCTGGGAGCAAGCACTTTCGCATCGTCTTCCTGCCTCAGGAAGAAGTGCTGAAGAAGGCCTACTCTGAAATTCGCGACTTCGTAGACAAACGCTATCCAAAATAAGAACGGCGCACCTGTGTGCGCCGTTATCGTTATCATCACGCTGGATTGACTCAGATCACCTCGCGTAACTTGTCTTCCACGATCGTCTTTGCGATCTCCTTGGTGTATTTCTCGCCTCGAACCAGCGCTTCGGCGAAGTGTACCGCCTGATTGAGCTTGATATGGCCAGGCATCGGCGGCTCGTTCTTGTCGACCACAGCTTCCACCACCGCTGGCCCGTTGTACTCGAGCGCCCGGCGCAAAGTACTCTCCGCGTCCTTCGGATCACGAATGCTGTAACCCGCCGCACCCGCAGCTTGAGCATACATCGCAAAGTCTATCGGCTGTAGGTCCACGCCGAACTCCGGATTCCCGTCGAGCACTATCTGCTCCCATTTGATCTGGCCCAGCGCATTGTTCTTAATGATGATGACTTTCACCGGCAGCTTGTACTTAACCAGGGTAGCCAGTTCTCCCATCAACATGGTGAAGCCACCGTCGCCAACAATGCAGACCACTTGCCTCCCCGGGTACGCCACGGCGGCACCAATGCTGTAGGGAAGCCCGTTCGCCATGCTGGCGAGACTGCCTGAGAGCGAAAACTTCATGTCGCCGCGAATGTCGATGTAGCGCGCCGCCCACGTTGCAATTGTGCCGCTGTCGGACGAGATGATTGCGTCATTATTCAGCAGTCGATTCAGATGATACGTGACCACCTGCGGCTTCATCGGCATGTCGGTCCGTGTGCCCCGCTCTTCCATCAGTTCGCGCCACTTCTGCATACGCTTCTGCGCGGTTTCAAGAAAGCCGCGGTCCTTCTTGCGCTCGAGAAGCGGAATCAGCGCCTGCAGCACCTCGCGGGAATTGCCGACCAATCCCACGTCGACGGGATAGCGCAGGCCGATTCTCGTGCTGTCGAGATCGATCTGCACACACTTGGCTTTGCCCGGTTTCGGGTAGAAATCGAGGTAAGGAAAACTGCTACCCACAATCAGCAGCATGTCGCATTCTTCCATTGCGTCCTGCGAGGGAGCGGTGCCGAGCAGGCCAATGCCGCCGGTCGTGAAGGGGCTGTCATCCGGGATGACTGCTTTGCCCAATAACGCCTTGATGACAGGTGCTCCGATTGCGTCCGCCAGTTGCGTGATCTGGTCTCCGCAGCCCAGAGCGCCGCGTCCGACGAGAATTGCGGGCTTCTTGCTGCCGTTGATGATCTCGGCTGCGTCTTCAAAAGCCTTGTGCGGGGGGTGCGGGTGCGCAGCGGCGTAGACATTTCTGCTGTGCTGCTTCACGTTCATGGTCGAGCGCTGGTCGTCGGAACTCTTCCACTCCTGGATGTCTTTCGGAATCGTAACGTGAGAAACCGAGCGGTGCGCCATCGCACTGCGAATCGCCTCGTCCATCACGTTATGGACGTGCGCTGGTCCCATAATGCGCTGGTTATAAGTGGCGACATCCATGTACAGCTTGTCGAGATCGACGTCCTGCTGGAAATTGGTTCCGATCAGGTCGTGGAAGGTGTGTCCCGTGATCGCGAGAACCGGTTGCCCGTCGCACTTGGCGTCGTACAAACCATTCAGCAGGTGAATGCCTCCCGGTCCGGAGGTCGCAATGCACACTCCCAGGCGCCCTGTGAACTTCGCGTAGCCGCAGGCTGCGAATGCCGCTGCTTCTTCATGGCGGACCTGGATGAACTTCAGCTTGTCCTGATGCGTGCGCAGGGCTTCAAATATGCCGTCTACACCGTCTCCGGGGAGGCCGAAAATTACCTCCACGCCCCAATCAATGAGTCGCTCCACAATCATGTCGGCTACTGTCATGGCACTCTCCTCAGTAGATCGCGCGGGTGCGCGTGTTCAGTGGTTGGTTGGACATCTTGCTGGGTGCGCGTTGGTCGCCGTCACCGTTTGTTCGGATGGTATTGAAATTCCAGCGGTTGCTCCGACTAATGACTGAAAGCAGAGTGGCAGGTTGAGCTCTGGGACAGACCTCGTTCGGGCCGAATATATATCGTAAGACGAGATAAACTATTTGCAGCGCCGGAAACCTGAACTCTCAGCCGAATCATCGAAAGAGGTTGCCCTCCTTCAGGTGAGCAGCTCGGGAGAAGATGATGAGCGCGCTGCGAGCAATTACGCCGACCCCACCCGTTGAACCAAAACAAAGCCTTCCCGATCCAAGTAGCATCGCCGAACTGCAACGGGAGCTCGAACGCACCGTCAGTGGCGAAGTGCGTTTTGACGACGGTAGCCGGGCGATGTACTCGGTCGATTCTTCAAATTACCGGCAGGTGCCGATTGGCGTGGTGGTGCCAAAGTCGATCGAAGATGTAATCCACACTGTCGCTGCGTGCAGAAAGTTCGGCGTCCCGCTGCTCTCTCGTGGCGGAGGAACAAGCCTCGCGGGCCAATGCTGCAACACTGCCATTGTGATGGACTGGTCCAAGTATCTTGGCCAAATCCTCAATATCGACCCGGTTCGTAAACAGGCGACGGTTCGGCCCGGCTGTGTTCTCGATAATTTGCGTAATGCCGCGGGCAAGTACGGCCTGACCTTTGGCCCCGACCCGGCGACTCACGACCATTGCACGCTCGGCGGAATGCTCGGCAACAACTCCTGCGGAATGCATGCGCAGATGGCCGGGTCCGTGGCCAGCAATACGGAAGCCCTGGCAGTTCTTCTTTACGATGGCACCCGCATGAACTTGGGCTGGACCACGCAAGAGGAGATGCAGGTCAATGCCACTGAAGGCGGCCGGGTCGGCGGGATCTACAAGTCGCTTTTAGCTCTGCGTGAGAAGTACGAGCAGCAGATTCGCGAGCGCTATCCCAACATTCCGCGTCGCATTTCTGGCTACAACCTGGATCAGCTGATCCCCGACGAGCAAGGCCGAATCAATTTGGCCCGTGCCGTGGTGGGTTCCGAAGGGACGCTGGTCACGATACTCTCTGCCACACTCCGGCTCGTTCATAATCCGCCGTTCCAGACGCTTGTTGTTCTTGGATACCCCGATGTTTATCAAGCCGGCGATCACATTCCGGAGATTCTCGAATCCAAACCGATGGGTCTCGAAGGAATCGATTACTTCCTCATCGAGAACATGAAGAAAAAGGGCCTGCACGTAAAAGACCTCAGCAGTCTTCCGGAAGGGAAAGGCTGGCTGATGGTGCAGCTGCCCGGGGACACTCTCGAAGAAGCCGACGGACGAGCGCGGGACTTGATGGAGCGGCTGAAGTCGAAGCCAAACCCACCCACTATGAAGATGTACGACAATCCTGAAGAAGAAAAGCATGTGTGGGATGTTCGCGAGTCGGGACTTGGCGCCACCGCCTTCGTGCCCGGGCTGCCGGCGTCGTGGCCGGGGTGGGAAGACGCGGCCGTCGCGCCCGAAAAAGTGGGTCCGTACCTGCGAGACTTCTGCAAGCTGCTTCAGAAACACGGCTACGTTGCCGCTTTGTACGGCCATTTCGGCATGGGCTGCATTCATTGCCGCATCACCTTCGACGTGGTCACTTCAGAAGGCATCCGCAATTACAGGCGTTTTGCCGAGGAAGCAGCGGACCTGGTCGTCAGCTACGGCGGTTCGCTATCCGGTGAACATGGCGATGGACAATCCCGCGCGGAGTTGCTGCCCAAAATGTTTGGCGAAGAGATTGTGCAGGCTTTCCGCGAGTACAAGTCCATCTGGGACCCCGACTGGAAGATGAACCCCGGCAAGGTGGTGAATCCGTATCGATTGGACGACAACTTGCGCTTAGGTGCTGATTACCGTCCGTGGGAGCCGCAAACGCATTTCAAGTTTCCCAACGATCAAGGCGAGTTCTCGCACGCCACCTTGCGATGTGTGGGAGTAGGGAAATGCCGCCGGGAAAGCTCCAACGTGCTCGACAACCAGACCATGTGTCCCAGCTACATGGTCACGCACGAAGAAAAGCACACCACCCGCGGCCGCGCACACCTGCTCTGGGAGATGCTGCACGGCGACCCGATCAAGAAAGGCTGGCGTGACGACAACGTAAAAGAGGCGCTTGACCTTTGCCTTTCCTGCAAAGGCTGCAAAGGAGACTGCCCGGTCAACGTCGATATGGCGACTTATAAAGCCGAGTTCCTCTCGCATTATTGGCACGGCAGGCTGCGCCCGCGTTCCGCCTATGCTTTTGGCTTGATCGACAAATGGGCGCGAGTTTCGTCGCTGGTTCCGGGTTTGGTGAACCTTGCAACCTCTACGCCGGGCATTCGAGAAATAGCAAAGCTGGCCGTCGGCATGCCACTCGAGCGCTCCGTGCCGCAATTTGCTCCTGAGCCGTTCACCCGCTGGTTCCGGAAGAACCGGTCCGGCGCTCGCATTGAAGAGGGCAAGACCGTTCTGCTGTTCCCCGATACATTTAACAATTACTTCTTCCCGCAAACCGCGCAGGCGGCAGTCGAAGTACTCGAACATCTTGGATACCAGGTTGTGCTGCCGGAGAGTTATGTCTGTTGCGGGCGCCCGCTCTATGACTATGGGTTTCTCGATGCAGCTGAAAAATATCTTTTGAACCTTATGAAGGTCCTGCGTCCGGCGCTGGACGCCAAGATCCCCATTGTCGTTCTTGAGCCGAGTTGCTGGTCGGTAATGCGGGACGAAGTGAATGAGCTGTTTCCCGAGCGTCCCGACACTCATCACCTGATGGAAAACACATTTCTGCTGGGGGAATTCCTGGACAAACACTCTGATGCAGATCGCCTGCCGAAGCTTCGCACCAAGGTCATGATGCATGCGCACTGCCATCACAAGGCGATCATCAAGAAGGCGGAACACGAAGAGAACCTGCTTCGAAAAATGGGAGCCGAGCTGCACGAGCTGACTTCGGGTTGTTGCGGAATGGCCGGTTCTTTCGGATTTGAGAAAGATAAGTACGACGTCTCCGTGCAGGTTGGCGAGCATAATCTGTTGCCCGCAGTGCGACGGGCCGGCTTGAGCACGCCGATCGTGGCGGACGGCTTCAGTTGCCGCGAGCAGGTGGCGCAGCTCACGAACCGCCATCCGCTTCACCTCGCGGAGTTGCTGAAGCTCGCAATTGAAGGAGACGGCCTCGGCTTTCGCACCATGCCGGAGAGCGAAATTCTTGCGCCACATCGCGCGGCGGTACGGAAATCAAAGTGGCGCGCAGGTATCGCCGTAGGAGCCATTGCAGCGGGGGCTGGCCTTCTGAGCTGGGCTCGGCATCGCCGCTCGTAAAAGGCCTCAGAAGGGAAAAATCATGGCGTCAACATCAATTCCCATCGAGCACGTTTCCGTCCAAAGCTACACCATCCCGACTGATCAGCGCGAATCCGACGGCACTTACGAATGGGACCACACGACAATCGTAATCGTGACGGTGCGCGCGGCAGGACAGGAAGGAATTGGCTACACCTACGCAAATGAAGAAACAGCAGCACTGATCCAGAATTCGTTTCAGCACACGATCAAAGACTCAGACGCGCTCTCGCCACAGGCGCTCTACATGGAATTGTGGCGCCAGGTGCGCAACCTGGGTCGCCCGGGAATCTGCTCGATGGCGATTTCCGCCGTGGATTGCGCCGTCTGGGATCTGAAAGCGCGCTTGTTGGGGCTGCCTTTGGTCAAATTACTCGGGCAAGTTCGAAGCGGAGCGACCGTCTACGGGAGCGGCGGCTTCATATCGTACTCTGATACAACTCTTGCGAAACAGTTATCCGGCTGGGCTGAGCAGGGAATCCGTAGTGTGAAGATGAAGATTGGGCGCGACGCAGGCAAAGACATCGAGAGGGTCAGTGTTGCGCGGAAAGCGATCGGGCCGGAAGTCAGCTTGTACGTCGATGCCAACGGCGCCTACACAACAAAGGAAGCTCTCGCACAGGCGGAGGTGTTCGCCGAAGAAGGAGTCTGCTGGTTCGAGGAACCGGTTTCTTCGGATGACTTGAGCGGATTGCGCGTGATCCGCGACCGCGCACCCGCCGGCATGGACATCGCAGCCGGGGAGTATGGCTACGACATTTTCTACTTCGAGCGAATGCTTTCTGCTGGTGCAGTGGATGTGCAACAGGCGGACATTACCCGCTGCGGCGGTATCACCGCGTTTCTGCAAATTGCCGCGCTCTGTCAGGCTCACAATCTGCCATTGTCAGGGCACACCGCCCCCGCGCAACACACGCATGTCGCGTGCGCCGTCCCGCAATTCAAGAATCTCGAATATTTTCACGATCACGTGCGCATCGAGCGCATGTTGTTTGATGGATTGCCGGAATTGAAAGATGGCGAACTGCGTCCGGACTTGTCGCGCCCTGGTAACGGGCTGATCGTGAAGCGTGTCGATGCCGCAAAATTTGCTGCGTGAGTAAGAGCTTCCTGTAGTTCCAGTCCTAGGTGTTCTCTGCCTTGGAGCGGCTGTCGAATTCCGGATGCTTGTCGGGCCAACTCTGCGCGTCAGGCGGCACCTCGAGCGGCATACGCCAGTCCTGAGCCGAAGCAACGCCTGCTCGTAGCCACGCAATTCTCGTCAACAACGATCCCACAACGGCGGAAGCGCCGGCCCAGCGCCGTAGCGAAGACGCACGTTCCCGCCCAGCGAATAAGCTTGCCAGGCGCAGGGCTGTCGGGAGCGGACCTGAAAGCGCTCCGCCGACTCGCGTGATTGCGCCGCTGGTCCCGTGCTTCAGAGGATCCAAATGCGTGTGTTTGCGGCCCTCAATTCGTATTCCTTCCCAGACTTCAAACAGCGCGGCGCCCATTCCGAGTGCTTGAAGGGCGCGGCTCTTGGAATGGCCCATCAATTCGAGCATTCCGACTGCGGCGCTGAGTCCCGAGGCAGCAAAGTGCAGCGGAAGATCCCCGACGTTCTGGTTCCACACAGGAATTGCTGTGGCGCCTATGAGCACGCCAGTGTAAGTTGCGAGTCCAAGCCCCAAAGGGATTGCTGCAGCTTCCCCGGCATTCTCAAGGATGGCTAGGGGAAACGACGGACCGTACCGCTCGCGCATCAGTCCCGCGAAAGTGGCTGCGGAAACCGCGCTGCCGAATCCGAGCAAAGTCCAGGCTCCAACTGACATCGGGCTTTGCGGTTTGAACACGCGCATCATGCCCAGGAAACGTTCTGGTTTTCCGAGGTCCGCGATCAGCAACGCGGGCGAGATCACTGCGCCGGCTGCGGCAATGTAGCGCGCATCACGGACGAGTTTGCGTTCCGCGCCGACGTAATGCCCGATCGCGCTGACGACAGCCGCTGCCCCGGCAGCGCCTCCCACGAAGAAATAGAGAGGAATCTGGTGGGTCCATTGCGGCGGCTTCAGCAGTGGAATTCCGTAGTACCCGGTTTCCGGAGATGCCTTGGGGAACGGTGCGCCTTGTGGACGGATTCCGCGCACGCTGACTTTCCCGCTCAACTCAGCCTCGCGCCGGATGTCGTGCAGCCGCCGTTCGCGGTCTGCCTGGGGCTCTGGCAAGCGAATAGGTTGATTGCTCATTGAGCATCCCTCGCGCCGTCGGTGAGGAACGCGAGCAGCGTTCCTCCGAGAAGCAGACCCGCTGCCAGCGCTGCCGACGTCCAGCCCTTTCTCAGGTAGGTAGTTGGCACTTCAGGGTTGGGCGGCAAGTTATACGTCCGGGGATCGCCTCGCAAAATGAACATCGCATGTGTACCCTGCACGCTGGTGTGCGTTGGATCGTAAAACGTGGCATCGTCCATCCCACGATCCTGCAGAACCTGTACTCGTTGCTGCGCCTCGGCCCTGAGCTGATTGATCTCGCCGAACTTGATGGACTCAGTCGGACACGCCTTCGCGCACGCCGGCTCAAGGCCGACCTTCTGGCGGTCGTAGCAGAAGGTGCATTTGAACGCGCGTCCATCCTCTCTATTCTTGGCGACGACTCCAAACGGGCATGCGACCACGCAGTACGCGCAGCCGTTGCAGACGTCCGGCTGCACGAAAACTCCGCCGAACTCGGTGCGCACAATCGCGCCGGTGGGACACGCTTCAAGACATCCCGCGACCTCACAATGTTTGCAGACGTCGGACGAGAATACCCAAGATGCCTGGTCGCCGGCGTTGCCGCCGATGCCCGGCGTCGGTGGCTCCTCTACGAATTTCACGTGCCGCCATGTGGAAGCGCCAACCGCGCCGGTGTTGTCGTACGAGTAGCCGCTCCATTCCAGCCCGTCTTCTCCGACGTGATTCCATTCCTTGCACGCAACTTCGCAAGCCTTGCAGCCGATGCACAGTGTCGAATCAGTGAGAAATGCAGTGGTGCTCATGCCAGACGCTCCGCAACAAGTGGATTCTCGATGGCTTTCTTTCCTCGTGGCCTGCGACCCGGTTTTATGTCACACACCAATGCCTTGGTTTCCATGATGCGCACGTTCGGCTCCTCACTGATCACCAGCAAATCGTTCACAACGTCGCCAGTGACCTGACCTTTGTAGCCCCAGTGATATGGCAATCCAACTTGGTGAACTGTGCGGCCATCGATTTTAAGCGGTCTGATGCGGGGCGTAACCATCACCCGAGCTTCAATCGTTGCTCGTGGCGTGGTGATTGTCGCAAAGTCGCCGTGCTTCAATCCGACTTCAGCCGCGAGCTCTGGCGAGACTTCCGTGAACAGCTCTGGTTGCAGTTCCGCCAGATGTGAAAGGGTGCGCGTCATCCCGCCAGCCGTGTGATGTTCCGTCAGACGATAGGTGGAAAGAACATAGGGGTACCGCGGATCGCCGGGCGAGTTCGCGTACGGATTGTCGGGACGCGCCTTCTTCTGCGCTGCAGGATTGTCCTGCTGACCGTAGAGGGGGTTCTTAATGAGGGATTCCAGCGGTTCGTAATGAGTCGGCAATGGGCCATCTTTCAGGCCGCTCGCAACCCAGATCCAGCCCACGCCGTCTGGATGCAAAGTGAATGGCCGCGCGCCGCCCAGGGCCTCTGTGCCGTGCCCATTGTGCACATCAGCAGGCTTGTCCGGTGGCACCGTCTTTTCATAATCGGCGTTGTCGAGCCCTGTCCATTCCTTCTTTTCTTTGTCCCACCAGACGAGCTTCTTGCGCTCGCTCCATGGTGTTCCGTCCGGCTTCGCCGAAGCACGGTTGTAAATGATGCGGCAATCATTCGGCCACGCGAATCCCCAGCCATGCCCAAGCAGGTCTTTCGGATTGCGTTCGTTCGCTCGGTTATATCCCTCCTC
>Ga0068856_100003222_pt1 | contig 16612 bp, 17 predicted proteins | sample KBSCornC62_FD_66595 | JGI IMG/M metagenome (GOLD analysis project Ga0068856, IMG submission 66595) | Corn rhizosphere microbial communities from Kellogg Biological Station, Michigan, USA - KBS Corn C6-2 | ecosystem: Host-associated > Plants > Roots > Rhizosphere > Soil ...
GCGCAATCGGTCTGCTGGGCCAGCACGAAAACCTCGCCGTGCTGCGCACGTTGTCGAAGGCCCACGCGCTTGCCGGTGCGCGCATCGGCTGCGTGCTCGCCGCGCCGGATGTGATCGCGCTGCTGCGCCGGATCCAGGCGCCGTATCCGCTGCCGACGCCGTGCGTCGACGCCGCGCTGGCTGCGCTCGAACCGGCGGCGCTCGAGCGCACGCGCGAACGCATCGCAAGCCTGCTGCGCGAACGCGAGCGTCTGGCGCGCGCGCTGCGCGGCGCCGCGCGCGTGCGCGCGGTGTTGCCGTCGCAGGCGAACTTCGTCTGCGCCCGTTTCGACGACGGTGCCGCCGTGTACCGCACGCTGCTCGCGCAGGACATCGTCGTGCGCGACGTCGGGCGCTATCCGGGATTGCGCGACTGCCTGCGCCTGAGCGTCGGAACGCCGGCCGAAAATGCACGCCTGATCGCGGCGCTCGGCGCGGCGGAGGTCGCGGCATGAGCGCGCGCAAGATCCTGTTCATCGACCGCGACGGCACCTTGATCCTGGAGCCGCCCGACGAGCAGATCGACAGTTTCGAAAAATTCGCGCTCGTCGACGGCTGCATCGCGGCCCTGCAGTGCTGCGTCGCGGCCGGCTACGAACTCGTCATGGTCAGCAACCAGGACGGCCTGGGCAGCGACAGTTTCCCGCAGCACACATTCGATGGCCCGCAACAGCTGCTGCTGCAGATCCTGCGTTCGCAGGGCATCGTGTTCCGCGAAATCCTGATCGATCCGACGCTGCCACGCGACGGCCGCGACACGCGCAAGCCTGGCGTCGGCATGATGCGGCATTGGCTGAGCGACGACAGCTGGAGCCGCGCCGGATCGGCCGTGATCGGCGACCGGGAGACCGACGTGCAGTTCGCGGCGAACCTCGGTGTGCGCGCGTTCAAGCTCGGGCGCGACGGCGACTGGGATGCGATCGCGCATGCGTTGTGCGCCGCGCCGCGCGAGGCGACGGTCGAACGCAACACGAAAGAAACGCGCATCAGCGTGGCAGTCGATCTCGATCGCACGGGTGCGCCGCAGGTGCAGACCGGACTCGGCTTTTTCGACCACATGCTGGAGCAGCTCGGCAAGCACGGTGGGTTCGCACTGACGCTTGCCTGCGCAGGCGACACGCACGTCGACGAACATCATGTGGTCGAGGATTGCGGGCTGGCCATCGGCGAAGCGCTGCGGCGCGCGCTCGGCGACAAGCGCGGCATCGGCCGCTACGGCGCGGCCGGCGAGGGCGCCACTGCGCTCGACGCGCTCGTGTTGCCGATGGACGAGACGCTGGCGCGCGCTGCGCTGGATCTGTCCGGCCGCGCGTATTTCGTGTTCGACGGTGCGTTTCCGCGCGAGCGCGTGGGCGACCTACCGACCGAACTCGTGCCGCACTTTTTCCGTTCGCTGTGCGACTCGCTCGGTGCCAACCTGCACCTGAGCGTGCGCGGCGAGAACGCGCACCACATGGTCGAGGCATGTTTCAAATGCGTCGCGCGCGCGCTCAGGCCCGCGCTTGCGCGCGCCGGCAGCGAGCTGCCGAGCACGAAAGGTGCGCTGTGAGCGTGGTGCTCGTCGACGCCGGTGGCAGCAACATCGGCTCGGTGCAGGCCGCGCTCGCGCGGCTCGGTGTCGCGGCGGAGCTGACGCAGGATCCGGCGCGCATCGCGGCCGCGTCGCACGTGATCCTGCCCGGCGTCGGCGCCGCGGCGCCGGGCATGCAGCGGCTGCGTGCGGCGAACCTGGTCGAGCCGCTGCGTGCCTTGCGCCAGCCCGTCCTCGGCGTGTGCCTCGGCATGCAGCTCTTGTTCGAGCGTTCCGAGGAAAGCGACACCGGGTGTCTGGGCGTGATTCCCGGCACGGTCGCGCGTATCGCCGCGGCGCCCGGTGTGCGCGTGCCGCACATGGGCTGGAACGCGCTGCAGCTGCAGCGGCCGCACGCGCTGCTCGGCGACCTCGGCGCGAACGCGTACGCGTATTTCGTGCACAGCTACGCGGCGCCCGTGGGCGCTGCGACCCTGGCGAGCTGCGAGCACGGCGCTGCGTTCAGCGCGATCGTGCAGCACCGCAATTTTCACGGCATGCAATTCCATCCCGAACGTTCCAGCGCGCTCGGCGCGCGCCTGCTGCGGAATTTCCTCGCGCTATGAGCACCACCACCATCATTCCGGCGATCGACCTGCGTGACGGCCGCGTCGTGCGCCTCGCGCAAGGCGACTACGCGCGCGAAACGCGCTATGCGCCGACGCCGCTCGATCTCGCGCGCAGCTACCGCGACGCCGGTGCGGAATGGCTGCACGTGGTGGATCTCGATGGTGCGCGCGAGGGCGGTTTGGGCAATCTGGAGACGATCGCCGCGTTGTGCGGCAGCGGGCTCAAGGTTCAATGCGGCGGCGGCGTGCGTGCGGCGGCGGACGTCGAACGGCTGCTCGGCGCCGGCGTGGCGCGCGTGGTGGTCGGCAGCGTGGCGGTGTCCGCGCCGGAAACCGTGCTGGCGTGGCTCGCGCAGTACGGCGTGGAACGCATTTGCCTGGCGCTCGACACGCGCTGGGACGGCGGCGCCTGGACCTTGCCCGTGCGTGGCTGGACCGCGGCGTCGGCGCAGACGCTCGACGGGCTCGCGCCGCGCTTCGCCGCCGCCGGTGCGAAACACTTGCTGTGCACCGACATTGCGCGCGACGGCATGCTGCAAGGCCCGAATCTGTCGCTGTACGAACATCTGGCGCACATCGCGCCGGCGCTCGCGGTTCAGGCGTCCGGCGGCGTGCGCGACGTGCACGACGTGAGCGACCTGCGCGAGCTCGGCGTGGCCGGCGTGATTCTCGGCCGCAGCCTGCTCGAAGGTCGCCTGACGGTGCAACAGGCACTCGCATGCTAACCCGGCGCATCATTCCGTGTTTGGACGTCAAGGACGGCCGCGTGGTAAAGGGTGTGCGTTTTCGCGATCACGTGGACATGGGCGACATCGTGGAGCTCGCTCTGCGCTACCGCGACGAGGGCGCCGACGAGCTCGTGTTCTACGACATCACGGCGAGTCCGCAAGGGCGAAGTGTCGATCGCGCGTGGGTTGAACGCGTCGGCCGCGCGCTCGACATTCCGTTCTGCGTCGCCGGCGGCATCCGCAGCGTGGACGACGCGCGCGGCGTGCTGTTCGCGGGTGCGGACAAGGTCTCGGTGAATTCGCCGGCGCTGGAGCGTCCGGACCTGATCGACGAATTGGCGAGCGCGTTCGGCGTGCAATGCGTGGTGGTCGGCATCGACAGTCTGCGCGATGCGGACGGCGAATGGCGCGTACGCCAGTACACGGGCGATCCGAATCGCACGCAGGCGCTGGCCCGGCGCACGCTGGACTGGGTCGACGAGGCGCAGCGGCGCGGCGCAGGCGAAATCGTCCTGAACTGCATGGGCAGCGACGGTGTGCGCGCGGGCTACGATCTGGAACAGCTCGGCGCGGTGCGCGCACGCTGCACGGTGCCGCTGGTCGCTTCCGGCGGCGCCGGCGCGATCGAACATTTCGCGGCGGCGTTCGAACAGGCGGATGTCGACGCCGCGCTCGCGGCGAGCGTGTTCCATTCCGGGTCGATCGCGATTCCGGAACTCAAGCGAGCGCTGAGTGCGCAGGGGATTGCGGTGCGGCCATGACGGAAAATCTCGCGATATCGGGCAAAGCGAATCGCGCCGTTGCGGAACTGGATGCGGGATCACTCGACTGGGCCAAGTCCGGCGACGGACTGTTGCCCGCGATCGTGCAGCACTGGCAGTCGGGCGCCGTCCTGATGCTCGGCTACATGGACCGCGCAGCACTCGCGCAAACGCAGGCGAGCGGCAAGGTGACGTTCTTCAGCCGCAGCAAACAGCGCCTGTGGACCAAGGGCGAAAGCTCGGGTCATTGGCTGCTGTGCCATGCGCTGCACGCCGATTGCGACAACGACACGATCCTGGTGCAGGCCGAACCCCGCGGACCGACCTGCCACCGCGGTACGTCGAGCTGTTTCGGCGATGCATCTGCGCCGCCGCTCGCGTGGCTGGCGGAACTCGACGCGCTGATCGCGCAACGCGCACGCGAGCGTCCGGCCGGCAGCTATACGACGAAGTTGTTCGAGTCCGGCACGCGCCGCATCGCGCAGAAAGTGGGCGAAGAGGGCGTCGAAACGGCGCTCGCCGCCGTGGCGCAGGACGCCGATGCGCTCACCGGCGAAGCGGCCGATCTGATGTTCCACCTGCTCGTGCTGCTTCGCGATCGCGGCCTGGATGTGGCCGCGGTGGTCGCGAAACTGCGCGAGCGCCACGCGCGCTGAGCTTGCCGCACCGCCATCGCTGCGGGTAGATTGCGGCCGATGCGCTGGAACACGCTGCATGCCCGCCCGTCTTGCATCATCGCCCATCGCGGCGCGAGCGGCTATCGCCCGGAACACACGTTGGACGCCTACCTGCTCGCTTCGGTGCAGGGCGCCGATGCGGTCGAACCCGATGTCGTGATGAGCCGCGATGGCGTGCTGTTCGTGCGCCACGATTTGGGCCTGAACGACAGCACGGATATCGCGACGCGGCGCGAATTCGCGTCGCGCGCGCGCGACATCGCTGGCAAGCGCGACTGGTGGATCAGCGATTTCGACGCCACCGAGATCGACACGCTGCGCGCGAAACAGCCGGCGGCGACGCGCGACGCACGCTACGACGGCCATTTCATCGTGCCGCGCTTCAGCCAGCTGCTGGACGTGGTCGCCGAGGCGGGCCGCCAGCGTGGCCGGCCGCTGATCGTCGATATCGAAATGAAGCACCCGGAATATTTCCTCGCGCTCGGGCACAACATGGCCGGCGCGGTCGCGGCGGAACTGAACATGCGCGGCCTGGCCGGCGCGGAGGCGCCGGTGTGGCTGGAGAGTTTCGATCATGCCGCGCTGCGCGCCGCGCACGCGCGCTGCGGCAACCGTGCGTTCGCGCTGTTCGACGTGGCGCCGACCGAAGCGCAGCTGGACGAAGCCGCGACCTGGACCGACGGCATCGCGCCGCTCAAGTTCCTGCTGTGGGACGCGCACGGGCGCGACAACGGCCTCATCGCCGCAGCCCACGCGCGCGGCCTCGAAGTGCACGCCTGGACCTTCCGCGAAGACCGGTCGCCCGCGCCGTTTGCGAGTCCCCGCGACGAACTCGCTGCGGCCATGCGCAGCGGCGTCGACGCCTTGTTTTGCGATTTCCCAGATGTGGCTCTGGCGTTGCGGTCGGAGCTTGAGGCGGAGATCGACGGTTCGGCGTAGGTAGGGCCGCGCCATGCGGCGTCAGTAAGGCGGGCAACGCGCGCCGTGCGGCATGGGCGAGAACGAGCGCCAGAAATACGAGATTGCGCAGCAACACGAACGGCGCGAATGCGCGCGGCGGGGTGGCCGGACTCTGCGCCACCATTGCCGACGCCGTCGCGGTACCCAGCCGCTCCATCCAGGGCACCGAACGGGGCCACTCCGTCAGGCGATCGAGCCACAGCGGCGGGATCCCGGCGCGTCCGCTGCCTGCGCCCACGATCCCCCCCACGATTGCTGCGAGCGTATCGGTATCGCCGCCGCACGCGATGGCGGTGCGCACTGCAGCGGAGAAATCGCGCGGGAATGACAACCACGCATGGATCGCGACCGGTACTGTGTGGAAGACGTAGCCGGAGACGCCTCGGTCACAGCCGAGGCGGTCGGCAAATTCCAGCGTCGATTCGCCCGCGTCCACGCTGGCGATGGCGTGTCGCAGCAGATCGCAGCACTCCTGCATCGCCGCATCCTGCGCGAGCGCGGATAACGCATCGATCAAGCGCCGTCCGTCGTGGCGCTGCGCCGCGGACTCGCGCGCGGCGAGTGCGACCGCGAGCGCGCCGGCGAACGCTTTCGGATCCGTGTGCGTGATCGTGGTCGAGGCGGCGACCAGCGGCGCCAGCGCCGCCGTGTCCGTGATGGCCGCCCCGAGGACCGCCGCGCGCATCGCCGGGCCGTTGCCGGCGGAAAAGACGCCGCTGCGTCGCGGCGAAAATCCGAGGCACAGTTTCAGGATCGCGCGCAGCGTCGCAAGACCGAGTCCAGCCGGGATACACAGCAGCCAGCCGCGCAGGCTCCACGCGAGCTGCGTGCGAAAACGCTCGACGTCGCTGCCGGAGCGGCACAGCGCTTGCGCCACGAGGCAACTGTGTTCGGTGTCGTCCGACACCATGCCGCGGCCGAACGCGAAGCGGTGCCGGTCGGGTGTGCCGAACAAGCGCGCGGCGCGGCGCCGTGACAAGGCCTCGTACGGCAAGCCGAGCGCATCGCCCACGGCGGTGCCGAGTAAGGCGCCGGTAATCGGATTCGATTGCATGGCAAGGAAAGAGGCGGCGCCGCGGACAAAGTTCCGCGGGCACTCCGCCCTGTGCCGGTTCAGCGGGACGCGGTGAGCTGCTCGACAGAATCCGGGCGCGGCGCCACCGACTTGAACGGCAGTGGCGGGCCGAGGCGGATGCCGGCGCGCCAGGCTTTCAGCTGCGCCGCGATTTTCGGCGTGGAGATGAATTGCGGGTACGAGTGTTCTTCGTCGTTGCGCGTTTCCCAGCCGTCGATCAAGCCGGCGGCTTCCTTGTACGCGGCATCGAACGTGTCGTTGTGATTCATGCCGTCGACGAAGAACGCGCGGCCGAAATCGGTGATGTCGGAATCCGTGCCGCAGCCGAACGAGGCGCGATCCGCACGCGCCGCGGTGACGAGCAGCGTGGCGTCGTTGCGCAGCGCGTCGATGAAGCCGCCCGAATAGCACGCGGAGATCACGATCACGCGGTGCTTGATGTGCGAGTCGGCGAAGAGTCCCGAGATGTCCTCCGGTCCGATCTGATCCAGCGGCAGCGGGTCGAGACTGACCAGCAGTTCGTGTTCGCGCGAGCCGTGCGTGGTCATGAACAGGAACAGGATGTCCTGCTCCTGGTCCATGCGCGCCGCTACCGCGTCGACTGCAGCCTGCAGGTTCGACAAGCTCGCGATCGGTGTGCTGGTCAGCGTGCCGGGGTTGTTGATCAGGGTGATGACGTGGCCGGCGGAATCGAAGCGCTGCGTGAACTGCCGCTCGACGAACTCCGCTTCGTTGCGGAACACGTTCTGGTCGCCGTCGCCGGCGAACGCGATCAGGTACAGGTTCGGGTGCCCCGGCGTGCGCGGCAGCAGCTGATCGATGGCGCTTTGCATCAGGTGCGCCTGCGCGTAGAGCACTTGTTCCGGGGTGCCGGCTTCGCTCGGCCAGGGCGGCTGCGCGGGCGCGTCGTCGCTGCCGTTGTCGTCGCTGCTGCCGTTGTCGTCGGCCGTGGACGGCGGGGCCGTGGTGCCGCTTGTGCCGGAGGAGGGCGCTGCGGCGCTCGCGGACGGTGCCGGGACTGCCGGGTGGTGCTGCAGGTACACCAGCCCGCCGGCCGCCCCGGCGGCGAACGCGAACAGCAACACGAGCGACAGCAGGCGACGCATGTTCAATCCAACGCGATCGCGCCGAATTCGACGACACATGGATGGCTGGCGCCGGGCGTGCACGTCGATGGCGGCCGGGCGACCAGCGTGGTACGGAAGCCGGCAGCGCGGGCGGCGTCGAGTTCTTCGACGATGTCCGACAGGAACAGGATTTCGTTCGCCGGCGCGCCGATCGATTGCGCGATCCTGGCGTACGAGCGCTGCTCGCGTTTCGGCCCGGTCTCGGTGTCGAAATAGCCGGCGAAATACGGCGTCAAGTTGCCCGCGTCGCAAAACCCGAAAAACAGTTTCTGCGCCTCGACCGAACCGGAGGAGTACACGTACAGCGCGATGCCCCGGTCCTGCCAGCGCTGCAGCGCCGGTGCGACGTCCGGATACACGTGCGCGGTGTAGTCGCCGCGGCGGTAGCCTTCGTCCCAGATCATGCCCTGCAGCGCCTTGAGCGACGTCGCCTTGCGGTCTTCGTCGATCCAGCGCTGCAGCAGCGCCACGATCTCGCTGCGGTCGGCCCAGACGATGCCCGCTTCTTTTGCCGCCTCGTGCAGCCAGTGCTGCACGGCTGGATCGTCGACGTGCGTTTCGACGAAGGCCGGCAGGTGCTTGCGCGCGTACGGGAAGAGCACGTCCTTGACGAACGCGATGGAGCTGGTGGTGCCTTCGATATCGGTCAGGATCGCGCGGATCATCGCGTCTGTCCCGCGGCGAGCGCGTGTTCCACGTTCTGCGAATACGCCGTCTCGATGGCGCGCTTGACCGCGACCGGGTCGGCCACGTGCGAGAACGTGAGACTCGATTCGCCGCGGCCGGTCACGCGCACGTCGCCGTAGCCCAGCAGGCGGCCCCAGGTGGTCTGGTGCAGGTCGACGGTTTCGATCGCGGTCAGGCGCACTTCTTCGGTTTCGCGCCCGACGATGCCGGTCTTGTACACGACGCGGTGCGTCGTCACGCCCAATTCGATCGCGCGCAGGCGCAGCCATTCGTAGATCGTGATGAAGATCCCAATGACCAGCGGGATGAGCACGATGCCGAGGATCAGGCGGCCTTTTGCCGTCCAATGCAGCTCGAAGCGCGCCACGATCTGTTCGCCGGGCGCGAGCGATTCGTTGAGGTAGTTCATGCCGCGTGCGGGGTCGCGGGCAGGCGCGGGAATTTCTGCGCGATGTCGCTGCCGGTGAAATTCGCGACCCAACCCTCCTTGTTGGTGAACAGCCGAATGGCGATGAAATAGGGCGTCTCGCTCATGTCGAACCAGTGCCGCGTGCCGTCCGGCACGCCGATGAGGTCGCCCTGCTCGCACAGCACTTCATACACGCGGGTGGCGATATGCAGCGTGAACAAGCCCCGACCCGCGACGAAGAAACGCACCTCGTCCTCGGCGTGCGTGTGCTCGTTCAAGAACTTCTGGCGCAAGGTCGCGCGATCGGGGTGATCGGGGTCGAGGCTGATCACGTCCACCGCCTGGTAGCCCTCTTCGCGCTGCAGGCGGTCGATGTCGCTGCGGTAGGCGGCGATCACGGCTTCGGGACTCGCACCGGGCGCCAGCGGCGCGTTCGCCGCCCAGCGCTCGAAACGCACGCCGACGGCGCCGAGTTCGCGCGCGATCGCGGCGTGCTCGTCCGCGGTCAGGACCGGCGCGTCGGGCTGGCCTTCCTCGAAAATGCGCAATCGGCTCATGCGGTGAGTCTCCTCAGGTCCAGTTCGCAGCCGAGCAGGAACTCGAACGCCTCGATATGGCGTTCGGCTTCCGCCATGTCGCGGCCCCAGGTGTAGATGCCGTGGCCTTCGATCAGATACCCGTACAGCGGTTTTTCCGCCGCCAGCCAGGCCTCGACGCGCGCGACCAGTTCCGGCATGTCCTGCGTGTTCGGGAACACGGGCAGGTCCAGGTACGTATCGTGGGTGGTGTGACCGGCGATCGCTTTCAAGAGCTCGTAGTCGGCCAGACGCACCTTTCCGGCCGGCGCGAACAGCCGCGAGGCCACCGTCTGCGTGCGCGAATGCGTGTGCAGCACCGCGTTTGCGTCGGGCCAGCGGCGATAGACCTGCGTGTGCAGCGCCGTTTCGGCCGACGGCCGGTGGCTGTTGCCGACCGGTTGGCCGTCCAAATCGATCAGCATGATGTCGGCCGGCGTCAGTGCGCCCTTGTCGCGGCCCGAGATCGTGATCGCCGCGTGGCGTTCGTCCACGCGCATGGAGAAATTGCTGCTGGTGGCCGGCGTCAGCTGTTGCGCGCCGAGGCGGCGGCCGGCGGCGGCGATGGCCTGGGCGCAGGCGCTGAAACGGTCGGGAGAGGGGCTCAAAGCGTCGATCCGGCGGCGTTCGGGCGAGGCCGCCATGATACCCGATGGCCGTCGCGAACGCCGTCTCGTGGCCTGCGATCGCGGGCGGCAAAAATGTCACAATACAAACCAGCGCAATCCAGGAGTTCCCATGCTTTCCGGTTCCAATGAACTCGCGTCCACGGCGCTGCTGGCGCTGCTCGCGTTCGCTTTCGGTTGTGTCGTCGCCTGGCTCCTGACCCGCCGCAGCGCGTTCCGCAGCGGCCGCGCCAGCCGCGACGTCGAGGTGTCGCAACTCGCATCCGAGCGCGACGCCTCGCTCGAAACGCGCCGGCGCCTGAAAGACGAAGCCGAGGCCAGCGCACGCCGGCTGGAGGAACTGCGCGCGAAACTGAGCGAAGCCACGGCCGAGCGCGCCGCGATCGGCGGCCGCCTGGAACGGCTGACGCAGGTCGAGGCGGAGCTCGCAGCGGCACGCGAGGAGGCGCGGCGCTGGAACGAGGAATGCCAGCGCGCGGAACAGCGCCTGACCGAGACGGCGACGCGCCTGCAGGCGCAGATGCAGGCCACGCACGAGCGCGAGGAGCTGCTCAAACAGGTCAGCGAACAGCTGACCGACCGCTTCAAGGTGTTGTCCGGCGAGCTGCTCGAAGCGCAAAGCAGCAAGTTCACCGAACAGAACCAGCACAACATCGGCACGCTGCTCAATCCGCTGCGCGAACAGCTCGGCGATTTCCGCAAGGTCGTGAGCGAGGTGTACGACAAGGAAAGCCGCGAGCGCCAGCTGCTCAAGCACGAGATCGAATCGCTCAAGAACATCAACCAGCGCATCAGCGAAGACGCGATCAACCTGACCCAGGCGCTCAAGGCGGACAGCAAGGCACGCGGTGCCTGGGGCGAAGTCGTGCTGGAACGCCTGCTCGAAATGGCCGGGTTGCAGGCCGGGCGGCAGTACGTCGCACAGCTGAGCCTGTTCGCCGCGGACAGTTCCAAGCAGCAGCGGCCGGATGTGATCGTGCGCCTGCCCGACGACAAGGACATCGTGATCGACGCGAAGGTGTCCCTGATCGGCTGGGACAAGTACGTCGCCGCGACCGAGGACGTCGGCCGCGCCGCTGCGCTGGCCGAGCATTTGAACTCGATCCGGCGCAACATCGATTCGTTGTCGGCCAAGGACTACGCCAGCCTGCCTGGCCTGCGCACGCTCGATTTCGTGCTGATGTTCGTGCCGATCGAAGCGGCCTTCGTCGAGGCGATCCGCGCCGACGACAGCCTCTACGGCTACGCGCTCGCCAAGAACGTCTCCCTGGTCAGCCCGAGTACGCTGCTCGCCACGCTGCGCACGGTCGCGCACTTGTGGCGCATCGAACAGCGCAACATCAACGGCCTGGAGTTCGCCCGCGTCGCCGCCGACCTGCACGACAATTTCGCGCTGCTGATCGACGGCATCCAGGACGTCGGCTCGAAACTCGAACGCGCCCGCGACGCGCACGGCACCTTGATCCGGCGCCTGACCGAGGGCGGCCGCGGCAGCGTGCTGCTCAAGGTGCAGAAGCTGAAGGAGCTGGGCGCCCCGGTGCGCAAGTCGCTGCCGAAGGATTTGCTGGATCGGGCGGGAGCGGGCGAAGCGGGTGAGCTCGAGACCGGCACGACCGAGGCGCCGACCGATGAAACGGGCGGCGAAGCGGACGCGATTGCGCCGCCGGTGCTGGAAGCGGACGTCTCGGTGCTGCGGTCGCTGGAGCCCTGACTAGCGGTGCAACTTGCTCTTGCGATAGCCGTAGGCGAAATAGAGCACGAGCCCGATCAAGGTCCACCACAGCGTCAGCCAGGCGTTGTAGGCGCCGTAGTAGAACGTGACGCCGAGCAGGGCGAAGCAGCTCAGGATGCCCAGCAGGCAGATCAGCGGCGCCCACGGCACGCGAAACGCGCGCGGCAGTTCCGGACGATACACGCGCAGGATCCAGACCCCCGCGCAGACGGCAGCGAAACTGATCAGCGTACCGATCGAGGTCAGTTCACCCAGGATATCGAGCGGAAAAATGCCCGCGGCGAGTGCGATACCGATGCCGGTGATGATCGTGTTGATGTGCGGCGTGCGGTACTTCGGATGGATTCGCGTGAATACGGGCGGCAGCAGGCCGTCGTTCGCCATGATCATGAAGATGCGCGGCTGCCCGATCACCATGCAGAGGATCACGCTCGAAAGGCCGATCAATGCGCCGATTTCAACGAGCCAGCGCAGCCAGGCGAGTTCGGGATGCGCGGCGATTGCGGTGACGACGGCTTCGTCGGTGCCCAGTTTCGTGTATGAGAGAAGTCCGGTCATCACGGCCGCGATCGCGATGTAGATCGCGGTGCAGATCAGCAACGATGTGATCATGCCGATCGGCAGGTCGCGTTTCGGGTTGATCGACTCCTGTGCCGCGACCGATGTTGCCTCGAAGCCGATGTAGGCGAAGAACACGATCGAGGCGCCGCGCATGACGCCGGGCCATCCGAACACGTCGCCGCCCTGGCTTTGCGGAATGAACGGATGCCATAGCGAGGTATCGACGTAGGACCAGCCGAAGGCGATGACCAGCAGCAACAGCACGATCTTGATGCCGACCATTACCGTATTGACGCCGGCCGACTCGCGGATGCCGAAATAGCACAGCCCCGTAAGCGCGAGCACGATCGCGACCGCCGGCAGATTCACGATGGCGCCCGTGAATTGCAGCTTCGTATCGAGCGGCGCGTTCGTGAGCATCGCCGGGAGATGCAAGCCGAAGTGGTCCAGGAAACTATTGAGATAGCCGGTGAAACTTGCGGCGACCGCCGAGGCCGAGATGCCGTATTCCAGGATCAGCATCCAGCCGATGAACCAGGCAGCGCCTTCGCCCAGGGTCGCGTACGTGTAGGAGTATGCCGAGCCGGATACCGGCACCATGGCCGCGAACTCGGCGTAGCACAGCGCGCAGAACGTACAGCACACCGCGGCCAACACGAACGACAGCATGATCGCCGGCCCGGAGTGTTCCGCGGCTGCGTGCCCGGTCATTGCGAAAATGCCGCCGCCGATCACCGCGCCGATGCCGATGGCTGTGAGTCCCCACGGACCCAGTGCGCGGCGCAAATGGATTTCTTCCGCTTCCTCGTTGACGGTCAGCGGATCTTTGGTACGCAGGAGTTGCTTCAGCATTCGGAGCGCTCGAAGAGGAGAGCGCCCCGCGGCGGGGCGCTCTCAGCAGCAGATGTCAGGCTTGCGTGCCGTTGGCGAGGTGGCTGCGCTTGTAGCCGTACAAGCCGTACAGCACCAGGCCGATCGCGCCCCAGCCGACGAACACGAGTTTCGCCGTCATGCTGAGATTGACGAACAGCAGGATGCAGCCAGCGACGGCCAGTGGGCACACCACCCACGCGAACGGCGTGCGGAACGGACGCGGACGGTCCGGCTGCTTCTTGCGCAGGATCAACACACCGATCGCGACCATCGCGAACGCCAGCAGCGTGCCGGAGTTCGAGGTATCGGCCAGCTTGCCGACCGGGAACAGCGCCGAGCAAATCGACACGACGATGCCGGTGATGACGGTGATCACGTGCGGCGTGTGGAAGCTCGGATGCACTTTCGACAATTTTTCCGGCAGCAGACCGTCGCGCGACATCGTGAAGAAGATGCGCGTCTGGCCGAACATCATCATCAGGATGACGGAAGGCAGCGCGAGGATCGCCGCGATGCCGATGTAGTCGCCGAGTCGCGTGAAGCCGAGCATACGCAGCACGTGCGCGAGCGGCTCCTTGCTGCACACCAGGGCCTCGCTGTTGGCGCAGGCGGCCAGCATCTCCGGCGTGCCCGGATCGAGCGGCATACCGTTGGCGCCGAGCATCGGCTGGGCGCCGACCGAGCCGGCGGCGCTGTAGCCGACCAGCAGATAGAAAATGGTGCAGATTGTCAGGGAGCCGATCAAACCGATCGGGATGTTGCGGTTCGGGTTCTTGGTTTCTTCAGCGGCGGTCGAGACCGCATCGAAGCCAACGTAGGCGAAAAAGATCGACGCCGCTGCACCGAGCACGCCGACGCCGCCGAGCGGGCTGCCCCAGCCGCCGGGCAGGAACGGTTCGAAATTCGTGGATTTGACGGCCGGGAACGCGAAGATGATGAACGCGGTCAGCGCGACGATCTTGATCGCGACCAGCACGGCGTTGACGCGCGCACTTTTCGACGTGCCGATGACCAGCAGCACGGTCACGGCCAGGCCGATCAGGAATGCGAGCAGATTGAACGAGCCGCCGGCGTACAAACCGGTGCGCAGCGCCTCGGGCAAGCCGTAGCCCTTCGATGCGAGCAGGCCGTTCATGTAGCCCGACCAGCCGACGCAGACCACCGATGCGCCGATGCCGTATTCGAGTCCGAGCGCCCAGCCCACGATCCAGGCGACGAATTCGCCCAGCACGCCATAACTGTACGTATACGCAGAGCCCGAAACCGGCAGCATCGCCGCGAGTTCCGCATACGCCAGCGCCGCCAGGCCGCACACGATCGCCGCGATCACGAACGCGAGCATCATGCCGGGGCCCGCTTTCTGGCCCGCTTCGGCCGTCAGCACGAAAATACCGGTACCGATCACGGCGCCGATGCCGAGCAGAGTCAGCTGGATCGGTCCGAGCTGCCGCTTGAGCGACTTCTTTTCCGCTGTCTCGAGAATCTTGTCGAGCGGCTTTACGCGCCAGAAAATCATTGCATCCTCCCCGCGAGTCTGGTTGAGCCGCCAAACGGCAGCCCCCTCGAGGATGCCTTGCGACAGTTTCTTATGTGCGGCGCCAGGCGGCGCCGGCGGTAACATACGCGACGGCCGGGATGGCGGCAAGCGGAGGTGGTCATGGACAACGGTTGGGCGCCGCCACAGGCGCAGGATTGGCAACGCGGCTGGCTGGCGGCGTTTGCACGCTTCGCCGCGCGCCGGCCGGACCGGGCCGAAGAAGCGGCCCGTTTCGCCGATTTCGTGCGCCGGCGGCCCGACGCGGCGCGGCGTGAATTGGCCGAAGGACACCTGACCGGATCGGCGTGGCTCGTCAGCGCCGACGGCCGCCGCGTGCTGCTCACGCATCACCGCAAACTCGGCATCTGGCTGCAGCTCGGCGGCCACGCGGACGGCGACACCGATCTCGCCCGCGTCGCGTTGCGCGAGGCGGAAGAGGAGTCGGGCCTGAGCGATTTGACCGTCGAACCGGAGATTTTCGACCTCGACCGCCACGCCATTCCGGCGCGCGGCAACGAGCCGGAACATTTCCACTACGACGTGCGCTTCGTCGTGCACGCGCGCGGCAGCGAGGCATTCGTGGTCAGCGCGGAATCGCACGCACTGGCGTGGCGCGACATCGCCGAAGTCGCCGCCGACGCGGACATGGATGCGTCGGTGCGCCGCATGGCGCGGGAATGGCTGAACCGTTTGGGGCGGGCGTAGCGGGCGCAGCGGGCGTGGCTGCAGCGGGCAGCAGCGAATCTCACCTCTCCCGCTGGCGGGAGAGGTCGAAGCCGCGACAGCGGCTTCGGGTGAGGGTGGCGGTGGGTGATGCTCCGGCGTGTGCAGCCTGAAAAGCCACCCTCACCCCAGCCCTCTCCCGCCAGCGGGAGAGGGGAAGGCGTCAGGCTCTCCCCGCAAACTCGCCCGTCAACGTGCTCACCAGGATCTTCTCGCCGGTCGTGATGTACTCCGGCACCTGGATCTCGATGCCCGTGTTCAGGCGCGCGGGTTTCGGACGCTTGGTCGCGGTCGCGCCTTTCAGTTCGGGAGCGGTCTCGACCACTTCGAGCACCACGCTCGGCGGCAGTTGCAGCGCCACCGGCTGGTCTTCGATCAGCTGGATGTAGCAGCCCTCGAGTCCGTCCGCGATGAAACCCGCGGCGTCGCCGATCGCTTCGCGGCCGAGCAGGTATTGCGTGTAGTCCTCGGCATCCATGAACACGAACGTGTCGCCGTCGATGTAGGAGAAATTCGACGCACGGCGCGTGAGTTCCGTTTCCTTGAGATCGTCGTCCGCACGCAGGGAAAGGTCGAGCTTCTGCGCGCCCGGCACGGAGTACAGCGTGAAGCGGTACGTCACGTTGCCGCCGCGCGCCGTCGGCGAGCTGCGCTCGATGTCGCGCACCTGCCAGACCTTGCCGTTGTGTTCGACCACGTTGCCGCGTTTGATTTCGGAGGCTCTCATATTCTCATCTCGTCATTCCCGCGGAGGCGGGAATCCAGTTGTTCGTTTAAGGGCGATATGACCTGATGCGTAGGTCCCGGCTCAAAATGTACATCCTTGTACGGCCGGGATGATTTCATCCTGAAATCAGCGGGTCCGTGTACGCCCGGGATGATTTCATCCTGAAATCATTTCGGCGCCAGGCGAATCGCCCCGTCGACGCGGATCACGCTGCCGTTCAAATAGCGGTTCTGCAAAATGAACGCGACGGTGTCCGCGAATTCCTGGCCCGTGCCGAGGCGCGACGGGTAGGGAACTTGTGCACAAAGCGATTCGTATACGTTTGCCGGCATGCCTTCCACCATCGGCGTGTGGAACACGCCCGGGGCGACGGTCATCACGCGCACGCCGATGCGGGCGAATTCACGCGCCATCGGCAGGGTCATGCCGATCACGCCGCCTTTGGAGGCGGAATACGCGGCCTGTCCGATCTGGCCTTCGTAAGCGGCGATCGAAGCGGTGTTGACGATCGCGCCACGTTCGCCGTCTTCGCCCGGCGCATTGCGCTGCATGATCTCGGCCGCGGCCTTGGCCACGTTGAAGCTGCCGATCAGGTTCACCATCACCGTGGTCTGGAACGTCTTCAGCGGCATCGGGCCTTCCTTGCCGAGCACGCG
>Ga0068856_100003226_pt1 | contig 16604 bp, 10 predicted proteins | sample KBSCornC62_FD_66595 | JGI IMG/M metagenome (GOLD analysis project Ga0068856, IMG submission 66595) | Corn rhizosphere microbial communities from Kellogg Biological Station, Michigan, USA - KBS Corn C6-2 | ecosystem: Host-associated > Plants > Roots > Rhizosphere > Soil ...
GCCGTTATTCTGCCTGAAGATTTTGAAAAGCGTTTTAAGCGGGAAAAAATCACGGATTCGAAACTCGTGTCCGAACCCCGGAGATCCGAACTTTCCAAACTCATTTTAGATCACGCACAAGTCGGCATCGGTTTCGCAAGTGTGGGAGAGATCGATCGCATCAATATTCTCCAAGCTTCGTTCTTGGCGATGAGACGTGCGATCGAGAATTTGGGCGCGATCAGCGGTCATGTTCTCGTCGATGGAAATCAGCGCATTTCGCAAATGTCTGAGTCCTTCGATCAGACAACGGTGATTAAAGGTGATCTGCGCGCGCTTCCGATTTCGTGTGCTTCGATCGTCGCGAAGGTTGCGCGTGATGAACTGATGATTCGTTTGGCGGAGAAGTTTCCTGTCTATGGATTCGAACGGCATAAAGGCTACTCTTCCGAGTTCCATATGCAGGCGATTCAGGCACACGGCCCATGCGTGCACCATCGAAGCACGTTTGCGGGAGTGCGGGAGCACTGGACCGATCTCCTTGACCAAGAAAGATCGCTGGATCCTTTCTGAGTTCTTAGTCGCGCACGATCGGTGCGTAAATTTTCAAGAATCACTTCTGGAACATCAACTGCGGACTCCATTTGCGGAAGTCGATCTCGTTTTTGAAAGCCGAGCTTCTGCGACATCGCCCATCGAATCGTCGCGAATTCAATTTCCTCTGACGGTGATTGAAGTGAAGTCGATCGATGGCGACTTGTGGTCGCGAAGTCCGGTTTCCGTAAAACAGCGACTTCGTCTTGAGCGGGCGCGGTCTTGGATTGAAGCGAAAACGAAGAAACAGGTGCGACTGAAGTTGGCCGTTGTCGGCTCACGGGGTGCGATTCAGTACTTCGATTTTCCGCTTTGAATTCATCTGGAGCGTGCCTTTGGTCCTGATGAGCAGCGGAGGCGGCTTAAAGTTCGCGTCTTGACAGATGCGCGTCATACTCCAAAACTTAAGGTATGAAATGCATTGCGCGGGCGCTCCTGATTTTCATCGTTGCCGGATCTTTGATCCCGTCAAAAGCGCACGCCGATTCCACGCGTGAATTCATGATGTCGGCGGCTTACGGAACCCTTGCGGGAACGATCGTGGGAGCCGCGACGCTCGCGTTTAGCGACAAGCCAGGCGATAACCTCAACAAAGTTGCGCGTGGTGCTTCGATCGGTCTCTACGCGGGAATCTTGCTGGGACTCTATGTTGTTTACGGCGGTCCTTCTGAAGATTCGGATGCGGCCGAGCAGTTGAAACACACTTCAATTAAGCAGCCGGATTTAATCGTCGCGCCGATCGTGAGCGACCGCGGCCTTGAAGGCGCGCAGGCCAGCTACTCCGTTCTTCACTTTTAATACGTTAACTCGCGCCGCTGGCGCGAGGGAGCTTCGCAGGCCTGCTCAGCTCGATTGCGTTAACTTGCGCCGTTTAGGCAGCGAGGGAGCGGCTACTTCGCGGCGGCGACTTTTGGGCCTTCGCCGCCGAAGTTGTAGTCGAACGACAAGTGGTGATCGAGCGAGTAGCCGATGTCTTGTCGAAGCGTCAGGATGATGCCCCAGCAGTTGCCTGGCGGCTTGATGTTCAACATCGCACCCCATGATTTCACGGCGAATTGGAAGTTGTCCCAATTATTCGGCGTGAAATCGATCGTTCCCGCGAGCGAGAGATATTTTTCGCTGAAGCCGCCGAGGAAGCCGATCGTTTGCGTATGGTTTGCGAGCGCGTCGTCGCGATTCAGCGTGATGAGATAGTTCTCAACAAAGTTCATTTCGAGAAAGCGTCCCGAGTTATCCATGACCCGCGCGCGTGACGAGGTGTTTGTCTTCCCGTGGTAGGGAAAGTAGCGAACGAGCGTGTTCGTTTCAAAGTGATCGAGGCGCACGTCGAGAAGCGCTGAGAAGTCAGAAAAGAGAAAACGCTGACGGTCGTTTACATTATTTTCGTTAAAGTCGTAAGACTCTCCCAATTTTAGAGATGCGATCTGCTTGTAGACGGGTGATCCGTCGGAGAGCCAAGTTTTTTTCACGATCCGGTTTGAGAGATAAGTCGAGATCGTATTTCGGTTTGTCAGACGGTCTTCGTAGTCGAATTGAACTCCGTTTCGCGAGCGAACGTCGGAATCTGAAATCGGCTGTGAATCCAAGAAAGACGGGGTGTGCGCGGAGGGGCCTAAGAAGTCGTTTTCACCGGTGTCGTGCGTGTCACGAACGCCGTCGAGTACGAGTTCGGGTTCAACTTCGTGACGGTAAACATTCGGATGTACGGGCGCAACCACGGGAGCTGCGATTGGCGCTCCGGCGACGCGACTTTCATTATCCGACCAATCCGTCACGGAGGGATGAGGAGCTTCAGTTGGCGGAGTATTATCGCCGTAAACGCGCGAAAACCTCGTTCTGAACGAAAGTGATCCACGCACGTATTGGCGGTAAGGCGAAGAATCAAAGTCAGAGCCTTGTGGCGCGGTGACATTCAAAGAATATTGCGTGTGCCGGAAGCCGAGCGTTGGCAACACGTCGATTGAAGATCCAATTCGAAACGGCGCCGAAAGCTGCGGTTGAAGATCAATTCGCTGCCCTGTGCGAATGATGTCGGAGCTTGGATCGAACACTTGTCCGCGGTATGTGAGCGGATAGTCAGGATCGGCGGAGGTCTGGGTTCGCGGCCGGTCCATCATGCGAATGCGTGAACCGTCGTTTGGATCTTTTGTCCAATAAGCATCGTCCCACGCAAGTTCATCCCTAGCGAAATTTACGTAGTCGGAATGGAAGCGGAAAAGAAGTCCGCTCAAGAGGCCCGAGTCTGCGACCGGGCGATCGATCAGGTCGTAACGAATCTCGGGAAACCGGTGCACCGATTCCTTATTCGTGTCGATCACGTTGTCGTGAAGTTGGTTAATATAATAATCGGCGTCGAGAGAAGCGTGCGTGCGCTCGGTATTTCGAGTCAGCGTGAGTCGGTTTTCGAGCGCCGGATCACCGCGGCCTAAAATCTCTTCGGGGAAATCGCGCGGGTAAAGCAAGTCGCTCACATAGTTGATTTTCAACTTCGTATTGAAGCCGTCGGGCAAATCGTAACTGTGCTGATAAGTGAAGAAGGTTCGGTTGACCTTCGATCCTGGATCCTGACCGCCAGTGAAATCCGTTTGTCCTTCGAAGACTTTGTCGTGGATATAACCGGTTGTAAATTCACCGCTTGAGCTCGGAGTTAAAACATAGCGGTAATTGAGAAGGCCTTTCGCTTTTCTCAGGGTGTAGTACTTCGCCGTGATCGTCGCGTCTTGCGAGCGTGAAATCGCCCAGAAGAAGCTATCGCCCAACGCCGTTCCGCCCGTCGCATTGTAATCGATGGTTGGAATTAAAAGCCCTGTTTGGCGTTCAGATTTCAAAGGAACGATCAGGTAGGGAAGCCAAAGCGTCGGCACGTTCGCAACGCGAAGCTGGGCGTGTTTGATGTAAGCGTATCCGCCCAATTCAGCTTGAATGCGCGAGCCGGAGAAGGTCCACGCCGTTGGACAAGTCGTACACGCCGTAAACGAAGCGTGTTCAGCATCGTACGATTGAGGCCCTGTTTTTTTAACAATGCGGCCTTCGAAAATCACGGGACCCGATTTGACGAAACCGTTTACGATCGTGCCGGTGTTATCGCGGTAACTTAAAACCGCGGAGTCGCCCTCGAGGTACGCTTGCGGCGAAGAGATGACGAGATTTCCGTCGGCCATCACGGTTTCGGTTTTACGATCGATGATCGCGTGATCACAGCTGATGAACTGTTGGTCGTAGATGACTTTGACGTCGCCGGTGAGTTCGATCGTATTTTTCGTGCTGTCGCCAACCGACTTTTGGGCCGATAGCAGAATCGAAGCGCCGCTGCTTGAACGTAAATGCATGGAGCCAGCGGCGAGTGCCATTGAACCGAAAAAGACGGTCACCACGGCAGCAAAGATCAATCTCATAGAGCTTCGAGCGTAGGGAAACGAAGCCCCAATGTCATGCCAAAATCGATGCTTACTTCGATGTCATCGTGAACACACCATCCCAGTCGGCCGGAGGCGGTTCGCGCAAATAATCCTCACAGCGCTCGATGTAGAGCTGAGAAGGTGCGTCATTTGCGTCAAAGCTAAGCGCGTTTGTGAACCGCTCAATCGCTTCACGGAATTTCTGCTCGTGATAGAGGCGGAATCCCTCAGCGAAGAGCGTAAGAACGGTCGCTTTTTCGGGAGCAACCGCGCCTTCCGCCACCAATTCGTAGATGCGAACCGGTTGCGCCTTCCCTTTGACCTTTACCCAATCGACTTCGCGGCAAACGAAACTGTCTTTGATTTCGTTGTAGGTAAATTCGCTCACGATGATGCGAGTTCCGTACTGCTTGTTGATCCCTTCGAGACGGCTGCCCAAGTTTACAGCATCGCCCATAACCGTGTACGAACGAACCGTATCAGAGCCCATGTTTCCGACACTCATGTCTCCAGTGTTCAGACCGATCCCGATATCGATTTCGGGAAGGCCTTTTGCTCGGTACTCGGCCTGAAGTTCTTTGAGTTTCACAAGCATTTGAAGTGCGCAACGGGCTGCGTGTTTTGCGTGGTCTTTGAAGTGCACCGGAGCACCCCAGAACGCCATGATCGCATCACCCATGTATTTATCGAGCGTCCCTTTGTTGGCGAAAACGAGATTCGTCATCGGTGTCAGATAGGAGTTCAAAAGATCGGAGAGTGCGCGCGGATCTAGTTTTTCCGAAATCGTTGTGAACCCGCGAACGTCGGAGAACATGACGGTGAGCTCCATCTTTTTTCCGCCCAATTCGATGTTTTCCGGATCGGAGAGGACTTCGTTAACGATGGCTGGCGAAACGTACTTTTCGAACGTACCTTTGAGTTCGCGCTTTTTTCTTTCTTCGGTGAAGTACTTAAATGACGTCAGGCCAACGAAGTCGGCGATGACGAGACTGATCGGGAAGAGCGAAACGACGACAACACCGTGGTTAAACAAGACGTAGTTGTCGACGTAGTAGATCGCGGCAAGGAAGGCGATCGTTACGCCTAAACCTGCCACCGAACCCAAGTACGCAAGTAACGCAGACAGCACGATGCCGCCGACGAGAAGGTAGATCCACATCGTGGTCTCTTCAAGAGGGCTTCGTCTCAGGAATCCCGGCGCGCGTGGATCAACTTTTTCTCCTTTTGCGCGCGCGGTTTCGACCAAGAGATTTGAAAGAGCGTTAGCGTGCGTTTCGACTCCCGGGAAGTTTTCCTCAAACGGAGTCACTCGAAGATCGTAAACACCGACGGCCGTCGCACCCAAAATCAGAATTTTATTTTTGAGATACTCTGATTTTTTAACCTCATGATAGCCGTAATCGTAAGAGCCGGTCGCTGGGTTGAACATGCGCTCTTGCACGTTCATAACGGGGCTATCGCTTAAAATATCGGTCGCGGAAACATAAGGGAACATGAACGAAGGACCGGAGTAGTTGACTTGAAGATATCCCTTTTTATCGATCGGGATTTTCAGGACGTCGTTTCCGTCGGCGTTGAGCGTCTGGAGTGATGTGAAGATACGTCCTAAAGAATTCTCGCGCGTTCCGTTTTCCATCGCGACGGTTGCGCGCGCCGAGAGCTTTTGGTCGATCAAATATGTTTTGAAAGCGAGAGACTCAACGTACGAGAGACCGTCACGGCGCAAAAGCGCGTTTTTTCTTACGGTTCCATCGTTATCGATAATTGCGTCGAAGTAACCCGTGTGCGATTTCGCGTTGTCGATGACGGGAATATTGACTTCCCAGCGCGAAATTTCAGGAATCAAAATCGGGGGCGTTTCCTTGATGATTCTTTGAATTCCGGCTTCTGATTTTTCGGTATTACCTTGGATCTGCGACCAGACTTTTTCCCACGAGTTATTGTTGTAAAGCTGCTCGACAACGTCGGGCGCCAAATTCGCATTTCGCTTCTTAAATGTTTCAAGACTCCTGAGTTCGTCGTCCTTCGTAAAAAAGCGATGGCAATAATCCAAGCTGACTTGGAAGATGCCTGTTCGGAAGGTTGCAATCTCTTTATCCGTTAACGCGTGATTCATGTATCCGAAGAGAGTCGCAACGGCCGCGTTGTTGTTCGTAAATTCAGGATGGTCCGCTAAGTCTTCTTGAGCCGCGTGGAAGTCGTTGTTGATGTTATCAACCATCAAGTAGGGGAAGATCGCCGGGTCAATCGTAAATCCGCCGCTTGCCAGGGACTTCGTGAGACGTTCGTTAATTTGCGGAGTGACATCGAAGATCTCGCTTGTTTTCACGACTTCGAGGGTTTTGAAGTAATCCTTCAAGTTGGCGAGAATTTCCCGCTTCGGGTACTTCAGCGAGTTTTGGATTTCGTCGATGACCGCGGTTTTAACAAGTTCGGTTTCCCAGTAGCGACCCGGATAACTTCTTTCAAAGTGCGCTTCCGAGCAGATGTCTTGGTAGGGAGCAAAGTTCCCGTAATCCGACGAGAAGGCGCCCAAGATCATGCTGTCGCGAGACGCGTCGACGCTGGTTGCGAGAATTTTGTCGACGTCGGCTTTTGCCATTTCTTCTTTGAGGAGGTCTTTGACGGCAGGATCTTGCGTCGTTTTTGTTTGGTCGCTCAGACGTTCAAGCGTTGGCAGCGAAGAACCGTTGTCAGGCTCTGAGAACGTCATATCGAACGCCATCAGTTTTGCGCCGTAAGTGATAAAAGTGCGGTCGATTAAGCGCGCCATTTTATCGCGCGGCCAAGGCCAGCGGCCTTCGAGGCGAATCGATTCATCGTCGATCGCCAAGATTGCGACGCGGTCAGAACCTTTCGCGGCTCCGCGGTTGATCATGCGCCAATCGATCGTCTTTTCGTGAATTTGGTGAATGAGTCCGCGCAAGCTTCTGTCGTCACGAGGGAAGTTCTCGTCGATTTGCGCGTAGTAGCCGAAGGCGATGTAGGTAACGATCAGCGTGATCAGAATTCCGAATGTAAACGGGGACAATAGAATCGATTTAATTCGTTTGAAGTTCTTCATAGGCGTGGTCGTCCTGATTGCTTACGTTCTCGTGAGCTGAAATTCTAGCCTAGATCTAGCCTATTCATTGGTTAACAACATGTTAAGCGCGCTGTTAGGATGGGTCTAGTCGGGCGTTGAATTTTTTGAGGAGTGGTCCGGATGCAAGCACGTTTGAAAACTCAAAACGGAATCGCAGTCGTCGCATTAAGCGGGCGGGTGGATGTCGAAACGGCTTTGCCGTTTCGCGCGGCGTGTTTGCGCGAGTTCAAAGGAAAGCGTCTCGTATTTGATTTTTCGGCGCTGAATTTCGTGGGTTCGCAAGGGCTCTTGCCGTTCCTCGAAACATTTCAAGAATTTTATGAATCCGCACCAGGCTCTTTCAAATTCTCAGGGGTTTCGGTCGAGTTCCGACAGCTCTTCTCGGCAACGCCGCTTTATCAAGTCGAAATTTATGAATCGGTCGACGTCGCCGTGATGGCGTTTTTCGTGCCCGCAGCGGCACCGGCTTCGCCTGTTGAGGCGGCGGCGCTTGCACAACAACGTGAGTTCATCGCTTATCGTTCAGAGCCAAGCGCCGCAGACCTAAAGTCGACGGCGCCCGAGTCAGACGACGAAATCGAAGCCTAAATCGATAGTTAAAGTGAAGCGTCGGTTGAAGGTTCAACCGATTCGATCATAGTGTTCGCCTCGTCGACGAAGTCGAGATCGAGTCCGCGCACTTTCGTGTATCCGCTTTCAAGCTCCGCCAAAATCGAGTCGATTTTTTCCAAGCGTGTGGAAGAGAAAGCCTCTGAAGCCGGCGCTGTCTCTGTCATGTCGGGCGTGCTTGCCGAGACGTTAAGCGAGACGCCTGCGGCTTCGCGCATTTTACGTTCGTTTTTCAACTGACGGCTGAGTTCTTGGTTCAGCTTATTAAGAGCGTCTTGCTGAAGTTTTGAAGCTTCGAATTTCTTTTGAGCCTCGGCCCAAACCGCCTGAAGGCTTTCGAACTGATCTCGAGCACGAGCGAGTTCTTCGGTAGCCGCGGTTTCTGCCGAGAGCGCGCGGTCGCGCTCCATGCGCGCCGTCATTGTTTCGGCCGCGAGTTCTTTGGCTTCACGGCGGAAGGCCGCAAGCTGATCTTGGATCTGCTTCAGCTCTTCTTTGAGCGCTCGTTCAATATCAGAGTTGCGGCGCTCAAGCGTGACAATGCGATTCTCAGCCGTGGTGCGCGCGGAGATTGCTTCATCAAGGCGCGAAGCCTTGTCGCGAAGGAGAGAAGCTTCCGCGCGTGCTTTCATCATGTCGCCTTCAGCCGAGCGAATACGGGTTTCGTAATTTTCGACCAGGAGAGCTTGATCCGCGTTCGATTTTACGACTGCGACTTGCGATGCTTTTTCCGCCATCGCCAAGCGTTCGCGCAAATCGCCGATGACGGCTTCGCGAGTCCCGAGCTGGCGATCCAAGAAAGAGATACGGCCGCGAGCATCGACCAATTGGTCTTTGAGTCGGTCGATGTAAGGGCGTACCCAAGCCGTCACTCGGCGGCGGTACGACTTTTCAAACGCGAGGCCCGCGCGCAATTCCGCCGAGCGTTCTTCCGCGCTCTCAGCGCGAATTTGCGAGATTTCAACTTGTTCACGGAGTTCTTCGAGTTGAACGTCGAAGGTTTGAGTTTTTTCGCGGAGAAGTTCTGTTTTTTCCTGGAGAACCTGGTGTTGCGCGATGAGCGAAGCATGATCGCTTTTGAGACGCGCGTGCAGGCGATCTTGCTCCATGATTTGTTGCTCAAGAACGGAGTTGCGGCGAATGTTGACCTTCAACCGCGCCATCAAATCTTCATTTTGGCCAATCAGCGTTTCGACGGTTCCCGAGTGGAGAACGTGTGCTGGAAGCGAAGATAAATTCGGAACCGGTGGGATGTCGAGCGGAAGCGGGACCGAAACCGGCGCTTCCATTTGCACTGAAACTTGCGAGACGATGTGAAAATCTTCGACAGGATCTTGATCAATATCGAAAGTTTCATGTGCGTTCATCAAACCCCTCCATGGGTGTGCCGAAGCTTGGAGCCAAAGCGGACTTTAGGCTTATGTCTTTGGACAATCGTCTCAAAATAGACCGCGACCTGTCAAAATTTCGAGGTCCTGGTCCAGGTCTGGTTTCGCAGCCTTTAGCCGGAAGTCGGGTCATCCGAACTAATATAAGGATGGGAAACAATCAGAACTTAGACGTGGTCTTGAAGATGGCGGAAGCCCAGCAAGACCGGGAAATGAATTCGAAGATTTCAGCGCGAATGAAGAGTTCGCTGGCTGAGTTGGGCGCACGTGACGGTTCCCGCTCGCAAATTCTTTCGCTCGTAGCGAGCGAGAACTATCAAAAAGCTCTCGATGAACTCGAAACCTACGCGAACTCGCATGCGGAGTATCCGCAATTCAAGCAGCGCGCAGATCGTTATCTGAGTTACGCCGGCGATCTGATCAACGCGATTCGCGCTAAGCGCTCGTTTCCAGGCATGCAGCATTTAAGCATGTCAAAACAACAAGAGCTTTACGACCGTGCTATGACTCACTTCGACGACTTGAAGGCGACGCTTAAGAAGGTTGAGAAAATCCAGGCGGAGGTTCACCTTGACGACGTCCGTTCGACTGTCTGGGTGATCAAAGCAGGCGTCTATTGTCTGTTTGCGCTTTTGGTTTTGGGCTTCTTACTCGAAGTCTCTCGAGGCGTATTGCCGGCGGCGAATGTCGTAGTCGACGATGCGTTCGGGAGTGCCACGAACGCGATCTTCGATAAACTCGGCCTCTAATTATAAAGACTCGTAAGCCTTTTTGAGAATCGGCAGCGATTGGCCGCCCGGTAGCTGCTTTTTATTTACGTAAATCGTCGGCGTTCCTTCTAGATTCAGCGTTGCGCCTACGTCAGCTTGGGCTCGCACGGCCGCTTTTGCCGCGTCGGAATCCGCACACGCTTTCATCTCGTCGATGCTCATGCCGGCTGCTGACGCGATGTTGCCGAGGTCGGCACGAACGGTGTCTACAGAAGCGTAGATTTCGGGTAAGCCGTAGATGTAGTCGTGAACGGACCAGCCTGAATGCTTGTTCTTTTCCGCACACCAAGATGCGCGCGCGAGAAGACAAGAGGCGCCGTTTGCTTGATTAAGAGCCGAGTTGCATTCGCCATCTAGGGGCCATGGTTGAAACTCGAGTCGCACATCGGGGTGCGAGCCTAAGAATGCGTGGAGAATCGGTGCCGCGTGTTTACAGTGGATGCAGCGGTAATCAGCGAATTCGACGATCGTCATCTTCGCATCGGCAGGCCCTTTGACGAGCGGATCGACCGCTTTAAATTCCTTCGCCGGCGCCGCTTTCCAATCGTTGATGAAGCCATTGAGCGCCGCTTGGTTTTCGGGCGAATTCATATCGCCGCCTTGAGTGACCGCCGAGTTCACGATGAACGCTCCGACAAAGCAAATGACGGCGACGATGCTGAGAGGTTTGAAATCTCCGATCGTCAAAGACCCCGTCGAACCGCGAACGAAGAGCCACGTGAAGATCAAAAGCAAGATCGACAGGACATAGGCCGACATGCAGAAGGCGCAGAACTTCGCGAGTAAAAACGTCGAGATCGTTCCCATGACGAGCGAGCCTGCGAAAATTCCGACGGCGGCGATCAGAAGGTTACGGCGCGCGCCTGGTTTTTTATTTTCATCGGTCAAAAGGTAAACTCCGACCAGGATCAAGAAAGCCAGATTCGCCATGAAGCCCCAGAGGGCCACAGGCACATGCAACGCTTCCGCGTAGGCGGAAGCGGCAACGGCCGAGCAATCGAACTTTTCGTTAATATCGCAGATGCTCTTTGTGTATTGGCCCGATTGGAGGGCGAGATGCTGCATGTAGAGATAGCCGTGGACGAAAAGCGAAAGGACGGCCATTAGTGCAGCGAGCCAGAGATGTTTTCGATGGTTTCCCGCTTGCGATACTGAAGATGATTTTGTCATGTTGGCGATTGCAACCAATCTTCTTTCCTAAAGCAATTCTTTTTTGGCACCATCTAAGTTGTGACACTCAAACGTGGAAAGTCAAAACGAGCCGAGGCCGCTTGGGTAAAGACCCGGCGTGCGCTCCTTCGCCATGTGAAAGGCGAAGTGCGAAAGCGTCTCGGCGGAGTGGATCAGAAAGACATTACGGATTTCTCGATCCGCTACGAGCGCGAGCTCCGTAAGTCTTGGAAAGTCTCGGACCAAAAAGAACTTCTACGGCGGATTGAAGCTTCGGATCTCGTGTATGGAGGGGACTTCCACGCGCTTTCGCAGGCGCAGCGATCGCACCTTCGGCTTCTTCGCCAAATTCAAAAACCTGTGGTGCTTGCGCTTGAGAGTTTTCAATTCTCGGCCCAAAAACATCTCGACGCCTATTCGAACGGCCAGCTGACTCTTGAAGGCTTACGTGAAAAATCGAAGTGGGATCAGGCCTGGGGATTTTCGTGGGAGCATTACAAACCACTTCTCGAACTGGCGAAGGCGAGGGGTTTCCGCCTTGTCGCGCTGAACAGCCGGGCGGGCGCCCATGAGCTGGAGTCTCGCGAGAAAAAAGCCGCGAGCATCATCGCGCGCGAGTGGTCGCCGGAGCATGTTACGTACGTTCTATTTGGCGATTTGCATTTAGCTCCCGCGCACTTGCCAGCGAAAGTTCAATCGAAGCTCAAAGGAAAACCCAAAGATCTCACAATTCACTTAAACAGCGAGCGCGTCTATTTCCAACTCGCAAACCGTGGGCTTGAAACTGAAGTCGACGTCGTTAAGTTCAATGAGAAGAGCTTTTGCATCCTCTCGACTCCGCCTTGGATCAAATGGCAGAGTTACTTATTATTTCTCGAGCAAACGCACGATAACGACGAACGAATTGACGATGAGACCGACTTCGATCCCACCGATCAAGTGGCGCTTCTAGTGCGTCTTGCGGCCGACGACTTGGGTCTAGCGAAGCGGTTTAAGCAGATTAACGATTTGGCCGTTTACGGCGAGAACGATGAAACGATTTGGCGTGAGGTGGCGAAGCGAACGGGCGATGGCGAGCGGGAAACGGCACAGGCTCTTCTCCGAGCCGGGCAACGCTTTTTTATTCCTTTCGGCGGCATCGCCTATCAGCCTAAACCGACGATCAATTCGGCCGCCTCTCTCGCCGGGCTTTATCTGCACGCGCGCCTCTCCGGACGAAAAAAATCGCTCTGGAATTTTCCTTCCGACATTCGGGCCCAAGTTTGGATCGAGGCCGTGAGCTACTTCATTTCAAAAATGATCAATCACGCGCGGCGCTCGGAAACGATCGCGGGACTGCAAACGAAGTTGCGTGGATCTTCAAAAGACACCGAGGCTCTTCGTCTCGCGCTCGATGTTCGATTAAGCGAAATGGTTCGAGTGCAATCGGGGCGCAAACGACCTTTGCAAATTCGACCAAGACGTAGGTCCAGCTATGTCGAAGCTTCGCGCATCTTGGGCGGAATGCTTGGAGAAAGATTGTACCTCGCGTATCGCTCTCGTAAGCTGAAGAAAGAAACAGTGGTGACGTGGCTCACGCACGACCCCGGAAGCCGGGCGTTTCTCGATATCTACGATGGAATCGTCGAGAAGGTCGTGAGCCTGTCGACTTAAGACGTTAGCACTTGAAGGGATTCTCGTGATTCGTTGGTACTACAGTACGAATGGAAAAGCGGAAGGCCCCGTCGCGTTCGAATTTTTAATCGAACAGCTAAAGGCGGGAAAATTCCGGCTTATCGATTTGGTTTTTAAAGAAGGGGAATCCGCCTGGAAAACATTCGGAGAAATTCCGGAGTTTCGCGAGGCGTATCAGGCTCCGCCACCTTTGGTTCCCCCGGTCCCGACTCAGCCCACCGAAGTAAATTTCGACGACATATCGATCGATGATTTTACACCGACACCGATTCTTACGCAGACGGCCCCGGCCGTTACGGCCGTTCCCGTAAATCGCGAGGAGCCGGTTCAGAGAGTTGCGGTCGCGGCTCCGGTTCAGCCGCTCTCGCAGATCGTCGTTCCCGAATCGACCTCGGTGAAAGGTTTCGAGAAGCCTGAAGAAGGGTGGCCAAGCGATTGGCGTCTCAGCTCGTCGTGGATCGTTCTTCGGAAAAAGCCAGACGGAAGCGGATACGAACAAGAAGGCCCATACTCCGCCGAACATATCATCGAGATGATCGGCACAGGAAAAATCGAATACTCGCAATACTGCTGGAAACCCGGTTACACGCGCTGGTTCCGAATCGGAAATTTGCCGGAGTTTGATCGCCGCAAGCGTGACCGCGACAACGACACGGTTAACCAGATCATTCCCGTGCCTTCGATCGCCGAAGCGCTGCCGGCGCTCACGCGTGAAGAGCTACTCGCGAACGTCGAAAGACTGCGTCGTGATAAGAGGGGAAAGGAAAAAGCTCCACCTGAAACAAACGGCAAAAATTTGATCGAAACTCCAATCGATCGCGTGAGTCCCGAGCCTGTGATTTTGCCGGAATCCCGTCCTGTTGATTTCGACCGCGCCGCCATTGCGCCAGCGCCGGCGCCCGTCGCGCCGACTTTCTCGGCAGTGGGGACGGCGTCAACATCGGCAGCTGCATCAGTGTCGTCGACACCGATCTCAACGTCGATTCCGTCGTCAGTTTCACCGGCCATGGGCGCGCCGGCGGCTTGGAAAGCAGCCACGGTTAAGAAAAACAAAGTCTCGCAAAAGACTTTGCGGATCGGAATCGCTGCATTCGTGGCGATTGTCGTAGTTTTCGCATTGATGCAAATGGCAACATCGCGCGGACGCCAGCCGGCTTCGCAACAGATGCCGCCAGCTAAATCGCAACCGCAGAAAAGGGGACGGGCGCAGTCGCAAAATGAAGCCGCGCCTGCCGCGGCTCCACCCGTCGCGACGGCGCCTCCGCATGTCGCGAGTTCTTTGGAAATCAATCCGAAGAACCTGGAAACCGCGGCTGTTCTCTCGTTTCAGACCGACATGTCTCCGCAAGATAAGATCGTCGTTAAAGTTAAAGCCCACACTGGCGACATCTTAAATTTCACAAGCTTCGCTAAAACTTTCGATGTTTTGAAGCCCGCCTCCGGCGAGCCGCAACTTGATCTCGTGAAAGAGGGTTTGCCTCAAGGAACGTATTTCGTCGAAGCCTCGGTCGGTTCGGCGCAAGCCTCGACGCAGATTTTTATCGGTAAAAGAGATGACCAGTTCCTGAGCGAACTTGAGCGCCACATCAAATCCATCTCATTGAGGCAGCAAAGCGAGAAGTTTGCCCTCTATTACGGCGCGCAAAAACTCGAAAAACTCGCCAAAGAATTAAAAACGGACGCAGACACCTTCAAAACTCAACCACTCAAATGGGCAAAAACCTATAAGGCGTGGCGTCTACAAGCGCATGAAGCAGCGAACCCGGTGGCGGCTCTCGCTAGCTCGCCCCCGAACGATATCGCTTATCCAGACGAGATCGCCGCCTTTCAAGCGGCCTCTGAGAAGTTGGCGGCCCTGGCCAAAGATTACGACACGGCTATTACGCAAAAGCGCGATGTCGCTTCTGCCCCTGACGACATTTCAGCCGAGTTTGGCAAGGTCCGCGAAGACAGCGCAAAGCTGTCGGGACGCCCTCAGGCTTCAAACTAATGACCTTCAGCTAATTACTTACAGAGTTCGCGGAAGTCTTTTCCCGCTTTAAATTTCGGAACCTGAGCCGCCGGGATGACGAGCTTTGTGCCGGTTTTTGGATTGCGACCCTGGCGCGATTTGCGAACCGACTTAGAGAACGTGCCGAAGCCCACGAGCTTCACTTCGTCGCCCTTGGCGACGGCTTTGCTGATCACTTCGAGGGCCGCATCGAGAACCTGTTCAGATTGGAGTTTCGTGAGGGCGGTTTTCTTAGCGACTTTCTCGACAAGCTCAGCTTTGTTCATGTGTCCAGATCCTGTGGCCCGAAGTTTTGAGGCCGAAAAGAGAAGTGAAACTAAAATCAGCCGTGCATAGCGGTCAAGCGTTTCCCCATCGCATTTTCTTATGTTAGCTTGGTCGTCATGTTGACCCAAGTTAGACGCGAAACGGCTGAGTTTCTCCACGGAGCTTTAATTAAAATTCTGGCGGAGCATTTTTCGCTTGCCAGCGGTCTGTCGGCGGATCCGAACGCGTGGGCTCCCGAAATTCGTGCAGCACTTGCGGTCGAAAAGCTCGAAGCGTCGTTGGAAGTGCCTAAAAAATTAGAGTTCGGACACCTCGCGTTTCCAATTTTCCCGCTGGCGAAGATTTTAAAGAAGGCGCCGCCGCTCATTGCAAAGGAAGCCAGCGAACACTTGGCCAAAGCTGACACGGGAGCTTTGAAAATCGCGTCAATTTTGCCGGCGGGCGGCTTCATCAACATCACGTTTAAAGACGACTACTTGCAAAATAACTTGCTTGCGTCCGTGATGGGTGCGGGTGAGCGCGTTGGGTACTCAAAATCGGGTGCGGGCCAAACACTTGTGATCGATTATTCGTCTCCGAACGTTGCCAAGCCGATGCATGTCGGGCACTTGCGCGCGACGATTATCGGTCAAGCGATTCGTAACCTCGCCGAAACTCAAGGCTACAATGTCATCGGGTTGAACCACTTGGGAGATTGGGGTGTTCAATTCGGAAAGCTCGCTTGGGCGTTCGAACATTGGGGGGCGGAGTACGACTTTAAGAACAAACCTTTCGAGTCGTTGTACGCGATGTACGTTCGCTTCCATGATGAGGCCGAGAAAAATCCGGCCTTGGATGCTGAAGGTTCATTGATGTTCAAACGCCTGGAGGAGGGTGATCCCAAGATCCACGCCGTCTGGAAGGAATTCGTCGAAATTTCGATGAAAGAATACGGCCGGATGTGGGGTCTTCTCGGCGTTCACCACGATCTCGTACGCGGCGAAAGCTTTTATAACGATAAACTCAAAGCGGTTGAAAAGACGCTTGAGCAAAAAGGTCTTCTCGTTGAGTCGGAGGGCGCAATGGTCGTTCCTCTCGGCGACGACATGCCTCCTTGTTTAATCAGAAAGACGGACGGGGCTTCGCTTTACGCGACTCGCGACCTGGCCAGTGCGATTTACCGACACGACGAACTCAAAGCCGATCTAAATTTATACGTAGTCGGCGTCGACCAAACTTTGCATTTCAAACAGGTTTTCAAAGTTCTCGAGTTGATGGGTTATTCATGGGCCTCGCAGTGTCATCACATTGCCTTTGGTCTTTATCGTTTCAAAGAAGGGAAGATGTCGACACGCAAAGGTCGTACGGTCTTCCTCGAAGACATTTTGCGAGAGGCCATTTCGCAAGTCGATGCTTTGATTGCCGAGAAAAATCCGAACCTCGCCAATCGCGCGAAAGTCGCCGAGCAAGTTGGTGTCGGCGCTATTATTTTCAACGATCTTGCCGTTGATCGCGTGCGCGATGTTGAATTCGATTGGGCAAAGGCACTGAACTTCGAGGGCGACTCCGGCCCCTACGTTCAATACATGCACGTGCGCTGTTTGAGCTTGATTCGTAAGTATGGAAAAGCGATTCCATCCGCGTTCACGACCGAACTTACTTCGCCTGAAGAGCGTGAGT
>Ga0068856_100003228_pt1 | contig 16600 bp, 18 predicted proteins | sample KBSCornC62_FD_66595 | JGI IMG/M metagenome (GOLD analysis project Ga0068856, IMG submission 66595) | Corn rhizosphere microbial communities from Kellogg Biological Station, Michigan, USA - KBS Corn C6-2 | ecosystem: Host-associated > Plants > Roots > Rhizosphere > Soil ...
AGATGGAATTTCCAGCACAGCATTCCCGCCGTGAAATCCCTTCGTTACTCGATCACCTTTCGGACATGGACGTATAAAGGCTCGGCAAAGCGCAATACCCGGAACGAAACGAACTCCCGCCAGGAAGTTTCCTCCTAATCTGGGCGTAGAAGCCGCAGCTACTCTGAATTCCGAACCATCAGTTCGCGAACGATCGGAATCTAAGCCGAGATTCGAATACCTGAGAGGCAATCATGAAAACCCGAGCAGAATTTCTAGGTCATCCCATTCATCAGATGGTTATCGTTCTTCCCCTCGGACTGCTGGCCACTGTAGCCACATTCGACGTAATCGGCGTGGCCACTCGCAATCGGAGCCTCCTCCGCACCAGTCACTACATGCTCGGTAGCGGATTGCTCACTGCAGTGGGGGCCGCAGTTCCCGGCACGATCGATTTCTTCAGCATCCCATCAGATACGCGCGCCAAAAAAATCGGTCTGCTCCACGGAATTGGAAATCTCATGGTCGCTGGCCTGTTCGCGGCGAGCTGGGCTGCTCGCCGCCGTCGTCCGGCGCGTCCGACTCGTGCTGCTGTAGCGCTTTCAGTCAGCGGCGCAGCGCTGGCGCTCGTCACAGAGTGGCTCGGGGGAGAGCTCGTGGACCGGCTCGGCATCGGCGTCCACGAAGGCGCGGATGTGAATGCACCCAATTCGCTGACCAGCCCCGAGCCTCGAAAGCCAGCCGCCAGCACCAGCCTTCCTACCGGCTGGCCGGAGCTAAGCAACCTTCCCGGCGCCAGCAGCTGATTAAGCATCGGCATCCCTCGGCTTGTGCGTCCGCGTTACACAAGACGCCAGCGGGGTGCTATGACGAGCCCGCGCCGCGCGCGGCTTGACTGGAGTGCCGATGACGAATTGAACTTCTCTCTCGAAAATACGCAGCCCTGCATTTAGTATCATCCGCGTGTCGACCAGCGCCATCTCATTTCATCGCAGCATTGCGGTGAATGCGCGGCACAATCCGCTCGCCGCGATGGGCATTGTGCTGGTGATCGTCTTCGTGATCTTCGCCCTGTTTGCTCCCTGGATCGCTCCCGAGGATCCCGCCGCAATCGATCTTCCATTGCGCTTGAGTTCCCCATCACACTTCCATTGGTTCGGCACCGACGAACTGGGCCGCGACGTTCTTTCCCGCGTCATATACGGTGCGCGCATCTCCATGCTGGTCGGTGCTTCCGTCGTGCTCGCATCATTGGCCCTCGGACTCATCATCGGCTCGATCGCTGGATATTACGGAGGGGGGATCGACCGTTTCGTGAATGTCGTGTTGATGAATGCGTTTCTCTCGTTTCCCGGAATCCTGATTGCCATCGCCTTTGTAGCCTTTCGCGGGCCGGGAATTTTCAACCTGGTAATCGCACTCTCGCTCGGTGGATGGGTGGGCTACGCGCGACTGGTTCGCGGACAGGTGCTGGCAGCACGGGAACGCGAGTTCGTTGAAGCGGCACGCGCTCTCGGCGCGAGCGATTTCCGCATCATCGTGCGTCACATCCTTCCCAATATCATTCAACCCGTGATCGTGCAGGCTGCCATCGGCATGGCCGGGGCGATCCTGGCAGAGGCCACAATGAGCTTCCTTGGACTAGGCGTTCCTCCACCCACTGCGAGTTGGGGAGCGATGCTCAACGACGCTCGTGCCCATCTTTTCGACTCGCCTCACCTCGTGCTCTTTCCCGCGCTCGCGGTGATGCTCGCTGTGCTGAGCTTCAACTTCATCGGCGACGCGCTGCGCGACTATCTCGATCCCCGGTCGCGGATCGAAGCAGGACTCTGACTCCGAACAAGCAATGAGCAGTGAGGAATGAGTAGGGCATGCTCGGTTTGCTCAGAGCTCATTGCTAACAGCTCATACCGCAAATTATTCAAAAGAATGAACATACATTTCTTGACGTAAATCGCAAATTGCGATATAAATATCTCGATTTGAGATATCATGAAGTTGGGCGAGAAAATCCGGTACCTGCGGGAAGTGGAGGGGTCTCTCCGGGGCTTAGGTCGCCCAATGACGCAACTGGAGTTGGTGCGGGGGATTCGCGAGGATTTAGGTCCGGGCAACTCGATCAGCCAGTCCTATCTCTCCCAGATCGAGAACGGCACACGTCCGCATATGACCCAGTCGTCACGGGCGCTGCTAGCCAAATTCTTCAAGGTGCATCCCGGGTTTCTGGTGGACGATCCGGAGGGCTATCACACGGAGCTGACTTCAGATTTGCGTACGACGGAAGGGCAGCTCGATGTTTGGCTGTTGCAAGGTTCCGAGCGCTTTGCCAGCGATCCGGAAGTCAGCCGGGTTCTGATCAAGGCTGCGCGCGAGAAAGACACTCGCCGCTGCTTTCTGCTGCTGGGTGCCATTCTTGACACAGCCGGACTAGCAGATCGTTTGCTGGAGGCGCTGCGTCCCGAGTCGTCGGCCGATGGAAATCATCATCGTCGTACGGCAGGAGAGGGGAGGCGAATGCGATGACGTGGGCTGATTTTTATCTCATCTGTTTCGCGGTTGGTTTCTGCTTCAGCTTCTTTTCCTTCATTTTGGGGGGATCGCGCCTGGGCAAGCTGCATCTCCCGCACTTCCATGGGCATACCGGTGCGCACTTTCCGACGCATGCGGGGACCGCACATTCGACGACTGGACAGATAGCGCCGAATGGCACGAGCACTGACGCTGGATGCCAGCATCACGCTGCAACGGTGTCGCCTTTCAATCCTCCTTCCATGGCTGCGTTCCTGGCGTGGTTTGGAGGTACGGGCTATCTGCTTACGCGTTTTTCGGCATTGTGGGTGGGAACGGCCCTTTCCTTGTCCGCCCTGGCTGGACTGATCGGCGGAGCGATTATTTTCTTTTTTCTCACGAAGATCCTGATGTCCGATCAGGAGTACCTCGACCCGGAGGACTTTGAGATGGCGGGAGTGTTGGGAAAATTGTGCGTTCCCATTCGTGAAGGCGGCACGGGCGAGCTGATTTATTCGCAGATGGGTACGCGCCGGGTCTGCGGCGCCCGGAGCGACGATGGCAGCGCGATGGCCAAAGGAACCGAGGTGGTGGTCACGCGTTATGAGAAGGGAATTGCGTACGTTCGCCTGTGGAGCGAACTAGCGGGCGAATCGGATGAAGGCGTCACCAGCAACGAAGCTTCGCAGTAAGCAGAGGCCATATGCACGGCAGAGCCTACAAGACGGCAGTTTTGCTGATGTGGCTGGCACTCCCAACCTCAGCTTGGGAATACCGCAGAACGTGGAATCAATTGCCCCCACGCATGGCAGTCCACTTCGACGCGAACTGGCAACCGAACGGCTACACATCACGCGAAGGAGCATTGGAGTTGGGGCTCGGAATCATGGTCGTCATGCTGGTGATGTTCACGCTGGCGACATTGATCATCCATGCATTGAAGCCAGCCGCCGGGTTGCCGGCGCTGTTGATCGCGTACGTGGTGCTGGGATTTTACTGGTACGGGAATCACACCATCATCAAATTCAATTTAAATGCTCAGCCGGCCCATTCCGAGTTGGTTGGCTCGAGTTCCCCTGCGGAGAGTGACTCGCAACACGTTCTTGAATTGCGTTCGTAACAGGAGGCGTTATGCCGGAAATACCCCATGCAGTGGAAATCTGGATCTTTGTCGCGCTTGGAGTGATGGCCATTCTGTTTTTGATCAGCGGAATGGCCAGGATCTATCGCAAAGCCGGGCCCCATGAAGCTCTGATCGTATATGGACTCGGTGGAACCCGTGTTGTGAAAGGTCACGGGACGATGGTGTTGCCCATGGTGCAGATCTGCCGTGAGCTCTCCCTTGAATTGATGTCGTTCGATGTGGCTCCGCAACAGGATTTGTACACCAAGCAAGGCGTTGCGGTCACGGTCGAAGCCGTCGCACAGATCAAGGTGAAGTCCGATACGGAATCGATTCTGACTGCGTCCGAACAATTCCTCACTAAGACGGACGATGAGCGCCAGGGACTCATCCGGCTAGTAATGGAAGGCCATTTGCGCGGCATCATCGGGCAACTCACCGTGGAAGAGATCGTAAAGCAGCCGGAGATGGTCTCTGACCGCATGCGCTCCACGTGCGCCGACGACATGAACAAGATGGGCCTGGAAGTCATCTCGTTCACGATCAAAGAAGTTCGAGACAAGAACGAGTACATCACCAACATGGGGCGTCCCGACGTGGCGCGCATCAAACGCGATGCCGATGTAGCGGCTGCCGAAGCGGACCGCGACACGGCCATCAAGCGTGCACTCGCAACGCGGGAATCGGCGGTTGCCAAAGCGCAGGCGGACCAGGAGCGAGTGCTGGCCGAGACCCTGTCACTGGCGAAGCAAGCCGAAGCCCAGCGCGACCTGGAAGTGAAAAAAGCGCAGTTCCTCGAAGTTACAAAGCGCCAGCAGGCGCAGGCCGACAAAGCATATGACATTCAGACCAACATCATGCAGCAGCAGGTCGTGGCGGAGCAGGTAAAGGTGCAGCAGATCGAGAAAGAGCAGCAGGTCAAGGTGCAGGAGGCCGAAATCAACCGCCGCGAGAAGGAGTTGATTGCGACCGTGCTGAAGCAGGCGGAGATCGAGCGTCGGCGCATCGAAACGCTCGCCGAGGCCGAGAAGCAGCGCTTGATGGCCGAGGCCGAGGGCCATGCCTCATCGATTCGCCAGCAGGGCGAGGCCGAAGCCGAGATCATCTTCAAGAAAGGCGAGGCAGAAGCCAAAGCGATGAACGTGAAAGCCGAGGCTTACCAGGAATACAACCAGGCTGCGGTGATCGACAAGCTATTCGCCAGTATGCCGGAAATGGTGAAGGCATTAGCCAGTCCGCTGGCGAACGTGGACAAGATCACCATCGTCTCCACTGGGAATGGCGAGGCTGCGGGCATGAACAAGATCACCGGCGACATCACCAAAATGGCGGCGCAGATGCCGGCGTTGTTCGAGACGCTCTCGGGCATGCCTCTATCGGAGTTGTTCGGCAAGGTAAAAGCGATCGGCGACAAGGGTCCAAAGCCACCGGAGTTGCCGAAGGCGTAGAGCTTGGGTAGGGGCGGACGCCTCGTCCGCCTCGCCGTGAGGCCTCCGGTTGTGGGACTGCAAGAGTCTGAAATCGAAAAGCGAATCCGCGTGGGAGTGAGATATGCCAAACAACACAAAACATCCGGGTCTAGGAATTGCACTGGGAGCCGCACTCGGGGCAGCGTTAGGCGTGATCGCCGGAAATATTGGCGTGTGGCTCGCGGTGGGGGTCGCAATCGGCGTGGCAATCGGAGCCGGGTGGCGACGCAAGGTGCCAGATTGTCCGCACTGCGCGGCCGTTCATTGTTCGCACGACGCGGCCCAGAGGAGGCTGTCATGACAGCGAAGGATGATTTCTGTTCAAGGAATGCGCCTTCAGTCAACGTCTGCAGGCGCTCAGTTCATTGCTCATAGCTCACAACTAGAAAGGAATTCCCCATGGCACTACTAGAGCGTGTTTCCACATTGGTCCGGGCAAATCTCAACGACCTGATCGACAAGGCCGAAGAACCCGAAAAGATGATCAAGCAAGTCATACTCGATATGCAGAACCAGCTCTTGCAGGTGAAGACGCAGGTGGCGATCGCGATTGCCGACCAGCACCTTCTGGAGAAGAAAGAGAAAGAGAACGAAGGGAAAGTGGCCGAATGGATGCGCAAGGCCGAACTCGCTGTCGACAAGAAAGAAGACGACCTCGCCCGCGCGTCGTTGTTGCGCGTTGAAAGCCATCGCGAGTTGAGCGAGAACTTCAAGCAGCAAGTGACGGACCAGAAAGCGCAGGTCGAAAACCTGAAAGGAGCTTTGCGGCAGCTCGAGCAGAAGCTGACCGAGGCGCAAGCCAAGGCCGATGTCCTGATCGCGCAGCACCGCCGCGCGCGAGCCGTGGGCAAGGCCAACGATGCGCGAATGGGCTCCGGCGATGGCTCAAAGACGGCAGCCTTCGATCGCATGAAACGCAAGGTGGCGCACTCGGAAGCTGTCAGCCAGGCAAAATCGGAGATTGCGGCCGATAATCTGGATGATCGTCTCGCCGCTCTGGAAAAGGAAGACCGGATTGAACAGCTGCTGGCGGAGTTGAAGTCGAAGCGCGGAGCGTAGATTGTTGCGAGCGTGCCGCTCTTGGCCTCAGCCGAGCGGACCCCATCTTGGAATACGCTCACGCTCACGAGCACCGTGCACGGCGACTCGATCACGGGAATGGGCGTTGGCCGGCAGCCCGGGCGGCACGGGCACGTTTACCAGGACGAAGGCTTCGGGCTTGGGGCTCGGCGCTCGGCGCCCTTACATCCATTGACGCCCCAACCTGCATCTCTCTATTCTCATAAAGATCCCAATCAAGGAAGGTTCATGAGAAGGTTTGCGATCGTGGTGATGCTGGCGCTGGAGTTTGCCATTTGCGGCTGCGCGAATAATACTCAGTCTACGACGACGAATACGTCCACTAGCGGAAACTGGGAAGCGCAGCTCATTAATCCCACCGGAGGGCAGGCCAGCTTGCTGAATTTTGTCGTAGCCTTCAATGTGACGAACAGTGGTCCGTTAAAAATCACAGCATTTGGGTTTTTCAACGACAATGCCTGTTTTGCAAGGGGTTTGAATGGGCAGACAGAAAGCGGAAATGCCTCCTTTACGACGGACGCCACTGGTCACGTGACGGGCACTCTTAGTCTTACCGTCACTTCTTCCACCAACGGCAGCGTGCTGACGCTGACCAGCAATCCCGATGGCTTGACCGGTACGTCGAACGGAACGACCACCACGACCGGTACTTTGAGCAACGGGGAGGTAGCGGGCACATGGACCCTAGCTCCGGGCGCGAATGCGAGTGGATGTAATCCGGTGACGAAGAATGACGGGGCGACATTCGTGATGTGCCAGAACAAAGCTTGCAGCACGGCCCAATCCACGATTCGACCATCTGACGGTTTAATCGCGAAGATCCCAACCGAGGAAATCCTTTCCAAGCCCAGGTTCTTCTAGCCGCTCTTCCTTCTTCGCCGCTCGCTGCTATACAGTGAAGCCCATGAAACGCTCCCTGGAGGAGATCGCCGCCGCGCTGGGATTGCGCCTGTTTGGCGAGCCTGGATTGCAGATCAGCGCTGTTGCGAGCATCGAATCGGCATCTGGAGGGGATGTTGTATTTGTTGAAGACGAAAAACACCTGTCGCTAGCAATGTGCTCCGCTGCGGGAGCGGTGATTGCAGGCGAATTCGCGAGGGCACCCTCTTCTGGCAAGGCACTGCTCATCAGCGATCAGCCGAAGCTTGCGTTTGCGCGAGTAGCACGATTGCTGCAAGATGAGCATCCATCTGTCGACAAACGCGGCAACGTGCACCCTTCGGCAGTCATCCATTCTTCAACATCGGTAGCTATCGGTGCCATTGTGGAAGCCGGTGCAGTGATTGGCGGGCGCGCGCAGATCGGTGATGGGAGCCGGATTGGGGCGGGCTGCGTGATTGGCTCGGAAGTCAGCATCGGACGGAATTGCGAAATCTATCCGAGGGTGACGATGTATCCGGGAACTACGCTTGGCGACCGGGTCATCGTGCATGCGGGGGCTGTTCTGGGGAGCGACGGCTTCGGATATGTGCGTGATCGCAAAACTGGACATTACGAGAAGTTTCCGCAGGCAGGCAGTCTGGTGATCGAAGCTGACGTGGAAATTGGCGCGAATGCAACCATCGATCGCGGTGCGCTCGATGAAACCCGCATCCGCCGCGGCACGAAGATCGACAATCTCGTCCACATTGGACATAACTGTCAGATCGGCGAAGACGTGGTGATTGCGGCGCAGACGGGATTATCCGGAAGCATTGTCATCGAGAATGGTGCGGTTCTGGGCGGGCAAGTTGGTATCGGTGAACATGCTCGCATTGGCGAGGGAGTCATGCTCGGGGGCCAGGGGGGAGTCCTGCCTAACAAGATTCTGCGGGGTAAGGGCGTCGCATTTTGGGGAACGCCGGCCCAGCCGCTGCGGCAATACCTGAAACAACTGGCAACCCTGGCACGTCTGGCGAAGAAGGATTAGCTGTGGCTCTGGTGGTGATTGGCGGTCATTCGCGTAATGTAGGGAAGACCAGCGTGGTCGCGGGGCTGATCTCGGCTCTCCCGGAATTGCAATGGACCGCTGTGAAGATTACGCAATATGGGCATGGCATCTGCTCGGCCAATGGAGAGGCGTGTGACTGCGCTACGGACGACCACTCCTGGGCGATAACCGAGGAGCGCAACCGCTCCGGGGAGTCGGACACCTCGCGCTTTCTTGTCGCCGGAGCTGTCCGGGTATTTTGGGCGCGCACGGAACAGGGGCGGCTAGCCGAGGCAATGCCGGCGTTGCGACAACGCCTCGAGAATGCGCACAATGTGATTATCGAGTCGAACAGCGTTTTGAAATTTTTGCGTCCTGACCTCTATCTGAGCGTGCTTGACCCGCACACTGCCGATTTCAAGAATTCCGCACGGGAATTCCTGGACCGTGCAGATGCCGTGATCTTGCACGCGGCGGATGGAGCGGTAGGGTGGGAAGCAATATCGCTGAAGCCGATTGCGAACCGGCCCATCTTCCGCATCGCCCCGCCGAACTATGTCACGCCAGAGGTTGTGAGTTATGTTCGCAGCAAGCTCCCGAGCGCATCACGAGCCACTGAAGGCTGACGACTGAGTATCCGTTGCGAGAACTGCTATCCTTTTCCGTGAGACAAATTCATTCCAGCGCCTGGTTGTTGACGTTGCTGTCGGCGGTTCTGCAGGTGCTTATTTTCCCGCTCCCAGGGGTTTACATTCTGTGCTGGTTCGCGCTGGCCCCGCTGATGATTGCGCTGCTTCGCGCGCGACCGGTCGGGGAGTTGTTGATCGACGGCTCTCCCCGTTTGCAGCCGGCAACTGTTGGGCAAGGATTTCTGCTCGGGTACGTGTGCGGAATCATCTGGTACGCCGGGACGTGTTACTGGATTTATGACACGATGCGCCACTACGGTGGGCTCAGCGCGCTGATGGCGCTGCTGGTATTGTTTCTCTTCTGTTGCTATCTAGGGCTGTATCACGGGCTCTTCGGCATGCTGGTCGCGATGGCTGCTCGTGGCCGTAATGACAGGCGGGGGCTGGTGGTGGCGCCATTTCTGTGGGTAGCGGTGGAACTGGCGCGCACGCGCATCACGGGATTTCCCTGGGACCTGCTGGGCGTCGCGCAGGTGGACAATATCGCGCTCTCGCGCATCGCGGCATGGACAGGAGCTTACGGAATTTCATTCGAAATCTTGCTGGTGAATGTCGCGTTTGCGGCAGCGTTTCTCATCCCCCGTCAAAAGCGTAGCACCATGCTGATCGCCGCGATTGCTGCTGCAGTGGTTCTGCAGGCGGGCCGATTGCTCGAGCCGCCGGCGGCAACGACCGAGCGCGCGGCGCTGCTGGTGCAGCAAAATATCCCGGTGTCCGCCGACTGGACTCCTGGGTACTACCAGCAGACGTTAGCCGAACTAACGAGTCTCACGTTGAACTCCGCTGCTCAAAAGAAGATAGATCTGATTGTCTGGCCGGAATCGCCTGCACCATTTTTTACCAACGATCCGCATTTTCGCCAGGGGATCAGCGACATGGCTCGCTATGCTAAGGTGCCGGTCATCGCGGGTGCGATTGGTAATAACGCGCCAACCGTGAACTCGGAAGGCCCTCTCTTCAACTCCGCCGTCCTGGTAAGCCCGACCGGCGAATGGCAGGCGCGGTATGACAAGGCTCATCTGGTCCCGTTCGGGGAGTATCTCCCTTTCCCCGGTGTCTTTTCGTTTGCCGGAGGGCTGACCAGGGAAGTTGGGCAATTCGAGCACGGAGCTTCCCGGAGCCCACTGAACGCGGCAGGCGAACAACTGGGCACGTTCATCTGCTACGAGTCTATTTTTCCCGACGAAGTCAGGCAGTTCGCGAACAATGGCGCCCAGGTGCTCGTAAATATTTCCAATGATGGCTGGTATGGCGATAGCGGCGCTTACGCCCAACATTTGAACCAGACGCGGGTGCGCGCCATCGAAAACGATCGCTGGATTCTCAGTGCGACGGATACAGGTGTAACCGCTTCCATCGATCCCTTGGGACGCGTCGTGGCGCGCATTCCACGCAAGGAAAGAAGTGCGCTGGTGGCGCCCTACGCCCTCACTTTCGTCACCACGTTCTACACCCGCTACGGCGACTGGTTCGCCTATGGCTGTGCGATAATTTCGCTAGGAGCGCTACTCGCGCGCTTCGTATCGCCGGATATTGGCAAAAAGGTTGAAGCGTCCTCATGAATGCAGAGCTGGAACAGGAATACGACAAGCTGAGCAAGAAGGTCCACGACCTACGGGAGTATCTTTGACGCGGACAAGCTCCGTCCGCAGCTAGCCGAGATTGAAAAGCAGGCCGCTGACCCGAACCTGTGGTCCAACCCGCAGCGGTCGCAGCAGGTCATGCGCGAGAAAAAGCGCTTGGAGCACGTTCTCGCGAATGACGCGGATTTAGGCCGCCGCAGCGACGATATCAATGCCTATGTTGAACTCGCCAAAGAAGGCGAGAATGTTGATAGCGACTTGCAGCGCGAGATCTCTTCTCTGCGCGATGTAATCGACAAGCTCGAAACCGAGACACTGCTGTCCGGTGAGAACGATGTGCGCAATGCCATCGTCACCATTCATCCTGGCGCGGGAGGAACGGAGTCGCAGGACTGGGCCGACATGCTGCTGCGCATGTATCTAAGATGGGCCGAGCGCCAGGGCTTCGAAACGGTGCTTTACGATTACCAACCGGGTGAAGAAGCAGGCCTCAAGTCCGCTACTTTTGCCGTCAATGGCGAGTACGCTTTTGGACTCCTGCAAGGTGAAATCGGCGTGCACCGGCTGGTGCGGATTTCACCTTTCGACCAAGCCAAGCGGAGGCATACTTCGTTTGCCAGTGTTTTCGTCTCTCCGGAGATTGACGACAGTATCGACATCGTCATCAAGCCCGACGACATCCGCACCGATACCTACCGTTCCAGCGGCAAGGGCGGGCAGCACGTGAACACCACGGACTCCGCTGTGCGCATCACGCACATTCCCACAGGCCTGGTCGCGAGTTGCCAGAATGAACGCTCGCAGCATAAGAACCGTGAGCGTGCCATGAGTATGTTGCGCTCGAAGCTCTACGAATTCGAGATGGAGAAGAAGCGCGCGGCGACGAAGAAAATCGAAGATTCGAAGCTTGATATCGAGTTCGGGTCTCAGATTCGCTCCTATGTTCTGCAGCCATATCGAATGATTAAAGATCATCGCACCAAGATTGAAGTCGGCGATGTGGATCGCGTGATCGACGGCGATCTGCAGCCATTCATTCGCGCCTATCTGCTGGCTCGCCGTGGGGAGAAGCAGTGAAGGGTCTCACAGCAAAGCCGCGGGAGAGGCAGGGAAAGATAAAGTTGGGTCCTCGGTTCCTGCGAGCGTTCGAGTTTGCTGCCGAGAAACACAAATATCAAACTCGCAAAGCGTCCACCATCCCTTATATCGCGCATCTGATGGGCGTGGCGTCTCTTGTTCTGGAAGCCGGAGGTGATGAGGATCTCGCCATCGCGGCTCTGCTGCACGATATTGTCGAGGACTGCGGCGGCGCGCCCATGCTGACAAAAGTACGCCGCCGGTTCGGCAGCCGGGTCGCCAAAATCGTTGACGGATGTACCGATGCCGACGCTTATCCCAAACCTCCGTGGCGTGAGCGCAAGGAAAACTACATCGCCCGTCTTCGAGAAGAAGATGCCGATACGCGCCTGGTTTCCGCTGCCGACAAGCTGAACAATGTTCGGTCCATCCTAAGCGACTACCGTGAGATCGGCGAATCTGTCTGGTCACGTTTCAACGGTAAACGGGACGGCACTCTTTGGTACTATCGAACTTTACGAGACGAATTTTTGCGAGGTAAGGCGAACCGTGTAACCCAGGATTTCGCGCTGGAAGTGCGCAAGCTCGAGCATCTGGCCGCGAACCCTACCGACAACGGCGACCAGCAATTCCCTCAGGCCGAGGTGTGAAGTCATGGCGCGTATGATTGACCAAATCCGCGCTTCCAGGTTGCCTTCCAACATGATGCAGTTCGCTGCCCGCGGCGCCTTACAAGTTCCTCCGGCGGAAAACATAGAAATCTTGGTTTATCTGGCGAAGTACAACAAGGTTTTTGGCGAACTAGCCCGAATGACGCTGGCGGGCTGGGACGAGAAGGCTTCCATGGCAGTCGCGGCCGATCCGGAGACCGCGCAGGAAGTCTTGAACTACCTCATTTCTGTCGACAACTTGCGTCCAAAATTGCTACCCCGTCTGCTCGAGAATCCATCCGTTCGGGAAGAGCAACTTATTAAGCTGGCCACCTCGGCGCTGCGCGACATCATCGAAATCATGCTGCACAGCAAGCGGGTGCGATCGACTAAGGACGTGATCGCTGCCCTGAAATCCAATCCTTATCTGAAGAGGGAAGAAGCGGCCGAACTCGAGAACTCGACGGACGGTGCGCCGCAGCCGGTAGCAACTCCTACAGAACACTCGACGAATACCTCGATTACATCGGGTGCATCCGCAAACGATGGCCTGAGTGAGCCCGCTGAATTTTCTCACGAATCCGAGACATCGGATGCGACGTTTGGAGTCGAAGATGAAAGTGTCTTCGCTTACTTCAAAGAGCACGCAGACGATATCGCTGCGGAAGGGGAAAAGCCATTTCAAGCCATTGGCGGAATCGTGGACATGTTCCTGCCGGGGTATTCCGGCACCGATGGAACAGGGGCACTTGCGGAGGAAGAATCGGCGTCACAAGCGCCGCCAGTGCTGGCTCCAGCGGCCTCAGCTGCTGCCACGCAAGCCACAGCTGCGGCTATAGCTACAGCTCATCCGAAACCACCTGCTCCGCCCAAGCGCGAAAATGCTCTTCAGAAAATAAACTCTCTTGACGTGAAGGGTCGTATTCAACTGGCTTTAAAGGGTACCAAGGAAGAGCGCTCCCTCCTGATTCGCGACGGCACCAAAGTAGTCGCGCTGGCTGTTCTCGAGGCTCCCAAACTCTCGGACGGCGAAGTGGAGAAATTTGCCAGTCAGAAAAACGTTTTGGAAGCTGTATTGCGCCAGATTCCGCTGAAGCGCCGCTTTATGAAGAATTACAAGATCGTGCGTAATCTGGTCGCGAATCCCCGCACGCCCCTTGATCTCGGCCTTGGCCTGATGAAGAACCTGCTTATCGCGGATTTAAAGCATCTTTCCGGCAATAAGGAAGTTTCGGAAACCATTCGCAATCTGGCAGGCAAAATGTACAAGCAGAAGTTGGATGCGGCCAATAAGAAGTGATGGGAGGCGTCTTGGCTTCATTACCTCAGTCCGATCCTATTGCCGAGTTGCTGGCGCGATCCAGAACTATTGCTGTGGTTGGACTCTCCTGTAATCCTCTACGGCCCAGCCACGGTGTTTCAGCCTACATGCAGAGCCATGGATACCACATCATTCCGGTGAATCCCCACATACAGGAATGGTTCGGCGAAAAAGCTTATGCTTCACTTCTCGACGTCCCTGAGAAGATCGATATCGTGAATATCTTTCGCCGCCCGGAGTTCGTGCAAACTGTGGTGAACGAAGCGATTGAACTAAACGTTCCCGCGATCTGGATGCAGGAGGACGTAATCCACGAGCGGGCGGCGGAAAAAGCGCGCCAGTCAGGGATTTTCGTTGTCATGGACATGTGCATTCTGAAGGAACATCGCGCACGAATCCGGTGAATCAGTGGACGCCGAGAAACACCACGCTGGCGTCGTCCCGAACTCCAAAACCATTCGCAAAGGATCGCACGTCCTCAACGATAGTCACTGCCGAAGCGTCAGGTGTGACTGCGTGTTCGACCAGCCGGGACAAACCGTATTCTTCTTCTTGCGAGTTCACCGCTTCGGTAATGCCATCGGTATAAAAGATCAGGCGGGAGGCATTGCTCAACGCGATCTGCGTCTCGGAGTAGTCTCCGCAGGAGAGTCCCAGTGGCAGGCCACGCTCAACGTCCACAAACTGGTGTCCGGTCCTGTCTATGAACAACGGCTGCAGGTGCCCGGCATTGGCGAACACGACCGTTCGCGTCACGGGATCGAGGACCGCATAAATCAGGGTTACAAATTTTCCCGCGGGGAAATCGTTCACCAGTAACTGATTCAACTTGGTGAGTACCTCGCCAGGACTGCAGCAGGCTTCGGCAAGCGAACGCAACATCCCGCGCGTTGCCGACATCAGCAGAGCAGCGGCCGTGCCCTTACCAGAGACATCGGCCAGCACGATTCCCCAGCGTCCGTCGGGGAAGGAAATGAAATCGTACCAATCGCCGCCGACGGCCCGGGCGGGAACGCTCAGCCCGGAGATTACGAAGCCGGGTAAGTACGGCGAACTCTTCGGCAGCAATGCCTGTTGAATGGCCCGCGCTTCTTCCGCATCGCGATCCAGCGCCAAGCGCTCGGCGCGTTCCACCCTCAGCCGCTGTGCGTTGTCTACGGCTACGGCAACGTGATCACAAAAAGCTTGCAGGATCCTCACTTGCTGCCTGGGAAATGCATCCAGTTCCGGATGCGAAGCTGTGAACACACCGACCACGCGTTGGCCGATGCGCAGCGGAATCGCAACCTCGGAGAGGGTATTGTGTCCGCACGAAATGTAGTACTGATCCTTCCGCACATCGGGCGCATAGCGGAGTTGGCCGGTGGCGCCGACGTGCCCTACCATGCCTTCCTGGCCGACTTTCAAGCGGTGTCCCTTGGCGTGCAGTTCGCACCCGCTTACCCCGGCAAGAACCAGCTCACCCCGCAACTCGTCGTGCAGATAGATAGTGGCTTCAAGGCAGCCAAACGGGGGGCCTGTGACTTCTTTGACCACACTGTCGATCAGTTGATCGAGATCTAGAATGGAGGTGATTTTTTGCGCTGCCTTCTGCAGCCGCTGCAAGTCCGCAATTAGCTCATCGGTGAGGATGGGCGGCGCAGCATCGGTCGTGGCGAGATTAGGAAGGGTGGACATGCGTGCCCCATGACTTACGAATCAAGATGCCTGCATTGTTGATCAGGACTCAAATTTTGGTGGTTCCGATTGGCGCGTTCAGCGATGGACATTTTTTCTATACTCAACGAAGCCTCGTTTGCAGCGCAACAAACCGGCTCAGGGATTGTGCGTCTCACCGGCAAGAGCTTCTCCATCGCTGCAAATATTGAGTTCTTTCTTAAGTCATAGGAAGAAAGTAATCCCCCAACAGACCGTGGTAATGGTCTTTCGTAATATCGCTTCCCCGAATCGTCACCCCCATAATCCATCCATGGATTTGGGTGAGTTGTTCTTGCAGTTCTTTCACACCGTAGCTCTCGGTTCAGCCACAGTGTTCCTTCTGCTCGGCATAGTCCGGCTTCGCATCTCGCGCCGCACGCCCGTCTTGATCCCCGGCAAGCCTTCCCGTTCATAGCCTCTTGTTATACTCGTCGTGCTTCCTTCGTGGTTCTTCTTAAACGGGCCGCCCGTTTGCCTACTCCATACCCCGCGTGAGATATTACTCTGCTCTGTGATCTTGATTGCAAACGGGCCGGTGTGCCCGAATAGCCTAGACATGCGCCTCATCCCCCGCGATACTAAATTCTTCGAGCTTTTTGCCGAACTCTCAACCAATCTCACCGATGGAGCCAAGCTGCTCCGCTCCATACTTGCCGATCCCAAAGACCTCACTATGCGGGTCAGCCAGGTGCAAGCGATTGAGCACCGCGGCGACAAGGCTACCTACTCCATCATCACCAAGCTCAATCAAACCTTCATCACGCCATTCGATCGCGAGGACATCCACCGTCTAGCCTCGTCCCTTGATGATGTGCTCGACTTCGTGAATTCCGCGGCCCTGCGGCTGGTGATGTATAAAATCCACACTCCTCCGCCGGTTTCCGCCGAACTTGCTGGGATTATTGTCCTGCAATGTGAGGAATTGGCGAAAGGTGTTTCGCTTCTGGAGAAGAACGGTCAGGTGATGAAACACTGCGAGGAGGTCAACCGTCTCGAGGACATGGCTGACCATGTCAGCCGCAAAGCTATCGCCGATCTGTTCGAGAATGAAAAAGATCCTATTCAGCTGATCAAATTGAAAGAGCTGTACGAGGTGCTCGAGTACGCCACCGACAAAGCCGAAGACGCAGCCAACGTCATTGAAGCCATTGTTCTTAAGAGCACCTAAAAAGCTTCAAACTTTCGTATTTCAAGGTTTCAACGCCCGCATCAGGAACCTTGATGTACCGGAGCCTTGCAAATTTGAAACCTGAACCATCAATCCTTAGAACATGAATAGAGACGTCCTGCTGGTCCTGATCACCGTCATCGTCGCGCTGATCTTCGACTTCCTGAACGGATTTCACGACTCAGCGAACAGCATTGCCACGGTGGTTTCCACTCGCGTGCTGTCGCCGAAACTGGCCGTTATCTGGGCGGCCGCGTTTAACTTTTTGGCAGCTTTTTTCCTCGGCACAGCGGTCGCAAAGACCATCGGGAAGGGCATGATTCGCCTAGAACATGTGGACCAGTAC
>Ga0068856_100003230_pt1 | contig 16592 bp, 13 predicted proteins | sample KBSCornC62_FD_66595 | JGI IMG/M metagenome (GOLD analysis project Ga0068856, IMG submission 66595) | Corn rhizosphere microbial communities from Kellogg Biological Station, Michigan, USA - KBS Corn C6-2 | ecosystem: Host-associated > Plants > Roots > Rhizosphere > Soil ...
TAAACCGGTGGTTTACGGGGCTATTTATCAATATGAAGGGCAGGTGGCTGTTTGGAATGTAAAAAATGAAAAGGGTACGAAATCGCCCAACTACCGCGACGTTTTCCCGCAAATTGATGCAGCACTTATTCCCAATTGTTCGGAAGGGGGGGTAATACCTACGCTTGCAGGCATTATAGGCTGCATGCTGGCCAATGAGGCAATCAAGTATATCACCGGTAACGGCGAATTGCTTGCGGGAAAGATATTGGTGTTTGATGCCCAAACCCTCCAAAGCCGGATCATCAAAATTGGAGATGTTACCCATACGCATATTATCAGGCTGGCAGAGACGATTGTGATCCCCACTATTTCCGCAGCCGAACTCAAAAGTGAGCTTGCCGAAACCCCAATATATCTCGTTGATGTGAGAACCGCTGAAGAGCGCAAGGAGTTTAATATCGGCGGCGAACATATTCCCCTGGATGAAATAGCGAAGGAAATTGACAAGTTTGCTTCATCCGCAAAAATTGTTCTTTATTGTGCGTCAGGGAAGCGAAGCGCCGAGGCGGTAAAAATCGTCAGGAAGAAATACCCGGATGCTAACGTTTATTCGCTGGATGGCGGGTTGAAGAATTGGCTCGTTATCTGAACCGGGATTCAGGCATCACGGGTGCGCCGCCACCCAAACTTCGCCGTCCTCAAATATTTCCTTTTTCCAGATCGGCACTGTTTGTTTCAATGTATCTATAATGTACCTGCAGGCATCGAAAGCGGCAGCCCGGTGAGCGGCAGATACTGCAATCACTACGGGCACTTCGCCGACTTCCAATACCCCCACGCGATGATGGATCAATGCCTTTTGTATGGGCCATTTCGCGGCAGCCTGTTCTATTATCTTTTCCATCTCGGAAATAGCCATGGGTTCATAAGCTTCAAACTCCAGGCGGACAACGGGTCTGCATTTGGTAGCATTACGCACGGCGCCTATAAAAATATCTATCCCGCCCGATTCAGGCGACATAACCCAATCGAGGGCCGCCTGAATATTTAACGGTGTGGGTAATATTTGGATTTGGGTATTCAAATTAAAATAGGTTATGTGTGTTTGTCTCCCGTTATCTGTAATATTACCCCCATTGTCTGGGTTCTCACAGACAACTACCGATTACTGCCTGCAGAGACACAGGCCGAGTAGGTTAGAAAGACCTTAGCCCCCGCTTACCGGCGGAATAACAGCAATCTCGTCCCGCTCATGTATCGTATCGCCCGGTAACGCATATTCGTTATTTACGGCCAGCATGTACGATTTTAACTGCTCCAGGCGGGGGTATTTATGCTCCAGCAAATATTGCAAATTGGATACGGTGGCATCATTCCCCAGTTCCAATGATACCGATGGGCCGCCAAATATCTCCTTCGCAATTCCAAATGCCAGTACTTTAATCTTCATCAATACAAAATTATTCAAAATAGCTCAATTGTCTCATCAAAATCAATATTATTGTTCACGCAGGCGACAATTTAAATAAACAATCCACGGGCGCGCTTTGTATATCTGATTATGAGTGTAAGTTCCATCAAACGGGTCGATATTGCAAAAGTAGACGGCACAGAATACCGTAGCTCTGCTGATGCCCTTGCCATTGAAGAACCTTTGGAGATCAGGCTGGAATATGGCCCGAAAAACGAGCGTGTTATAAAAAATGTTTCGGTGACCATGCGCACACCGGGGAACGACCCGGAACTTGCCATCGGCTTTTTATTTACCGAAGGCATTATAAAAAATAGCGGCGACATTGCCGGGGCTGAACGTTGCTTTATTGCATGCGCGGAAAATAAAGAAAATGTGATCCTGGTGAAATTGAAGGAAGGCGTGGTTCCCCATCTAAATAATGCGGAACGTAATTTTTACACCACTTCCAGCTGCGGGGTTTGCGGAAAGGGGTCTATCAGCGCCATTCGGACAGTAAGTGCATTTAATCACCAAAATAACAACAAACCAGTAATAAGCGCCGAAGCGCTTTACCGGCTGCCTGAAATATTAAGAATGAATCAGTCGGCTTTTGCGGATACCGGCGGGATACACGCGGCGGGTTTATTTGATTGCGATGGCGAACTGCTACTGCTCCGGGAAGACGTTGGCCGCCATAATGCCCTGGATAAATTAATCGGCGCTGCGTTAAGCGATGACCGGCTACCGCTTAATGACAATATATTGCTGCTGAGCGGCAGGGCAAGTTTTGAATTGGTGCAAAAAGCCGCCATGGCTGGCATCAGGATCATTGCGGCCGTTGGCGCACCTTCAAGCCTTGCGGTTGAGCTGGCGACGGAATTTAATATTACGCTGGCAGGTTTTTTGAGAGACCAGCGTTTTAACATTTACACGGCGGCGCATCGCATATTATTACCTATCCATGAAAATACGTATTAAAACCAATTCTGTAAGATACCGGCTTAACCGGACTGACGTGCAGCAATTAGCTTCGACAGGCTACCTGGAAGACAAAGTTGCCTTTTGGCAGCAAACGCTGGTGTATGCTATTCAGGCTGCGGATACGGAAGAGCTGTCTTCGTCATTCAAAAATAACGTGATCACGCTGTATGTGCCTCAAACGATGATTGATGAACTTGAAAGTACCGAAAGGGTAGGATTTGAAAATAATAATGGGCCGGTGCACTTATTGGTCGAAAAGGATTTTACCTGTTTGGAGAATGTTGCTGAAGATCAGGGCGATAATTATCCGAACCCATTAGCCGTGAAGTATGATGAACAAAGAAGATAGAATTGCAGGCGCCGAAAATCCGGAAGAATTGCTGGAGATAAAGATAACCGAACCAAAAACATGGGCGGCGGGTATTCCTGCGGTATACGAGGCCGGGAAGGACGTCATTGAAGAAGCCGGGTTGGTAAGGGGCATGAAAGGACTTTTCCACATGAATAAAAAGGGAGGGTTCGACTGCCCAAGCTGCGCCTGGCCTGATCCGGATGATGACCGGTCGCCAATTGCAGAATATTGCGAAAATGGCGCAAAAGCCCTGGCTGAAGAAGCAACAACAAAAAAGCTTACCGGTGAATTTTTCGCCAAAAACTCAGTGGCCGACCTTGCTAAATTAAGCGATTTAGAGATCGGCAAGAAGGGCAGGATCGCCCAGCCGCTTTACCTGCCAAAAGGCGGCGCCCGCTATGCGCCGATCAGCTGGGATGACGCATTTAAGAAAATAGCCGAACATTTAAACAAGCTGAATTCTCCAAATGAGGCAGTGTTTTATACCTCGGGACGCACCAGTAATGAGGCGTCTTTTATGTACCAATTATTTGTTCGCGAATATGGCACCAACAACATGCCCGATTGCTCCAACATGTGCCATGAATCCTCGGGCACGGCACTGGGCGAGGTCATAGGAATAGGAAAGGGCACGGTGACGCTTGATGATTTTTACAATACCGATGTGATTATCATCATGGGGCAAAACCCCGGCACAAATCATCCCCGGATGCTGACGGCGCTGGAGAAAGCCAAAAAGAACGGCTCGAAGATTATAGCTATAAACCCTTTGCGCGAAGCCGGCCTGATGGCCTTTAAAAACCCGCAAACCGTGCCAGGGTTTTTGGGGATCAGTACCCAACTGGCTGACCTGTACCTGCAGATAAAAATAAACGGGGATATGGCATTGTTAAAAGCAATTGAAAAATTGCTTTACGATGCCGAATTAAAAGAGCCTGGAAGAATATTTGACCATGCGTTCATTCAAAAAAACACCGCTGGTTACAATGAATTTTTGAAGCATTTAAAACAATATAACCCGGAAGACCTGGCCAAAGAAGCAGGCGTACCTTTTAGCCAGGTAAAGGAGGCCGCGGAAATGCTGAAGCATAAAAGCCGGATCATTATTTGCTGGGCTATGGGGATAACGCAGCATACCAATGGGGTTGACACGATAAAGGAAATTGCAAATTTGATTTTGTTAAAAGGCAGTATCGGTAAAAAAGGGGCAGGCTTATGCCCCGTGCGCGGGCACAGCAATGTACAGGGCAACCGTACGATGCTGATCTTCGACAAGCCAAAGAAAAAGCAGCTGGACAAACTAAAAGAAGTTTTTGGGTTTGAGCCTCCGCGTGAGCATGGCTACGATGTGGTTGATTCTATCAAAGCGATGCATGAGGGAAAATTGAGGGTGTTTTTTGCGATGGGCGGCAACTTCCTTTCTTCCACGCCCGATACAAACTATACCGCTGAAGGGTTGCGCAAAATGGAGCTGACGGTAAACGTATCGACCAAATTAAACCGGGGCCATTTGGTATGCGGAGAAGAGTCGATCATTTTGCCCACATTATCGCGGAGCGACATTGACAGGGTAAACGGCGAGCCCCAATTTGTGAGCTGCGAAAACTCGATGGGAGTAGTGCAAATGTCGCAAGGGGTGTTGGAGCCTATATCGGGCGACCTGTTAAACGAAACACAAATTGTTTGCGGACTGGCGAAGGCTACCCTCGGCAAAAAATCTGTTGTAGATTGGGATAAATACGCCAATAGCTATGATGAAGTCAGGAACATTATTGCAAAAGTTATTCCCGGTTGTGAGGACTATAACCAAAAAGTGCGGCTGCCAAGCGGGTTTTATTTACCGAATGCGCCGCGTGACGGGAAATTCGAGACGGAGAAATATGGCGGCAAGGCTGCATTTTCTATCACCAACCTGCCGGAGCATAAGCTTGCCCCGGACGAATACATGATGACCACTATCCGCAGCCACGACCAGTTTAACACCACAATTTATGGCCTTGAAGACCGTTACCGCGGCATTCATAACGAGCGCCGGGTAATCTTTATGAATGAAAACGATATGACACGGGCCGGGTTTAAAGCAGGGGATAAGGTAGACTTATTTAATTACCATGGCGGGAAGGAGCGTGTAGCCCGGCTGTTTGTTATTGTTCCCTATAACATTCCCAAAAGCAATACAGCCACTTACTATCCCGAAGCCAATGTTTTAGTGCCGATCGGCAGTGTAGCCGAAAAAAGTAATACACCTACGTCAAAATTGGTGATTATCAAGATAAAGGAGCATGTTGTCAGAGAATAGAGGCTTGAGATTAGTCCGAAAGTCGGAAAGACCGCTAGTAGCTGCAACCGATGTTCCTGTAAAACTAAGGTTGTTAATAGACGAGATCTTTTTGGACGGTAAGGATTAATGGGTGAAGATTTAGCGGTCACTCTATCAGGCAACAGGTGCCTGCCTTCCCCTAAACCATCATCGTTAATAATAAAAAAGATTATCCTTCAAATTAAATTTCAATATTAAATTGTTGCCGACAGGTTAACAAATTTATTCGTTTTGGTGAATTTTTAATGAAGATTGCCTTCAAATGTTAAGCAAAAAATAACATTCCATTAAGAAATATTACTGCGACCCAAATTCAGAATTTCTTCAGAATTTAAAAACGTTATTTGCCGGAAATAACGCTTTAATGAACCGATCAATTGATTTTTTAAATTCAACTTTGCTCTTCTTCTTGTCATTAATCAGCGCTCTTTTTTTCACGACTTTCATTCGCCGTTTTTTGAGCGAACGTGCTAAAAAGCTTTATAAACCGGCCATTCTTCATATTAAGGCCATCTTTATCGCATCGCCCAAGCCTGTTCACTATTAGTTAAATTTTTACAATAAATTATTGATGAGATCATTTTTACCAATTTTTAAAAGACTGTATTTAATTATTGCATTGCTGCTCGCTTCGGGCGCCGTTTTATATGCCCAAACCATCAAAGGCCACGTGTCAGATGCAAAAAGCGGGGAGACACTGATAGGCGCTGCCGTTCATATCGAAAGAGATAATTTCAAATTAAACACCACCGTTAAATTGGACGGCACCTATGTATTTAAAAACGTCCCCGCCGGCACCTATCAGTTAAGCGTAAGCTACATCGGTTATAAAACCACCAAACAATATTCGGTAGAAGTGACGGCGGATAATACGGCCATATTAAACATCGCGATGGTTGATAACGCCACCGCGTTAACTGAGGTGACCATTACCGAACATGCCAGCAGGGAAAGCGACAAGTTTGCAAGGAACGGTGAAAAAAATGCGAATAATACCATTAACGTCGTTTCGGCGCAAACTATCGCCATCTCCCCCGATGTACTAGTATCTAACGTTCTTGGCAGGGTATCGGGCATTTCAATCGACCGGAGCAATACCGGCGATGCGCAGCATGTTATCATCCGCGGGATGGACAAACAGTATAACACTACTTTGGTTAATGGGATTAAAATACCGAGCCCCGACAACAAAAACAGGTATGTACCCATGGATATATTCCCCGCAGGGCTGGTGGAACGTATCGATGTTTATAAAACCCTCACACCTGATATGGAAGCTGACGCTTCCGGCGGTGTGGTTGACCTGGTGATGAAAACAGCCCCCGATCATTTGCGCGTGGATGGCGAAGCAGGTACCGGCTACAGCCAAATATTTTTCGACCGCCCTTTCGTTAGTTTTGACCGCAGTACAGTTAACAGTAAGGCGCCGGGCGAAATAAATCCGGGCGGCATAGCCACCCCCAATGATTTTCCTTATCAAAACCTGGTAACCACAAGACGTAACCCGCCGGCAAATATCAATGCCAGCCTAACCATTGGTAACCGGTATCTGAATAATAAATTGGGCGTGCTTTTTTCAGGCAGCTACCAAAATTTATACCAGGGCGCAAACAGCTTTGTGGTGGTGCAAACAAATACGGTTGGCCCTCCCGTGGGTAACACCCAGCAAAACCAGGAAACAGCTTTCCAAAGCTCGTACAATCGCCAGTATTCAACACAACTCCAGCGTTTAGGGACCATTGGGTCGATCGATTATAAGTTCGACGATAACAATGGCATAAAGCTATTTGCTACGTATTTGCAATTGAATCAATACAGGGTTCGCCAAACACAGGCTGATACTTATGGCGGCTATACCTACCAGGGGTATCGGGGTACTTTCTCCATTGATAATTTAACCGAAACCCGAAGCGATCTGCAAAACATTTACAATGTAACCTTAAGCGGCAAACACAAAATATTTAAGCCTTTTTCAATAGACTGGACTGTTGCAAGTTCAAAGGCGACCCATCAACTGCCTGATGATGCAGAGTTTGATACGCAATATGGCACAAGCCCGACATCAACCACCAGCCAGCCCACTGGTAATCCTAATGAACCATACGTTTCGGTTGCTCAAGGGATAACGAACGGTACTGTACGCGTGCAAAATGAGTCGAGGGACTGGATGCACAATACGGACCAGGATATTTCGGCTTACCTGAACCTGCATTACGATGTAAAAATATTTGGACGTAATGCTATATTTTCAGCAGGTGGAATGTCAAGGCATAAAACCAGGGATAATTTTAATGACAGTTATAATTTGCCAAATACGGTAGTAGACGGCGTTCCGGAACCTTATACCAGTATACCGGATGCAAAATTCATGTTTACCGGGGCCGATACTGTTAATGCAAAGGGTTCGTCCGCAACCGACCCGGGTGTTTATACTTTCACCGAAAATGTACAGGGCCTTTATGGCATGGTAAAATATGATATTACCGATCATTTGAATGTAATAGCCGGTTTCAGGGGCGAGCATACCTACCAAAATTATTATTCGCAGCTGCCGGTAATTTTCCCTGGCAAAACGGCAACGATAACTTATACCGACTATCTCCCGAGCATTAACATTAAATATGCACTTACCAATGAACAAGCACTGAGGGCGTCCTTTTATGTGTCCATTCTTCGCCCTGCATTTGCCGATCTGATACCCTTCCCCGACCAGACCGCCGATGAAATTTATGAGCATATAGGCAGTCCTTATTTGCAGCATACCGTTATTAACAACTATGATTTAAGATACGAGTTTTTCCCTGGCGTATTTGACGAGTTTATGCTGGGCGCATTTTATAAACAGCTGACTAATCCTATCGAAACCGAGCTTCAGCAGGCAAATGGCGGCGCCGCTTTATATCTTACACCAAATAACTTTGGTAATGCCAAAAATTACGGCGCCGAATTGGAGGCTAAAAAATTCTTTGGCAACGTTGGCGTATCTATCAATTATACCTACACCAACTCGCAAATTACCACTGCAAAAAGCATTGTGATTAACGGAAACGTCACCCACATTGATCAAACCAGGCCATTACAGGGCCAAGCGGCCAATATTGGCAATGCGTCGTTATTGTATAAGGATCAAAAAAATGGACTGGACGCGCAATTGTCGCTGGCTTACATCGGCGAGCGGATACAAGCTGTATCAAACTACTATGGTTTGGACACCTGGGAACGGCCGACCACATTTCTTGATTTTTCGGCCCAAAAAAAGGTTGGCAGGCACTTTATCATTTATGTAAAAGCCAACAACCTGTTAAACACGCCTTACGAATTAATAATCAAGCAAAACAACACCTATAACTATAGCGGGATAGCTAAATACCCCTATCAGAAAAGCCCGGATTATACAACAGTTCAATATGAGCAGTATTACGCCCGGTACAATTTAGGGGTTAAGTACAATTTTTAATTTTCAAATCAATAAAAAGCAGTAATAATTAAATCATTCATCATTCAGTCATGAAAAAACTACAAATTATTTCGTTAGGATTATCACTTTTAGCCCTTGCTGCATGCAGCAAGAAAAGTGATAAAGTGGTGGTGTCGGTGCCCCTGTTCCAGGTGGGCAAGCCGATCAGCAATTCGGGAACCTTAGCGGCAGGCAGTTATAAGGGCACTATGCTTGCCAATCAAACTTATACCGTTGGCGGCGACATTACTATTAATGCGGGGGATACGCTTTTAATTCAGAAAGGCGTGACCATTAAAATGACCAATGGCGCGAATTTTATTGTTAATGGCATTTTCATCAGCGAGGGTACAAAGGATGCGCCGGTGACCATTACCGACCCGCGCAGGAGTAAAACTACCGGTACATCAACGGTAGGCCAGGATTCTGCTTACGTTGGCGGCTGGGGCGGTATTTATTGCGGCCCGACAAGTAACCTTGTGGTAATTAAATGGACGCACCTTGATTTTGGCGGCGCTTCCTTAAAAGCCTTACCGTTTACCGGCGCGAATTCACTAAAAGTGGGCGCCCAATACATTATATATTTTACAAATCCGAGCGGTGTATTCATATTGGAAGATTCGTGGCTTTACGGCTCGCCGGATGATGCAACCCGTTTTTATGGCGGTACTTATAACATCATGCGGAATACAATGGAAAAATGCGGCAGCAACGGCGGTGATGGTTTTAACGCAAAAGGCAGTTCTCACGGTAACATGGCATATAATTTGATTATCGGCGGTGCTACTAACGGTACAAAAACAGCCAGCGACGGAACTACCGGGGCTGAGTGCCAGTTTACCATGTATAATAATACTTACGTTAACGACGGATTCAGGAACGATGGCGTTTACGGCGCGAGGAGCGGCTCGGTTGAGATCGAAAATAACTCAAGGGCGCTGGTGTATAACAACCTCATAGTGAATTGTAATTTTGGCGTACGTATTGCAGGTGGGCCGGGCGGTGCAAAGGTCTACCTTGCCGATACCACTTTCGATGCATCGGCTTTGATAAAAAAGACTGCCTACGGGTATAACTTCTTCTACGGCGACAATGCTGCAATCACCGGCCAGTTTGTACCCACAAACGTAGCGCAGCCGGTTGTAACGCACCCCCAAGCCACGGATATCCCTAACATGGCCGCGTTCCTTGGTGCATCTTATACTTTCGGACTTGTTTATGACGGTACTTCATTAGTGGGTAAAAACAACCCTATGTTTGTTAATTTCCCGCTTCCTGAAGCCGCCAACGCATGGGTAACGCAGGCGTCGGTAGATGGATTTAATTTCCATTTACAAGCCGGTTCTCCTGCAATTGGAAAAGGAACAACAACAGCATTTGCCCCTATAACCGCAGGAATCCCTATTGATCCTAACTTTGGCTCAAGCGGCATAACGCCTCCGGGAAAAGATATGGGCTGCTACCAGGCCGACGGTACCGGTAACCAGCACTAATTTTAATCTTTGGCTCAAAGTCAGGAGTCCAATTCAATCAGATAGGCATATAGCGATGGGTTTTTAAAATCCATCGCTATTTTGCAAATAACTAAAATCCAGTTAAATGATTTTTTATACAAGATCCCTTTTGAACGGAAATTTAGGTGTTAACCTTGTAAAAGGGCTGCTGTGCTTTTTAATATTGTTAAACTTTTCGTGCAAAAAGCAGGGAAACGCGCTGTCGCCACCGCCCGATACCACTGTTATTAGGCCACCGGTACAATTTGCAAAGCCTTCATATAATCCATCTGGTTTGGATACCACCAGGCTGTTTAACCCAACTCCTTCAGTAAATAACCTTGCCAGGACAGACTTATACGAAATTTCGGGTGTGGCGGCAAGCAGGACCAATCCTGGCGTTTTATATATCCATAACGATAGCGGGAATGCAAACCAGGTTTATATTACCAACGCTGCCGGCGCTAATATCGGGACATTAACACTAACCCCGGCAGGCAACCGCGACTGGGAAGACATTGCCGTAGGTCCGGGACCAATAGCCGGCAAAAGCTATGTATATGTAGGCGACATTGGCGACAATAAATTACAAAACCCTTCAGTTTTTATTTACCGCTTTCCCGAGCCTGATCTTACTGGCTTAACCCAGCCGGTTAACATCGAAATCTCACAGCTGGATATTATCACCTTAAAATATCCGGACGGGCCATGTAATGCCGAAACGCTTATGGTTGACCCGCTTACAAAAGATATTTACATTGCCAGCAAACAAAACAGCGTATCAAAAATATACGTGGCCAGGTATCCTCAGAGTACCACTGTTGCAACCGTGATGACACCCATTGTGCAAATATATATGGACCATACGACTGGAGGTGATATTTCGCCTGATGGTACCGAAATTCTGTTACGAAGCAATCAATTGATTTGGTACTGGAAGCTGTCGGCAGGCACAAGTATTTCCGCCGGTCTGTTAACGCCGCCTGAAGTAGCCCCCTATGCGAACAACGAACCGCAGGGCGAAGGCATCTGTTTTGCGGCAGACGATTCGGGGTATTTTACCGATACCGAAATAAGAGACCACACCGGGCATTTAGCCACTATTTCATTTTATAAAAAGTATTAGTTAAAATAGAGAAACCTATTAATACTTGTTTACCAGTTACCTCCATTTATATGCTTAAGGATATGCGATCGGTTTATTTGCTTTTAATTGCGGGCTGTTTGACCCTTATACCTGAACTGGCAAAATGCCAAAAAACGGGTCGAAACGACATCGAAATAGTATTTACTTCGGATGCCCACTATGCCATCAAACGGAAAAATTTCCAGGGCGATACCAGCGTGGATGCGCATACTGTAAATGCTGCTATGATCAGGAAAATAAATACCGTTCCCGAACTGGTATTACCTAATGATGGAGGGGTGGGGGCCGGCAAAAAAGTGGCAGCCGTTGATTACCTGATCCAGACAGGCGATATAGCCAACAAGATGGAAATCCCTTATCAAAGCGCTGCCGCAAGCTGGAAACAGTTTGAAGCAGATTACATGCAAAGCGTCACTTTAAAAGATCATTATAATAAACCCGCAACCTTGTTGCTGGCACCCGGGAATCACGATATAAGCAATGCGATTGGTTATTACAGGCCCATGGAGCCAAAGCAGGACCCAACGTCGATGGTTAAAATTTATAACCTGATGCTTAAGCCCGCCAGGCCAAAAACCAATGCAGATTATAATTATGTAGCCGACAAGATCAATTATTCGAAAAACATACACGGCATCCATTGTATGTTCATCACGCTCTGGCCCGATTCCGCCGAACGGATATGGATGCAAAAAGATTTGGAAACTGTTTCTGATAAAACGCCGGTAATTATTTTTTGCCACGACCAGCCAACCTGCGAGGCCAAGCATTTTACCAATCCTTTGCCGCCCTATAATATGACGGCGCAAAACAAGTTTGAAAACCTTACTGCCGAACATTACAAAGACGGTATTACCGCCAGCAGCGATGACGGGACCACCGATATTGAACAACGCGGCTGGGTGGCGTTTTTAAAAGCTCATCCCAATATCAGGGCCTATTTTCACGGCAACAGCAATTGGAACGAATTTTATGTTTACAAAGGGCCGGATAATGACGTCGCGTTGAACACTTTTAGGGTTGATTCACCTATGAAAGGAAAATACTCGGCAAAAGACGAAACAAAATTATCGTTTCAGCTTATTTCTTTAGACCCGGAAAAACAGGTGTTAACCGTGAGGGAGTGTTTGTGGGATACCGAGCCAGCCAACCCATCGGCAAAAGTTGTTTTCGGGGATTCAAAAACAGTGTCGCTTGAGGTTGAATAGGTATTAAGTTCCGGTTTAACCCGCCAATTTTGCTTTTACCGGGCTTTCATCGGCGGACCGGATTGCCGCAGTCTTAATTCTGAATTTCAGTTAAAAAAAGAAAAATAATACTTTTAAGGCAATGTACTTTACCTAAAAATTTGACGGAATTTTTCTTTAAAATTGGTACATGAAATTATATAACTCGGTAAACCGGATCCTGCTGGAACATGATAACTCTTTTTTTATAATCGACGAACCCTGGGATATTCTCATTAATCGCGATAACCTTGAAAAATACCTGCTCGCGAAAACTAAAAAGGCAAAAACGGCCACAACTGAAGAAGCTGCGGGTTGGTTGAGCGACGCTTCAATTTTACCCCCCATCAGCCGGCAGGAAGTGTGGGCGGCGGGGGTAACCTATTTAAAAAGCAGGGACGCCCGGATGGAGGAATCTCAAAGCTCGGGCGCTGCCAGTTTGTATGACCGGGTGTATGATGCCGAACGGCCCGAACTATTCTTTAAAGCTGCCGCCTCCCGTGTCTCCGGGCACTTGCAGCAGGTGTACATTCGCAAAGATTCTACCTGGAACGTTCCCGAACCTGAACTGACCCTGTTTATCAATTCCAGCGGAAAGATACAAGGTTACACCTGCGGCAATGACATGAGCTCGAGAAGCATCGAGGGCGAAAACGCGCTTTACCTTCCGCAGGCAAAAATTTACGAAAAAAGCGCCGCGCTTGGGCCCTGCCTTTATGTTTCTTTCGCCCCCATCAGCAAGGAAACCCGGATTAATATGGCGATCAGGCGCGGCGATGTTAAAGTTTATGAAGATTCCACAAAAGTTTCGCAGATAAAACGCTCATTCGACGAATTAGCCGGTTATCTATATCGCGAATGTGATTTTCCGCATGGGTGTTATCTAATGACGGGCACCTGCCTGGTACCATCGCCTGATTTTACCCTGGCGGCGGGTGATGTGGTGGAAATCAGTATCGATTCGATAGGCACCCTTATCAACACCATTGACATCAACCCAAAACATAAATAACATGAAGGTCATTAAAGTTTTATTTCTGCTGCCTGCCATTATTGTGCTGAATTCATGTCATGCGCCAGCGCCGGAAAAAAAAGCATTTGAAAGTCAGTACCCAAAAGGCACCTTTGGATACGACCTTGATTTTTTAAGGCAAAACGACAGCGTGGCAGTACTTAACAGCAAGGACGGCAACGCGCAGATCATCGTATCGCCCAAATACCAGGCCAAGGTATTCACTTCTACCGCTGATGGCGTTAACGGCGAAAGTTTCGGGTGGATCAATTATAAAACCTTCTCACAAAAATCGCTTGATCCGCACATGAACGCCTACGGCGGAGAGGACAGGTTGTGGCTGGGGCCGGAGGGCGGCAAATTCGCGCTGTTTTTTAAGCCGCGATCAAAAATGGAGTTTTCGTATTGGCATACGCCAACCGCGTTTGATTTTGAACCCTGGAAACTTACTTTTAAATCGGATAAAAAAGCATCATTTAGTAAATCAACGAGGGTGATCAATCGCCTCGGCGTTGTATTTATACTGAACGTCGTGAGGGACATAGAAATGCTGGAACCTGCCGACGAAAAGAAGCTGCTTGGGATCGATTTTGATAATAAGGTTAAATCAGTGGCCTTTAGTACAAAAAATACCATTATCAATACCGGCCAGTTATCGTGGAATAAAATAACCGGTGCCCCCTGTTTATGGAACCTGGATATGTTTTCGCCATCAGCAAAAACCATCATTGTAGTGCCTTACGAAAAAAATGACACGGGGAAGGTGGCTACCACCGATTATTTTGGCCAGATACCGCCCGACAGGGTGAAATACAGCAATGGCATCCTTTTGTTTAAGGCCGACGGAAAATCGCGCGGCAAGCTGGGTATGCCGCCCAACCGGGCCAAAACTATAGCCGGCAGCTATGATGCACAAAATAATGTGCTCACCATTGCCTTGTTTGACATGGACTCAAAAGGCACCTATTTGAACCAGGAGTGGCGGACGGACCGTAACCCTTTTAACGGTGACGCGGTAAATGCTTATAACGACGGACCACTAAAAGATGGCACACAAATGGGGCCATTTTATGAAATTGAAAGCGTATCTCCGGCAGCGTTCTTAAAACCACAGCAAGGACTCTCGCATAAGCACGCCGTATTTCATTTTACCGGCGACAAAGGCGAATTGAACCAAATTGCATTAAAAACCCTGGGAATTTCGCTGCGGGATATACAAGCTGCGTTTAAATAATTATATTCATGGCGTCAATTTGATTTGAAAATTTGATGATTTGAAAATGCTTCTATTTTCAAATTGCTACATTTTCAAATCATCATATTAAATAAACCTGTTTCATGACGAAAAATGACAATCTGCGGGCGTTCGCCCTGGTTACATCTTTATTTTTTATTTGGGGCTTTGCCCTCAATATGAACCCGATCCTTATTCCACACCTTAAAAAAGCCTGCCAACTAACCGACCTGCAATCGTCTTACGTCGATTCGGCGTCCTACTTTGCGTATTTTCTGCTGGCTATACCGGCCGGCCAGTTTATGCGCAGATTTGGCTATAAGGGTGGTATTTTGCTTGGGCTGCTGCTGGTAGCAAGCGGGGCATTTTTACTTTACCCGGCTTCAGCCGTTCGCAGTTACGCGTTAATTTTAGGTGCTTTGTTTGTGCTGTTTTCAGGTTCTGCATTTCTCGAAACGGCGGCAAATCCTTATATCACTGTGCTTGGCGACGCCAAAGGTGCTACGCAGCGTATCAATTTCTCCCAATCATTCAATGGGCTTGCAGCTTTTTTAGCGCCCCTGGTTGGCGGTATATTTATATTATCGGGTAAAAACCTCACGCCTGCGCAGGAACATGCCATGCCGCCAGGCCAGTTAAATGGTTATTTGAACAAAGAAGCTTCGGCTGTACAACTTCCTTACATAATTATCGGGTTAGTAGTACTTTCGGTTGCATATCTGTTATATAAAACGCATGTTCCTGAAATAGAGACTGAAACTGAAGGCGAAGAGGCAGTGGAAGGGAAATCGCTCATGAGCAGAATTGCCGAGCTAATGCGACTGAGGCAAGTGCGCACAGGCGCCCTCGCCGAATTTTTTTATGTTGGCGCTCAAGCCGGAGTATTAAGCTTTTTTATCCGCTTTTCCGAACGTGTTGCCGGGATGGAAGAAAAAACAGCAGCTTACCTGCTTTCTCTATCACTACTGGGTTTTATGGCCGGCAGGTTTATTGGCACGGCTTTAATGCGGGTAATAAATGCGGTACAGCTTTTAGCTGTTTATTGCGTCATTAATATTGCCTTACTGACCATTTCCTTTAGCCTGGATGGTGCCTTTTCGGTTTATACATTAATGTGTGTTGCTTTTTTTATGTCGATTATGTTCCCGACCATCTTCTCGCTTGGTATACGCGATCTCGGCTCAAAAACCAAATTGGGATCATCTTTACTGATTATGGGTATAGTTGGCGGGGCAATAATTCCGCCGATAATGGGTAAAGTTTCGGATTTGAGCAGCATACGTTATGCATACCTGGTGCCTATTGTGTGTTTTACTTATATTTTGTATTTCGCATACATCAATCTGAAAATTAAAAAGATTGACATGGTTTCCGCGCATTGAGTTTCGATTAACGCTCTGTAAAATTGATTTGCATATGGACTTAAGATTAGAAGATAAAATCATCATCGTGACCGGTGGCGCCAAAGGGATAGGCGAGGGGATAGTAAAAGTACTGGCGAAGGAGGGGGCAATTCCTGTTATAGTGGGCAGAGGTGAGGCTGATAACCTAAAATGTGCTCAGCAGATTGAAAGCGCAGGTGGGAAAGTTTCACAAGTTGTTGCCGAGCTAACCGATCCGGAGGCTTGCGAAAAAGCAGTACAAGCTGTAATAGCCCAATTTGGCCGTATCGATGGATTGGTGAACAACGCAGGTGTAAATGACGGCGTAGGACTGGAAAGCGGGAACTACGAAAGATTTATGGCTTCGTTGCATAAAAATGTGGTACATTATTACCTGATGGCGCATTATGCTTTGCCTGAGCTAAAGAAATCAAAAGGCGCGATATTGAATATTACCTCGAAAACTGCAGATACCGGCCAGGGCAATACTTCAGCATACGCCGCGGCAAATGGCGGGCGCAATGCCTTAACCCGGGAATGGGCCGTTGAGCTG
>Ga0068856_100003231_pt1 | contig 16591 bp, 15 predicted proteins | sample KBSCornC62_FD_66595 | JGI IMG/M metagenome (GOLD analysis project Ga0068856, IMG submission 66595) | Corn rhizosphere microbial communities from Kellogg Biological Station, Michigan, USA - KBS Corn C6-2 | ecosystem: Host-associated > Plants > Roots > Rhizosphere > Soil ...
CCCCGAGAGTACCGACAAATCCGACTGGCAGATCCGCCGCCACCATTTCGTGAATGATTGGGTGCCGCCCAAGCTGCAGCGGCTCGCGCATCGCTTTATCGGCTAGACGATCAGGCCCGCGACCGTCGCTTCGGACTAGCCCTTGCTCCATCGAACTCGCGGATCAGCGCGACCGTATTTTCAATATTGGCCCGGCTTGAGGCTCCGAAGACGATCGATTCGACGTAAGGTTCGTTCGTCACCCACTCGATCGCTTCGCGCGGGGAAATGCCTCCGGAGGCGAAGACCGACATTGCAATGACTCGCGCAGGATATTTCGCGGCCGCTTCGCGGTAGCCCTCGATCCCGCCGCTCATCCTGAAGCCCGCCTTGTTGACGTTGGCACAGACGATCGGATTTTCGACGCCGACCGAATGTAGCGCCTCGAGAAGCTTCGGCAGGTTCATAGTGAAGAACCCGGCTTCCGCCTTGTACCGCCGCTTCACGTAGTTAGCGAAGCTCGCGAAGACCTCGTTCGCGCCAAGGCCGAGGATGAGGTCGGTGACCACGTTCTGGAGAAAAATGACGGGCGTTTCGAGACCTTGGAACATCTTCATCTCGGCATCGACCAGCATGGCCATTACGGATTCGATGTCCTTGCCGACGACGGCCTTTGTCCCGCGCGTCAGCGTGTCGATCATTCCGCCCGATGGGATGAACTTCTTGATCGCGCCCATGTAGCCGAGCTCGGTCACGGCGTTGGCGTATTTGTGGGCATAGGGCATGCCCGGATAGAAGTGGAAACCTTGCCACTGTTTCGGATTGCGGCGGACGTCGTCCGTGATTTGGCCAACGGTGTCATGGGTCGTGCACATGAATCCGGTCACGCCGGCTTTGAGCGCCGATTGCAGCACGTCGAGAATTGCCCCGACGTCTTGGAACTTCATTGCTTGCTGGCGCGCCTTTTCTTCGGAAAAATGGTTTATTCCGAAGAACTGGTTATCGCCGAAGAGAATACGCTCCACGTCAGCTCCCGTTGATCGCCGCGGACTTGGACGACGGATCGACCAAAGGCGATGTGAATGAAGGCGGCCGGTACAGCCCGAAGCGGTCGAGCAGCACCAGCCAGAAGAATTCGAGCGTTCGCGTATAGCGTCGCCAATAGCGCCTTGGTTCGGTCGCCATCCGATAGACCCATTCGAGTCCGTTGCGGGTCATCCAGGCCGGCGCTCGGCGAACGGCTTCGGCCTCATAATCAATGGTGGCGCCCACCCCCATGTAGACCTTCACGCCGGGCATCCGTGCTCGGTGCCGATCGATCCATATCTCCTGCTTGGGCGCACCGAGACCGACGATCAGGCAAGTCGCCCCCGACGCATTGATCATGTCAATGGCTTTAGTCGTTTCCTGCCCGTCATTGACGAAGTTGAACGAGGGGCCATGCGCGCCGACGACGATCTCGCGGCCGGCAAGCCGGTTGATCCGCTCGCGCGCCCTTTGGGCGATCCCCGGCTTGGCGCCGAGGAGAAAAATGCTGACGGTCGGGTTGTTAGCGTGATGGCGCCAATAGGCCGGCACGATGTCCGAACCGGAGGACTTCCGCTTGATTGCGCGACCGAGGAAACCGAGCCCCCAATAGACATATTTGCTGTCGGACGAGACCAAGGTCGCGTTGCGATACGCTGCGGCAAAATCCGAATTGCGCTGAAGCCAGTAAAGATGATCCGGGTTGAGCGTGAATAGAATCCCCTCGTCCAGCTCCTCGACGATTTCCTGCACCGTCAGGCTGTCGACCCAGGCATTGAGGATCCTGGAGCGGTGCCAGCGCCGGTTACCGGCGCTTCGAGGCTGGATGTTGGTTTGCATCAGCGGCTGAAAACGCGGTCGAGGAAGGACTTTCGGGCCTTCTGCTCGGCGCGATGTTCAACGGGTACAGAAGCCGCCCGCTGCTCGATCATTTCGATTGTTAGATCCGTCGCAGCAGCGGACGCGAAATCGTTGCGTTGGGGTTCGCTCTTGAGGATTGCGCGTCCGAAAGCCTCCAGCTGCGCACTATATTCCTCTCCGCGAAGGTAGAAGCTGACGGGCGGGGTCAAATCGGTGATGTGCCTCACGGTCCAGCCCTGACGATATCCTTTCGGCGCCTTGGCCTTGTCGGTCAGAAAGAGCTGAAGCTCGGTGCGATCGACATAGAGCTTGCCAAGCTCGCCCCACACCGACAGCTTGGTTGTCATCTTGCGGACCGACGGGTCCGACCAGTCGACATCAACCTGTCCGATGATGCCTTGGGGGAACTGCAGCATGGCATGCGTTTGGTCATTGACTTCGGCACTGAAATGCCGGGGCAGCGACGCCCCAATACAGGCCTCGGGAGGTCCGAAGTTCCAGTTGAGAAGATTGATCGGGTGCGCCGCATAATCGTGGAGGCAGCCGCCCCCCTGCCCCGCCTTTCCGCGCCACGTCGGCTTGGTCCGGCGCAGCACTACAGGACCATAGGACTCCGCGAGCGCGTGGCTCACCTTCCCAAGCACGCCCGCGGCGAGCAACCGAGCCGCTTCGGCGAAGGTTCCGACATAGCGATTGTGATAGCCGACCTGCGCAATTAGGCCTTTCTCGCGAGCAATGTCGGCAAGCTCCTGGCTAGCCTGCGCATCGAGCGTCAGCGGCTTCTCCGCGAAAACGTGCAACCCACGGTCGAGAGCTTTGCGGATCATCGGCTCATGCGCGATGGTAGGAGTCGCGATCAGCACTGCGTCGAGACCTTTGAGCTTCAGGACCTCGTCATAATCGTTGAAGCCTTTGAGGCCCGTGACCTTGCTGAGGACGTCAGTGACCAGCCGCGAATTGTCGCACATCGCGATGACTTCGAAATCGTCCAGCGCATTGGCAATGCTGAGGTGCGACAGGCCCATCTTGCCGAGCCCGATCACAGCCAATTTGATACTCACGCAGCGTCCCTCCGGCCGACCGTCGGCCGATGCGACAGCGGCCGATTTCGGTCAAGGATATGAACCATGCCGTCCCACGATGAAACGGCAGAGATCGTCAGAGTTAGCATTTGTGGGGCGCCCCAAGGAGGGGTCTTTCGCAGATATCTTGGTCCTCATTGGCGTGTATACATGCGCGCTACTTAGTACCCTGCAGTTCACCGACGGCAGCAGCCGCGGGCAGTATCGCGAAGCCTAGGTCGACGGCGATCCGGACGGCAGTCTCAAGGAGCTGCGGCGAAGCGTCAAACTCGCCCGGTGATTGCGTTACCGCATGGGTCATGATGACCAGCCAGCCCCCCTTCAGTTTCGCTTGCCTGAATTCTGCCGCGAGAAACGGTTCGGATATCGCGTGCGAATAGAGGCGGACGGCCTTCACCAGATCGAGATCGACGCTGCCAATATTGCCCTTGGACTCTACCCCGCGGGAGGCAAGGAAACGCTCGCCGCAAAGCCGCTTTACGGCTGGGTTTACGCAACCGTACGGATAAGCGAAGCTCGTGGCGCGCGGGAGTCCGGCGGCGTCGAAATACTCGTCATTGCGAGCGATGTCGGCTTGAACCTCCGCGATCGGAATTGACTGGTAGTCGAGATGGGCGAAGCCGTGGCTGCCGATCTCATGGCCTTTCGCATTGAGTTGCCGAAGAGTTTCCACATCGAACATGGTGCCGTTTCCGGCGTTCTCGAGTGCCCCGCACACATAAAATGTTCCGCGCGCACCTGCTTTCTCGAGGATAGCGGCGCCGGTTTCGCATGCCGAGCGCGGTACGTCGTCAAATGTGAAGGATACGATGCTTCGGTCACTTGGGAGCGGGATTCGCCGGCCACCGAGGCGCGCCATACGCCGCTCGATCTTACCGCGGAGGTTCTTCGACTCCATATTTCCGGATAGCCTTTTTCAGCTTCTGCCGCAGCGAGCTGTCGCCGATGATGGCGTCGGCCAAATTCTTCGTCAACGTGAGGGCACGCTCTGCCAAGTAAATGAGCAGGGAATAGGGCTTTCTCGCCGGATACACATGGATGTAGTCACATTCGATCGAGCGGGTCCCGAAGCGGCTCTTGTAGCCTTGGTCGTCGCCTCCTTCCCCGAAATCGAAAACACGACAGTCTGTGTTTTCGATCAAGTCTTTTATTGTCCAAAGGAGCATGACGAGCCCGGGCGAGCATTTTTCAAAAAGCGGGTCAAAACCGGGCGTGCCGTAATTGCAAATCCCCGCGTGCAGCTCATTGCGCATGAAGCCCGCGGGGACTCCATCGATGTACAGAAGATGACACCGCAGGCGTCCTTGTTCCGCAAGCCGCTGATAATGGCTACGCAATTGCTCTGTGTTCTCCAGCCGCTGACCGAGAGCCCACTGATACGTGCGGCGGCTGACTGCCTCTCCGTCATGCAGAAACTGTTCGACTTGTTCCGGGCGACTGATGGTCACAAATTCGTATGCCTGTTCCCGCTCAAAGCGCCGTAATTTGTAGGTGACGTTGCGCTTGGTGCTGGGCCGTAAGGCATCGAGGTACTCGTCGAAGGTCGCGGGAACGTCGATGAACCAGCGGATCGAGGGCTTGCGTCCGCGGGCTACGAGCAGTGTATGCGACAACCGCTCCGTCGCCTGGTGGAGTGCCGATCCACGGACGACTTCTCCAAGGTCCAGGACCGTAAAGCGCCACCGTGACATCACTGCATCGATAATCTCGAGCCATTGCTCTCGATCGACAGCGCCGAGCTCTTGGAATCCGATCTTGGCAACCTGTTCGACCGGCAACGCAAAAAGCTTCCGTTCTCCTATCGTAAAGGCCCGCATCGCGGCGCCACTGCCGAAGCATGTGATCCCGGACAGGGTCTGGCCATTGCGGACGGCGGCCACGCAGCCGCGCGCCCCCGGAGTGCTAAGCTGACGCTGTATCTGCTCAAAAGTCGGGTAATAGAATTGCGCGCTCGCAAGGAGCCGTTCCCAAATCTCGCGCAGCGGTTGAAGATCCGCTGCGTCCGAAATCAGCTCCACGTTGCTCATCCGTCGGCAATCTTGCGGACTGCGCGGAGGGTGTGATCGTCGCGGTAAATCGACCACCCCGCCTTCTGAAACGCTCGTATCGAAGCTGTGTTCGAGACTGCGATATAGGCGAGCGCGGTACCCACGCCTGCTGCGCTCAGTCGATCGACAAAGCTGGCGAGCAGTTGCGCCGCGACATTGCGTCCCCGAAAAGCGGGATCAACGAAGATGAACTCGACATTGGCCGCCTCGAACGCGGCCCAATCCACTCCGACGCTCCCGGGCGCCTCTTCATAAGGGGGATAGGAAGGCCCGATAAAGGAAGAGTCGCAAGATCGCCGTCTCTTTCGGATCCGGTCTCGAATGAGCGCTGCCGCGGCGAACGGCAAGGACAGTGGGTCCGCCAGCAGCTTGCGCCACGGTTTCGCTCCTGCTGCCTGGCCGAGCAGGAACCCCGCAGTCCTGTCGTTCAATTGAGCGACCAGGAAAAAGACGTCGCGGCGCCCGCGCCAGCGGCGGACCAAGCGCTCGACGACAAAGGAAGGTAGATCGCGCAGCGGCGCGTCCGCATAGTGCTCGTCGAGATAACGTGCATGCCGCGGGTCTGCAAAGCCATCGACTACACTCACACGGTCCTGCACGCCGATTGCTTAGCGAGCGGTTCCATTTGCAGCAATGAGGCGGGTGACGCCGGCTTAGGCCGCGACGCGATTGAGGACCTGGCGGACGCTGAGTTGGGCCGCGGGATTCTCCACTGACAATTGCTCGATCGCGACGATCCTGCGCTGCGCGCCCTCGCGGCCGAGCTGGACAACGACGTCGATGACGGAGCGCGCATAGTCGATCGTCTCGCTGCGCGAGAGTCCGAGCCCCGACTGCATGACCATCAGCGCGAGTTGCTCGAGCGCGCCGCTCGTCGAGTTGGCGTGGATGGTGCTAAACGATCCCGGGTGACCCGTGTTGACGGCACGAAGGAAGCTGACGGCTTCCTTCCCGCGCAACTCGCCGAGAAGGATTCGGTCCGGGCGAAGACGCAGCGCAGCCTGGAGCAGGTCGTCGGTGTTGATCAGCGCTTCGCCGAGCTCGCCTTTGACGGCGATCAGTCCCAGGTCGTTGGGCCCGTGCAACTGCACCTCGGCCGTGTCCTCGACGACGATCACCCTTTCTTCGGCTGGCACCTCGCGGAGGAGCGCATTGAGGAAGGTCGTCTTGCCGGTCGACGTTCCGCCGCTGATCAGGATCGTCTTCCGCTCCTTCACCGCTTCGCGCAGGAACCCGATGGGATCCACATCGGGCGATGTAGCTGCAGGCTTCTTCTGCGGCTCCAGCGGGCCATCAGCATAAGCATCGAGCGGCAGGTCCAGGAGGCAATGGCGGCGGATCGCAAGCGCCCAATGAGCCCGCGTTGCCGTCGGGGCGACGAACTGGACTCGGGCGCCATTGGGCAGCATCGCGGCCAGCAGCGGGCGCTCCCGGCTGATCCCCTGGTTGCTGACGCGCGCGACCTGTTCGGCGAGGCGCTGAAGCAGCGCATCATCGACCTTCGCCTTATGGCAGGTCATCGCTCCGCGCTGCTCAATCCATACTTCGCCCGGGCGGTTGACCAGCAATTCGGTGACGTCGTCCTGCGCCAGCCAGGCGCGAAACGGCTCGAGATAAGCCTCGAGGAACGGATCCGTTTCGTCAGCCGAGGGAATTTGGGCGACTTTGCTCACCCGTTGGCCCCGTCGGAAAAGATGAGGTCGCGCGCGGTGAAGACGCGGATTGGCTCACCTTGCTGCACCTTGATGGTTGGCGGCCGACTGGAATCGCGCTGAGCAGCAACCGAAGCGGCGCTTTGCCCGCCGGAAACCACGACCGTCGAGGCACCACCGGTGAAGAGAGATCCTGCACCTCCAAGGATGGAGAGAAGGATCGACGAGCCGAACCGCGAGAAGAAATGGCTGTTGACCTTGCCGCCGATGCCAGCCTCACCGGTGAAGTCCGCGGCTGGGGAGGCGAGCGCGATTGAGACGCCATCCGGCCGAACGAGGCGCGTCCACATTAAGTAAGCGCGGCGCTGGCCCGCCTCTGTCACGCCCTTATATTCCCCGATCAGCCGTGATGACCGCGGAATGAGCACCTTGCTCCCGTCGAACGAGCGGACGTCCTGGCTGACCACCGCGCGTGCGTAGCCGGGCACGTCGGTATTGATCGCCGTTTCGAGGACGGCGGGAATCAGCGTCCCCTGGACGACGGTGTTCGCCGGATCCGCAAGCTTAGTCGCATGCGCAGAAGCACCGCTTACGCCAGTCACCACGCTCGGCGTAGCGCCAGCCAGAAGCGTCGGTGTGCCGTCCGCGTCGCGCGACGCATTTGGCGACGGCGCGAATACCGGGGTGGGGGCAGAGCCACCGTCGTAAACGAGGACCGGTGACGACGCCGGGGGCATTCCCGGGATTGTCATCGGTGCATGGTTCATGCCGGCCACCGGCGCCGCTTGAGGCACGGCCGCAGGCACGGTGGTCTGCGGTGGTACAGCCACCTGCTGTGATGTCGGTGGCGCCAGCATCGGGACACCGCCGCGGGCGGCGTTGTTGACCGGCTGAACGGCAGTCGATCCAGACGTCGCGTGGCGGCTCGAGTTCAACGACACGAACGTCGCGCATCCGAGAACGAGAGCGATGGCGCCGCCAGCGGCGAGCCCCAGATTGTCGCGCCGCGTCTTCTGCCGAGCGACGATCGGAAAGGCATTCTGGCTCGCAATGACCAGAGCCTGTTCGCTGAGCTCCTGGCGCGGATCCGTCGCTGGGACCGGAAGCAGCGCGCGCGCCGGCTCCTCCCACGGTCCACGGATGGTCGTGCCTTCGGCCTCGATAGTTGCTCGATTAGTGCTCATTTCCGGTGTCCGTCAGCTTGTCGGAATATAGCGCGCCAACATTGGCGAGCTTTACCGTGTTGCTCTGAGTGGCCTGCTGCTGCGGCGGCTGCATAGCCGGCGGCGGGCTGACCGGCGCGCTCTGCGTGCTGGCTGCCGACGCCATCGTTCCGGCAACAGCGTTCCGCGATCTGACTGGGGCGGCGATAATCGGATGGGTCGGCCAAAGCTGCGCGCTCTTTCGGCCGTAGCGGAGGAGCAGGTTCTGCGGGATCGGGCTGATGACGATATATTCGCCGCTCATCCGATAGCTGATCGGCCCTTCCTTGCGGTCTTCTGACACGGTCAGGATCGCCGGAAGCGGCGTCTCCCGGTCCCATGATAGATAGACCGACTGCCCGTCATCGAAGACGCGTGCCGGGAGCAACTTTGAATCGCCCTTCGTCTTCCAGTCGAAATGGAGCTTTTCGGCGGTCATCACAGCCGGCGCGACAGTAGTGGCAGCGGCCGTGACCTGCGGTTGCTCAGGCTTGGATGGGGACTCCGCGGGCTTGTCATTCGGGTAGCTGAACTTCAGCACGTAGAGCGGCGTCGTCCATTTATCGCCGGCGACGAGGTCGAACATGTAGGTCCGCTGGTCGGTGACCACCGTCATGTTGGTCCGGCTGCGCGGCGCGAGCGGCTTCACGAACAGCATGCTCGCGCGATGGTTCGGAGTGATCTGCCATTTCGACGAGTCGCCGACGGCGACATTCTCGATCCGCTCATCGGGTCCGAACTCGATGGTCGACTGGATGTCCGACTTGCCGATGATCTGGACGATCTTGTCGGGAACATAGACGAGCGTCTTGATGCGGTTGTCCGCAGACGCGGCCGCATTCGTCGTTGAGCAACCCAGCACCGCAAACGCGGCAAAGATACTAACCTTGCGGATCATCGAACCATTTCTCTCGAGTGATTGTTACCGGCGCCTGAGACGCGATGATGGAGATAGCGAAGCTGGCCGCGGGCATCGTTTCCGCCAGCGAAGCCGAGCTGGGGCACGGGCGCAGGCGCCGGTAGAGCAGCGGTTGCCTGCATCGTGACCAGACGGCTCGACGACATGCTTTCGATGCTGGAAACAGTGCTGCGCACTCTTTCTGAGGCAGCGGCAAAGCTTCCCTGCTGGACGGGGGCTGGCGCCAACGGCCGTTCCTGAAGTGATGAGCCAATGCCCCCTGCAAAAGCAGGCTGCGGCGTAGGAGCCTTGCCGAACCGCCAGCCGCGGGTGAGATTCGCGGCAACCTTGAACACCAGAAGCATCAGCGACAGGTAGATGATCGAGGCGACAAGGATCGACACCGCAGTCTTCAGCGGAATGTCGCCGCCTGTATCGCTCAATCCGGCGACCATCGGAGCGATGGCGACGAGCGTTCCGCTTCCCATTACCACTGTGAGAAGGGGGACCAAGGCGAAGAGCGCAACGCTCTTGAGCCAGCCCTCGAAGAGTCCGCGCGTCCCTTCGAACAGAGCGAGCACGATGAATACCGGCCCGATGATCAGCAGTGCTGCAAGCGCCAGCCTGCAGACGACCAGAACGCCGACGGTTCCAAGGAGAAGCAGCAGCGCACCGATCGACAGGATATTCGCTGGGGCCGCGAGTGCCGGAGTCGCCGCGGCGACCGCGGGATTGGCCGGCGGCTTGATGTTGCTCGCAGCGTCGGTGATCGCATTGAAGAAGCCGTCGAGCTGCTCGGCAAAGATTGTCGTTGCCGAACCTTTGCTTCCGACGAGGACGCTCGCGATCTCGTCGGGCGCGCCAGTCGCAAGGTTCCACACCACCGACTGATACGCGACCCACGACGTGGCGAACGTCAGCACCAGGCCCAGCGTCATCATCCGCGGCGTAAGCACCGACAACTTCAATGCCGATCGGCCGGTCAGCAGGTTGAACGCGAGCAGTGCGATATAAAGCGTAAGGATGATGGTCAGCGCGGTGTGGAAGTTCCCATGGTCGCCGAACAGGCGGCCGAAGGATACCGCCGTCGCGTCATTGGCGAGGCAGTCGACCTTCTGCAGCGCGTCGGCGACGCCTGCCGGCCCATCAGACCCGAATGGCGCGCACTGGTTCATTCAGCAGCTTCCAGCCAATAATCGTCGCCGGGAGCCGAACCAGGCCAGGTGCTGCGGGTGAGCAGCGGATACCAGTTCGCGGGGCTGTCGCCGACGCTCGCGCGGAGCTCGTCGAGCTTGCGCACGCTCGACTCGCGGCCGGACAAAACCGTCAACAGGTCCGGCATGCCGTTCAGGTCAAGCCGGGCGACGACCGAGCGGTTCGATTGCCGCACCAAGAAGCAACGGCTGTGCGCCGGCAGCGAGCGGATGAAGTCGAGCTCCTGGCCGCTAAGGCCGAAGCCTTTGCAGTAATGCTCTTCGCGCGCCTTGGTGTTGGGCATGAAGATCGCCGTCGCGGTCTGTTCGACGATGGCCGAAGCGATCGAGCTGTCGAGAGCGTCGGCTGCGGACTGGGTCGCGAAGCCGATCATGGCGTTGCGCTTCCGAAGCGTCTTCATCCAGTTGCGGATGCGCGCCGCGAACATCGGATCATCGAGCGCCTTCCACGCCTCGTCGATGAGGATCATTGTCGGGTTGCCGTCGAGCCGGTCCTCGATGCGGTGGAAGAGGTAGAGCAGCACGGGCGTGCGCAGTCGCCGATCCTCGAGCAGCTCAGTCATGTCGAAGCCGAGCACTCGATTGTCGAAGTCGAGCTCGTCCTCGCGATTGTCGAACAGCCACGCGCGCTCGCCGTCAAAGATCCACGGGTCGAGACGCGACGGGAGGTCGCCAGGCTGCGGACGGCGGCCGCCGCCAAGAAGATCGCGGAGGAAGCGCAGGCGCCGAAGCTCGGGCCCGTGCGCATAGATTTCGTCGATCGCCTTGGCGATGTCCGTCTCTTCCTCGGGGCCGTTGGCCTCGAGCAGAAGCGAAAGCCACTCCTTCAGGAACGCGCGATTGACCGGCGTGTCCGGCAGGCGGAATGGATTGAAGCCGGTCGGCTGCCCGCGCGTGATGCGCTCGTAGCGGCCACCCAGCGCGCGAAGGAAAATCTCCGATCCGCGGTCCTTGTCGAACATGATCGTGCGCGGAGCGAACTTCTGGGCTTGTGCGGCGAGGAAGTTCAGCACGACGGTCTTGCCCGAGCCAGACGGGCCGATGATGGTGAAGTTGCCGAGGTCGCCCTCGTGGAAATTGAAGAAGAAGGGCGTCGAGCTTGTCGTCTCGAACACCGTGACGGCTTCGCCCCAGTGATTGCCGGTTGCCCGGCCCATCGGAAAGCCGTGAAGCGAAATGAAGCCCGCTGCATTGCTGCTCGAGATGAGCGCCCGGCGAACGACATATTGCTCGTTCCCGGGGAACTGGCCCCAGAAAGAGGGTTCGAGGTTGACGTCCTCGCGAACGGCGACAGCGCCGATATCGGCAAGGGCAGCGGCGGCGTCCGCAGTCGCACTCTCAAGCGTTTCGAGCGAAGGGCTACGAACGAGGAGGCTGAGGTGATGGTCGCCGAAGCTCATCTGCCCGGCGCCCACCGCGTCACGGGCGGCGAGCATCTCGGCACGCTCGGTGGCGGCGCCCTCGTCGGCGCTCTTCAGGCGGCGAAGGGCGAGGTCGATCCGCTCTCGCGCCGTCTGGCGCTCGATCGGCGCGAAGCTCTCCGTGATGACCAGCTCGTGCGGCACGCGAAGGATGGAATCGAGCAGGCCCGCGCGGCTGGCGTCGGGATATTCCTTGATCCCCAGGAGGCTTGCGAAGGTGCGGGTGGCCGGGCCCCTGACTTCCAAGGCATCTAAGCCGAAGCTGACGCGCGAATAAGGGATGTGCTGGCCAAGGTCCTGCTCGGGCCTCGGCATAAGTACGGGGCGCATCTCGCCGTTGTAGATGGCCGAAAGGAGCTCCAACGGCTCGGAATAGATGCCGGTCTGGTTCTCGTACGTGCCGAGCACGCGAACGCCATAGGATTGAAGTGCGGCGGTGAGGGCCGCGGTCGCCTGGTCAAGCTCAAGCGCTTCGGCGTTGGTGAGCGAATTGCCTGGCTTGGAGCCGAGCTTGCTGAGCCGCTCCGGAAGGCCCGCCTTGCCGCGCGGCGGGCGCACGACGATCGTCAGGAACTGCTCGTTGAGGAACAGCCGGCCCTCGTTGAGGCGGGCGCTCCAGCGGCGGTCGATCTCTCCCGAAAACGGGTCCGGCGCAACGGAGCCAAGGTCCACCTTCACCCGGCGGCGGATTAGGTGATGATAGAGGACGGCCTTCGAATTGAGCGCGCTCCGAAGAACGACGTCGCGCACGCCGAGCAGATGATTGAGGACCTCGTCGTCCTCGGTCTCGAACGGAAAGCCGGCAAGCCGCATCGAGCGCATGAGCGAGCCGTCGCGCAGCCGCAGCGTCGAAGCATCGACGTGGGACGCGTACGGAAGCCGGTCGCCCGCTCGGGCTTCCTGCTTGTTCCACGCTGCCGGTCCGAACCATTTGGCCATTACAAAGTCCTCGTTCTCAGCACGCTCACGGCGCGTAGCTGTTGCAGCCCCAGCGCTTCCAATTGCGCGTGCGGGGGCAGCGGCTGACCTTGGTGATCCAGAGGTCGAAGATGCGCGGCTCGCGGAGACACGCGAAATAGCCGATCACATGCACTGCAGCCGCTACGGGGAGGGCGAGATAGCTGCGGGTGATGAGAAAGGCTTCGGTGGTGACCGCCGCGTTGATCACGAAATAGCTGTAGGTCACGCCCGCAAACATTTGCGGCCGGGTCAGCGCGCGGAACACGGGCGACCTGCTCAGCGGCATCGCGGCTTAGCCCGCTGCCGCCGCCGACTGGATACCGCTGACGATGGCGCCGGCGCCGAACAGGATAAAGCAGCCGATGATCACGGTCGCTCCGAAGCGCCAGTTCATCCGCCCGGTCAGCATCATGAAGCCGACCATCGCGACCGCGATCACGGCGACGGCGGTGGCGACATTACCGAGGAGCGTGCCCTGCATCCACAGCAAGGCGCTGACGATCGGGCCGGAGCCCGCCGGGTTCACTGCCTGACCGGCCGCAGCCGACGGAACGCTAAGTGCAATCATTGGAAGAGCGGCTAGGCCGCGAGCGATTTTCATTGGCTTCCTCCCATGGAAACGGTTGAGATGCGACGCACGATCGACGCCACGTAGTTTCTGGTTTCGGCGATTGCGGGGATGCCGCCGGCGCTCCGGACCCGGGCAGGTCCGGCGTTGTATGCGGCGAGCGCCTTTTCGACGTCGCCATCGAACTGATCAAGGAGCTGGCGAAGATATCGCGCTCCGCCAAGCAGGTTGGCGAGGGGATCGGCGGGATCCACGCCGAGGTCGCGTGCGGTTCCGGGCATGAGCTGCGTAAGGCCGACGGCGCCCTTTCGGGACACTGCCTTCGCGTCCCACCGGCTCTCCTGCCAGACGAGCGCCGCGAGAAGCGACGGGCTGATGTTCGCGCTGTTCGCCGCAAAGCTCAGGGCGGCGGAATATTGTTGCGGAACTGGAGCTGGGTCGGCCATCGTCACTGCGGCATTGGGAATGTTTGGGTTTGCGTTGACGGCGACCACCTTGTCGGATGCCGGACTGCTGACAACTTCCCAGGTCGCGGCTCCGGAGCCCTGGCGGACGGCGACCGTGCCGTCTGCGGAAATGTCCATGACCTGGGCGAAAGCAGGCGACGCAAAAGCGCAAGCTGCAACGAACATTGCCGCATTCATGCGCGCGAGGCGACTTACGATAAGTTTTGCTGCAAGCCCTTGCAGCTTGGAATCAGAGAACAATTTCCGCCCATCCCCGGTAGATAAAATCACTCTTGCACGGGTGCGGAGGATCGGGCGAGATAGTTAATATTTATTTACGATAGAATGAGTTTCGAGCCCCGTCCGATGGCGGATTTTCCTTAGAAAAGCTGTGGATAAACGGACCGCCGCGGAGCGATACCGATTTAACAAAAATAAAACGACCAAAACCGTGTGAAAAGCCGCGATCACGAGGATAGGCTCGACCGTCGTTCAGCGATAAAGCTCGCGCGGGCAAACTGACGCTCTTGGGGAGGCCAATCATTCGTCCTGTGATCCTTTGCGGTGGCGCCGGAACACGCTTGTGGCCGCTCTCACGACAGCAATTCCCGAAACAGCTCCTGCCCGTAATCGGGGAGCAGACGCTCCTCCAGCAGACCGCGGCCAGGCTGACGGGAAGCGATTTTGCCCCGCCGATCATCGTCAGCGGCGAAGAGCAGAGGTTTTTCGTCAAGCGGCAGCTGCTGGATTGCGGCGTTGCCGCAGAGGCCATCCTTCTCGAACCTGTTGGCCGGAACACCGCTGCGGCTGCTTGCCTGGCCGCCGAATGGGTCCGTGCGCGCGGCGGCGATGAGCTGCTGCTCCTCATGCCCTCCGACCACGTTATCGGTGACCGCAATGCTTTTCTGAAAGCTGTCGATACAGGCAGGCACCACGCCGAACGCGGGGCGATCGTTGTATTCGGCGCCCAGCCGACCGGGCCCAATACTCAGTTCGGCTATATCGAGGCTGCTGGAGACGGCGCATTCCCGGACGGCGCGTTCCCGATTGCGTGCTTCCACGAAAAGCCTTCGGCCGAGAAAGCGGCCGAATATGTCGCGACCGGTAGATTCTACTGGAATGCCGGTATCTTCCTGATGAGAGCCAGCACCCTGCTGGGCGAGATGCGCAAATTCCTTCCAGTGAGCCTCGACGCAATCACCGAAGCGGTCGGCAGCGCGAACTCCGACGGGATCTTCGTCAGACCTATGGCGGATGCGTTCACCAGGGCCGAGAACATCTCGATCGACCACGGCATCATGGAAAAGACCGGGCTAGGTGTGGTTGTCCCAGTGCAGATGGAATGGTCCGACGTCGGCTCGTGGAGCGCGGTGTGGGAGCTCGGCGCGAAAGACGCGAACAACAATGTCATTCAGGGTGACGTCGTCGCCATCGACAGTCGAAACTCACTTCTGCGCTCGGACGGTCGCGCTGCCGTCGCTGCGGTGGGCCTCGACAATATGGTGGTCATTGCGCTCAGCGACGCTGTGTTCGTAGCGCCGCTGGATCGGGCGTCCGACGTGAAGCACCTGCTCGGGCAGCTGACCGAACTCGACAGTGACCGCGTCACATTGCCGGCCAAGGTGGCGCGCCCGTGGGGATCCTATGAAGCCATCGCGAACGGCCCAAGATTCCAGGTGAAACGCATCGTCGTCGATCCAGGCGAGCGCCTGTCGCTGCAGAGCCACGTCCACCGATCGGAACATTGGGTCGTCGTCCACGGGACCGCGGAGGTCGCGGTCGGAGACCAGGTTTCGATCCTCGAGGAGAATGAATCGACATTCATACCGGCCGGCACCAAGCACCGTCTCGCCAACCCTGGAGACGTTCCACTCGAACTGATCGAGGTGCAGTGCGGAGAATATCTGGGCGAGGACGACATCACGCGCTTCGAAGACGAATACGGACGCGTCGAGCGGAAAGATTAGTTCGGCCCGTCAATGCGCGAATGCGGCAACGTCTTCCTGCAACTCGCTGTTGGTCACACCCTGCGCGGCCAGCCAGGACTGGAACATCAGGAGGGCCCAGAGCGCTGGCGTTGAATCGCGCCGTCCTGAGAGATGCTCCCGCCAGCGTCTCTGGACGATGTCCGCGTCGAGCCAGCCCTGAGCGCGGATCAAAACCGGGTCGAGCAAGTCTTCGGCCCAAGGACGTAGAGGCCCCTTGAGCCATTCGCCGACGGGAATTGCGAAGCCTGCTTTGGGTCGATCGACGAGATCGCGGGGTACGATCCCATAAAGAAGCTTCCGGACGATGTTCTTCCCGCGACCGTCATGCGCTTTCATCTTCAGCGGGATCCGAGCCGCGACTTCTGCCACGCGGTGGTCGAGAAATGGAACGCGCGTTTCGAGCGCAACCGCCATCGAAGCGCGATCGACCTTTGCCAGGATGTCGTCCGGCAAATAGCTGACGGCGTCACAGTACATCATTCGGACTGTGTCCGGAGCGCCTGTGCCTGGATCAAGATCGAAGCCCGGATCGGCCCCGTTCCCTCCGATTACGGGCGAGCTTTCGTGGCTCCATTCGTCGAGGAAGCTGCAATAAATCTCGTCGAGGCTTCCAGCGGAAGCCAGACGAAACGCCTTCTGGATCTTGCCGCCCAGGTTCGGTTGCCAACGCCCGGGCAAAAGACCCGCCATTCCAGCCCAAAATTGCGATGGAATGCGACCGAGGTGCGACCCCGTCGCCGCGCGGAGCGGTCCGGGCAATGCTTGGAGCTGCTGCCACAGACGCGGCGCTGCAAAGTGCCGATTGTAGCCGGCGAACAATTCATCGCCGCCGTCACCGGTCAGCGCGACCGTTACCTGCTCGCGCGCGAAGCGGCTCACAAGATGCGTCGGGATTTGCGACGAGTCGGCGAACGGTTCGTCATACATCGCCGGAAGCAGCGGGATGACGTCCCGTGTCTCGTTCACCGTCAGATAGCGTTCGTGGTGGACCGTCCCCAAATGCTCGGCAACGCGCTTCGCATCCTCCGCCTCGTTGAACGCCGCCTCCTCGAATCCGATCGAGAAGGTGCGAACGGGCACGTTCGAATATTTCTGGTAGAGGGCGCAGATCGTAGAACTGTCGATTCCTCCGGAGAGGAAGGCGCCGACCGGCACATCTGCCATGGACTGGCCGGAGATCGCGGTAGCAAGCACGTACTCAAGCTCGGATAGCGCTTCGTGCTCGTCGTCGATCGGCTGATCGAGC
>Ga0068856_100003234_pt1 | contig 16586 bp, 25 predicted proteins | sample KBSCornC62_FD_66595 | JGI IMG/M metagenome (GOLD analysis project Ga0068856, IMG submission 66595) | Corn rhizosphere microbial communities from Kellogg Biological Station, Michigan, USA - KBS Corn C6-2 | ecosystem: Host-associated > Plants > Roots > Rhizosphere > Soil ...
CAGGTAAAAACTGGTGATCGATTAATCCTTGCGTTTGGGGGAGACGGAATTCCCGCTATAGCTACACCTAAAGCATTAAGTCAATCTGGAGGTGGTAACTTAGTCACTAAATCTAATACAATCACTTGTAGAGGAGCTGCTAGTAAAGAGCTAGCTAAATACGGAACAGAGTTCCACTATAGACTCACAAGTGAGGGTTATTTAGAGTTGACTCAAAAAGATAATCCTATAAATAAAGAGATAGAGCAAGAAATAAAAGATACAGACTTTAGTCTTTCGGTCGACGACGCGAAGGAAATTAATGATTTTGTAATTTAAGACACTCTATACATATATGAATTTTAACTTAGAAGCTGGTTCTTCACAATCGACTGTAGTAACTCAATTACCTGGTAATGCTATTCACACCGTAACTTTTGTTGGTGTTGAAGCAAAGGAGATTGAGAGCAAAACAACTCAAGAGAAGTATAAAATACTCTCTATTAAATTTAAAAGCGCTGATGGTACCTTTGAGGATACTATTTTCGAACCTAAACCTGGTGATGACGTTCGCGTTAAGAATCAGTGGGGTTATGAAAGCCCTGCTCCAGCAGAGGAAATCGCATTTAAAATTAAGCATTTGATCGCCGCGGTCAATCCAAAAGTAGGCGCTCAGATTGAGAAGTCAGGCATACAGGTTTCAGGTTGGGACCAATTCAGGGATTTTGCCGTAAAGCATACAAAAGACTTTGCTGGTAAAACTGAGCTTCAGATCAAACTACTTAGCAGGACTAACGCAAAAGGTGTAACCAATGCGCAGTTTCCTAGCTTCGTATTAGGTATCAATAAAGAAGGGAAAGCCTATCCACGTACTAACTTTATTGGTCAGAAATTGGCGTTTACGCCTAAGGAATTGGAGAAAATAAATAATGCCAAAACTGCCACTCCAAGCAATCCTGACAAACTAATTACCGTCGATATTCCTGAGCTTAAAGCTGAGGATCTTGATGATTTAAACTTTAAATTGTTGTAATAAATGGGGTGTAGTAATACACCCCTCACTTTTTTATGATTTTTCAGCTCGAGCCCGAGAAAATAACAAAGACTATGTTATTAGATTTGCACACTGAGGAGGAGTACATGAGCTTCTATCTCGGCATAGTTCCAGATAAAGGCTTGCATTGTAATCCCCTTCGAGCAGATAAAAGACCTACTGCGTCATTTTATAGGGCAAGAAATGGAGAATTAGTCTTCAAAGACTTCCAAACTGGCTTTCATGGTAACTTCGTTGATGTAGTTATCGAGAAGTTTAAGTGTGACTATAATAAAGCTGTTGCGATAATTGCTAACGACTTTGATATAGTTAAGCGACCATCTCTTGAGAAGAATGAATCTACTGTAGCTTATGATGGTACTAGAATAGAGGCTAGCACCGATACACTAATCCAATGTGAAATACGTGAGTATACACAGCAGGAAAAGGATTGGTGGGCTGATTTTGGTATCACAGAAGCTACTTTAAAGAAATATCACGTCTTCGCAGTTAAGAATCTATTTCTTAATAATGCTTACTTACTAACGTCTTCACCTAGTAGTATGGTGTACGGGTATTACTTCGGTAAGCAGGATGGTAGAGAGCTTTGGAAAATCTATTTCCCTTTAAAAATACAGTTCCGCTTTCTATTGAACACTAACGTTCTTCAAGGAGCCAAACAGCTTCCAAAGGAAGGAGATTTAGTTGTAGTTACTAAATCTATGAAGGACGTAATGGTATTACACGAATTAGGTATACCAGCAGTAGCCCCTCAAGCGGAGAGTGTTATTATAAATACGAACCAGTATAAAGCGCTGAAAAAACGATTTAAATATGTTATCTTCAATGGAGATTGGGATCGCGCTGGACAGCATTTCATGGCTGAGTCCCGTAGGCGTTTCCACGGTATATGCTTATCTTTTACTAATAAGCTACGCGATGGTAAGGATATAAGTGATTATGTCAAAAAATATGGCATGGATAGTGCTAGAGAGCTCGTAAAGACACTTCGTTATGATCTTGATAATAAGTTACTAGATTATCAATTGCGGTATTGCAATAGACAAATAGAGTAACTACCTTTGCTTTCATGAAAGAACATATATTTATTCCTGGTAATACACCTTCATCTAAAAATGGTAGGCAATGGACTGGGAAGTATTCTGTAGGCTCAGATGCTACACAGAAGTATTATAAGGAAAGTAAGGAACATTGGCTTGCGCACAAGGACGAGTTTCTGAAGATGCTTGAAGGCAAGAAGAAGCCATATAAATTACACATGCTATTCGTAAGAGGTAGCAGACGTAAATTCGATTATATCAACCCTGCACAGACTATACAAGACCAGATGGTTAAGTATGGATGGCTAGAGGATGATAATATGACACAAGTAATACCCGTATTTGAACCTTATCTTTATGATAAGGAGAATCCAGGTTGTTACATCACAGTAACTTAAGGCTCACTCAAAAGGTGGGCCTTTTTTGTTTTAAGATCATGAAGCAGGTAATTGTAGTCCGGAAGGATTTAAATATGTCACCAGGTAAGGCTGCTGCTCAATGCTGTCATGCCTCATTAATGGCCTTTCTCAATACTCAATCCACCTGTAAAAAAGATATAGGTGTCTGGTTCGAGGATGGTCAAACTAAAATCATTGTATCTGTGGATACAGAAGAGGAGCTTGTTGAACTTCAGAAGAAAATTGAAGCTGATAAGCTATTGCAAGGTAGAACCTATCTAGTTCGTGATGCTGGTCACACTGAACTTAAAGGACAGAATCTAACAACTTTGGGTATTGGGCCCTGTAAGCCTGAACACATTGATAAATATACTGGAAAGCTAAAGCTTTACAAATGAAAGAGGAAAAGACACAGAACGACCCAAGTAGGGCATCTCGTTTTAATAAGAATAAATTAAGGTATGATCTCATTCCTAGCTATCCTATGGAGCAGTTAGCGAAGCTATTTACCTTTGGTGCTAAGAAATATGCACCACACAACTGGAAGAAGGGTATGCCATGGAGTGAAGTGGAAGCTTCATTGCGTAGGCATCTTGAAGCTTATTCTGCTGGTGAAGACTTTGATTACGATAAGGACTGTAAAGGTTGTCAAGAAGGTAATTGCGATACTCATTCAGGGCTTTACCATATGACTGCGGTTATGTGGAATGCTGCTGTACTCACTGATTACTATCGATCTAATCCGAAGTTCGATGATAGGTTGAAGAGCTATCTGCATCTACCGAAGATTGTTCTTGATATTGATGAGGTAGTTTGTGGTTGGACGCAAGGCTACGAGGCTAAGATGGGTAAGAAGCTTGATGGCTCTTACTGGGATAGTTCTTATGGTATGTCAGCTGATCTTGATAAGTTAGCTAAGGATAAGCAATTCTGGCTCAACTTACCTTGTATACGTAGACCAGATTTTGTGCCACACGCCTATGTCAGCTCTAGGAGTATTCCTGTAGAGTGGACTAAAGAGTGGTTAGAGAGAAACGGTCTTCCCTGTCGTCCTGTGTACCACGTACCGTGGAATACATCTAAGGTAGAAGTACTTAAAACAATCGGCGCTGAATATCTAATCGATGATCGCTTTGATAACTTCATTGAAGCAGAAAAAGCTGGCATCTCTGCGTTCCTTATGGATGCTAGGCATAATCAACATTACGAAGTTGGTTATAAGAGAATAAAGGAACTTAAACTAAGACACATTGTACGATGAAAGACAGTAAGAAAAACAAGAAAAAGGATAAGACAGTTCGTTTCACTGGTACAGTTCCGTCATTACAACAAGACACTCCTGGGGTATTTCCTCCAGATGAAGGCTTTTATGCTAGATCTGCTGCGAGAGCAGTAGACGCATTGAGCTTATTGTTAGTCGAGAAGATGAAAAAACAGCTCGATAAGAAGGAGTTCTTCGAGGCAGAAATGGCCTTAGAAGATATCCAGGGCTTGAGCGATATCCACGATAAATTACTGCGCTACGATATATGATAAATTGGAATTCTGTATCTCTTAGAATCATTCCTGATAGTGTGGTAAGAATACCAGACGTTAGTGATGAAGATTACTTTGGAGATAAGTATAGGGAGTATATCTCTAATTCCAATTTGAAGCATCTTAATCCTGATGAAGGAGGCTCTGCATATAATTTCAATAATAGAAAGTCAAATCAGAGTAACTCTCTTGAACTAGGATCAGCGGTTCATAGAGCTGTACTTGAAGGCGATAAGTTTGTGCTCGCACCTGTATCTAAACCAAGTGGTAAGCTTGCAGAGGTAGTCGAATATGCCTATAAACTAAATAAGGAGTATCCAGCTCGTACTTACGCGATGCAAATGTTAGCTGCTATGTACGACCTTGAGTATTACGGTTCGGCTAGAACTACTGCTAGAGCAGATGCAGCTATTGCAGACGGCAAGGAGTACTACGACTTTCTAGCTTCTACTGAGAACCTCACAGATAAGATTATTCTATCTGCTGACAATAAGGAGAAGTTCATGAAGGCAGTAGATTCTATAAAGGCTAATACTGAAATACAAACTCTACTTAAACCATCTACTGAGTTCTTTAAGGTGGAATCCTTTTCTGAGGATGTTATAACTGCTGATGTGGAAATAATGTATGAGGAAGATAGCTTACCAGTCTTCAAGAAGATTCCTGTGAAGTGTAAGATAGATAATTGGACTATAAATCATGATCTGAAAGAAATCGTCATCAATGATTTAAAGACCACCAGTTATCCTATACAAAACTTTATGGGTAGATTCGTAACGGAGTGGGAGCCTATTGAGGAAGGGTCGGAGACTTTAGCTGAAATACATAAGTTCTTACCTGGTAGCTTTCAGAAATGGCACTATCAAAGGCAAATGAGTATGTATAGCCAAATGCTACTTGAACATTGTAAAAGAGAGTATAGTATTGCAGACATATCTGATTGGACCATAAAGGTCAATATGATCGTTGCAGAAACCTGTCAGCCATTTAATGCCTATTCCTTTGAGGTTACTCAGGATTGGCTTGATGCTGGACAGCAGGAGTATCGGAATCTAATGGCTAGGTTGGCTTGGCATATGCAGAATGGTTTTGATAAACTGATAGAACTATGAACGACGAGCGATTAAACGAACTTGCCAGGATGAGAGCTAAAGATACTGCACAGTGGAACGAAATAATAGTTAATAAGATGGCTAAGGACTTTGAAATCCAGAAACCTACTTATGAAACGAAGAAAGAGGTAACCAAATCACTTGTCGGATTCGCTGGTAGTTCAATGGAAGGTGAAGATGCTCTTAGACTTATTAGTCTAGTATCTAAGCTTACCATGCTTTACAGGCAGAAAACACCTGAGGCTACGCCTATAGGTATATTAACCGCAGCTTTTGGTTCTGCGGATTCACGTGGGGCTATGGAACAATATGAACAAATTGCACTTATGTGTGAGATGTTCATGACCCCTAATGCTAAATTTTCCATGCACGGTTTTAAGAACGTTAGCGAAATGCTTGCAGAGATAAAGAGGATATTAGAAATGTGGGTTCCCTTTTAACCTGTAAATGGAAATAGAACAAATTTTTATGGGAGTTGAAGCTCCTCACAGTCTTGGTGAGGGTGGAGATGACCAACCAAAGAATACTAATTGGCTTGAGACTGATGGAGTTTATAGCTCTGTAAAGACAAGTAAAATAGTAGATAAACTTAAACCTGGTATGTATACAGTCTTCCAAGATTCCAATGGAGGATTGCACGCTCAAGAAATTGAAGTTGAGAGCGATGAATTGTATGAATTGCCAAATAACAAAACTCAATCAGTGGTAAGCGAGATTGAAGATTTCTGGACTAAGGCTGACAAATTCAAGGAAGCTAAGGTAAAACATAAACGTGGAGTGTTACTCTATGGTCCACCAGGAACTGGCAAAAGCTCTACTATTGGGTTATTGACTAACTCCTTAATTGAAAAAGGAGGAGTAGTATTCTATATTACATCCGCACCTGAATTATTCTGGTACATTGACTTTGCACACGATCATTTAAGGCAAATCGAACCTGAGAGACCTGTTATTACAGTTATTGAAGATATCGATAAGTTTATGGATGAAGGATCACTTGAGAGTTCTGTATTGAACTTTCTTGATGGCGCAGATTCGTTTGACCATAATGTTACCATTGCAACTACTAATCGTTTAGCATCATTGAACGATCTGATCTTACGACCTTCTAGGTTCGATAGACAAATTGAAGTTGATGTTCCTACACTTGAAGTAAGGCAAGCATTTCTGTTAAAGAAAGGTTTGGATAGTGACGAAGCTGCTGAATGGGCAAAGGATACAAGCGGATATTCAATAGCAGAACTTAAAGAATTATTTATTTCTGTGAAGTTATTGGATAAAGACTATCGCGAAGCGAAGTTAACCCTAAAAGATCAGGACAGTAAGGTCTCAAAGAGAACTTACAACAAAAAGAGCAATGAGATAGGTTTTAAAAGTTCTAGATAATCGATAGATACACTTGCAGGTAAGCCAGAATTTGCTTACCTTTGTATCAACAAAGAAAAAAAGAACAAATATAGAATATGAAAAAATTAGTTATTCTGACAGCTCAAGGTTACACAAAAGAAGAAGCTCTTGCTTCAGTTAGTACCACATTAGATGTTAAATTCGATGCAACTCCATCTTGGAAAACTGCAGGTCAACCTCAAGGTAAACGTTTAGAAGCCTTTGCAGAGGAACACATTAACAGTAAGATTAAAGGTGCTACAGGTATTGGCTACTCTTTGACAGTAGTTGCTGGTTCAGCAGACACTCGTGAAAGGCCATACAAAGTTAACAATGTTGTAACTGACGGTCAGCGTAAATTTAAAATGGTATATGAAGGATTTACTCCGGATGGTAAAATAGTGTTAACGAAAGACACTAAAGGCGAAGCAGAAGATGCAGCTAAAGCTTATGTTACAGAAAACAAAGTTAAAGTTCGTGTCCGCATTGCTAAAAACGTATCAGAAGGGCAAGAAGAAGCATTCACTGTGGATTACGTTCCTTCTAAGAATACACAACTCGGTAGTTACATTTTCTTCGGTTACGAAGCTTAATATAAAACTAAACACACTCAGCCTGCCATAGCAATATGGTGGGCTTTTTTTGTCTTTAGTTAAATTCATTATAATAACTCGATGCAAATTCACTTTGACTGGGAGTACGAACCGTGTCCAGTAAAAGGATGTAAGAAGGCTAAGCAGTACGTATGTACTGACCTTGGCTTGGTATTTACATTCTTCCCTTTACATGAATATGATTTAGTAGCTACTAATGCCCTGTATTTACAGGCTAGAAATGGTATCTACATGGCTTTAAACGAGGATACAGTTTATACAGGTTTGTCCGAGAGTAATGATGGTGGTATCATGGCAAGGTTCAAGAATCACCTCAGCGGAAAGTATCATAAGCCATTTATCAAAGAAGTTATTATGGTTACCTCTGTTAGAGAAAATCCTGAGGATTTTACTTCTGAGGTAATTCGTAGCTTAGAACACATGTTCTATGTTATGAGTAACTACGCTGGTAAGTTTACTGTATTTAATGGTAAAGGAAAAACAGATTATAAGATAACTGGTAGGAAGCAGTTAAAACAATTTCTTAAAATCTATGGTGCGATCTGCGAAATGCTAAATGAACGCAATATAGATTGTTACTTTCCTGATGTCTGCAAACTCGACGAGATTGTTGAGCCAGACGTATTCTATGTAACCAAAGATGGCAGTTATAATGCTGCTGTTCGGAGTGTTGCAGGTAAGTTAGTCATTCTTAAGAACTCACGATTCGTCATACCAAATAGATGTATGTTCGACTTTGAGAGTTATAATAACCTGTTTATCAATCTGATAGACAAGGAACATGCCGTCATTGTTTATGATGACGGCGAATTTTACTTTACTTTCGTTAAAGACTTTACTTGTGATAACGACTTCAAATTTGAAGACATAAGTAATCTTATTACCGACGTTAGTGAGAAAGCTCCTAAGAAAATGTGGCGTTCAAAAAAGAATGACGTTACCTTAGAGAAGCACGAAGAAAAGCAATGGAAGTAAATAAGAAAGAGCTGTCATTAAGCGAGTTAATGACTGGCAAAGCTACTATCATTAAGAAAAGAGAATATCTATCTACAAAAGAGTATGTACAACCCTTTATTGATCAGATGTCAAAGATCACTTCAGACTTTAGAATTAAAGTCAAACTTCCAGATCAAATGACTGTAGGTTCCACTCAGGATATAACCTATAATAGAGTGCTTATTGAGGCTGTTCTCCCTCCTGAGCATTGCGTGGATAAACATGACGAAGTAATTGGCTTCGTATATGGTTTAGACGTAAGAAGGCCAATTGCAAAAATGTATAGAGGCTATCTGAATCAAGCATGTACTAACTTGACTGTATTTAATCCGCAATGGATAGAGATACAGGAACTTAAACCTCAAGAAGGTTTAGTATTTGCGGCTAAGAAGTTTCTTGAGCAATCAAGTGATTTTGAATCCAAAATTAAACAACTTAAAGAAACGTTCGTTGATCGTGCAACTCTACCTGAACAGTTAGGCAAATGGGTTGATATGACTCTACGAAGCTCGTATAATAACGGCTTACAGAACGTTAAGGTTTCACCTACTTTGCCTATAGAAGGTTATAAGGCTTTATTCTTGGATGATACTTCTCCTTATTTCGTACCAGAAACAAGAGAGGCATCTATGTTTGAAGTTTATAATGCATTCACACAAGTAATTACTGACGATGACAGAGACTTTGTGAATAAGTTTGAAAAGACAATGATGGTTAACCGACTACTACAAGTAAAATAATGACTCAAGTATTAATACATAGCATATTTGAATGCGATAACGTCGAATACTCTGGCATGTACATCATGGACAAAGACGAATTCGAGGCGTCACGCGAAAAACTACAAAGATACTTTGATAAGAACGACGAATTGGACGTTCAATTAGGTGATAGCAGTGTTTATCTTTCTTGGGATAATCATGAAGAAATAGAAGATAGCTTGTATGTCACTGACTTAACTAGTGAGCAGTATGCTACACTAATCTATTTATTTGAGGATCAGTATTTAGGTCCTATTACTTATCTGGATATTATTAATACTGTCGATGAGGCAGAAGATGAGGATGATGAAGATGACGAGTATGAGAAAGAAAGAGAAGCTAAAGTCGATAGAATCGCTAAGCGTCTATCTACTGATGGCTATCAGTCTTTGCATAGCTTCATTGAGGATCTACCCGATGATATCTTAGACGAACACGATCCAACAGAATAATAAATGGCAAATCCGATTATACACGCGCAAAGCTCCGTAAATAAGTTCGGAGGAACCATTGACGATTATATACCAATCCATGAGAAAATGGATTGTAGCAAAGCTTACTTATCTGATAACAGGCATCGTGCGTTAACTCACACGATGTTCTGGGTCAGAGAGGTAATGATACCGATATTCGGTAGCTATATTGTAGTCAAGAAAGGAGATAAGGAAGTTACTATCTCCGTCAAGGATATATGTGAACAGCATATCCTTGAAGACTTCCGTATGAAGTTTATTCCGACTGTGCAAGATTACTTGCAGGAAATGGAATTTAAAACATGGATGCAGAATGGTAAGGGTATTCCAAACTCTGCTGCTCGCTTGTATCCTGAATTAAAAGAAGAGGAACCAAAAGAAACACCACCCGAAACTACACCTGAGGTAGAAGTAGTAAAGAAGGTTGAACAACCTAAGATCGAGGAGGAAACCCCAAAGATCGATGTTACTTCAACTACCGAGAAAATCTTAGTTAGTTCTTTACAGGCTAAAATTCTCGAGCTTGAGCGTGAAAACGCTAGACTAAGAATGAGAGGTGGACGAGGTGGTTATGGGTCTATGGTCCTCGATTAAGTTTTATGTCATATAGGAAACTTACAACAAGTGAAATCGCTAACATAGCTAAAGCTATTGTTAATAAAGATAAACTGGATGCTGCGAGGCGTGTGATTAAAGCACACTATCCTAGTTCAGCCTATAAAGTAATAGTGAAGGCTAACTCTAACTATGATGATGAACATTATGATTTCGAACCGATAATCATTGTTCTTAGTAAGAGCTGTGATGAATTGAATGCTATCACTCAATGTGATGCAAGCATATCCTATGCTTTATACGGTGATAATGAATATAGAACGGATGACGACAATTTAGTCGATTACACGTTCCTGGTGCACGCACAAGACGAAATACCTGACCTATACGTAGAAGAATAATGTCTGATGCTATAAAGAAAATCGACGCAGAGGTTACTAAGTTCAATAGTGAGAAAACTAAGTTATTTAGTGAGCTTGCTCGGAACATAAGACCTGCATTTGACGAGATATTTGAAAAATACCCTGAACTTAATAGTGTTGGCTGGCCGCAGTATACACCGTACTTTAATGATGGTGACTCTTGTATTTTCCATGTAGATAGTTATTCTATTCGGATAAATGGAGTTAACGTCGATGACTATGACGAGGATGAGGAGGATGTAAAGAACTTTCTACAAAGTGATGTCGATGATATCTCTGAAATGGTGTCTAACATTTTAAATAGTTTACCTGAGGAATTCTTGGAGGAACACTACGGAGATCATACTTTAGTCACTGTACTAAGAGGAGGTGGAACTAGCACCACATACTACGAACACGATTAATGATTACTGATAAGCGAATACCTTTCAAACCTTTTGAATACCAGTGGGCTTATGACTATTGGTTTCAACAACAGAATGCACATTGGTTACATACTGAGATTAACATGCAGAAAGATATAAAAGACTGGAGTGAAGAGTTACTTCCAGTTGAGAAAGCAGTAGTCGGTGAAATACTTAAAGGGTTCGCTCAGACAGAAACAGCAGTAGAAGACTACTGGTCAGGATATATTCCTAAATGGTTTCCTAAACCTGAAATTAAAATGATGGCTGTAACCTTTGGAGCCTTTGAAACTATTCATGCTACAGCATATAGTTACCTAAACGATATTCTCGGATTGGATGACTTTGAGGCATTTATGGAAGACGAAGCTACAATGGAAAGGCTTGATCAACTTATAAATCTACCGGATAACGCTACTAAAGAGCAAAAAGCACTGTCTTTAGCTTTATTCTCAGCATTTGCTGAGGGCGTATCTTTATTCTCTCAGTTTGCTATTCTACTTTCATTTAGAAAGAAGAATTTGCTAACAGGTATCGGTCAGCAAATGATCTTTAGCTGTAGGGATGAAAGCTTGCATAGCGAAGCTGGTTGTAAGTTATTCAGAGAATTCCTTACTGAAGCGTTCGATGATACTACTAAGTTTGCTATATTAGCAGAGGTAGAGAAAGCTGCACAATTATTCTTAGAGAAGGAATATAGTTATATTGATTCTATTTTTAGGAATGGTGAAATTGATACTATCTCTGTAGCGCAGGTTAAGAACTTTCTCAATGATAGAGCTAATCGTAAGATTGGTGAATTAATTGGTGGTAGTTCTGACTTGTTTCCTGTAGATACAGAGCTACTTAAAGAGATGGATTGGTTTTATATCATGATCTCTGGAGAACAGCAAACTGACTTCTTTGCAAATCGTGAAACAGGATATTCGAAGCCTAACGAAGACTGGAATAACGACGACATATTTTAATTAATGAGCGATACTAAAGTTCAGACACATCAACTTGCTGAGAAACGTGGTTGGAAGGTGGGAGTGGATTTCCCTGAATGGGGAAATAATCCACTCTATCTTACTACTATCCAAGGAGGTTATCTTGCTAAAGATGAAACTCCTACTCAGGCTTACCGCAGATTAGCACGAACAGCAGATAAATATCAGAAAGCTTTGGATATTCCAGATCTGGAAGATAAAATATTTGAGATACTTAACAAAGGTTGGCTTATTCCGTCAACACCTGTAATGTCTAATATGGGAACGGAAAGAGGTTTACCTATTTCATGTTTCAGTGGTGTCGTTGGTGATGATATGTATGATATCTATCGCAAAGTCATGGAAATGGCCATGCTGTCTAAGCATGGTGGTGGAACTGCTTATGATTTCTCTAAGGTAAGACCAATTGGTGCACCTATCAAAGGTGGATTAAATGGTACAAGTGATGGTATTATTCCATTCATTAAGAGTTATGACTCTGCTATATTAGCCTGTAAACAAGGAAGTATGCGTAGGGGTGCAGTGGCAATTTACCTTAATGCCGCTCATAAGGAGTATAAGGAGTTCTTAGAAATAAGAGAGCCAAAAGGTGATGTTAATAGGCAGTGCCATAACCTACATCAAGGTGGTGTATTTGACGATGAATTCATGAATGAAGTCGTTAATACAAATGGTGCAAAACGGGAGCTTTGGAAACAAACTCTAATGAAAAGGGTAAAGACAGGTGAGCCTTACACTTTCTTTATTGATAACGCGAATAAGGCAACTCCTCAATGGTGGAAAGACCAGAATCTTAAGATCTGGCATAGTAATCTTTGTACTGAGATTATGCTTCCTACTGATGAAAACCATACGTTAGTATGCTGTTTAAGTTCCATGAACTTATCTAAGTATGACGAATGGAAAGACACGGATACTGTATTCTATGCAACTATATTCCTCGATGCTGTAATCTCTGAATTCCTTGATAAGGCTTCTAAGATTCGTGGTATGGAGGATGCTGTACGATTTGCAGTTAAATCAAGAGCTCTTGGTTTAGGTGCATTAGGTTATCATACCTACTTACAATCTAAGTTTATACCTTTTATAGGTATACAAGCTAATTCAATCACTCGTCTCATCTTCAAAGGTATGAGAGAACAAGCTGAAAGAGCTACTATGTTCATGGGTGAAAAGCTTGGGTCTCCTGAATGGTGTGCTAATACTGGTAGACGTAATCTTACACTACTTGCTATTGCTCCAAATAGGTCAAGTTCTAAGCTTGCTGGTGGTGTTAGCCAAGGTATTGAGCCAATAGCTTCTAATCTATACATGGATGATGATGCTAAAGGTCTACACATACGTGGCAATGTTACTTTAGAAGCGTATTTGGAGTCGATAAATATGAATACAATCGCAGTACGTGAGCAAATCGCGGAGGATAAAGGTAGTATTCAGAATGTTAAGGATATTCCAGAAGAAGCAAAGGAAGTATTTCGCACCTTTAAAGAAATAAACCAGCTTGAGTTAGTTCGTCAAGCAGCAATTAGGGAACAATATCTTGATCAGGGTCAATCCATTAATCTTGCATTCTTCCAAGATGCTACTGCTAAATGGATCAATCAGGTCCATATAGAGGCTTGGAAACTTGGATTGAAGTCTTTATACTATCTACGAAGTGAGTCCGTCCTAAGGGCTGATTCGAAGCAACAGAGGGATTTATATAGCGAATGCGTAATTTGTGAGGGGTAATGAAGACTATAACCATTGTGTGTGATTTTAGTACATCTTCAGTGGCTGATGATTTAGCTCAGAGCCTAGAAAATACTTTAGGAGATTTTCCTTCAGTAGAGGTTGCAAGCATAGATCGTGGTAGCTTTGCTTCTAAGAGATCTGCTAAGAAGATAGCTAATGACTATGCTGTCACGATGTATCCCTTTGTAGTATTAAAAGATAACGAGGAAGTAACCGGTGCTGTATACTCAGAGGAAGGTCCAGTAACCGTTGAGAGAATTTTAAATAAATTAAATGACAATTGTTGATATGTATGGCTTTACTGCCATACAGAATGAAATATTAGCTTTACAAGCCTCAGTTCCAGAACATAGTTTAGACTGGAATATTTATCAGGGACAAGTGGACTTGCTTCGACGAGTTAGTAGCTACTTTACTAAGAAGGATAGCACAATAGTGCAACCCTCTGTGGAACAGGATGTTGCTGTGGTAGTTGGTAGGAAGTCTAAAACACCTGCTGTAGGTGATGCAGATCTATGCGTTCTTAACGCTAAAGTTCGCGTACCTAAAGCATAAACTATTTTGATTAGTGGTTAGTTTTTCGTTACTTTGTAGAGTAACCCAGAACTAAATGGAAGAAATCAAAGAAACTAAAGACCTACAAAATCGGTTTGTAGAACCATGTCAGCCTGACCGTAAGTTAACGAAACAACCTAGTAAGTTTAACGTTCAACTCACATCGGAACAGAAGAATGCAAAGGCTGTTGCTTTAGCTAATCAAGTTACAGTTTTCACAGGTAGAGCTGGAACCAGCAAAACCTTACTTAGCTGTAATATCGCACTGGACCTCTTGCAGAAGAGGATGGTAAGTAAGATAATAGTTACTCGACCAATGATAGATGTAGGAAAGACCATGGGTTTCCTGCCAGGAGAAGCCTTCGATTTCAAAGAAGGTAAAATGGCACCCTATATGGCTCCTATCTTACAGGCTATGTATAAACTGAAAGGCGAGGATGTAATAAACAACGAAATTAAGAAAGGTAATATCACGATAGTACCTATTCAATTTGTTCGTGGTTTGAATTTCGAGGATTGTGTGGTACTCGTTGATGAAAGTCAAAACTTGACGTCAGAGGAATTAAAAGCTCTTACGACAAGACTATGCAAAAGCTCATATATGATATTCACATCTGATGTTGCTCAGATCGACCTTTATAATAAATATCAAAGTGCAGGACACTTCTTCAAAGCTATATCTAGCCTCCCAGGCGTAGGACACTTTGAATTGACAGAGAACTTCCGATCTCCATTAGCGCTCGCTATTATGGACAAGATTGATGAAGAGCAAGAGAAGAAGGAAGCTACCCCAGCTAGGCCGTACACTTATCCTAACTAACACGAAGGAGACCCAAAAGGTCTCCTTTTCTATTTTATATCAAAATGACAAGCGAAGAAAGATTAATAAACATACGGAAGTATGGTCAAAAGGTAATAAAGGAACAATATAAGCGTTTAGGCGTTCTTATTGAATCCGGATCTAACAGGGATATTCATGAGCATCTTTCTGAGATGCAAGCTCACTTCGTAGCCGATGAACTTATTGAGGCTATCCTCAATGATGAAATACCTGAGATAACCGACAAGGACTTAGAGGAAATGGAGGATAATAATGTATCTGACAACGGAGATTAATTATGCTACATTTCTCTTAGCTAAGCAAGCTGGTTATGAACCCTCTACTAAGGAGAATAATGAAGTTATACCAAGTAGAGCGGAGCTTTATGATTGGTTAATATCTGAGCATCAGATTATTACATCTGTATGGCCTAATCATAGTAATGCCTTTGATAGTGCTGCTGATAAGAAAAGCTATTATAACTATCAACAAGATATGCGTATTGGTAAATATCTTACTGAGAGTGATAAACTAGGTAGATTCAAGGATCCTGGTGATGCTTGGGAGGATGGACTGCAATTCAGTTTGTACTACATAATTAACGACCGGGACTACGAGAAAACCAAAGCTCTGGTCTTTGATGAGAAGCCAAAGGAACAAGCTAAGCCTATAAAGGATACGTCGAAAGATGATATGAAATCTGTACTACGTACATTAGCCGCAGATACTAGCTTTGAAGTTAAATCTAGTCGTCGTAAGGGTAGGGATTCTGATAAAGCTCTAACACTAGACGATTTATAAAAACTGCAACGATGGAACAAGAAGAATTAGCCAAACTATTATATGATAATTACTGTGAAGGTGTAGGTGGTGTAGCTTTTAATGGCTTACCTCTACCTAAATCTGCAGAGTTTTTTGCAGATGCCACTAAACAGAAACAAGCTGATGCTTGGAGAAAGGTGGCAGCTGCCGCTTTAATTGCGATTCCTAGTGTAGTCAATATTCAGACTAATACAGGAACTATTAACCTTTAAATGAAGCTTATAGTCGCTGTAAATAACAAAGGATACATTGGAAAGGATGGTAAGTTACTTTCCAAATGTAAAGAAGATATGAAGCACTTTAAAACTCTTACCACCTCTTCTGCTGTCAATCAATGTATAGTAGGTCGAAAGACTTGGGAAACATGTATTGGCAGTAAAGGTTTACCTGGAAGAAGCTTATGGGTAGTTGGTAAAAACCACCTTACTCTTTTACAGGCTGTTACTGCCTGTTTACAAAACTGCGATGGATGTGATGTAACTACTTGGGTTATAGGCGGGCTTGAAATATATAAGCAGCTATTACCATTATGTACAGAAATTCATCTTAGTCACATTGATGATGACCAGGTAGGTGACGTTACTTTCGAAGTTCCAGCAAACTACCGTGGTTCGGTATTTCATTATTACTTTAAACCCGATAACTATGGAAGAGATACTGAAGAAGCTGAAACTGATAAAGGGAATGCTGCTAATGAGTAGTAATGGCAATCTGTGTATACTTACTGACTTTAACTATATTGAGGAAGAAGTAACCACAGGTATGTTATTTAAAAAAACTGAACAGGTAGGATACATTAAGACTCTTACTATCGATGGTAAGACTGTTTACGAGTTTAATTACGAGAAAACACTCAAACGTATCACTACTACAGTAAACACTCTTGTTGAAGCGAGGAATCGCTACTTAAGAATGCAGAGAGATCTGCATAAACAT
>Ga0068856_100003235_pt1 | contig 16578 bp, 26 predicted proteins | sample KBSCornC62_FD_66595 | JGI IMG/M metagenome (GOLD analysis project Ga0068856, IMG submission 66595) | Corn rhizosphere microbial communities from Kellogg Biological Station, Michigan, USA - KBS Corn C6-2 | ecosystem: Host-associated > Plants > Roots > Rhizosphere > Soil ...
CACCTTGCGTGTTCCCAGGCAGAGTCCACATGCCGCGCACGGGTGCGCTAGGGCCAGCCGTCACCGAGATCAGCCCCGGGGTCCCGAGAAGCGCAATAGGCGCCTTGGCCTCGCTGTTCTGGTCAATCTCGACGAACCAGTTGATCAGGCGCTGCGCGTCCTGCAACGGGTTGGCGGCCTCGTAAGACGGCCCGACGAATGCGAATTCGGGCATCAGAAGCCTCCGGTAAGGATCCATGAAGCGTCGTTGACGTTCCCGCCCACGAGCACGCTGTCATACGTCGATGTCCCCGGTGGCGTCGCATTCAGCGCCTTGATCGCCTTCTTCGACATGCGTGCTTGCTCGACGAGTTCCGGCGCCGGCTGCGTGCCGTATTCCGGCGCCATCAGCACGGCCAGGTTCGTTTGCAGCGCGAGCAGGTAGCCTTGCGGCAGCGTCACCGTGTCAGTGATGTCCGTGAACTGCGAAAACACCATGTCTACCCATAGGTGGAACTCGGCGTTCTGCGACGGCACCGGCCAGAAGATCAATTCCGCCAAGGGGTACGACGTATTGAAATACATGACCTTCGGCCACGGACCGGGCTGGTTCTTGATTCCGATACGTGAATACCGACTGAAATCAACCTCCGTACACGGGTAGTCGACGGTCGTCCCGGTTGGCTGCAGGCGCGTATATGCCCCCGACAGGCGCAGTGGACGCGGCATATCGAAGTCTGCACCAGTGCCAACCGTGTAGGACGCTTTGCCGGCCTGAAGCTGCAGCACGTATTCGGCATTGTTGAACACGGCCAGGTGCTCGGTGCTCCATAGGTCGAGCAACGCATTCAACTGCTCCAGCCCGGTCGTGCTGTCGTCGGCCGAGAGTGTCTCGCCGACCGCGATAGCACCAATCTTGCGCAGCGCACCGTGGATGATGTCGTAGGCAGTCGTCATGTTCAGGGATTCAGGAGGGCCGGGCGGACCCGGCCCGGGTGGATTACGGCAGCGGCAGGGACGACGGCAGACCGCCAGACAGCGCGCTTGCAATTGGACGAACGACCAGCAGTTGATAGCTCTCGCCGGCGGTTGGCGTGATGCCGGAGCCGGTGTTGTTCGAGAACGCGATCGCCAGCGTGTTGGCGGCACTCACGCGGGCATTCACGATGCCAAGACCGGCCTGCGTGGTCGGCTTGTTGAGCTCGACGAAATCGCCGGTCAGCAGACCGTTGACGGTGAACGTCTGTTCTGCCGTGGTGTTGGCGGCAACGATTGCCGGCGTCAGTGCAACCGACAGCAGTGCGACTTGCTGCACATTGCCGTAAGGGAGAGTGGTCGGGCCAGACGAGGTAGTTGCCGGTCCCGGATTGGTGTTGGACATTGGATTCTCCAAAAAATAAACCCCGCCGAAGCGGGATGGGGATGAGGATCAGCGATTAGCCGGAAACGCGGCAGCCCATCTCGCGGTAGAGTGGGGCGTAGCCATAGAGCACGTCCAGACGGGTAGGAAGTGCATCGTTGTTGATCGTGTACTGGCGAACCGTACGGATCGAAACGCCGATGTCCTTGTGCGCAGCGCGAGCGGCCATGTCCACGCCACCCGGCAGCGGCAAGTCAGCCGATACCAGGGTGAACGCATCGCGGTGGAACAGCAGGTTCTGCGGGCCCGAGACTGCGGAGCCAGCGGCGAAGGTCAGGTTGGCACTGTTGACCGGGGCGGCGTCGACCGACTGGAAAGCGCCTCCGGTGATGCAGGCGTTCGCCACGGTCAGTTGCAGCTTGCCCGAGCCGTCCGACGTGTAGGTACCGCCCATGTCCACGCCCGTGATGGGGTCGTAGTTTGGGGCGTACGTACCGTTCGATGGGGTTCCCGAAGGTGGCAGCACGACGAAGAAGCGTGCCTTGCCGACCGTCTGACGGTTCTGCGGGTTGACCGCGTTGACGTTCGCGCACGAGAACACGTCGCCGACCTTCACCACGGCGGTGCTGTTGGTCCAGCCCTTGGTGCCGAAGGTGCCCGATGCGACCCAGCCATCGCTGATAACGGCCGACGAGGTTTGCGAAGTATCGAACTGAGGCGTTCCGCCCAGTGCACCGAACGACTTGGCCGTGATGTTCTGGTCCATGTACCAGTCGGCGCCCAGCGTTTGACGGCTGATGATGCCCTTCTTGTACTGCTCGCCGATCTGCACTTGCGGGTTGAACAGGCCTTGCAGGCCGCCGACCATGGATGCCTGCGTCCACTGGTCGATGACCATGTAGCGGTTGCCGTCACGCTGTACGGCCTCCGAATCCAGCCACGCGCCGGCTTGCAGGAACGGCGCCGTGGTCGTCGGCAGGGTGCCCGGGGTGCCGGTGATGTTGAAGAAGTTGTTGCGCATCGAGATTGCCAGGTCGTAGTCGATACGGTTGGCGATCGTCGCGATACCAGGCTGCAGGACGCGCTCCGAGAACATGTCCATCGACAGCAGCAGGTCCGACGTCTGGAATTGGGTATCGACGTGGAATTGCGTGGTCAGCGTGACCGGGACACTGGACTCGGTCGTTGCCTCGACGTTCAGCGCCGGGCCGGCGGTGCCTTTGTAACGTGCCGGACGGCGAACGTTGGTGGTGTAACCGATCTTTGCGCCGTCGATGCCGAAACGGTCGTCATACTTGCGATTGACCTTCGTGCCCAAGACGAGTTCGTTTTCCAGGATCATCAACCCTTCGTTGGTGATGTCGCTGATAGTAAGCAGGGTATTGCCGGACATAGTGTCCTCCAATAAAAAAAAAGCCCGCTCAGTGGCGGGCCTTGATGGTGGGTTGCGGCGCTTTACCGTCTTTTCTCGGCTTGGCGGCGTGCGCGGTACTCCTCGAAGCTCTGTGCGGGCCCGGGGTCAATCGTGCGGCCGTCCTTCACCGGGGTGATGGGGGCAGGCGCCTTCGATTTTTCGACTGCAGGGGAGGGAGCGGCTTTTACCGGAGGCGTGTCATCATCTGGGTCCTCGATTAGCTTGTCTTCGAGCTTGCCCAGTTGACGCAGGCCGGCCGTCGGCGACATTGCGGCGAATCGGCGAGCCTCGTCCGGATGCTTGGCGAAGTAGTAGGCCAAATGCGGGCCAACTTCACTTTCCAGAATCGCCTGATGCAGATGTCCCGGCAGGTTCACGTCCGACGCCTTGATGACTTCGTCGTAGTCCTCAATCTCGGCACGGGCTCGCTGCTGGGCCGCCTGCCAGCCCTTCACAAGCTGCTCGCGTTCAGCCTTGGCGCGGGCCTCGGCCTGCTCCTGTTCACGCTTCGCCAGGCGCTGATCGGCCTTCCATTCCGCGACGGCTTCGATGTATTCCTCGTCGTTTGCGAACTTGGATCTGTCCGGGCGCGGCTCCTCCTTTACCGGTGCTGCTTGGGCAGACATCGCCTCCAGCCGTGCGCGCAGTTCCGCAGCTTCACGCTTGGCTTGCTGGGCCTCAGTTTCGGCTGCCTTACGCTGGTTTACCAGTTCGGACATGCGCTCGGAAATTGGCTTCTTGGAGCGCCTCTCTCCCTTGTCACCATCGGCATGCGAATCGTCCTTGGGCGCATCTTTCGACTCGTCCTTGGGCGGCTCCTCTTTCGGGGGAGCGCCGGAATACATGGCGGCGATGGTTTCGCTCGTCACAACGTTCGGTTGGACGCGCTCTGCGTGACGTGCAGTAGTCGAATTGTCGTTCTCAGGGGGCATGATTTCTCACGGATTTACCCGATGCAGGCCCATCGGTAGGCGGTGTGCACTACGCGTGCTCGCGGTGAAATTCGTTGTTCGGGCCACTGTCCTTGCCAAGGTGCAGATCGGTCGCGGCGTCCAGCTGTGCCTCGCGCCACGATTCGTCGTTGCGCATCTGCGTGTCCTGCAGCTTCGTGCGCGACTTGACTTCTTCGCGCAGGTCGGCAGAGTGCTCTTTCGCCAGCAGGCGCCGGTTTTCGCCATCTTGGCGGATGCGTTCCTGTTCGGTTTCGTGTTGCGCCCACAGTTGATCGGAGGCGAGCTTGCCCTGTTGGCGCACGTGTTCGACACTGAGCTTGGCCTTGATCTCTGTCTGCAGCGCCTGGACGGTCTGCTGCAGTTGTTGGTTCGCGCTCGAGAGGTGGGCGATAAGTGCTTTCGCCTCGTCCGGCAGGTTGTCCGGCAGCTTCTTCTCAGCCATAGCAATCGGATTCGCCGCGGCGAGACGGTCAGCCACGTCCTGCGCGGCCTCGAAGTCCATCTGACGCACGACGAGATCACCGGCGACCTGCCCGACTTGCGGCATGGTCTTGAGCAGGCCAAGCAGCATGTCGCTGTTCTCCTGGCGCTTCGTCTGGTAACCGGGCCCAGTGTCCATCACGACGTCGTATGTGCCGATTGTCATGTCATTCAACACCTGCTGAATCGCTCCGAACTCGTCGCGCTGTTTCTCGTTGATCGTCAGGGTCTCCGGCACGCCATCGACGCCAAGAATGCGGATAACGCGCTGCGTGTCGTAGTAATACGGGATCAGATCCAGCAGAATCACGCCGGTATGGCTGATGGCGCGCGTCAGGTTGTCGTAGAAGTGGTAATTCGACATGTCCGACTGGCCTTGGCGAGCCTGTACCATCTTGCCGGACGTTTCCTGACCCGGTGCACCCAGCGCGGGGTCGAACATGCCCGCGACAGCCTTCAGATCCTCGCTTGCAGCCATGGCGGCGTTGACGCTGGCGGCTGGGATCTGCTGCGGAGTCAGGCGTTGCGGCGGCGGGAGCGGGCTGCCTTCGTCATCATGCACCGGCTTGTAGACAAGACGAGAGTATGATTTGCGGTTGGCGTTCGCCCATTCGTTTTCATGACCTTCATCCTGGCCTTCAGCGATCAGCCACGGGGCCAGCGGGGCCAGCGCGACAAACTCCGTCTCCTGCGTGCGCCAGTAGTTGTACATGCGCTGCGGATCCTTCAATTGCCGGACCATGCCGAAGCGGATCACCTTACCGTTGTCGAGCATCTCAGCCCCGACTGCGCGCACAACCGGAATGTGCTTGCCAGGCTGTTCGCGCTCATCGAGTTCTTCAACAGCGGTGCACAGTGACCACTTCAGCTGCCGCGACGTTGTTGGCCGGCGATGGACGACACGGATGTTGTACCGCACGAGCAGGTCATGCTCAGTCATCGGCGAGCGGCTCTTGAGCACCTTGTCGCCGTTAGACAGCAGCCAAAGCTCATCCTGCTTGTCGATGAAGCGGTAGTATTCGGCCACCACAACATTCTCAGCGCTGGCCCACACTGCGGCATCGTCGCCCGGGCCCAAGTCTTTGACGTCGGTTACTTTGGCGCGCGGATATTTCTTCCGGAACGCATCTTTCTTCATCGACGAGGTGATGATGCACCATTCCGCGTCCGAGCCATCCGGCATCGTGGCCGACGGGTCCATATAGACCGTGAACGGGTTGCGGATGCGGTCGATGTACAGTTCTTGGTCGAAGCTGTCATCAGCCACGTAGCGCGAGCAGATGCGCCAGAAGCCCTCACCAGCACGTACCTGATACTCGGCTGCGGTGTCATAGGCCAGATCGGCGTTGCTGTTCACCTCGATATGGCGAATCAGGCCCTCGATCACGTTGGCCTTCTTCACGCAGGCGCCGTCGGACACCGGGTGCACGCGGATGCGCGGGCGCGAGGCGCGCATGTTGTTAACGACCGATCGGACGAACGTGTCGGTCTTGTTGATGGTCAGCGCCGGGCGACCTTCCTGCTGGCGAGCGACCTTCATGGCAGCCGGCCACTGCTCGCCGAACGAGAAACGGATGTCTTCGAGCTGGTCGGCGCGGTTCCCGCCTTCGGCGTCACGGGCCAGCTTCAGCCGGCGACGCATTTCGGTGATGATTTCGCTCATTAGCCCATCCAGGATTCGGGGTGAAACTGCTGCGGCGGCGCGATGACACGGCTCACGGCGAGCGGCTTCTGTGCACGCCGCGCGCCCTCGCAGGCGTAGCGCAGAGCATCGATTACGTGGTTGTGCTTGTCTTCCAGCACAGGCAGCACGGCACCCGTCAGCGGGTCTTCCTTGTATTTGTAGTGCGTCAGTTCATCGATCAGGTGCTTGCAGCGCGGGTGCACGATGATGTCGAACGACTTCAGGAACTCCACGCCTTCCTCCAGGCTGCGCGCGCCTTTCACGGCCGGCATGATCTTCGGGAAGCCGTTCTTCTTCATGTGGCTGATCGTCTCGGGCCGCGCGTTGTCGGCAGTGATTGGCCACTTCTCGCTATCGGGCACAGTCATGAACAGGGCCGGCGTGTCGACGATCTCGCATCCCACTCGGTATGCTTCGTACGGCACGTACAGCTTGCGACCGACGATGTATGACTGAACCAGCACGGTCGGGTCGACCGAAAAGCCCCAGTCCGCACCCTGACGGATGATCTGCGTCGGGTCGATATCAAATTCATCGACGGTCCAGTTCTTGAAGACGCGCGATTCGCTGTTCTGCTGGTACTGGCCAAGCCAGATGTGCGTGTACTTGTCGATGTCGCGCTTGCGGTCGTATTCCATCTCGTCGCGCAGCACGTTCGGGAACCACGGGTTATCGTGGTAGTTCGCCTCCAGCACGACGGAGTTTGGCGGGGGCGCCTCTCCGCGCAGCAGCACATCAACCGGGTCAGTCTCGAAGCGCGGGTTCCAGCTGAACCAGAGCTCCGAGCCGGGCTTACGGATGGTCGGGCGCAGCATGTCAAGCGAGCGCTGCGACAGCGTCTGCGCTTCTTCCACCCATGCGATGTCGTAGCCTTCCAGCGACTTGATCGACTCCGCTGTATGGTTCTGCATGCCTTGGAAAATGATCAGGCCACCGTTGCGCGCCTTGATGCGCTTATTCTGCACCTCGAAGTAAGCGCCGGCATTCAGCGCCTCGATCTTGTTCTCGAGGAGCTTCTTTACCGACTGGTCGAGCGATTTCTGATTCTCGCGGATGCAAACCGCGTCGGTCTTCTCCATGATGCAGCGCTCGATTAGCGCCTCGCCGAAGAAGTGCGACTTGCCTGAGCCCCGGCCACCGTGCACGCCCTTGTAGCGGGCCGGCTCCAGTAGCGGCAGGAAGACTTCAGGCGTCTGGATTTGCAGGACGGACGATGACACGTTCGATCTTCTCGATTTGGACCGGGCCGCCGTCGGCGCCGGTGTGTTCGGTGGTCGTCTTCTCGCGCCAGTCCTCAGGGAAGCGCGCAGCCATCGAACGGCTGTAGACGCCCGCGTTCAGCGATTGCCCTTGAATGCTCACGATGTTTGCTTGGCCCATGTCTTCCCACCAGGCCTGTGCGTTGGTCATGGCGCGTGTAATGGCGTCTAGAAACTCAGGATGCACTTGGCACCAGTTCTCGAGCGTTTGGCGCGATACGTCCAGCTGCGACGCCATCCACGCCTTGGATTTCCCCAATTTCCCCCATGCGACAACTTGTTCGCAGTAGGCGGGGTTGTAATCGGATGGACGAGCCATTACGCCGCCACCTCCAGCGGGGCAGGCGTCTCGACGCCCAAAATGTCCATCTCGCTGATCAGCACGTACTTGTGCCCGTCCTCAGTGAACGTGTGGTACTGCAGTTCGGAGAAGCGCACGATGTCGCCCACCTGCGTTTCCATCGGAATCAGCTTGTCCGTCTTCGGGTGACGCGCACCCGGTCCGACCGTAACGACCGTGCCTCGGTTCATGCCCTCGACGGCGCCATCCTTCGCGCGGTATGCGTCGGTCTTCGGCGGCAGGACGAAGCCCTCGATTGCCGTGGGCAGGTTCTCGTCCAAGCGCACGACAAGGCGGTTTCCGGTGGGTTTGAGCATTTTGATCGGTCAAAAAAATGGCCCGGCGTGTGAGGCCGGGCCTGAGTTCCCTTTCGGGCGGAGACAACTGACGAGGTAAACGACAAAAGCCCCGGATCACTGCTGATCGCGGGGCTTCGGAGCCTTCCAGGGACGACGAGGGCTGCCATCAGGCATCCTTGTCGCGTCTCGGAAGACGGAAATTAATTTGTTGCTTGGAATTTACAGCTGAGTTTGCACAGAGTCAAGCTATTTTATGTCGTCGGCAACCTCGTCGCCGAAACAGCGTTCCACGTAGGCGCGCATGGCGGCAATTAGGGGAGTCGGGCCATTGTGCTGATAGCTCATGCAAATCAGTCCTTCGCCATCCTCAGTTCCGTCACCGGATTCAAGGTCATATCCAGCCTGCCATGAATTGCAACTGAGGTATATGCATATTTGCTCCTTCTCGATGAGTGGGCCACCTTGCGCCCAGTCAATCGACGGTTTGTAGCGCACCCAACATAAACGGCTATCTGACCCCATTATTCTAATCTGAGTTCCAATCCTCTCGTCGAATGCCAATGCTCCGTTTTCTGGCTCATATGGGTTGTACTCCGACAGAAAGCCTTCCGATTTACCTACCCAGTAGTCCAACAGTGCGCCTTCCAGTTCCTCGACCTTCATGGAATTGCCTTTCCGATCTCGTCCGCTGCCCATTTGACGCTTTCCTCCGCTATCGGAGCGCCTAGCATTAAACCGAGAAAAATGGCGACGGCCATTTCCGGAATGTCCTTCTGCTTGGCAAAAGCCTTTACGTCGTCAAGCATCATCCGCGTGGCTTCTTGCATGGTGAGTAGTCTGTTCATGCGCATGCCTCCTCGTTCTTTTCGATCATCGATTCTATCGCAGCCCGCGCCGCCTGCAATGCGCGGTTCCAGTGCGATGCCGGCCAGTGCTTAATGTCCAGGTTGCGGCAAATGGCTGTAGGCGAATGCCCGAGCACGTAGAAGTCCCGCAGCAGGAGCTTGTGCTTGTACTGGTCAACACTGAGGCGTTGCCATGCGCGGTCGATGATCATCGCGTCGTGGAAATCCAGCCTCGATTGCGTCGACGCTCGGCCTACAGGCCCTTGTGCCGCCTGCTTCATGTTGCTGATGACGACAGCGGTCATGCATTTGTAGCCTTGGCCGCCATAGGGCGATGTGCTGCGCGTCTCGCGGGCCCGGATCATGCCGCCACTACGCCCGCGCTGGCACAAGCCCCAGTTGACGAGGCGGCTGTCGATGTCGTTGTACACGGTCAAGGCGCCTCCTCGGTATTGTCCTTCTCCTTGATCTCCCTCGCGCCCTGGTCGAATGTGACAGCGAGCCATATAGCAGCAGCAAAGCCAGCGAAGAAAGACAGGATGATTAGGGCACCGTAGGGGAAGTCGGACGAGTTCATGCTGCCTCCAACATGCAATCGATAACGCCAAAGACCATTCCGAGCAGCCAGCCGATGCATATCATCTGCATACGCGAAAGATCGCAACGCTCTGCGGCCCAATTAACAGCGTGAATTGCTACCCAAGATACAATTGCTCCTATAGCGAAACTTTTCATGCTGTCTCCTTTAGCGCTTTCAATTTGGCGCGGTAAGTGGCCTTGATCTGCTTGAGGTCTTCGATGGTGTAATGGCGCGGCGTGTTGTCGGCTTCCAGGGCTTCGACACGTTCCAGACCGATGCGAGCGATCAGGCCGATGCGATAATCGACGGCGTTGCCCGACTTGTATTGGTTGTCGTGCTTCGATTGCGCGTGACAGTTGTCCTCGTGGAACCTGAGGTGCGGCGCGCTGCCGACGCTGCGGAAATGGCCGGCGTCGACAGCATTGCCTGACCAGTCGAGCGGGCGCCCACTGGAGATGCACGCGTGGCCGGCCAGCTGGTCCCGCAGGCGCACGAATGCGTTAAAGGCCACCTGCGCCTCTTTCATCCAGTCGGAGCGCGTCTTGAGAGCCTGCTTCCGCTCTCGCGTCTCCTTGCGCTCCTGCTTCTGGCTGTCCCGCTTCCCTTGCACTGCGGCGCAGGCCGGCGAGCAAACACGCTGCCCCATGCGCTGCGGTCTAAACGTCTCTGCACAAACGCTGCATTTCCTCTGCCGGAAGGTTGGCGTCGACTTGAGGATCGGCCCGCGCTGGCCGAGCGGCGCCTTGCGCTTGAGAGGCGAGCGGGACAAGGTCATGGCTGCATCTCCCCGGCAGCGTCGCGCGCCGCCTTGCGCAAACGTGCGGTCGATTTGGCCTGCTCAATCTGCTCCGGCGTTTTCGACTGCCATGTCATACGTGCACGCGTGATAGTCTCGTCGATCGAATGTCCACGCGCGATCGCGAATCCGGTTTCGACATGCGTTGCCGTCCAAAGGGGCTGACCCGCATCGAGGTCGCTATCTAGAGCGCGGTGCACGGCGAATTGCTCTCCCGATCCCGCAATCGCAAATGGCTCCGCAATGACTTCTTCATCGTGGTGATCGCCGGTAAGCATGATTCTCATGTCTCAGTCTCTCCCGTTGTTGTGCCGCCCGGTGGACGGGCGGGATAGTGGTTAGGTGGCATCCTTCAGACCTCTCAATGGCACCTCAGGGTTAAATCTGTGAAGTACTCGCTTTGCTTCTTTGTATGCTTCGAAAGCCAATTCAGCCGTATCGTAAAGACCAAGATATTTTTCCTTACGATCTACCTTAATACGGGCCTGATATTTATTCATGTCTTTTCGGAAGATAACTCCAATAAATCCGGATGTCTTCGATTTATTTATCGCCCTGTTCTGATGGTTTTCCGCCATGCTCGCCTTGCGCAAATTCGAGATTCTGTTATCCGTCCTATCGCCATTGATGTGGTCTATGTATTGTTCTGGAAATTCCCCATGTGTATACAACCATGCCAACCTATGCGCCTTATAGCTCCTCCAATTAACTTTGATTTGCAGGTAGCCATCGGGGCCGAGTGTTCCAGCACGCCCCTCTTTATTTATATTGCCTTTTATCACCAACCAAGTGAATTCGCCAGTATCAGGGTCGTAGTTAAGTCGCGCCTTCAAATCATCTTGCGTCAATTCTTCTTTCTTAATTTTCACGTTCCGTTGCATTCGAAGCTCCTATATATTTGCAGTCGAGCACTCTTCACTATTTAAACTTGACTCCAAGTCGCATCATCAGCAGGGCGAATTGCAGGCCGGCGAGGGCTTCTAGCTGGTATTGCTGTTTCGTCATGTAGATTTCTCCTGTCGTTCCGCCCACTTCCTTCTCGCTGCCTCGTCGTAGCAATCGATCAGGATCGTGTGCCAGTCGTTCCTAGCGCTCCAGTACGAGGATCGGCAGTGGTTCACGTCGCCCCGGTCGAACTCGCCCATCTGGACCAGTTCGGCAAGGCGCTTTTCGATCTTTGGAGGCAGCGGTTTAGTCACGTTTCGTTCATCCATACTCATCATTTAGAGGGGTTGGTTGGACCCCTCAGCCTGGGTGGTGCATGTAAGGGGTGTTACTGCGGCCCCTGAGCAAAATCAGCGCGAACTGCTATCGCAAGTGACGTCTTCACAGGTGGTCAATCCCGCTACGGCACGCCCAAACCGCCCCCTTCTGCCCATCTGGGCGATGCACTCGTTTGAATGCGCCGCCCACATAAGCCAAGCCTTCCAACTCTGTACCTCTGTTCGGTCCGGCCTGTGCTCTCAGGCCTCGCCAGGGCCCCCTCTGCGCCCTGTTCTCGCTGTGTCCTGGGGTTCGTCAGTGACGGCCGGTCTTTTCGCGGTGTGGGCCGATTTCAAGCCCCTGCACGTTTTTTCGGGTGTCGTCCGCTCCACCCTTGGCGTCTTATCTCGGACGCAGTAACCGGGCCTCTCGCATTACCTTGAGCTTCACATCGGCGAACACGCTTGTCTGAATCTGGAGCACCGTGCGCTTGCGGCTGAAGCTGAATTGCTGGCCGCTATAGGCGACTTCCATCTGTTCCATCATGTAGTCGTTCCAATCGGTGCCTTCGCATGTCGGGAACGCCACGCCGACGCCAAGCACTTCTGCGGCGGCGCGCGCAGCGTCCAGGCCCGGATTGCGGCCGATACGCTTCTCTGTCTCGTGGTCGTTGTCAGCGCACACGACGCCCATGCCGAACCGCTCCATGCGCTCGGCGACGATGGGCAGGTTGCCGGCGTTGAAACCGACGATGACGCGGCAGGTAGGGATAGCCTGGAAGATCGTCAGGCCCGTTGCGAAGCCTTCGACAAGCGCCGTCAACGTGGCGTTTTGGCGTTCGATGGCGTAGTAGGCGTATTTTGTCGTGGCGCCGGCGTAGAACTTCTTCTCACCCTCTGGGGAAATGCGCTGAATGCTCAGCACCTTGCCGTTGTAGAGCATGGGGATGACGAGCCAGCCGTCGGCGTCGATCCTCAGGCCCACGCATCCAGCCACACCCAATCCTTTGTGCGAAAGGTAGGGATGACTGTCGCGCAGTGGTGCGCAGTTGGCGTAGTAGGCGCGGGCGCCGAGCGTGGCCTCGACCAGTGCCGCGCGCCGTGCAGCCTGGCGCCGGGCGATTTCGGCCCGGTCTATCGGTGCGGCAAGTGCGTCTTCACCAGCGCGCCACATCAGCGGCTCGGTGTGTACTGCGTAATCCTGGCACCAACCGACCTGTCCGTCATCGGCAAGCTTGATGCTGCCGTTCTTCTTGCGCGGGTGGTTGGTGGTCCGGCAGCGGATCCAACGGCCAGCAGCAAACGTGTCGGGCACGATGATGCCGTTGGCTTGAACGAAGTTGAGAAAGCCCGTCATGGCCGACCCGCCTTAGCGTATGCGATGGCACGCGAGCGAACCCAATTCAATACCTTCAGGCTGGGCTCCATCGGCTCTACGTCGCGATCTTCCGGCCAATCGCCGAACTTCTCCTTGTATTTGTACGCCGCCCATCCAGGCTTGTGCCCGCGATCCGCTGCGATGTGACGCAGCTGGGCATGGAACTCACGTTTTTCTTCCGGCGACGGCCCGGCTTTCTTCTTCTTGCCGGTCAGTTCGGTCAGCACGCCGTCGACGTGCTCCACCATGCCGCCACGCTTGTAGGTGTGCCCGCACGACGGGCAGGCCGGCATGGGCTTGTGAACGTGCGCGCAGTTCGGGCACTTTATCGGCTCGCGCTCGCGCTTGACGGCCTTCTTCTGCTCTTTCTTCTTGCCGTCGTCCAGTTCGGTGACGCCGGCCTCTAGGAAGTCGTGCATCTCGTTCCAGAACCGGATGCAATTCCCTGAGTGGTCGAGCACGATGCACTCAGTCTTGCCAGGGTGGATGCGCAGGCCCCGGCCAAGGATCTGGATATGCTCGGCCAAGCTTTTCTTGAGCGGCCGGGCCATGATGATCACTTCCACGTCGGCGACGTCAAAACCCTTGCTCAAGGCGCTGACGCTGATCAGGCCGCGAATGGAGCTATCCGCCTTGCGGAATTCTTCGACCAGGGCAGTGCGCGCGTCGTCGTCGGTGCGATAGGTGTACAACTCGCACATGACGCCAGCCGCGGCGAACTGGCGCTGCATTTCCTCGCAGTGGGTGACGTTGCAGCCGAACGCGATGAACTTCTTACCCTGTCCGTGGCGCAGGTATTCCTCGACGCAGTCACCGACGATTGGCATGGAACGCTCAGCGGCTTCGGTATCGGTCCATTCGCCTGCGACGACCTTGGCGCCGGTCATGTCCGGCTCACTCGCAGCAAAGATGCGAAACGGCACGAGGAAACCATTGGCGGTCAGCTTGTTAGTCGTGGTGACGGTCACGATGCCGTCATACAGCTTGCCCAGCCCTTTCGTCATAGGCGTGGCGGTGAGGCCGACGACGATGGTGTTGCGGTCCTGAATGCGCTTGGCAACGGTGTCCTGCACAGCGTGGCATTCGTCCACGATGATCAGGTCGGCGTCAGGCCAGCCGCGCTTTGAAATCGTTTGTGCACTGGCGATCTGGATCCGCTCCCACGGCTTGCAACGCCAGTGGTTGCCCTGCATGACGCCGTGCGGGATGCCGTAGCGGTCAAACGTCGCGCTGGTCTGGTCAATCAGGGCAATGCGGTCGCAGACGAACACGGCGCGCTTCCCCGACTTGCCGTAGCACTCGGCCATCAGGTGCGAGGCAACCACAGTCTTACCGCCGCCAGTCGGTATCGACAGGATCATGTTGCGAACGCCCTGGCGGATCAGGTTGCGCAGGCCGTCGATGCTGCCGAGCTGGTAATCGCGCAGTTCGAGAAGGGCGCTCATGCCATCCTCCGCGCCATCAGAGCAGGGATGATGTCGGCATTGGCGAGCACGCCAAGCGCCTTGCGGATTTTCACCAGCATGTCGTTGGCGTAGCGTGCCTGCTTCTGTGCTTCATTCAGGGTGCGCACCAGCTGCGCATTACGGCCCGACAGCTGGTCGAACTTGAGGGACCATTCGGCTGCGATCTTGGCATGGTCGGAATCGCTCGTAAGCTGCTCGATCAGGCTCGACAAGCGGCGGATTTCCTTGTCGGCCGCTTCCAGTTCAGACACGAGGTCCGGCGCGTGTTCAGTCTCAGGCTCGACCGGTGCCAGTTCTGGCTTGGCGGCGCGCGGGGTTATTTGCTCAAGCGCCTTAGGCAAGCTGATTTCGCCGTGTGCCACTTGCTTGGCGAGCTCGGGCGATTCCTTGGCGACCTTATCGGCCATGCGCTGGGTGCGCTCGCTGGCACCGGATTGCGCGGCGCGGTCGGCAACGGAATCAAGCGGCAACGTTGCCGCTTGATCGCTCTTGCGGTCACCGCCTGCGCCATGCGCGCGTGTCCAGTCCTGCGCACTGGCGACGATTGCGGCTTGCTGCCCTGGCGTGAGATGTCGGCGGTGGAGATTCGCCGAAAGGACGAACGCGACCGGGTCGGCGCCGTTGAATTCTTTGATGGTGGGCTCGATGCCAGCTTCGACACATGCGCGGTAGCGGTTGCCGCCGTCGAGGATTAAGCCGTTTTGGACTACGATGGGTTCGCGCTGGCCGTGGGCGATGATGTCGGCTTTCAGCGATTCGAACTCGGCGCCGGCCAGGCGCGGAAAGAGGGTACAGAGGGGGTGCAGTTCCATCGTCATGCCTCCGCCAAGTTGAAGAGTGCGAACAGACGGATGACCGTCATTGCCGAGATAAGCTCGCGGCAATACAACTGGATGGTGATGCGTTTGATGATGGTTCTCATGCGGCCACCCCACAAGCAGGCCCGAACAGCGCCACTACAAGCCGCGATCGTGCAGGCCCGAACTGATTCCTGCGGCGCCCCTTGCGGTCCATGTCATGCATGTTGTCTTTCTGCGTGCCTAAAAATAGGTGTTCAGGATTGACACATTTACGGTTGTCGCACCGATGGCAGACGCAAAGCTCATCAGCGATTTCTCCGAAATGCAGCTGATACGAATACCGATGTGCCCTGACTGGCTTGGCTAAGACGTTGAACACACCATAGCCATACTTGCTAATTTGACCCTTCCATTCCCAGCAGCCCGCTTCGGTTTTCTCGATCTTGGAGAAGAAGCGCGCACGATCAGCCACGTCGAAGTTTTTGCGCAGACCAAGGGCATCGGCCTTGCTCTTAATGCTTCGCTTCGTCCGGTAAGGCATCAACTTGTGACATCCGGCGAGCGTGACTACCGGATAGTTCTGACGCAGCAGATTGAGCTCGTACTCTGTCCAATACATGTACTGTTCGGTCATTTCGGCTCACCAAAGAGATAGGCCACAAGCTCGTCGCGACGATGGATAGGCGCCCAGGTACGAAGCATGCGACGACGCGGAGCGTAGCCCGGCTTGAGGTCTTGATGCTCGTCTGGGGTCAGCAGCGGGGCAGCGACGGAGCCGTTCGCATGGTAGGTGTGGTAGATGGCCGAGCGACCCGGTTGCGTGCGGCGAACGCGGTAGACCCGGCCAAGATCTTCGAGCATGGTGAGATGGCCCCGGGCGCAGGTGCGGCCGATTTGCATCTCGTCCATGATGATGTTGTAGGTCAGACCATCGGCGCCGGATTCGATAATGCGGCGCTCGATGGCCTCGGTAAGTTTGTTGGGGGAGGAGACGCGCGTTGTCATGGCGGGCTCATTTGCATCTGACGGCCTTCGACGACGACCTCGTAGTGGCGCGCGAGCCATCCCGACTTCCAGTCAGCGATAGCCGCGGCGCCCGGGTTCATTCCGTGATCGTCCAGAGTCAGGCCACGGTCGAACGCATCGGCGCCTCGTTTGCGCATCAGTGCGGGGGTGACAGGTTGAATTGAGTGGTCCATAGTTATGCTCTTTCTTCGTCGAGGACGACAGCCAGCGTTCTAAGCTCTCGTCCTACTGCTTTCTTTTTTTTGTCGTCGTTCGGATCGCCAATCAGAGCTTTCTTGGCATCGAGCCAGACATATCCTTGCTTGGCGATCCGTTCGTAATCGGGGGTCTTGGTTGGCCTCTCTGTCTCTTGTTCGGGCATCTTTATTCCCTAGTCATGGTTGTCAGCAATTCGATCGAGTGATGCGACGGCCCATCGATGCCCGGTTCGGGAACTGGCGAACATGGGTATGGCGTGGGTATTCATGTTTCTGTTTCTTGCAGTTACGATCTGATTCAACCTTGTCAATATATTCGTCCATCGCGATGCGCATCGTCGGCGCGACTTGACGCTTGATCGATGCGCAAAACTTGCGGTAGCGGTCGTCCTCGATTGGGTTCACGTGGACCATAAAGCCAAGGGTGCGGATCAGGTTTGGTGCGGCTGCGGTGCTCATTTGTTGCTCCTATGTTCGTAATGCAGGATGGTTGGTAGTTCTGGTGCTGCTGATGCGGGAG
>Ga0068856_100003236_pt1 | contig 16577 bp, 14 predicted proteins | sample KBSCornC62_FD_66595 | JGI IMG/M metagenome (GOLD analysis project Ga0068856, IMG submission 66595) | Corn rhizosphere microbial communities from Kellogg Biological Station, Michigan, USA - KBS Corn C6-2 | ecosystem: Host-associated > Plants > Roots > Rhizosphere > Soil ...
GGTGGAGCGTTGGACTGGCAGCGAAAATCGAGAGCGCCACAATCAACAGCATCGCCAGGATGGCGGTGAAGCGGAAAGTCAGCGTCGGATTTTTGTGGCCGGTCGCGAATAACACGGTCGCGACGCTCGCTCCGAAATCCATTCTGTCAACGCCGACCGACGGGTTTAGCGAAGAAAGGGGCACCGTCCCTGACTCACCGCCGACACCGATTCGCAGCCGCTTGACGACTTTGATAACCTACGGGCATGTCGGCAGAATTTAACGAACACCATCGCAGGAAACATTTGCTCGCACACGTTCTCGTCGCCGCGGGCGCGCAAAGATGGCCGGGCGTTATTTTAGGCCGCAGCGGTGAAACAGCCGCTGGTTTCTTTGCGGACTTCGGCATTCCGACGGAACCGAGGAGGGATGAACTGGAGCAGTTAACCGATCAAATGGCTCGACTCATCAGCGACGGGAAAACGTTTCACGAAGAACGACTCAGCCCGTCTGACGCATTGGAAAAATTTTCCGGCCAGCCGTGGAAACGTCATCAGATTTCCATCCTCGCCGAAAGCGGTCGGGAAATCAGATGCTCCCATCTCGAAGGTATTGCCGACCTTTGCGATTGCGCCCTGAAAGATCCGCGCGCCCTTCGGCTGCTCCATCCGGAGAAGTTTCTGCTCACCGACATCGAACCCGTGAACTGGGAATATCGGGGCCAAGTCCACCGCTTCACGCGAGTATCCGGAGACCTGTTTCCGGCCGTCGCTCCTTGCACGTGCTGCCAGCCCGATTGATATCCGGTTTCTCAATACGTCACCGCGTGCGCGTGGCTCTGCGCGGCCGCCGCACCGGCGATTCCGAGCGCGATCAATCCGCCGAAGAAGAGTAACCAGAGCAGCCACATCGCGAGCGTGAGATAGCCCAACACGAGGCCAGCGATCGCCATGCCGCGGCCGCCCAGGCCCGGATCACGCTTACATTGTCCGAGCGAAACGTGGCCAAGGACCACAGCGAAAACTGGCGGCAGAAAAAGGAGGGCCGCGCCCATGATACTCAGAATACCGAGAACGAGCGAAGCGACGGCGAGCCCGGAGGTTCGCGGCGCTTGCGGGGTATAGACCACCTGGACCTGAGGTGGAAGAGGATCCATACCTTGAGCATATTACTAATGGCGGATTGAAAACAAACCGGTAAATCATCGCGCTAATGATGGAGCGCCATCGCACTCGCGGCAGGCGCCCTTCCGGAAAGGGTTTGGACGCCCTCTTGGCCTCGCTGCTTATTTTATGACGACTGCTCTCAGAAAACGTTTTGCCCCGCTTTTCGCACTCGCGCTCTTGATTGCGCCGTTTCTCACCGCACGAGCAGAGGACGGGTATCGTCTTTGGCTGCGTTACGATCCCATCGACGACGCGAATCTGCGCGCTTCATACTCCAAATTGGCGTCGACCGTCGTGATTCAAGCGAATTCTCCTACTCTGCTGGCGGCCCAAAACGAGCTGGTTACAGGGCTGCAAGGTCTGCTCGGGCAAAAGATTTCTGTTCAAACGCATTCGACTGCGGGCCAGGCCGCGATTGTCGTCGCGACTCCGACGACCGAGCCGGGGATCGCGCGACGACTCGCGGCCGAGCTGAAAACGGTCGGCGACGAAGGGTATGTTTTAAAGACCGTCCAACGTGACGCTGCCTCGCCCCAGATCGTGATCGCCGCGAACCAGGATGTCGGCGCGCTCTACGGTGTATTCGCTTTTCTGCGACAGCTTCAGACGCATCGAGCGATCGATGCGCTTGCGATCACTTCGCAGCCGCGCATCCAGCATCGAATCCTCGATCATTGGGACAATTTGAATCGCTCGATCGAGCGCGGCTATGCCGGCCAATCGCTTTGGGAATGGTTCGAGCTGCCCGATTATATCAATCCGCGTTATCGGGATTATGCGCGGGCCGATGCGTCGATCGGCATCAACGGTATCGTCCTGAATAACGTAAACGCAGAATCGCTGATTCTGACGGCGCCCTATCTGACAAAAATCGCAGCGCTCGCAGACGTATTTCGGCCCTATGGCATTCATGTCTACCTCTCCGCCCGGTTTAGCGCGCCGGTCGAACTCGGCGGATTACCCAACGCTGATCCGCTCAATCCAGCCGTGCAGAAATGGTGGAGGGACAAGACGGATGAAATTTATCGCGCCGTTCCTGATTTCGGAGGCTTCCTCGTCAAAGCGAATTCGGAGGGACAACCGGGCCCGCAAAACTACGGACGTACGCACGCGGACGGCGCCAATGTCCTCGCCGACGCAGTCGCTCCCCACGGTGGGATCGTGATGTGGCGCGCCTTCGTTTACGATCAAGACGTCAAGGAAGACCGCGCTCGCCAAGCCTTCGATGAGTTCAAACCCCTCGACGGCAAATTTCGCTCGAACGTGATCGTGCAAATCAAAAACGGCCCGATCGATTTCATGCCGCGCGAGCCATTTCATCCACTCTTCGGCGCGATGCCCAAAACCCCGATCGCGCTCGAAGTGCAGATCGCACAGGAATACCTCGGTTGCGATATTCAGCTCGTTTATCTCGCGACACTTTTCAAGGAAGCGCTCGACGCGGACACCTTCACTGAGGGCCCGGGTTCAACCGTTGCGAAAGTCGTGGACGGAACGTTGGATCATCATGCCCTGACCGCGATCGCCGGTGTCGCCAACACCGGTTCTGACCGTGATTGGACCGGCCATCCCTTGCTGCAGGCCAACTGGTATGCTTTCGGTCGACTCGCCTGGGATCATCAGTTGACGCCCGCGGCCATCGCCGACGAATGGATCCGGCAAACGTATTCAAATTCTCGCGACGTCTTGGATAAGATGATGCCGATGCTGCTGGGATCGCGCGAAGCGGTCGTTGATTACTCCATGCCGCTCGGACTCCACCACATCATGGCCCGCGACCATCATTACGGCCCCGGCCCCTGGACAGTCGGTGGTCGTCCCGATTGGACCGCGCCGTATTACCACCGGGCCGACGCGCAAGGACTCGGTTTCGACCGTACGGCAACCGGCTCGACTGCCCTGCTTGTTTATAGTCCGCAAATCCAGAAAAATTGGGGCGACCTCGCGACCTGTCCGGACAACCTTTTGCTGTGGTTTCACCATGTTCCTTGGGATTATCGCATGCGTTCGGGGAAGACCTTGTGGGATGAGTTATGTGGCCATTATCAATTCGGCGTGGAGCAAGTCCGCAGTTGGCAGAAAACGTGGGACAGTCTAGAGCCGGTCATCGATCACGAGCGTTTCCTGCACGTTAAACAACTCCTCTCGCGCCAGCAGCACGACGCACGGGAGTACAAAGACGCGTGCCTGCTTTATTTTCAGACCTTCTCACATCGCCCCTTCGCGTCAGGCTGCGAACCTGCGGAGCATGACCTAGCCTATTACGAGGCGCAGCAATTGCACTTCGTCCCCGGATCGGTCGAAACGAACGGACGGTAGACAACCCTTTAGACAGCGGCTTCTCTCTTCCGCTTTCGTGCGGTATGTCGTCATCGCATTGGACGAGCGAATTTATTCGCTCGCACTGACATTGGAAAAAAAGCGATGACTGGAAGACGAAATAAATTTCGTCTTGGAAGGCGGCGACCAGTCGCCGCTGTCCAAGCTCTGGTGACGGATTCGGCCCAGCGGTGCTCTGGTTGGCGTCAAGCCGCGGAATGGGCGAAGTTGACCGAACGGGTTGGCGGGACCTTCGGAGACTACCGGCGAACCGAGCTTTAAGCCGTTGCGCCGGCCCTCCAGGACGTCGTCAGGAGTTTCCTGATAACGACTTGGGGACGCGATTGTTTCCGCCGTTGCTTGCGCGTATCGCCCCGGTGATTACGCCTAGAGTGCTGGCGATTGTGCTGGCCCCTATGAGCGCTTCCACTTCCGGCTCCGAAACGTCTGCAACAACGAGTTCGACGGTATCGACCTCAACTGGCCGTCCCCTTTTCGAATGGCTGCAAGAGCGCGCCGCAGGCGTGCTGCTCCACCCAACGAGTTTTCCGGGAGAGTTTGGCATCGGCACGCTTGATGAAGCGGTTGTCGAGGCGTGGCTTCATTTTCTCGCTGCTGCCGGTTTTCAATATTGGCAAATCTGTCCACTGGGTCCGACGGGTTACGGTGATTCTCCGTACCAGTGTTTTTCCGCTTTCGCCGGCAATCCCTACCTCATTGACGTTGGCGCGCTCCAGCGTTTCGGGCTCCTTAACGAAGACGACGTAAAACCATTACGCCAGCTTCCACCGGACAAAATCGATTTTGGGTGGCTCTACGTCACCAAGTGGCCGGTTTTATTCCGCGCCTTTGAGAATTTTAAAAAGGGAAAATCGCCCCGCCTGCCGTACGGCGATTTCGCCGAATTTAGAAAACAGAATCGCGAATGGCTCGAGCCGTTTGGTTTGTTTCTCGCGCTGAAAGATCATCACCAGGGTAAGCCTTGGTGGGAATGGCCGGAGAATCTGCGCTTTTTCAATCGCGCGCAGAAAACGACCTTGCCGGCTGAAGTGCTCGAGCGCGCCGAGGCGCACGCGTTTTTTCAATATCTCTTTTTCGGCCAATGGGCGGGCGTACGCGAGCGCGCCAAGAAACTCGGAATTCAGATCATCGGCGACGCACCGATCTTTGTCGCACGCGACAGCGCGGACGTATGGGGCAATCCAGAGCTGTTTCTCCTCGATAACAAGACTGGCCACCCGCTCGTTGTCGCAGGTGTGCCGCCGGATTATTTTTCCGCCGACGGCCAACTTTGGGGCAACCCTCTCTACGATTGGAACAAGCATGCGAAGGATAATTACGCGTGGTGGTGCCGTCGGCTTGCGGCAAATTTTCAGATCTGCGACGTCCTCCGAATCGATCACTTCCGCGCTTTCGATTCCTACTGGGCGATTCCCGCCGATGCAAAGTCAGCCAAGACCGGCGCCTGGGAAAAAGGGCCCGGTATGGCTTTTTTCGAAACGCTTCAGCGCCAGATGCCGCAAGCCAAGCTGATCGCCGAAGATCTCGGCGAACTGAATCCGTCTGTCCGCATTCTTCGCAACGCGACCGGTTTGCCCGGCATGACCATTCTACAGTTCGCCTTTGGCAGCGGGCCGGACAATCTCTATCTACCTCACAATCTGACCTTCAACTCCGTCGTGTATCCAGGAACGCACGACAATGATACCACCTTGGGCTGGTATCGAGCCGCCGGAGAAAATGAACGCGATCATGTGCGCCGCTACTTCCGGGTCAGCGGCAGCGAAGTGAACTGGGATTTTCTCCGCGCCGGTTATGCGGCCGTGAGCGGTCTGGCCGTCTTCGCGCTGCAAGACTTGCTCAATCTCGGCTCAGAGGCCCGTTTCAACACGCCGGGCAAAGCCACCGGTAACTGGCAATGGCGCTACCGGCGCGAGCACCTGGAGAAACTGCACCGCGAGAACACAGGGTACCTTCACTCGTTAGGCGAACTGTACGGACGGTTGCGAGAATCGAAGCAAGCCCAGCGATAAGCGGACTTCTCCTCCTCCCCGGGGAGCGCGGACATTCTTGTCCGCCGTCCCTAATTTGCAAACGAAGCTCGCGTGTGGACTCGATGGCGGACAGAATGTCCGCGCTACCAGGAGGAAAAATCCGTTTCTAAGATCGCAGGAATTCCACGATCGGAATCTGTGCTTCGCTCCCTCCGTCATCGAGCACGTAATGCCCCGCCTCGGCCAAACGAATGGTCCGCGCGTCCGGATAAATCTCCTGCCAGCGTGTCAAAAAGCCATTGTTGAAACAAAAATCCTTCCCGCCCCACACGATCAACTTCGGCACGGTCGCGAGCTTGGGCAAACCGGCTTCGATCTCGGCGAGCGTGGCGTAACTTCGGTCGTTAGGATGGAGAGGAATATCGCGGACAAATTGATGCACGGCCACGCGATTCGCCCAGGAATCGTAGGGCAGCAAATAAGCGCGCTTCTGTTCTGGCGTCAGCTTGCGCGCGTGCATGGTCATGTGGGTCGCGGGGCCGGCAAAACCATTAAAGCCTCGCACGATCACCGCTCCGACCCATGGCCAACGGCACAGCGCAATCCGCCCCGGGATCGCCTGCGAACGAAAAGCCGCTGTATTGAGAACCACAATACGCTCAATCCAGTCGGGATGGCGCGTTGCCAAACCAAACCCGATCGCGCCGCCCCAGTCGTGCACCACCAGACGAATTTTCTTCACACCCAGCGAGAGCACGAGCGCCTCGACGTCATCGATGCGCGTTTTCAACGTATATGCGTAATCGGCCGGTTTATCGGACAACCCCATCCCAACATGATCCGGCACAATGCAGCGCAACTCGCCCGCCAATGCTTTGACGACGTCGCGATAAAAATACGACCACGTCGGATTGCCGTGCAGCATCAGCACGGCGTTGTCGCTCCGCGGTCCTTCGTCGAGGTACGAGAGCTGCGCCCCACTCGCGGTTTGAAACGTGTAAGGCGTGAACGGATACTCCGCGCGAATCCACTCGGGAAGTTTCATCACCACTCCAGACCGAGCATCATGCAGTTCAAACCGCTGCCGATTCCGAGAAGCGCAACGCGGTCGCCTTGGCGAATGGCGCCTGCTTCCACTGCCATTGCGAGCGTGGCCGGAAGCGAGGCCGAGCCCATGTTGCCGAGTGTCTCGAAGGTCGAAAAATCTTTCTGCAAATCGAGCCCGAGCGTTTCGTATAACTTGCGCCGATGGACCGAGCCCACCTGATGCCCGATGAAGCGGTCAACCGAGGACGCGGTCCAACCCAGTTCATCGGAAAACGCTTTCCATGTCCGGCTGGCGAGATCGACGCCCGCAATCAGGAGCTCTTCCGAGTTCGTCTGCATCGCCAAAGCTTCCACTCCGTGCGTATCACCTTGGCACAGTTCGCTGTGTTGCGTCGCGGCTTGAGCGGTGCCGCCGATCAAGCGGTGCATCGGCTGACCGCGCAGCAGCGAGTCGTGACAGAGAATCGCCGCGACCGCCCCGGAACCGATCGTGAGGTTGGCAAAAAAAGGTTTGATCTCATTCCGCGTCAGCGGCGTTTGCACGAGATGGCGTAACGTTTCTTCGATCAGCCCCCGTCCATTTTCGCCCGCAACCACCATGCCTGCGAGGACCTGGCCGGACTCGATCATACCGCCGAGCAGCGCGAAACTATTCAGGACACCGAGGCAGGCATTGGAAATATCGAGAATCTGCATCGTATTTGGCAGACCAATTTTCCGGTGTGCAATCGAGGCCGTTGCCGGCTCCAACATGTCGCGCGAAACAGACGCGTTGATAAACACGCCGAGTTGCTCGGGACTCAGCTTGGTTTTTTGCAGCAGCGCTTTCCCCGCGCGCGCGCTCGCGTCGGACGGTGGCGTGTGCACGGGCCAGTGGCGGCGCTCGCGAATCCCCGTCATCAATTCGAGACGGCCCTCCGGTAATTTGAGGCGCTCGTACATCGGCGCCAAGCGCTGCTCGATCATCGCGGAACTCCACACTTCTTCCGGCAGAGCAACGGCGATGGACTCAAGACAAACGTGTTGAAACTTCATGAGGTAGCCGGCGCCCCCGGTCGCATCGCGAGCTTCACAATTTCCTGATCAAAGTAATTGGCCCCCAACCCGGCATCGACGGTGACCGTGCTGCCATTCACGCCTGCACTGCGTTCGCTGAGGAGAAACACAGCGACGTCCGCCACTTCCTGCGTGCTGAGATTGCGTTTCCGGAAGGTTAGTTTCTCCGCAAAAAGATAGCTTTCGATATAGCCGGGAATTCCCGCGGAAGCGCTGGTTTTCAATGGGCCGGAACCTACGACATTGAAGCGTATTTCCGAGTCCGACGAAAAACTTTTCGCCAAGAAGCGCGCCGACGATTCCAGCGCCGCTTTGATTGGGCCCATGTAACCATAGTTGTCCGGTGTGACTAAAAGCGAAGAAATGCCGATCGTGACGACCGACGCTTTTTTCGTCAGCAACCCACGAAAAGCACGAGCCACTTCCACGAGCGAAAAGGCGGAGATGGCCGTCGCCTGCAGAAAATCACGGCGCGGCGTGTCGTGAAAGGATTTAAAACCTTCCGAGTAGTTGGCGAAAGCAATCGAGTGCACGAGGCCATCGATGTGCGCGTAACCAGCAGCGCGAACCTCCGCGGCTAAACGCGCGGCGGCGCCTTCATCTTCCACATCGCAAAGGAAAACGGGTTTGCCGGCGAGCAACGTATTCAGCGACTGGCGACGCGTTTCAGAGCGCACGCTGTAGATCACTTTCGCCCCTTCGCCTTCCAAGGTTTTCGCGATGTGCCAAGCGACGCTTTTGCGATTGGCCACGCCGAAAACAACGAAGGTTTTTCCGCTGAGCTGGAGAAAGTCGGGCATCTTAGAGTGCAGCAGCGCCGACGGCTTTTTCGGGGGTTTTCCAAGCCACGGCAAAATCGACCGTCAGCACACGGGTGCCATCGGCCTTTTTGATTGCGCCACTCATCATCGTGAATCCAGCAACGACCTCTTTGCGTTTCACTTCGATCAAAATTTCATCGCCCGGGTAAACCGGATTGCGAAACCGAACGTCGCTGATCTTCGCGAGCAGCGGCACGCCTTCGGTCGCGCTACCGCCGTTCGCGCGGGCCTGTTTCGCCATATAGAGAGCGCCGGTTTGGAAGACCGCTTCGCACAGCAACACGCCTGGCGTGATTGGCGCGTTTGGATAATGGCCTTTGTAGAAATCTTCGTCCCCGCGCCAGGCGCGTTTTGCGACCAAGGTGTCCGGCGTTTCGCTGACAATTTCGTCGACGAAAAGGAAAGGCGGACGGTGAGGAATGAGGTCGGTGACTTGTGACATGAATGCGTTACACGAAGATGGTTAGGCTGCAGCGGTGGCGCCGGCTTTTTGCGCAAAGAGGTATTTGTCGATCTTGTTGGATGTAATCACACCGTAGTTGATCGTGCCAAGCCAGCCGGACATGATGATGCCGACCGACCCCGCATGGTAAAGCCCGGGTAATTGTTCGGACAAGCCCATCGAAATCTTCAAACCCTCGAATTTGGTCCCGAACGATGTGCCCGACCAATGCGTGGTGTAGCGTTCGATCGTGCGCGGCGTCGCCGCCTCCGTCCAATCGATCTTCGCGCGGACATCCGGAATATATTTCTCGAGCGCGACCATGGATTCTTCGATCAGCCGCCGCTTTTCCTTTTCGTAATCGGCCTCGCTCAAATCGACCCAGTCCTTGTATCGAGAATTCAACGACACGACGACCGTGTAGCGATCGCCACCGGGACGCGTGTCGGGATAATAAACCGAAAACGTCCGGCTCGTCGTATGGAAATCCGTCAATTCCTCGCTTGAAAATTTCGGCGCTTCCGACGTGAAAACCAGATCGCCGATGTGCGGAATACTCTCGCCTTTGCGGATGCCGAAATAGACCTGGCATGAGCTCGAGTTGATTCGGACGTCACGCGCCTGCTGCAAGAAATCGGGAGAGAAATTCTCCTCACCGGCTAGTTTGAAAATCGTGTTCTTGATGTTCGCATTCGACAGCACCGCCTTCGCGCGGATCACGCGACCGCCTTGCGCGACGATGCCCGTGACGACCTTCTTGCCGTCTCGTTCTTCCGTCAGAATTTTTTCAACGCGCACTTTCTTGCGCAGCTCCACGCCATTGCGCTTCAACTCCTCGGTCATCTTCTCAATCAACAAATCGGAACCGCCGCGGAAGGTGTACACGCCCGACCCCATGAAGTTTGAAAAAACGATGCCGTACGTGATCGCAGGATCGTCCAGGGTGGAACCGTTGGCGTAAGCGATCGGCTCCATCAGCAAACGGTGCACATCGTCCCGACCGGGGAAGAAGCGATTGAACATCTCTCGCGTCGTTTCCGGATTGTTGTCGTAAAAATTCATCCCCCGGAGGTGGTCGTAGAATTTTTCGACGAGATCGCGATCCAGTTTCATCTCTTCGACCAGCACGCGGGTGTAATCTTCGCGGGTAAATGTCGTCCAGACATTCATCTGGGGATTCACGAAGCGGATATCTTTCAACTGCACGATCAAGTCCGCGATCTCCTTGGTCCAATATTTCCGGCATGACTTGATCATTCCGACAGGAAACCCGTGCAACGAGATATCGAAAATATGGCCGCCTTTGCGCGTAAACCACGTAGCCAAGCCGCCAAACTGGTAATGGTGCTCGACCAAAAGGACACGATGGCCCGCTTTTGCGAGGACGTTGGCGCCAGTGAGGCCGCCCAGGCCGGAGCCGATGACAATCACATCGTACTCGTCGGCGACACCTTTGAGCCAGTCGTAAGCCATGGAAAAGGGACGAATATGACACTTTCAAAGGGCGTAGCGCAACCGGTAATTGCGCCCTGCAATTCACAATCTGCCGTCTTGCGTTCTCTTGCGGCGTCCGGCAAGTTGTACCCTTTTTCTAAAACTTTCGGAGCTTTAAGCCATGAACCCTAACATTCGTAACATCGCCATCATTGCCCACGTTGACCATGGCAAAACCACCCTGGTCGACAAGTTGCTCAAGGAAGGCGGTGTCTATCGAGCTAATCAGCACGTCGAAGAGCGCGCGATGGACTCGATGGACCTCGAAAAGGAAAAGGGTATCACGATCAAAGCGAAAAACACGTCCGTGCACTGGCAGGATAAGACGATCAACATCGTCGACACCCCCGGCCACGCCGATTTCGGCGGCGAAGTAGAACGTGCGCTCCGGATGGTCGACGGCGTTTTGCTCCTCGTTGATGCTTACGACGGTCCCCAAGCGCAAACGCGCTTCGTGCTTCGCAAAGCCTTGGCTCACGGCCTCAAGGTCGTGATCGTGATCAACAAAATCGATCGCGATAACGCCGAGCCGGCGAAGATGTACGATAAGGTCTTGGAGCTCCTCATGGAGTTGAACGCCACCGAAGAGCAATTCGACGCTCCGGTCGTTTATGGTTCAGGTCGCGATGGTTACATGATGTACCATCTCGGCGAAGAGAAGAAGGACATGACGCCTCTTTTCGAAACCATTTTGGCCCACGTCCCGCCGCCATTCGCGAAACCGGAAGAGCCATTCCACATGCTCGTGTCCAACATCGATTGGAGCGACTACGTTGGCCGTATTGCGGTCGGCAAAATTCTCGGCGGCACGATCAAGGTCGGGGATCCCGTTTTCGTTATTCCGCACTCGGATCCGACGAAACGTATCCGCACCAAGATTACAAAGGTGTTTGAATTCACCGGTCTCGGCACGCGCGAAACCGAGTCGGCCAGCGCCGGAAATATCGTCGGTCTCTCGGGCTTCGAAGATATCGATATCGGAGACACTCTCGCCATCACGGAAGATGCGCACGCCCTCCCCTTCACGCAGATCGACCCGCCGACACTCGAGATGCAGTTCTGCGTCAATGACGGCCCGCTCGTCGGTCAAGAAGGTAAGCTCGTCACCTCTCGACAGCTCCGCGAACGTCTCTTCCGTGAACTGAAGACCAACGTCTCGATTCACGTCGACGACTCCGACAAGGCCGGCGTGTTCAACGTCAAAGCTCGCGGCGCGATGCAGATCGCGGTGCTCGTTGAGACGATGCGCCGTGAAGGTTTCGAACTTCTCGTTTCCCGTCCAACCGTGATCGAACGCCACGAAAACGGTCAACGTCTCGAACCTTTCGAAACCGTTTGGATCGAAGTCCCGGACGAGTGCGTCGGCGCGATCATGCAGAATTTGGCCAACCGCAAAGGGCAACTGACCAACATGGAAAAGTTGCCTCACTCGACCATGATCGAAGCGACGATCACGACGCGCGGCTTGATTGGCTTCGAAATCGATATCGTTAACGCGACCAGCGGCCGCGGCGTGATGAGCCACTTGTTCAAGGAGTACGCTCCGTATGCGGGTGAAGTGCTCACGCGTTTGACCGGCACGTTGATCGCGACCGAAGCCGGCGAGACCACGACCTATGCGCTTCTCATGGTGCAGGAACGCGGCAAGCTTTTCGTCGGACCTGGCGAAGCGGTTTACGAAGGCATGATCGTTGGCGAAAATCCGCGTAACGAAGACATCGCGTGTAACGCAGTTCGCGAAAAGAAACTGACCAACTTCCGTTCGCAGGGTGAAGGTGTCGCCGCTGGTTTGACCCCAGCGACGAAGCTCTCCCTCGAGCGCTCGATCGAATACATCGCGGCCGATGAATTCGTCGAAGTCACCCCGAAGAATCTCCGGTTGCGCAAGCGCATCCTGAAGGAAGTCGAGCGCCGCAAAGCCGAGCGCTCAGGGCGCAGTTAAGCCAAAGCGCGAAATTTGATTTCACCAAGCCGCCTCTTTCCGGGGCGGCTTTTTTATTGCGCGAATAGAGATGAAATGCCCTCCCCCTGGAAAATCCGAGACGCCTCCCCCCCCCTGGGAGCGCGGACATCTTGTCCGCTTCGTCAAGCCGCGAGCGCAGCTCGCACACTATGAGCAATGAGCGTGCGTCAAGCGCACGCCGCCTTTCGATGCGGACAAGATGTCCGCGCTCCCAGGCACTACCGCTTATCCCAGTAGCTTCCCGTAAGCCGCTGCATCCAACAACGCAGCCACTTCATCCGGCGCGCTTAGCTTTAGTTTCAAGATCCATCCGCCTTCGTACGGCGCCGAGTTAACCGTTTCTGGAGCGGAATCGAGCGACTTATTCACTTCAGTCACCGTGCCCGAAACTGGCGCGTACACATCTGACGCGGCCTTCACCGACTCGACGACGCCAAAGGTGTCTCCTACCTTCAAAGTCGCGCCCAGCTTCGGCAATTGCACGTAGGTGATGTCGCCAAGCGAATTTTGCGCGTAGTCGGTGATACCGACCGTGGCCGTGCCATCGGCCGCAAGGCGAACCCACTCGTGGGATTTAGCGTACTTGAGATCGGATGGAATATTGCTGCTCATGGAGATTAGAGAGTGGTGCGTTTCAATTCAACAAACGGCGGTTTGACGACTTCGAGAGGAACTTTTTCTCCACGAATGTCCACCCCAAGCGGTTTGGCGACATAAGACGCGCCAACGATCGCAGAGCCGATGCTCACGTTGAGCAAAGGCGAAAGTGTGCCCGAAACGACGAAGCCCACCGTGCGCTCCGGCAGCATCACCACGCTGGTGCCCGCGCGCACGATGCGTCGGTCCGCTGTCTTGAAGAAAATTAACCGTCGTGCTGAGCCATGCTGCAACTCGTGCTGCATCGCACTGCGTCCGATAAAATCGCCCTTCTCTGATTTGACGACCCAGCCGAGCCCCGCAGTCAGGGGAGAAATTTCCGCAGAGATCTCGTGTCCATAAAGCGGATACCCCGCTTCCAAACGCAGGCTATCTCGGGCACCCAGGCCGGCAAGTTCAAGGCCGTGGGGTGCGCCCGCCGCGAGCAAGGCCTCCGTCAGCTTCGCCGCATCTCCGGCGGCGTGATACAGTTCAAAACCGTCTTCGCCCGTATACCCCGTGCGGCTAATCAGGCAATGCACGCCCGCCACGGTGCCTTCGACGAAATGGTAATAGTTAACCAAATCCAGTTTTGCTCCCGTCAGACTTTGGACGATCCGCGCGGCCTTCGGCCCCTGAATTGCCACGAGCGCATAATCATTCGAACGGTCCGTAATCGTGACGTCGAACTTGGCCGCTTGCTGCTGAATCCACGCAACATCCTTCTCGACGTTGCCGGCATTGATACAGAGAAAAAAATCGTTCTCCCCACGCATATAGACGAGAAGATCGTCGACCACCCCGCCGGTCGGGTAGCACATGACCGTGTAAAGCACGCGACCCGGAAAAAGCTTCTTGATGTCGTTGGTGACGAGGTAATCCAGAAATTGCGCGGCCTGCGGACCACGCACGTCCACCTCGCCCATATGGCTCACATCGAAAAGACCCGCCGCGCTCCGCACGATCTTATGTTCGTCGAGAATGCTCTTATATTGAACCGGCATTTCCCAACCGGCGAAGTCGACCATCCGCCCTCCGTGTTTGACGTGAAAATCGTACAGCGGGGTGCGTTTGAGGGTACTCATCGCCTAACGCTGAAGGGCGAGCGGCTCACGTCGCAAGGAAGATTTCGGTCAAGGAACCACTAAAGTCTCCTTCCTAATCCGCCCTCAAAGCAAACGAGACAAAGTCCATTTCCGTTTCCCCGCTTCGGAAATTGGATCGTCAACCGCTTCCTCCTCGGGCAGTCAAACGACCATGCAATGGTTTGTCCTGGCAATCGCCGCCACGCTGGCCGTCTCGTTTATTTGTTCGATGATGGAGGCCATGATCTTGAGCACGACCGTCGCGGACGTCGAAGCGCTCAAAAAGCGGCATCCGCATGCGGGCCAGTTGATGGAAAAATTGAAGCTCAGTCTCGATGAGTCCATTTCAGCTATTTTAACGCTCAACACCATCGCCGGAGCGATCGGATCGGCCATGATTGGCGCCCTCGGCGCCAGCCTTTTTTCGGAACGCGGCCTCGCGCTGGTCATGACCGGCTTCGGCGCCACGCTTCTGATTTGCTCCGAAGTCTTGCCGAAAAACCTCGGCATCGTTTATCGAAAATCGCTTCAGCGCTTTCTTGCTTCACCGCTTTACGCTCTGACTCGCGCGCTTCGGCCGATCACCTACGTGTGCAATCTGGCGGTGCGCATTTTCGTAAAGCCGCTCGAAGAAAAGGAAAAATCGGACGAGGAAATCATTCTTCTCGCTGAACGCGGGGCACAACAGGGCACGTTGACCAAGAGCGAATCGAGCATCATCGCCAACGCACTATCGCTCGACGATGTGCGGGTCAGCGAGATCATGACCCCACGAACCGTCGTCACCGCCTTGCGCCGTCACGCCACGATCAGCGACGTTTTCAAAGAATTTCCCAACATACCGTTCGCGCGGATTCCGGTTTTTGGGAAAAACTTCGATGACATTGTCGGCATCGTGCGCCGCCGCGATCTCCTGAAAAGCAAGGCGAACGACCAGGATCAGGACGTCGTCGAAAAACTGATGCAGGAAGTGCATTTCATTCCTGAAACCGTCACCGTCGCGAACGCCCTCCAGGTTTTTCTGAAAATGCATCAACAGATGCTGATCGTGGTCGACGAGTTTGGCGCGACCGCCGGCGTGCTGACGATGGAAGACGTCATCGAGCAATTGATCGGACGCGAAATTTTCGAGAAGGACGACGTGGCCGTCGACATGCGCGAGCTCGCGCGCTCGAAGCTGCAGAAGCAAGCAAAGGGGCGGCAGGGACGCTGAGGCGAACTCCACCCCTTCAGACGTAGCCGCGCTCCTGAGAACGTGGGCGTGCGCGAATGCCTAACCCTCGCATTCTCCCGCACGCGATGACCTCGAGCCTAAATACTTCCGCATAGTCTTTGCCGGAAATTTTCTTCTTCTCCCGGCTCCGTTCTCCGTCCTTCATCTTCATCGCTCGTCCGCACGAGCACGCTATGACGATCAATGGTCACTGGGTGCATAACCTGCCGAAGTTCGTGCCACTGCTGCCGCACACCGAGCAAATCGGCGTGCGCTACTACGGCCTCGCTTACGTGCTGGGTTTTCTTGGCGGCATCTGGCTGCTCATGCGCTACGCGCGCAAGGGACGTTCGCTCGTTCCCAAACAAGACGTCATGGATCTGCTTTTCATGCTCATGCTCGGCGTCTTCATCGGGGGCAGGCTTGGTTGGTTTCTTCTCTATCACCCCGAGGCGCTCATCGAGAGCCCGCTCGATTTCTTTCGCGTCTGGCAAGGTGGCATGGCCAGCCATGGCGGCTTCATCGGAGTCGGGTGCGCGCTCGTGATTTATTCATTGCGACGACACGTCCCATTTTTCCATCTCAGTGATCTCGTGGTCTCCACCGCCCCGCTCGGACTCATGTTCGGGCGCATCGCTAATTTCATCAACGGCGAGCTCTGGGGAAAACTCTACGACGGGAAACTCGGGATCATTTTTCCAGACAGCGGTTCGCCAGGAGAGCCACTCAACGAAATTCCACCGCGCTATCCGTCGCAATTAGTCGAAGCCGGCCTCGAAGGACTCTTGCTTCTGATCTATTTTCAATGGCGTTTCTGGAACAGCGATGTGATCCAACGACGCCCCGGGCAGTTGACCGGCGAATTTCTCATCGCGTATGCGATTGTGCGCGCGATCGGCGAAATCTTCCGCGAGCCGGATGAGGGCGTAAGCCTGATCTTCGGCCTGAGCCGCGGGACGTTCTATTCCATTTTCCTCGTCGTCGGAGGCATCATCATTTTGGCGACGAAACGCACTCCGCTGGTCCTGCCCAAAGCGGAGTCGCCCGCAGCGACGATTTGAGCGCCGCCTGAGAAACTCTCACTTGGCGTGACACGAGGCCGCCGCCACTCACTTGGCTGCGGCGGGCTTTGGAACCTTCTTCGCGTCCGGATTCGGGATCGCTCCGACCGCAATCAAAGCGCGATCGATGTGGTGGAAATAGTTTTCGTAGATTCCGTTCGAATCGATTTCCTTCGAATTGGCCATCCCGGGATGGCGATCAAACGAGTCTTCCGTCAACTGCATGAACACGGCGGAAATTTCCGTGCCGCTGCCCTGATCGCTGACGCCAATCCGCACATCGAGCGAAACCTGCTGAGC